>Ga0116186_1001359_pt1 | contig 24546 bp, 14 predicted proteins | sample AD_JPNNA4_MetaG_FD_89806 | JGI IMG/M metagenome (GOLD analysis project Ga0116186, IMG submission 89806) | Active sludge microbial communities of municipal wastewater-treating anaerobic digesters from Japan - AD_JPNNA4_MetaG | ecosystem: Engineered > Bioreactor > Anaerobic > Digestate | place...
CAAATATATGCCACTGTACAGCATCTAAAATTCCATATGCACTTGCACTTGTAATTGCTAAAAGTATTGTTTGGAATACAATACACAGAGCAACAATATTTATATACTGTTGAAATTCTCTTCGTAATTGCGATTCAACAAATTGCACAAACATCCAAAGTGGAATAGTGAGTGCGGCAAATACTACTGAAAACACTAAAGATATAGCCAATAATGAAGCAAAGCATACCGAACTCGAACCATACAACATACCTGCCAATACTACAGCAAAAGCTATATACAAAAGCACATACAACACTGTTTTTTTATATGATTGAAGAGCAAAATGTGTCATTTTTTCTACACAGATTAATTTCGTAATTCTGCATTTCCAAACGTTACATTTCCACGAATTATAAGAGCTTTATTATCAGTAGCAACTTCGGCTCCATAGCGTTTGTCCTCAAATCCACCAAAAGCAGCTTCAACTTGAGGTTGCACATTCCAGTTGTATGGCACATATAACACCAGCGAACCAAACGATACTTTAATATTCAAAACTACTTGTTCGTCGGCTAAGGTAGTTTTACGCAAGTCAAGAGTTGTTTCGCCAAAAGAAATTTGTATTTCACCACCTTTGAATTCAGGGTCTAACACAATATGTTCCGACGTCTGAAACGATGAATTTTTGTACACAAAACCATTGGTATTTTCCCACGTACTTTTAGGAGCATGTTGTTTAAAATGCCCACAGGTACCTATAGGGCCATCGGAAGTTTTACATGTACGTTTAACAACTATAAGAATACCTGCAAAAATTAATAATACCGGCCAAAATGTGCCAAAATAATTCTGAGGTAAATCTGTGATAAAACTATTGGGTAAACTTGCAATAAGTGGCACTATAAAGAATAAACCAACACCTGTAAGTACAGTAGCTGCCATAAAATTCTTTTTGTATAGATTATATAAACCTAATACTACAAGCAACATTTGCCACGATATAATTACTGATGCAAACGAATCGGGAAAAATATTGAGTTTTACACTTAACAATAGTCCGCCAATTACAATTAATAAACCGGCAAAACCAATTCCTGAAGAATGATGTGAATGATGTGTTTTCATATGCGTATATTTTAAGAATTAAACATACGCAAAATTATTTGCATATAAAACCTCAGCAAACATAAAATCGATAAAAACTATAGTTTTACCCGATTAAACAGACATCAATATATTTAGAAACTGTTACTCAATAATTATTTTACGGCACATCATACAGATAAAAATTTCCCTCGTTTACACCCACATCATACCTGCCATACGATATAGTCATAGGAATTCCTCGTACCAATGCTTTGAAGTCAAATTCTCCGGAAAGTATTACCTCGTTGAGTTTTGTATCAACATATAATAATTGTGCTCGCTTGCACGAAAATGAACCTGATAAAATTTGTGCTTTATAACGAATAGTATCTATTGTAATATATACTGCATTATTTGTATCGATTAAGTCTATTGTAGTATTGTGCAATATAGTTAAATCCTGAAACGATTCGGGACTATAACCTGATAGTTGAAACGCTATAGACATAGTTGGAAACGAATTGTAATAATCGTAATATAATTCAGTGTCGGGTTTCCCTTTAATACCGTTTAACATAAATGTTAATGAATCATTTGTAAAAATTAGTTTAGCAGGTGTTATTGATTTATTTGAGACAAAAATTTCACGATCGTAATAGGCTCCAAAAGAGTTATATCCCCATTCCGAATATTCAGGTAAAAACTTGTGTTCAGAATCATATACCATTATTGTATCTTGTAATTCGTATTCGCTACATGCACTCCATAGTAGCACACAAAAAATAATATATATATTTAGTTTCATATGAGTTTAGTTTTATAGTGTCTTACATTAATTATCTGAATTTAGTGGAAATTGAGCCGACACTCTCACTCCGGCTCCGGCATCGGGCTGCACCATCCCATACGATTTTGATGGTATAGAAGCAAATGGCACATTAGCTTCTACAAGTAAGGTAGGTTTTGGTTCTTTACCTATTTTAATACCTATACCTATATATGGCGACACATGCATATTAGTTGGTTCTTGTACATCTTGTAATATTTTATCTTCAAATTGTTTCATATTACTATCGTGCATTATAAGTGATGTCTGCGATTTCATTCGATACCGCATTTCGGCACCTGCAATAATATACGGCGAAGCTTTAAAAGGACGACGAAACCAATAATATTTAATTTCTAATGGAATACCTATATACCGATTTTGTTGTGTAATTTGATGTACTTTAAGATAGTCGGTTCGTAAACTATCTTGACTGTATAAATAATAAAAGTACGTTTGATTAGTCCACGATTCGTCGTACGAAATAGAATTTCGCATATAAGTATATCGTAATCCTAAAATAAACCCAAATTTATTAGACATTGTTACATATTCGGCATGTGCTCCAAACGAAGTATAAAACGATAGGGTATTTAAATAATATCCATTGGGGTCATAATTGGAATACAATGTAGAAAGATTTTTGCGAATATTCTCTTTTTGAGTAACTTCACCTTCGTATCCTATTATTAATGCTTCGGCACCTATAAATTGGGGTTGAAAATCTTGAGCTATACCACTTACAGCACAGATTATAAAAATACAAACAGGCAGTAAAAATTGTTTCATTGTATAAAAATTATGTAGTTCAAATAAATATCAAACATACTAATTTTTTGTATTTCAAAAACAATTTTATATGTAGAAAATCAAAAAATTACGTTTATCTCAACAATGTAATATATCCTTTAATAAACTCTTCTTTATTGTCAGTATTTATAATTCGTATAGTATACGCATAGGTATCCATAGCTTGTGGTTCACCTTTAAAAGTACCATCCCATCCTTGATACAAATCGTTGCTTTCATATACTAATTGTCCCCAGCGGTTGTATATTTTTACTTCCAAAAATTCTTTAATACCCCACCCCCGAACAAATGCCATATCATTTTCGCCATCATTATTTGGAGTAAATGCCTGAGGTAAAGCTGCTTTAGTTTCAATTATAATATGAAATCGTATAGTAGTATCGGCTTCGAAGCAACCTAATGAATCGACCATATGAACGGTATAATCTATAAATTCAGGAAAATCAATACAACTTGGACGCATAGCAGTTCCACATTGTAAATCAATATCAGGACTGATACAATTGTCGCAACTTAAATACGTAGAAGGACTCCAAGAATAAGCAACACCTTGCACGGGGGTATTGTTTACATTATACAACTGTCCGGCAATTATGCGTGAATCAGGTTGTTTTACCGGTTCAAGTACGGTAGGTGTTTTGTAAAACAAAAGCAATGAATCGGGAGCTCCTTGATAACGGGGGAATTGCTGCACATATACATACACACTATCGGTACTTTCACAACCATAATTAGTTGCCAAATGAGCATAAATATATCCCGATATATATGGGTTATATAACGTAGTTGCTGAATTTGGCATGTTTACTTGCGATTCGGGCGACCAACGTATACTTGTAAAATCACCGGTAGCCGAAATTGTTGTCTGCTCTCCATAACATAATGTAGTATCGGTAGTAATTGTTACATTCGATAAAGGATGCGTAGAAATTTGTTTCGTATTATTGTCGGGACACACATTATTGGTTATACTTAAATTTACATTATACACACTGTCTATTGTCGCAAAAGTATGCGTAGGGTCTTTTTCGGTGCTGGTAGTTCCATCGCCAAAATTCCAAATAAAATTGTTTGAAGTAAGACCTGCCGAATTATTATAAAATTTTACTGTTAATGGGGCACAACCCATAGAATCGGCATCGAGCAAACCACGATCGAATTCGGCTAAAACAGGATATATAGTAACATGCTTATAAATATCGCGTGGTTTACAATTTGGAGCATTTACTATAAATTGCACTTTAAACTTATTATCAAGCACTTCGGGTAATGTTGTATACGAATGTGTAGTGTTTGCAATATTTACATAATCGGAATTGCCATCGCCAAATTCCCAGTACGATACATATTTATCAATGTTCAATTGTTTTGTAAGAGTAAAGTTCACATCTTCGCGTACACATACGTCGTATTTGTCGGCTATAAATTCAGCTTCATACCCGGGGACTTCCACATCCATAAGCACCGAATCTAATTGACAGCCATAATAATCTGAAGTAGTATACAATATAAGTTTCTGGTCACCATAATTATCGAATGTTGCAACCTGAAATGAATATTTATTGGTAGAAATTAATTTTCGCACATCACCGTCTTCTTTGTACCATGCCACAGTAGAATACTTTGAATATTTAGTGCGATCTACAAATACCAAAAATTTTTGTCCGGGTTCTTTACATTTATCTATTCCTACAATATCAATAGTTGGGTTAAAATCTTTGATATCAATAGTTTTTGAAGTACTCGATTTACATTCATTACCTTCGGGACTCATGCTATATGCAGTAAGATTTACCGTATAGGGTGTTGCTCCTGTAACTTCGGTATACGTATGTCGTGTAGTGTCGAGAAGTGAACCTTCGTAGGTAGTATTATCGCCAAAATCCCAAGAATATTTATGAATATTGTTATCGTAATTAGGGTCGTTGGTATTACGAATAAACGTAGCTTCATGATTCAAACAAACTTTAGGATGTTGAATAGTAAAGATTGAATTTGGAACTACCGGTCTAATATATTTATCGCGAGTAATACTATCAACACATCCAAGTATATCGGTAACTGTAAGTTTTGGCGATGTTAATCCGGCTTGCGAATATTCTGTGGTAGTTATGGAATCATTTCCGGTTTGAATAAAACCATTACCAAAATCCCACTTACGAGCAACTATAGTAGTATCGTGTATGGTAGAATCGGTAAATTGTGTTTCGAAAGGCAAACAATCCGAAACTATATCGGCAAAAAAGTATGCTTCGGGTTGATATACCTTTACCGGAAGTCGAACTGTATCGGCACAGCCAAACACGTCTTTACCTATTACTATAACTTCGTGAATATTTCGATTATTGAATACATAAAATAATGTATCTTCTGAAATGGGTGGATAACATTGATGTTGAAATACACTATCGTAGGTATATAACCAATCGGCGGTTTCTACATCTTTAGCATCAGGTTTTATATAAAATACCGCCGTATCGCCAACACAAACAGTGGTATCGAGCAATCGAAACGAAGTTTTAATATCGGTAATACGATTAGTTACAAATGCCGAATCAATACAATTACATTTTTGAGCATTTACACATTCTTCGTTTTGATTGTATGCATATACCGAAATTCTATAAATACCTCTTCCTAATGTGTCATGGTCGTAGTTTATATGAATACTGTCTTTATTATATGCAATTAACTTTTTAGGTGTAATTGGTAATCCTTCTGAATTAATTTCTTGAATAAACCATTCAACAAATTCGCCACTTTTAGTTGTATCTACATTAATAAATTTTCTTAAATAGTACGAATAATTATAATTATCATCACAGTCTTTTGGAGTACCTTGCAATTCAATAATAGGACCTTTTATATGAATTTGTGTAGGTGGACAAATAGTGTCAAGTGCTATTCCAAAAGGACCATAGATAATTTCACATCGATTTGAATCTACATCGGTAAATTGTTTTTTACATCCATGGTCATCAAGTTCAAATGATACTGAGTAAATACCAATAGTATCTCTAAAATTAGCTTGTAATTGAAAATTAAAAGGCGATGTTGAAGTACCGGAACGGTATAAAGAATTATCAATATGAATAAAATTTACTGTAATATTATCAAAAATAGGAGTATTAATTAAACTATCAATTGAATTTATGTATAAGAACTGCAAAACATCTGAAGCACATATAATTGTATCAGGAAAAACCAAATCGCCTTTGGCTTTGTGTCCAACTCGTACAATTTCGAACGTTTGTTTGGTTGTATCAATGTATTCACATTCTTCATAGGTAGTAATTTTTACTCTCGTTGGATATACACCACGTTTTTCATAGGTATGTGTTTTGGGTCCCTCTCCGGTAAGTTCAAATATTCCATCATTATCCAAATCCCATTCTACAGTTTTTACAGAATCCCTTAAAGTATTGTATACAACAGTTTTATCAAAATCTACCGTTAAAGGAGCACAACCTTCGATAGGTGAAGATATTGGTGAAATTGTTACCTGAGGAATAGCAATCTCAACATTATTTGGTTTAATAAGTTGAGCGGTACATTGATTTGGTGAAATTGCAAACAGCGTATCGGGGAAAAAACCTTGAGTATTATAGGTGTGGCTAACTGTTTTGCCCGAATAACGCACACCGTCTATACCCCATTCATATGTAGTTCCCGGCACATTACTATTTGCATCATACGGAATAGTAGCAGGCAATTTACATGCAAATTCTTGAGTAGGAGAATACGAAATTATAAGAGGATCTTCAATTGCATAATTTTTTGTAACAATTTTGGTACAAGCAAGTGTAGTTGCGGTAAGTTTAATTTGAGCAAATCCTCCTGTTGGATTCGAAACACTATATGTAGCGTTTTCAGAATCTACCGAACCATTGTTTTGATAATCCCATTCATATTTTGATACAGGTAATGTAGATGTTCCATTGTTAATCATCGAAAAATTCACCGTACCGGGACAAGCCTTATTGGTTCCGGTAATAGCTTTAATACCATCATTAATAACAATATCCGGTTGAAAATCTTCTAATCGAACCGCAACCATAGACGTGCTTTCACAGCCATTGTTTGCTAATACTCGCAAGACTGCATAGTATGTACCATATCCGTTATATTCATGAGAAACCTTATTTTGAGTAGATTGAGTACCATCGCCAAATTCCCAACGAAATGATTGAATATTGGTACCTTGCGTAGTATTTTCAAAACTAACAGTAAGTTTATCTTCACATACACTTTTAGGATTGGATGAAGTAAAAGAGGGAGTTGGGAAATCATCAACCGTAGTTACAGTAATATTTTGACGTTCGCGATTGGTACAACCATTGGCATCTTCTACTGCAACAAAAATAGTATGTGTTCCGGCATAAGAAAACGCATGAGGCGAAGGTACTTTCCCCGAATAACTTGCTCCGTCGGAGGTAATCCACATATACGATGTTATTGGAGCATCGGAATCTTCGGAAACTACCGAAAATTGGAAATTTTTATAAATACAATCTGATTGTTTATCACTTGCAATTACTACATCGGGGTCGCGAAAAGCAGTTATGTAGTTAGGTTTTGAAACAGTAGCAACTAATTGTTGTTCGGGAGTAAATACTTTCATTGTAATAGAATAGTTACCCGGTGATAAATAGGTATTTTCTACGTTGGTAATTTCTGTCGAAAATTTAGAAGGCTCTACAGTCCATTCGTACAAATAATTATTACGATATGCAATATCGGTAGTATTAGTAAACGTAACTTGCAAAGGGGTACAACCTTGTGTGTTTGATGCACTAAAATCAAAAGTTTGAGCTATTATTCCTATAGGAGTAAGTAGAAATAATAAAATTATTTTGAGTAATTTGCTTTGTATGTTGGTCATTTTATGTAATTTTGAATCGCGAACAAATATACAATTTTATTTATTTACCGCATGCAACTAATTCTTTGCTTTTTTTGTCTTTAAGAAAACATGAATATGGTCAACATTCGATACATAGTTTCTATTATAATGACTCTAGTAACCTACCAAATGGTTGCACAGGATATTCATTTTTCTCAATTTTATGCGAGTCCACTTACCCTGAATCCTGCACAAACAGGCTGGTATAAGGGCGATATACGAATTAGCGGAAATTACAGAACCCAATGGAAAGCTATAGACAATAAACCCTATGCAACCATAGGAGCCGGAGTAGAAAAACAATTTCATTATTTTACCAATACATACAGTTTTGGATTACAAGCCGTAACCGATGAAACCGGATATGTAGGATTGGTTTCCAATAAAGTTTTACTCTCCGGAGCATTTTCAAAGAAACTAAACGGACATAAAATTTCGGCAGGTATTCAAGCAGGTGTTGTATACAAAAGCACCAATGTTATTCGATATACCTTCGACGATCAATTTGATTTGGGTGGCAGCAGTGTGTTCAATCCAAAACTACCCACTGCCGAAGTGCCGGGAGAACCTATTCTGTATGGGTTGGTTAATGCAGGTGCAATGTGGAGCAAGCGATTAACAAATAGAATTGAACCTGAATTTGGCATTTCTATATTTAATATAAATACTCCCAAAGAATCATTTTACGGATTAGACTTAAACGAAGCTCAATTACCTATTCGAACTGCGTTGTATGCCAGCGGCAAATATTCATTGACCAATTCAATTATAGTTGTTCCTCATGTGCTTTATATGTCACAAAAAAAAGCAACTGAATGTTTGCTTGGCGGTGAGGTTGAATATAAATTGTCTGAAAATATCAGACCATATATTGGCACAAGCATTCGATACGGGCTTTCACGAAACTTTGATGCATCGTCGTGGATAGGCGGCATGCAAATTAACAATTGGCGTGTAGGACTGAGTTATGACGTCAATATTTCCGGTTTACAACAAGCTACTAACAACCGAGGCGCCTTTGAAGTAACGCTTATATATATAACACCAAGCGTACAATCTACATTTATTAAAATTCCTTGCGATAGATTATAATATGATACGATTTGTAATTTCTTTTCTATGTATTTATTGTGTAAGCACATCCGCGTTTTCTCAACAACGCGACTTACAACAAATTCCTGCAAATAAACTCAAAGCTATGGGAAAAGCTTCATTACAAATGGGCGACACGTATTCTGCCATAGACTATTTTGAAGCATATAGTCAAAAAAAAGAAGATTATGAGGTTATGTATCTTCTTGCCGATTGTTATAGGCTTGCACGAAATTATCCGGAGGCAAAAAAATGGTATGAAAAAGCATACAAAACAAAACCTTCGAAAAATATATTAGCATTATACTATTTTGCTTGCATGCTAAAAACCGAACAAAAATACGATGAGGCAGGACGACAATTTAAAGCATTTCGTAAACAATACGACGGGAGCAAATCCGATATAGATTTTAAACGCCTTGCTGCATATCAAATTATAGCATGCGATACAGCTCAACACATGATAGATTCTTCGCTATTAGTAGAAATCAGACACTTACATACATCTGTAAATAAGGCATCAATAGAATTTTCACCACAATTTATTAACGATTCTACATTGTTATATGCTTCGTTACGCACAGACACTGCTGTATATAGTGTGTTTGACGGCGAAAATTCTCACGTACCTGTTCGTCAATTTTATACTGCACATTTAAAAAATTATGAATGGCAGTTCGTAAAAGAATGGGACAATACAAAATTAAATCCTGACAACCAAAACATTGGAAATGCAGCATTTTCTATTGACGGCAAACGCATGTATTTCACACGATGCGAACAAAATTGGAAATTTCAAACTATTTGCAAACTCTATGTAAGCAACAAACAGGGTTCAAAATGGGGCGAACCTCAATTGCTGCCTGAAATAATAAATACAAAAAATGTAACCAATACACAACCTACCATAGGTACCGAATCAAAAAATGGCGATGAAGTATTGTATTTTGTAAGTAATAGACCCGGAGGAAAAGGTGGATTAGACATTTGGTTTACCATTTATAATGCCCGCAAAAAACAATGGCGTGAACCTAAAAATTGCGGAAACAAAGTTAATTCTGCCGGCGATGAACTAACGCCATTTTATGACAACAAAACACGGACATTGTATTTTAGCTCAACTGGGTGGCCTGGTTTAGGCGAATTAGATATTTTTAGTAGTATAGGCGAATTAGGAAAATTTAATCCTGCCGAAAATATTGGATACCCAATAAACTCTCCGTTCGACGATTTGTATTATGTACTACATACCGAGGGAAAAAAAGGATTTTTTACATCTAATCGTCCGGGCACAATATCATATTCGCATCCAACCTGTTGCGACGATTTGTTCTCATTTAATTATACCGGCTTAATTCAAGTAGCGGTAAGTGGAAAAGTATATGAAATATACAACAAAAAAATACAAGATATTTTACAATCGCAAATAGAAACCTCAGAAACATCACCAATAGATACAACTCAAAAAAAATATATTGAAGGCTCTATAGTTACATTATATTTACACGACAAAACCAATAAAGAACGCACATATTTGCAAAAAGACACGACAACAAAACAAGGAATTTATTTCTTTGATTTAACAGTAAACAAAGATTATATACTTGAATTTCAGTCAAATAAAATTCCACCCACAACAGTAGAATTTACTACAAAAGGAATAACAATGTCTGATACACTCATATTAAACGATGTGGGAGTGGAATATTTGTCGAATAAAGAACCATTTATTATTAAAAACATTTACTACGATTTCGATAAATTTAAATTACGCAGTGAATCGCAAAAAGTTTTGGACTCTACATTGTTGGTAATTCTTCGCGAAGCTCCCGATATTATTATAGAATTAAGTAGTCATACCGACAGCAAAGGTAATGACGAATACAATATGGAATTGTCGCAAAAACGTGCCGAAAGCGTTGTTAATTACCTTATTAAAAAGGGAATAGACAAAAACAGATTAGTTGCAAAAGGGTATGGCGAAACTCGACCTATAGCTCCAAATGAAAATAAAGATGGAAGCGATAATCCGGAAGGAAGGCAAAAAAACAGACGAACAGAATTTAAAATTATCGGTAATTTAAGTCAGTATTCCGAAATCATTTATGAGGAATAATTACTCAAATTGTAGTTTATTGTAAAATATTTTGTTTTTGTCTGTAACTCTTAGTATATTTGAGCCGTATAAACATTCTCAAAGGCGTTATTATTTAAAAAATTATAGTATGGTACGTAAATATTTACTTTCGTGTTTGTTACTAATTTTCGTAGGAGCAATATCATTACAAGCTCAAGAAGATTTATCGGTATATAGCACTGGAAAATTAAAAAAATTAGGAATAAAAGCTCTCCAAAACAAGGAACCCTATAAAGCAATTCGCTATTTTGAAGAATTTCTTAAAATTAAAGAAGATCCGGCTATCATGTATCAATTAGCCGAAAGTTATCGTTTTGCACGAAATTATCCGTTTGCACAATATTGGTATGATAAAGCATATAAAGCAAGTCCTAAAAAAAATGGAAAAGCTTTATTTTATTATGCAGCAATGCTCAAAACCAGTCAAATGTACGAAGAGGCTGAAACACAGTTTAAAACATTCAAAAAGGAATATGTAGATTACGACGATTCTGAAATTTTTCAAAAACGCACCAAAAATCAAATTATATCATGCGACTCATCGGTTAACATGGTTAAAAATCCAGTTCAAGCTCGAGTTACTCACATGGGAACCTCACTGAATACCGAAGCTATGGAGTACATGCCTATTTTACTTTCCAATACTTCAATGATATTTGCTGTTGAACCTTTTGATACCGTGAGTTCAAGTGATGCTGTAAAAGCTCCTATTCTATATGGTGCTAATAAAAGTGGGTTTACATGGTTAAATACCGGGGAATGGGATTTAAAAGCAGAAAACACGCCTTCTATAGGTATGTTTCATGGAGCATTCTCTCCCGATTTTCAGCGTTTTTATTTTACAAAATGCGAAAAAGTAAAAAAAATGGGAACTGTTTGCAAAATATATGTTTCGAAAAATTCATTTGGTGTATGGCAAGCTCCCGAAGAACTTCCTGAAATAGTGAACAGTAAAGGTTTTTCAAATTTACAGGTTGCTGTTGGTAACGAATCTAAAAAGAATGATGAAGTTTTATATTTTGTTTCAAATCGCCCGGGTGGTCAAGGAGGATTAGATATTTGGTTTACTATTTTTATGCCTAAGAAAAGCGAATGGCGTGAACCTAAAAACTGTGGTAACAAAATAAACACTGCAGGTGATGAATTATCTCCATATTTTGACATGGCAACACGTACAATGTATTATAGCTCTACAGGTCATGCCGGATTAGGAGAATATGATATTTTTAAAACCAACGGAGAATTAGGAAAATGGACACCTGCCGAAAATATGGGTTATCCAATAAATTCACCGTATGATGATTATTATTTTACGATTGCTACTGATGGTAAATCAGGAATGTTCTCTTCAAACCGCCCCGGAGGAGTTGTAGCTGGACATGAAACTTGCTGTGATGATTTATATGAAATTAATTTCGAAAACGTATTTGAAATACCTGTAGTAGGTAGAGTTTTTGAAGTTGAAGATAAAGAAATTAAAAAGCTTATTTCGAAAAATTTTCAAACAGAAGGCTTACAACCAATTTCTGATTCGGTAGATATTCGATACATTAATGGAGGTACTGTTTCTCTTTTTATTGGAAATACAAATGAAAAAGTCTTTTTATCAAAAGATGATACCAACGAACAAGGTATGTACTCATTTAAAGTAGAACCCGGAAAAGATTACGTATTACAATTCGAAAACGTGAAAACCGGACGTGCTTTTATTCCTTTTACTACTAAAGGTATGGAAAAACCTGATACCATTAAAATTCGTGATTATGGTATAAACTTCATAAGCAAAGAAGCTATGGTAATGAAAAATATTTATTATGAATATGGTAAATACAAACTTACTAAAGACCAAAGATCTGCTATAGATTCTTCTATAATTTCTTTAATGAAACAAGCTCCTGAAATTGTAATAGAATTAAGCAGCCACACTGATAATCAAGGAAGTGAAGAATTTAATTTAAAATTATCGCAAAAACGTGCCGATGAAATTGTTCAATACATGATAAAACAAGGTATTGAAGCAAATAGGGTTTCGGGTAAAGGATACGGATATAGTGTACCTGTTGCCAAAAATAATAATGACGACGGAAGTGATAACCCAGACGGTCGTGCAAAAAACAGACGTACTGAATTTAAAATTGTAGGTTCTGTTCAAGAAATGAATGAAGTAATTTACGAGTAAAACTTTTATAATTATCCAAAAACCTACATAATGTAAATTGTGTAGGTTTTTTTATTTATATACATGAAATACCCAGCAATTTCAAATCAGTTATTTAAAAAAAATCGAGAGAAAGTTCTCCGGCAATTACCTTCAAATGCAATAGCTGTAGTTCATTCAAACGATCAAATGCCACGTAATGGCGATTTATTTTTTCCATTTAGACAACATTCAGATTTGTTTTACTTAACAGGTATTGAACAAGAAAAAACTATTTTAGTTTTGTTGCCAGGGGCAAAGAACCAAGATGAAAAAGCAATATTATTTATAATTGAACCTAAACCCGAAATAGAAACTTGGGAAGGTAAAAAATTATCAAAAACACAAGCTCAAGAGATTTCGGGTATTCCTCATATTGAATTTGAACATTTATTTCATATTCTATTTGCTAAAATATTACAACAACACGATGTAATATATTTAAACAAGAATGAAAATCCACGCTTACAAACGTTTGTTAAATCTCGCGATGAAAGATTTAAACGAATTATTCGAAAACGATTTCCCGAAAAACAAATAGAACGACTTGCACCAATACTTACCGAATGTCGATTACGTAAAGAACCCGAAGAAATTGGATTAATAACAAAAGCTTGCGATATAACTACCAAAGCATTTGTATCTACCATTCCTCATGTAAAACCCGGAATGTATGAATATGAAATAGAAGCATTACTTACAAAACATTTTCTTGAACACGGAGCTTCCGGTCATGCTTTTGAACCTATTATTGCATCAGGTACAAATTCCTGTTATTTACATTACACTAAAAATTCCAATACTATACAAAATGAGTCTATAGTACTTATGGATTTTGGAGCAGAATATGCAAATTATGCAAGCGATGCTACGCGTGTTATTCCAACATCCAAAACATTTACAACACGACAAAAACAAGTATATAATGCTGTATTACGTGTGTTGCGACAAACAACACAAAGAATTCATGCCGGAACTACAATTTTGGAATATCAGGAGCATACTAAACTGTGTGTTCAAGAAGAATTATTACAACTTGGTTTACTTACCTCACACGATATAATGCATCAATTACATGGCAAACCCGCATACCTCAAATATTTTATGCATGGAGTTTCACATTTTATTGGAATAGACACTCATGATGTAGGCAGCAAAGATGTTATATTAGAACCAGGCATGGTGGTTTCGTGCGAACCCGGAATATATATTGCCAATGAAGGTATAGGAATTAGGTTAGAAAACGACATTCTTATAACCAACACAGGCAATATAAACTTATTGGAATCTATGCCAATAGAAATCGAAGAAATTGAAGATTTACGTAATTCATTGACATAGAATATTAGAAAATTTTAATTAAAACTTTTCGTACGTAATACACTTCGGTATTCTTCCCAGTTAGTAATTGAATTACGAGCTACTCCCGAATCAACTGCAGCTTTTGCCACGGCATACGATACATATTCACGTAATCGAGGATCGTTGGGTTTTGGAATAATGTAATGATGTCCAAATGAAATATTTGCACCATATGTTTTGGTAACTTTTTCGGGCACCTCTTCTTTTCCTAATTGAGCTATTGCATATGCCGCCGCAATTTTCATTTCCTCATTTATTTGTGTTGCACGTACATCTAAAGCACCTCTAAAAATATATGGAAATCCTAAAACATTATTTACTTGATTCGGAATATCACTTCGACCGGTTGCAAAAATTATATCATTGCGAGATGCCATAGCTTTGTCGAACGCAATTTCCGGATTTGGATTAGCCAAAGCAAATACAATAGGATTCGAAGCCATACTTTGCACCATTTGTTCTGTTACAATATCACCTTTAGATAAGCCAATAAACACATCACTCCCTTTCATAGCCTCTTCGAGCGAAGTAAACGGAACATTTTGAGCAAATTGTTGTTTAGAAATATCTAAATCTTTACGATTTGTATGGATTACACCTTTACTGTCAAGCATTATAATATTTTCTTTTCGAACACCTACTGAAATATACAAAAGTGCGCATGAAATTGCTGCAGCCCCTGCTCCATTTATTACAACTGTAACCTCAGAAATTTGTTTTCCTGCAATTTCGCATGCATTAAGTAATGCCGCTGCCGATACTATAGCCGTACCATGTTGATCGTCATGCATTACAGGGATATCAAGTTCTTGTTTAAGTCTTCGTTCTATTTCGAAACACTCCGGAGCTTTTATATCTTCTAAATTAATACCTCCAAAAGTAGGTGCTATAGTTTTTACTGTTTGTATAAAAATCTCTACATCTTCGGTATTTAATTCAATATCAAACACATCAATATCTGCATATATTTTAAACAACATGCCCTTACCTTCCATTACCGGTTTACTTGCAAGTGCTCCAATATTCCCAAGACCTAATACTGCTGTTCCATTAGAAATTACAGCAACTAAATTACTCTTAGCTGTATAGGCATAAACACTTTCAGGATTTTGATGAATTTGCAAACAAGGTTCTGCCACACCAGGCGAATATGCTAATGCTAAATCATTTTGAGTTGCATACGATTTTGATGCAACAACTTCTATCTTTCCTGGTCTACCATTTGAATGGTATTCCAATGCTTCATTTTTTTTATTGTTCATAATCTATCAATTTTTTTTCAAATGTATTTGGATATGAAAAAATATATGAAAAAATATCTATGTTATTTTTGACATATAAACCCGTTATTTGAAATATATTTTTCTGTTATTTTACAGCTAAATGAAAAAACTATTTTATTCGACAAACATTTATTGCCAAATTATTAACGAAACGTGTATTTTTGTAAAAAATTCATACTATGGCAGAATCGTTACAATATTTTTCGACAAATCACAAAGCACCACAAGTAAGCTTTGGTGAAGCATTATTACAAGGATTAGCTCCAGACAAGGGCTTATATATGCCCCAAAGTATTCCAACATTTACAAGCAACGAAATTCAATCGTTTGCCACTATGGAGTATTATGAAATAGCTTGTGCTGTATTTTCAAAATTTTTACGCAATGATATTCCATATAACGAATTACTACGTATGTGCAAAGATGCATATACGTTTGATGTGCCTCTAGAAAAGGTATATAACCGAAAATATATCATGCGACTTGACCAAGGACCTACAGCTTCGTTCAAAGATTTTGCAGGTCAAATGATGGGACGATTGATGCAATATTATTTAAAACAAAAAGGTACTCAAAAACTCATATTGACTGCTACTTCGGGCGATACCGGAAGTGCAGTGGCTTCGGCTTTCTATGATTTGCAAACAATACGTGTAGCAATATTGTTCCCCAAAGATGAAGTTACCCTTCGTCAACGGAAACAGATGACTACTTTGCAAAAAAACATTCATGTGCTAGCTATCGATGGCAAATTCGACGATGCACAAGCTATGGTAAAAGAAGCATTTTCTGACAAAGATTTACAATATTTGGAACTTACTAGTGCGAACTCTATAAACATTGGACGACTTATTCCACAAATTGTATATTATATCTATGCCTATTCACGACTTGCTAAAACAGGAAGTAATGAACAAGCCGTATTTTGTATTCCTTCGGGTAATTTTGGTGATATGATGGGTTGTGTATTTGCAAAACACATGGGATTGCCGGTTAAAAAAATATTGGTGGCTACCAACGACAACAACGAATTTGAATTGTTATTGCAAACAAAACAATATACGAAAATCGAACCTTCTAAAAATTGTTTATCAAGCGCTATGAATGTTGGGCATCCAAGCAATTTGGCACGACTTATAGAACTCTATGGAGGCAATATGGACGAAACCGGAATGCTTCACAAAGCACCGGATTTCGCAGCCATGAATCGTGATTTTTATTCTTTAAGTGTTACCGACGCACAAACACACGAAACTATAAAACGTGTATGGAATTCCTATAACGTAATGCTTGAACCTCACGGTGCAGTGGGATGGAAATGTGTAGAAACGTATGTAGCACAAAATGGCGAACAAGCCGATGAATTATTGATATCGTTGGAAACTGCACATCCTGCAAAATTCCCCGAAGCTATTGTTGCCAATATAGGTATAGACCCTACATTACCTCCAAGTTTGCAAGGTATAGAAGACAAACCCGAAGCGTTTGACCATATTCCTGCCAATTATCAAGCATTCAAAGAATATTTGCAAACACATTTTTAATATGGGCACCTTACCCAAAGATACTATAATTTTAGGCATTGACCCCGGAACCAACATTTTGGGATATGGATTGATACAAGTATCGGGTAATTCTATAAAATTACTGGGCTTAGGAGTTATTAATCTTCAGAAGTACGACGACCATTATATAAAATTACAGAAAATATACAAACGCCTCCAGGGTATCATCCAAGAATTTTGCCCCGACGAAATGGCATTGGAAGCTCCCTTTTTTGGAAAAAATGTGCAATCGATGCTCAAATTGGGCAGAGCACAGGGAGTTGCTATGGCAGCCGGGTTGGCATTTGATATTCCTATAACAGAATATGCTCCACGTAAAGTAAAAATGGCAATTACCGGAACCGGCACAGCGTCCAAAGAACAAGTGGCTGCAATGCTTTCACGCATGCTCAATACCGAAGCAAAACCCGAATTTTTAGATGCGACTGATGCATTGGGAGTTGCGGTATGTCATTATTATCAAATTTCGCGTCCGGGCATAGCCAAAGGTACAGCAGCAAAATCTTGGAAAGAATTTCTCAATCAAAATCCTAAGCGGGTCGTAAAACCCAAAAAGTCGACAGACTCTTAAAAGTCTGAAAGTTCTCTAAAATAATCAAAAAGTCATTGTGCCATTTTTTCAGAGAAATTCTACGCATAATTTGACTTTTTCTAAATTGCTTCACTATTATTCAAACACGAAACCCAAACAATTTCAAAAAAAACAATAATTTTGTAAAAAAACGAAAACAATGGCAAAACAAATTACCGTAGGAATAGATATAGGCGGAACCAACACCGCTATAGGATTTGTAGATAGAGATGGTACTTGCGTATTCGAAACATCGATACCAACCAAACAATATGTTGAAATAGAACCCTATTTGCAAAATCTTGCAACTATTATCACCCAACAATTATCGTTGCACCCCGAAGTAGAACTTGTAGGTATTGGCGTAGGAGCTCCCAATGCAAATTACCACAGAGGAACGATAGAAGAAGCACCTAATTTAGCGTGGAAAGGTACGGTACAATTTTGCACCAAACTTGGTGCTTACTTCCCTGGCATTAAAGTTACCATAACCAACGATGCCAATGCTGCTGCAATGGGCGAAATGATATATGGTGCAGCCAAAGGTATTCGCGATTTTATTGTTATTACCTTAGGAACAGGTTTAGGAAGCGGTATTGTTGTTAATGGTGATTTAGTATATGGACACGATGGATTTGCCGGCGAAGTTGGACATACTACTGTATTTCCAAATGGCAGACAATGCGGTTGCGGCAAAAAAGGTTGTTTAGAAACATATGTATCGGCTACTGGCATGGTTCGAACAATGGCGGAAATATTATGTAATTCTAACAAACCATCGAAATTACGTGACATTCCATACAATGAAATTACAGCTCTTGCGATAGAATTAGCATATAAAGACGGCGATGAATTAGCCAAAGAGTGTTTTGAATATACCGGACAAATTTTAGGTTTAAAACTTGCTGATGCTGTATGTCATACAAGTCCTTCGCATATATTTTTATTTGGTGGAGTCGCCAAAGCAGGCAATTTAATTATAGAACCTACCAAACGAGCAATGGAAGAAAATCTGCTACCAATTTTTAAACAAAAAATTACTATAGCTCAAAGCGGATTGCTCAATGTAAATGCTGCGGTACTGGGAGCAAGTGCTCTTGCTTGGAATGAATTAGAAAAATAATAGTTTATCTAAATTTTTTACAAATACGGAGGACATTTAACAGAAGTCATTTTTCTTCGTTTTTTCTGTTCATAAAGAATTGAAGATACACTTATTTCAAATGCTCCATGTCCGTTACTTGCTTTTTGAAGATTCGAAATGTTAATATCGTAATTGCATAATACAGTATAGCCCATATAATTGCAGCCTATACCAAGAATTATGGCATCTTTATCGCGGGAGCGAAACCAAGCACCTCCGGAAATATCTTGTATTGAAAGATTGTCAAAATACTTTATAAACATTGCACCCACATGAAATTCTTTTTGTTTTCCCTGAAACTGCATTTTTGCAGCAGGAACCATATCTACATCAGGTTTAATCTCCACAATAGCCATTGCATGCATAAGAGTTCGAGGATATAATCGTACCGATTTATCATCAAAAAATGAAATATTGGGTTGCGTAAGATTATATCCGGCTATTCCTACAGTATACGTTTGTCGTTTATTGGGTTTCGCGGTAATTTGTCCTCCTGCACCTACATTAAAAAAAACAGAATTAGTTTTATCAAATTCTTCGCTCACTGGTGCATCTGGATTGTATTGAATACCATCGAATTGATCGGGAAACCGTAATACAGTATAGTCAAGCGAATTAAATACAAATGCCGGCATAACACCTCCAGAAATTGTCCATATTTTATTTGGAAATGTATGAATATATGAAAGCGGAAATTGAAGTTGAACGGTATTAAATTGAGAATCGCCGGCAATATCGTAATTTAATAGTACACCATAACCAATAATTTTTCTAAACCCCTTGAGCTTACTTGTTTTTGTATCTATGCCAAACGAAACTGTTTGATAGGGTACTGCTACAGTTCTAAATCTATCGCGATAGGTGATATTGTATCTGTATTTTCCTCGAAAATAACCGGTAAATGCAGGATTAACATTTAATACATTGGTATAAAAATTAGAAAAATGTATATCCTGAGCAGAAACTTGGAGTATACATAAAAGAAAACATATAATATAGAATACCTGTTTCAATGCTTATTTTATAATAGTAATATTACCTTTTGAAATAAACCTTTCTTCATTTAAACAGGTAGCTTCTAAATAATATACAAGCACCTGAGGTTGAAGTTTTTTGCCAAGATACGTTCCATCCCATCCTTTGGTAATATCGGTAGTTTCAAATATTTTTTCACCCCAGCGGTCATATATTGCAAATTCTAAATCGGTAATTACTTTACTTTCAACAAATAACATATCGTTTTTACCATCATTATTTGGAGTAAATGCTGTAGGGATAAATATGAACGGATCGCCACATACCCATTCGAAAACAGTTATTGGAACTGTATCAACTGTTTCGCAACCATACGCATCGGTAGCACGAACATAATATGTAAAAGAATCTTGCGGAAGAATAGTCGCAACTGCCGAATTATAATTTTCCATCCAAATATTAGGGAACCACTGATATTGAACGGTATCGGGGGCATACCGAGTAGCATGAAGTGTTGTTCCTTGACCTTTAAAAAGAATTGGCTGAGCAGCAAAAGCATCTAATTTGGGTAATTTTTCATACATTCCAATAGACACAGGTTGCTCAAAATTTGTAGTACACCCATGAGCATCGGTTACTTGAAGCGAATACGAACCCCTACATAACCCGGCAATAGCCTGTGTAGTATCGCCATTAGACCATACATATGAATATGGTTGTGTTCCTCCTGCAACTTGGGTATGTATAGCTCCGTTGCATGCAGCGTTACAGGTAACATACCATAGACTTGTATCAACTATTTGTAATACATCGGGTTCTATAATTTCGAAAACTCGCGAATTAATACAACCTAAACCATCGGTTATAGTAACTGTATACGAACCTTCACCTATGTTTACTCGCGAATTTTGCACATCACCATTTTCCCACACATAGGTATATGGAGGAATCCCTTGAGGTAACACAACAATAGAAGCATCAGTCTTACCAAAGCAACTTATTGGATTATACACAGAAGTCTCTATAGCTAATAAATCTACATCAACCTGAACTGTATCGGTAACTGTACAACCGGCAGCGTTGGTCGCAAATACTACAAACTGTGTAGATCGTTCGGGACGAACAATTGCTTGGTTGGAATTACCGCCACTCACAACCAATTGATTTGGGATCCATTCATACGCAAGCGACGATGCCGGAATTAGATTCGTAACAGAAATTGTTGCAACATCACCTTTACATATAAGAGTATCGCCCGTTGCAATTACATCATTATGAGCAACCTCAACATAAATAGAATCAATATCTTCGTACTCACAATACGAACTTAATGTATGAACATAATACCACGAAGAATTTGTAGGATTTACAATTATACTGTTTTGTTTAAAATCTGAATTTAAAATAGGGAAAAAATATGGATTGGTTGACCATAAATATCGTTGCGACGGAGCATTCGTTACAGCTGTTAACTTTACTTGATCGCCTTGGCAAACAGGATTTTTAGGTGCTCCCAAAACCGTAGATTCTATAGTAAGAATTTCATAATCGTCAGCATATACATTAACAACTTGTTCATACACAGTTTGACACCATCCGGAAGTAACAGTAAGCGTATAATCTGTAGTTTCGCCCGGTGTTGCATTTGTTTGCGGGCGATCGGGATTTTCTAAATTTTGCGAAGGATTCCATTCATAAATTAGGTCGGGATTATAGGTATTAGTAATTCCTATTAAAACAGTATCGCCTTCGCACATATTTTTTTCGGGTAAAATTTCTTGATTTACATCGTTTACAATTACTAGTTTTTTCTTAATTGAATCAGATAAATTACAAGCAGAACTATCGGCAACTAATAATGTAATTGTATATTCTCCGGGGTTTTGAAAAACATGAACCGGATGCTCGTCGTGAGAAACAGGACTGCCATCGCCAAAATTCCATGTATAGGTAATTTTAGGATTATTATAATGAATTTTACTCGTATTTTTAAATTCTAATTCTTTTGTTTTACACCCTATTTCAGGCAATTCAAAATCGGCTATTAATAATCCGAAATCTATGAAAAATCGCATTACTGCATTATTGCAATTATTTGAATTATTATTATTAGACCACGCTCCGGGTTTTGGTTTTGTTGGAAAGCCATTACAAGCTCCACAACTTGCACAAACACTTTGATAAATATATCCTTTATTGTCGAATCTGCTTGTTCCACCGTCAACGTGGTCGTGTCCGCTATACATACATGGTATTTGAAAAACATCAACTCCATTGTTTGAAACCCAACCACCATAGCTTATTTCACCTATATAGGTAGCATAATCAAGATTTTTAGCCTCATCGTCAATTACCATAATATAGAAATCCTGCCCATCGGTATGCGACTGAAAGGCATCGGCAGTAATATCCATATTTTTAGTACCTTGTAAATACCTCCACCCATAGGCATCGTATCTATAATACCCTAAATATGCATCATAGTACCAAGCGGGTCTCCTTCCATCTGGCCATTCACGTCCAAAGCCGGCAAGGTAAATTCTATTGCAAATATCTACTTCGAACGCAGTGGGCGATATATTTGGTCTGCCATTGCCCGAACCAAATACTGTAGACCAATTTAGAGTAGATAAATCGTTACTAAACGAAGCCAAAAACTGTCCGCTGTTAGGTCGATTATACGGAGCATTATGTATAAGTGTTGAACCCGTAGCATTTGTTTGCCCAAATAAAAATACATTTCCGTCATTATTTACACGAACAAAATACGCTTGATCGTATGCTTAAGAACCAAAATAAGATGCAGCCTGAAGTGCTCCATCTAATTGACTCATTTTAAGCACATATGCATCAACAGTTCCACCAATACGATTTTGAATAAATCCTTGAACCGGAATACCCAATGTTGGCGAACAGGTACCTCCGGTAACATACGTATTTCCATTTTTATCAACGTCCACAGAATACGCAGCATCTTTACTTGCTCCCCCCACATACGTACTCCATTCCAACGAAGTAAGTGTAGGATTAAATTTACACACAACAGCATCTTGCATACCTCCAAAAGTAGGCTGTATAGCTTGTACAACAGGAAAATCAGATGAAAACGTAGTAGACGCAATATACACATTATCACTTGCATCAACCATAATTTCGCCACGTGCCCCATCGCCATAATTATGATACAATGAATCGTGTCCGTAATATAAATCAAACTCCCAGTCGAAATTTATTCCATCATTAGCTGTACCACCCAAAAACGTAGACGAAAGCAATTGCGTGCCATCTGTATTCAAACGAGCTATAAACATATCTACCCCATTTTCAAAATCTATAGCATTATCATATATAATACCTTTACCACCATTGAACGTATTATCATAAGATTGTTGCATTGGAAAATCTTGTGAACCGGTAGTTCCCAAAATAAGTAATTCATCATTACTATTGGCAATTAAACTATGTGGCATTTCGGCACTGGTTCCACCTAAATAAGTAGCATATAACCGCTGTGTTCCGGTAGGATCATATTTAATAATTCCTATATCCCATGAACCTCCTCCATATAGCTCTTGAATAGCTCCTGTATTTGTGGGATATCCAAATGCATCGACAATACCACCGGCATATACGTTATTTTGACTGTCGTACGTAGCCGTAAACCCCCAATTATCGGCTATAGAACCGGTATATGTGCTAAATATAAGTTCAGGATCAATGTATAATGTATATTTAGGATTATATGCCCCTACAGAATAGGATACTTTAAAATGTTCAAGTTCGTATTTGCAATCTACATACACCGTATCGTTTTGAATAATTTGATATGCAACCGGCTTTTTTTCAAATACTTCATTAACCGAAGTATAAATAACAAGTACACCATTAGCATCAATCTCCATTCGAGGAATACCCGAATATTGCAATTGAATATTCGATGGTTTTCCGCCCGGTTTTACAATAAAATCATATTTTAACCCACCATTATGGTCATAGAGCATAAGGTCTATCTGAGAATATATATTTGAATATGTAATAGATTCGAAACTTTTAACCCCTTGTGCCCATTTAGAAGGATTATTCCCTTTATAATAATTTTCTATTCCGGGTAAAGCTTTCTGTGGAGTTATCGCAGTTTTTTTATTCATATTTACAAATTGCACCTTGTACGCATGAGCTTTACCAGATTCTTGATGATGTTCGATACTTGAATTTTCGTGAAACGCGTTTTTAGGCAACGAATCTATAGAACTAGAAACAAAATTTGATAATGCTTGCTGTAATGCTTGTTCATCAATTTCAGCATCATGTGAACCATGAGCCGCGCTATGAGAATGCCTATGCGATGAAGCGTCGGTAAAATAATACGTTAAACCATTTTTTTCGGCATACAAAAAACCTTGATACAACTGTGCACGAAACAATACTCGTGAATCCCATTGATTGAGATTTTCTGTAAAAACTATACGAGGAATCTGAGCCATAGCTTTACATACAAGCACAACTAACAATACAATAACAAAAAAAATACGTTTATACATACTTTTGACTTGGTCAGATTTTGTGATAAAATTACAAATAAAAAAACAAGGTTTCAAATAATATTGTAATAA
>Ga0116186_1001368_pt1 | contig 24474 bp, 15 predicted proteins | sample AD_JPNNA4_MetaG_FD_89806 | JGI IMG/M metagenome (GOLD analysis project Ga0116186, IMG submission 89806) | Active sludge microbial communities of municipal wastewater-treating anaerobic digesters from Japan - AD_JPNNA4_MetaG | ecosystem: Engineered > Bioreactor > Anaerobic > Digestate | place...
GGGAAATGGGAAATGGATGACCTTGCCCTTCGCGCCGAAGGACCTGGACGAAGTCCTTGACCTGTTCCGGCTCGCCCTGGCCGCCATGGAGGATGCGGAAATGGAGGGGGACACCAGGCCGCCGGGTCCCGACCGGAAGCCTGACCGACCCCCCGCCCCGCTGCTACCCCCTTGCTACCCCGAGACCCCGGAAGTCCAGTCCTGACACCATTTTCGTTCCTGGAGCCCGTAGACGGCCCGAGAAGGCCCGGGACCGGCGGGGCGATGGATTTCCCCGTCCCCGCCCGACAAAGGGCTTCCAGGAGGCACCGGGACCCTTCCCAGGCCCGATTCCTTCCCGATAGGTCGGGTTGCTACCCCGAGGGGGTAGCAGTTTCGGACCATCGGACTTGCTGATTGCTGGAATATCAATCCCTTACATGGGGAAAATCTGCTACCCCGCTGCTACCCCTTTTGCTACCCTTTGCCCCCCGAAAACGCCCTTTTTGGCCGTTTTTCAGACGAAACGGGTTCGGGATGGGTAGGAAGGACTTGCAGGAAATCATTGAACTTTTCTGGCGCGCCCGGAGGGACTCGAACCCCCAACCGTCGGATCCGAAGTCCGATGCTCTATCCATTGAGCCACGGGCGCCGGCAGATGGCAGGGGGCGGGGTCGCCTTCCGATCCACTCGGAATGGGGTGCCTGGAGGGATTTGAACCCACGACACCTGGAGCCACAATCCAGTGCTCTGCCAACTGAGCTACAGGCACCATCGAAACGCCGCCGTCACCCCTCCCTCGCCGGGAGAGAGCAGGTACGCCTGAGAGGATTTGAACCTCCGACCGGCGGATTAGAAGTCCGCTGCTCTATCCAGGCTGAGCTACAGGCGCACGGCATCCTCGACGCCACCACGCTGACGACCCCTGCCCCCTGCGATGCCAAAGATCCTCGAAAACGGCGCCGATTATCACGGCGACCCGCCAGCCCTGTCAAGGGCCCGCACCGACACTACGCCGCCACCGATCGGTCGGAGGGGGCCATGTAGGCCTGGGCCTCGGCGACCTCCCGCTGGCTCAGCTGCCCCCGGGCGATCTCCCGCAACTCCACCCGGCTGGCCCCGAAGGCCTTCTTGACGAACTCGAAGGCCTTCCAGGTGTCCACGGAGGTGCCGCAGGTGAAGAGGTCCACCGCGGCGTACCGGTACTCCGGCCAGGTGTGCACCGCCAGGTGCGACTCGGCGATCACGACCACCGCGGTGACCCCGTAGGGACTGAAGTGGTAGCCCGTCCGGCTGATGATGGTGGCCCCGGAGACCTCACAGGCCCCCTCCAGCCCCTTCATCACCAGTTCGGGATTGTTCAGGTCCGCGGTGCAGCCATGAAAATCGGCCACGAGGTGTCGGCCCAGCGCGTTCAATTTGGATGCCCTCCTTTGACACGAGGCCGGGCATCCAGCGCCCGACCTCAACCTACATGACCCACCTCCCTGGCCGTTCAGGACGGCCACAATCACCCGGGGTCAACCCCCGGAAAACGGACGGAATGATGCGGGGATCCTGCCTTCCTGTCAAGGGCTTTTTTGCGAGCCGCCGACGCCTTGGGGAAGGCGTCCCCGGAACCCGGCGGAACCCCGAGATCTCCACCAGACCATTCCCAACAGGACCAGCAGCAGCACGATCAGACCATCGCCCCTGGCCCCGGCCCGGCACCCGCCGCCGGACCCGCCGCCAGGACCGCAGTCCCCCTGGCAGCCCCCCCCATCGGGAAGCACCACCAGGTCGGCCCCACTCCCGACCTCGGGCCCCTCCACCGCGTCCCGGGTCCCGACCACGTCGCTCCCGCCGCCGGTCTCCCCGGTGCCGCCATCGGGGGCACCCCCGACGGGATAGCAGCGGGGATGCTCGTCGCCCTCCCGCTTCTCGCACCGGTACCCCCCCAGGCACTGGCTCTGCTTGATGCACTTGTAGTCCCACCACCAGGCGTTCCCCTTCTCCCCCACCAGCCAGGCGGTGTACCAGTCCAGGAACTTCGCCCGGAGCGGCCGGGGATCCCCCTGGGGCATCGTGCCGCCGCCCATGTTGAAGGAGATCTCGCCGACGTCGGTCTTGTCCCAGGTCCGTCCGCCATCCAGCGTGATCATGTCCACGGCACGGTAGATCGGCTGGTCTCCCCCGCCCCCGCCGCTGGACCCCGACAACCCGGTGTCCGCCGCCCCGACCAGGTGGCCGTGGTCCGCGTCCTGCCAGAACATCCCCGCCAGATAGGACACCCGGATCGGCACCTTCATGAACATGTTGAGCGTGCCCACCTGGAAGTCGGTGCCGGTGTCCTGCCAGGATCCCCCCCCGTCGGTCGTCCGGTAGAGCAGCACCTCCTTGGCCCGGCCCTTCTCCTGGTCATAGCGGCCCATCGCCAGGAACCCCGTCCGGTCATCCTCCAGGAAGAAGATCGGACAGGCCAGCCTGCCCCCGGGACCATCGGCCTGGGAATCGGGCGGCAGCGTGGCCAGCACCCTCCAGGAGGCCCCCCCGTCGGTGGTCCCCAGCACCACCACGTCGCCGTAGGAGACCAGGGTCTGCATCTCCTCGGTCTCCTGCTCCGACACGACGGCCCCGGCCGCCCACCCCCGAAGCCGGTCCCGGAAGAACAGGCAGCCCAGGTCTGCCCGGGTCCCGGTGGAGACCTGGGTCCAGGAGGCCCCTCCATCGGTGCTTCGCCAGGCCCCGCCGCCCGAACCGACGGCCACCCCCTGCCCGTCGCCGAGGGCCGCCAGGGCGCCGACCTCGCCGTCGCCAATCCCCGGCAGGGCGACCTTCTGCCAGGTGCCACCGTTGCGGGTGAACCAGATGTCCCCGCCCAGGGCCACCATGCCGCTGGTCAGGCTCTCCATCCCGATGGCGGCCACGAAGGACCCCATCGGCCCCGACAGGTTGCCCTGGATCGACTGCACGGTGGCCCCGCCGTCCTGGCTCCGGTAGAGGACCGGCTTCATGGACGGGAACATGCCGCCGGTCATCTTGACCTGGACGCCCCCGGTGAAGAACAGCCGCGGCGACAGGGCATCGACGGCCATCAGCATGTCGTCGGGATCGGTCGGTCGCGGAATCGGCTTCCAGTCGGTCCAGGCCCCCCGGGCCTCGACCCCACCCAGCAGTGCCATGGTCAGGATGATCACAGACCAGCGCCTCATGGGTTTCTTCCCCTCCTGGAGACCTCACATCCCCCCACGCACACGATCCGGGCATCCGCCCGGCGAACAACGGTCTATAATATGCCGCTTTCGCGGGGGGATCGCCCCTCCGACTTCCTGCAGCGGGGTGGAGATGGACGCCGAGGAGACGACCTGGGACCCTTCGGTCATCGAGCCGAAATGGCAGCAGTACTGGCTGGAACACAAGACCTTCCGGGCCCGGGACGACTCGGACCGCCCGAAGTTCTACGTGCTGGACATGTTCCCCTACCCCTCGGGGGCCGGCCTCCACGTCGGGCACCCCGAGGGCTACACCGCGACGGACATCGTGGCCCGGTACAAGTGGATGCGGGGCTTCGAGGTCCTGCACCCGATGGGCTGGGATGCCTTCGGGCTCCCGGCGGAGCAGTATGCCCTCCAGACGGGCATCCATCCGGCCATCACGACCCGCCGGAACATCGACAACTTCCGTCGGCAGATCCGGATGCTGGGGCTCGCCTACGACTGGGACCGGGAGATCGCCACCTGCGACCCCTCCTACTACCGGTGGACCCAGTGGATCTTCCTGCAGTTGTTCCGCCGGGGGCTCGCCTACCAGACCGAGATCCCGGTGAACTGGTGCCCGGCCCTGGGAACCGTGCTGGCCGACGAGGAGGTGACTCCCGAGGGCCTCTCGGAGCGGGGAGGCTTCCCCGTGGAGCGGCGCCCCATGCGCCAGTGGATGCTCCGGATCACCGCCTATGCCGACCGGCTGCTGGAGGACCTGGAGGGACTGGACTGGCCGGAGCCCATCAAGGAGATGCAGCGGAACTGGATCGGCCGGTCCGAGGGCGCCGAGGTGGACTTCCCCCTGGAGGGTCACCGGGAGACCCTCCGGGTCTTCACGACACGGCCCGACACGCTCTTCGGCGTCACCTACATGGTGCTGGCCCCTGAGCATCCCCTGGTCTCCCGGATCACCACGGCGGACCGCCTGGCGGAGGTCGAGGCCTACCGGCAGGCCGCCGGCCGGATGAACGACCTGACCCGGACCGACGCCACCCGCCCGAAGACCGGCGTCTTCACCGGCGCCTTCGCGGTGAACCCGGTGAATGGCCAGCGGGTCCCGGTCTGGGTGGCCGACTACGTGCTGATCTCCTACGGGACCGGGGCCATCATGGCGGTCCCGGCCCACGACCAGCGGGACTTCGAATTCGCTCAGGCCCACGGGCTGCCCATCGTCGAGGTGGTCTCCCCCGACGGCCGCCCCCGGGGCATCGGGGACGCGGCCTTCTGCGAGGAGGGGGTCGCGGTGAACTCGGGGCCCTACGACGGACTGCCCACCCGGGAGTTCCAGCAGCGCATCACCGCGGACCTGGAGGCCCGGGGGATCGGGACGCGGGCCGTCAAGTACCGCCTCCGGGACTGGGTCTTCTCCCGGCAGCGCTACTGGGGCGAGCCCTTCCCCCTGATCCATCGCCCCGACGGCACCGTGGAGGCCCTGCCGGAGTCGGACCTGCCGCTGACGCTGCCGGAGGTGCCCTCCTACCGGCCCGCGGGCAACGGCGAGTCGCCCCTGGCGACGATCCCCGAGTGGGTCGAGGTCCGGGACCCGACCACCGGCCAGGTGATCGGCCGCCGGGAGACCCACACGATGCCCCAGTGGGCCGGCTCCTGCTGGTACTACCTGCGCTACCTGGACCCCCACAATGACCAGCGGCTGGTGGACCCCGAGAAGGAGCGGCGCTGGATGCCCGTGGACCTCTACGTCGGGGGGGCCGAGCACGCGGTCCTGCACCTCCTCTATGCCCGCTTCTGGCACAAGGTGCTCCACGACCTCGGGGTCGTCTCGACGCCGGAGCCATTCCGGAAACTGGTCAACCAGGGCCTGATCCTGGGCGAGAACGGCCAGAAGATGTCCAAGTCCCTGGGCAACGTGGTGAATCCCGACGACGTGGTCCGAACATATGGGGCCGACGCGATGCGGGTCTACGAGATGTTCATGGGGCCCCTGGAGGTGGTGAAGCCCTGGAGCACCCAGGGCATCGTGGGCGCCCGGCGGTTTTTGGACCGGGTCTGGCGGGTTGCGACGGGTCCTCTCACGGACGAGGAGGCGCCATTGCCCCTCCAGCGACTGGTGCACCAGACGGTCCGGAAGGTGACCCAGGACATCGAGCGGATGCGCTTCAACACCGCCATCGCCCAGATGATGACCCTGGTCCACGAGGTCCAGAAGACCGAGGTCCGGCCCCGGGAGGCCGTCGAGACCCTGGTGCTGCTGCTGTCGCCCTTTGCCCCCCACCTGGGGGAGGAGCTCTGGCAGCGCCTGGGCCACGAGCCGCCCATCGTCCGGGTCCCCTGGCCGACCTGGGACGAGGCCCTCTGCGCCGAGGACGAGGTCGAGGTGGTGATCCAGGTCAATGGCAAGGTCCGGGACCAGGTGAAGGTCCCCCTGGACACCCCCGAGGAGGACCTGGAGCGTCTGGCCCGGGCCAGCGAGAAGGTGCAGAGACACCTGGGGGGACGGGAGCCCCGGAAGGTGATCGTGGTGAAGAACCGTCTGGTCAACCTGGTCGGCTGACGGCCGTCGGCGGAGGGGACCGGAGCGGACCTTGCATGGAGGAGCGACGATGCTGGTGGACCTGTACCTGGTCATGCCCCGGGAGATCGAGGGCCCGGGGATCGACCGCCTGCTGGAGGCCTGCGTCGAGGCAGGCCTGGACGGCGCGTGCCTGGTGGGCCAGGGGGAGTGCCCCCCGATCGAGGCGGCCCGGCGAAGCCGCTTTGCCGACCGTCTCTTCCTGGCCTTCGGCGTGGAGATCCCCCTGAACCGCGGACGGCTGGTCTGGATTCCCCCGGACCCGGAGGTGCTGCGGGGCATCGACGGCCCGGCCTTCATGGACGGGGGCATCGAGGGGGCCAGGGCCCTGCGGGAGCGCCACGGAGGGGCCCTGGTAGCCTCGCACCCCTATGACCGGGCCGGAGGGGCGCCGTTCGTGGACGGGGTGATGACCCTCCGGTTCCTGGACGGGGTCATGGCGGGTTCGGGGGCGGCGGACCACACCCGGAACCTGATGGCCTGCACGGCGGCCCAGCGCCTGGGCGTGCCCACGCTGGGCGGCACGGGACCGGGATGCGATTCGGCCCAGGTCGGGGCCTCGGCGACGGCCTTCGTGGAGACCCTCTCCTCCCAGGAGGCCCTTGTGCAGGCCCTGCTGTCGAAGGATGCCTGGGCCGTGGAACTGCTGGCCCGGCCCGATTCCTGGATGAGCGAGGGCAGCGGGGCGGCCTCCGAGGGCCGGCAGCCCCCCCGCAGCGGACCGTCCCCGGAGCGTCGTCCCCAAGGAAGGGAGGATCGGCGCGGACGGGGGCCCGGCGGGCCCTCCCGGGACCGCCCCTTCCGCAATGATTCCCGCCCCCGGGGCCACCGGCCGGGACCCAGACCTCCCCGGGGACCCGGGGGGCCCGATCGAGGTGCCCGATGAAGACCCTCTCCATCGTGATCCCGGTGTACAACGAGCGCCGGACGCTCCGGGCCATCCTCGCCCGGGTCCTGAAGGTGGACCTGGGACCGGACCTCCGGAAGGAGATCCTGCTGGTGGACGACTGCTCCCGGGACGGCACCCGGGAACTGGTCGATCGCCTCCAGACCTCCTGGAAGACCGAGATGGCCGGACTGGGCGTCCCGAAGAAGCGCCTGGACCAGGCCGACCTGCGCTGCCTGTTCCACCCGGTGAACCGGGGCAAGGGGGCGGCCCTCCGGACCGGGTTCGAGGCCGTCACCGGGGACTTCGTGCTGGTCCAGGACGCGGACCTGGAGTACGACCCCAACGACTATCCCCGCCTGCTGGCCCCGCTGCTGGAGGGAAAGGCCGACGTCGTCTATGGGTCGCGCTTCGCCGGGGACACCCGGCGGGTCCACTTCTTCTGGCACTCCCTGGGCAACCGCTTCCTGACCTTCCTGAGCAACGCCTTCACGGACCTGAACCTGACCGACATGGAGACCTGCTACAAGGCCTTCCGGGCCGACGTGATCCGGGACCTGCACCTGACGTCGGAGCGCTTCGGAATCGAGCCGGAGATCACTGCGAAAATCGCCCGGATGCGCTACCGCATCTACGAGGTCCCCATCGCCTACCATGGGCGGTCCTATGCCGAGGGAAAGAAGATCGGCGTGAAGGACGGCTTCGAGGCCCTCTACGCCATCATCCGCTACTCCTGGTTCGACAGCGACTTCCTGAAGGGTCGGGTGGTCGAGGAGACCCTCTCGAAGATGAACGCCCTGGAGCGCTTCAACACCCACCTCTTCCGGACGATCCGCCCCTATCTGGGACGGCGGATGCTGGAGGTGGGGTCCGGGACGGGGAACATCACCCGCTTCCTGCTGTCCCAGGGGGACGTCACGGCGACGGACATCTCCGCCGACAGCATCGCCCGGCTCCAGGAGTCCTTCGCCGAGCACGACGGGTTCAAGGCCCTGGTCTGGGACTGCGCCAGCCCGCCCCCGGAAGGTCTCGCTGACGAGGCATTCGACACGGTGGTCTGCCTCAACGTGCTGGAGCACGTCGAGGACCAGGACGCGGCCCTGCGGCACATGGAGCGTCTCCTCCGACCCGCGGCAGGACGGCTCGTGCTGCTGGTCCCCGCCCACCCGGCCCTGTACTCGCCGCTCGACCAGAGCCTCGGACACTTCCGCCGCTACGCCCGGGAGGACCTGGAGGCCCGGGTCCGGCAGGCCGGCTTCGTCATCGAGAAGACCTTCGCCTTCAACCTGCTGGGGGTGGCGGGGTGGTTCGCGAACGGGCGCCTGCTGAAGAAGAACCGCCTGCCCATCGGCCAGCTGTCCCTCTACGAGAAGATGGCCCCGGTGGCCCTGGGCCTCGAGCGGCGGTTCGGGGAGGCGCTGCCCCTGGGGCTGTCGTGGATCGTCGTGGCCCGGAGCGGGGCGGGAGGTGTCCCGTGACGATGCCCTCGGAGGAGGTCCTGGTCCGGCTCCGGATGTCCCAGGCCGATGCCCACTACGGGGGGGACCTGGTGGACGGGGCGCGGATGCTGGCCCTGCTGGGAGACGTGGCCACCGAACTGCTGATCCGCCGGGACGGCGACGAGGGGCTCTTCCGGGCCTATGACCAGGTGGAGTTCCTGGCGCCGGTGTACGCCGGCGACTACGTCGAGGCCCGGGGACGGATCGTGGCCGAGGGCCGGACCTCCCGGCGCATGACGTTCACGGTCCACAAGGTGATCGCAGCCTCCCGGGACCCGGCGACCCCGTCCCGGGCGGAGGTGCTGGACCCGCCGGTGCTGGTCCTCCGGGCCTCCGGGACCTGCGTGACCCCCCTGGAGTGCCAGCGGAAGGGAGTTCCGGGCGGTCCGACGGGACCGGCCGGAGCCCCGTGAGAGGAGGTGCCGATGGCCGACCCCCTGATCATCACCGCCGCGATCTGCGGCGCCGAGGTCACGAAGGAACAGAACCCCGCCGTGCCCTACACGGCTCAGGAACTGGCCGCCGAGGCGGCCCGGTGCTTCGCCGAGGGCGCCCGGGTGGTCCACCTGCACGTCCGGCGACCCGACGGCACGCCGACCCAGGACCGGGAGACCTTCCGGGCGGCCATCGAGGCCATCCGGAGGGAGGCCCCGGAGGTGATCCTCCAGGTCTCCACCGGCGGCGCCGTCGGGATGACCGTCGAGGAACGGACCCAGCCCCTGGACCTGGACCCGGAGTTCTGCACGCTGACCACCGGCACCTGCAACTTCGGGGACGAGGTCTTCCTGAACTCGTTTCCGATGATCCGCGCCATCGCCGAGAAGGCCCGGATCCGGGGCGTCCGGATGGAGGTGGAGGCCTTCGACGCCGGGCATGTGGACAATGCCCTGCTGCTGCTCCGCCAGGGGCTCCTGCCGGCCCCCCTGCACGTGGACTTCGTGCTGGGGGTGCCCGGGGCCCTCTCGGGCGGCGAGGACCGGCTGGACTTCCTGCGGTCGATGCTGCCCCCCGATGCCACCTGGATGGTCGCGGGGGTCGGCCGCTTCGAACTGCCCCTGGCCCGGGCGGCCATCGCCCGAGGGGGACACGTCCGGGTGGGCCTGGAGGACAACCTCTGGCTGGCGAAGGGACGCCTGGCCCAGGGGTCCTGGGAACTGGTCCGGGAGGTGGCCCGCATGGCCGCCGAGGCCGGCCGCCCCCTGGCGACCCCGGGCCAGGCCCGGGCGATCCTCCGCATCCCGACTCGCTGATCCCCCCGTTCCGGAGAGGTCGTTGACGGCGACACTCCCCCGGGCGCAGAATGGCCTCGACGAGGGCATCCATCCCTGCCTGCCTGTCGTTGCCCGGTGAGAGGAGGTGTCCCTTGTCCGCTCGGCCTGTCGTGCATGCCCGGCGCCTTCCCGCCCGGGTGGCCCCGCTCCTGGTCGGACTCCTGTCCATGATGGCCGGCGCCTGCGGCGGGGACGATGGCACCCGGCTCGCGTCCCTGCCCCTGGTCGAGGGGGAGTTCGGCGCGATGCTGGCCGCCAGCACCGGCGAACAACTGCTCCCGGTCGTCCAGCGGAACGACTCCGGCGACCCGGTGGCGGTGACCGGCGCCGTGTGGATGAACGCCGACGGGAGCGCCCTCGTGCTGGACCTGGACCCGGCGACGGGCCTCCCCCGAAAGATGGTGTTCGGGGACTTCATCGTGCTGTTCACGAACTGGAGTCCGGACGGCCAGACGGCGGATGTGGCCCGGATCTACGGGCCGACGGGCTTCCTGGAGGTCCTGCGGCAGCAGCCCCTGGGGGCACCGACGCCACCGGCGGACGGGCCCACCCCGCCCGGGGCGCGCATGATGTCGGCCGTCACCTGCCTGCCCCACTGCCCCTCGAAGGAACGGAACGAGGCCGAGATGCTGAAGGTCGCGGGCCTGGGGCTCTCCCTGGCCTCCTGCGGGCTGGCCGGGGTGGCCAGCTGGGGGGCGATGGTGCTGCCGTGCACCGGCGCGGTGGTCTCGGCGGCCCGGATGGCGACCCCCGAGGAGTCGTGGATCAACGCGCCGCTGGAACGGGCCGCGCGCCTGCTGGGAGGGATCGACATCCTGCAGTGCCTGGGCGGCGACGTGTCCGGCTGCGTCTCGGCGGCACTGGATCGGGCCAGCGGTGAGCGGGAGAAGGCCGCCGCCCGGGAGGAGGCCTACCAGGCCCTGGTCCGGGCCGCCGAGGACCGGCTGTTGAACGGGGAGATCCCCTCGGGCCATCAGGAAGGGGACCCGCCGGACTGCCTCGATCACTACGCCTGCACCCCGGGCCTGACGCTGCACTGCATCGAGGGCGGCGAGAAGACCTGCCGGGCCGACTGCACCTGGGGGGACTGCCCCGGCAGGTCCGGCGGCGGGTGCTCGGTGGCCGACGACGGCGACCAGGTCTGCGAAGGCCTGGTCCGGAGCGTCGAGGCCCAGTGCGCCGCATCGGGAGGCCGGATCGTCGGCTGGACGAAAAGCAAGGCGGACTGCGTGAGGGCCTACGACTGCTGGCGCAGCGGGTGCCCCTGCCTGCTCTCCTGCGCGATGCGGTGCGGCAACGACTCGGGCTGCACCCAGTCGTGCTTCGCCGCCTCCGGGGCCGACGCCCAGGCCGAGGCGGGCGCTTGCGCCGCCTGTGCCGCTCCCGAGGTCTACGGACAGTGCCAGACGGGCGGGTGACCCCTACGGGCCCCCGGGCCGAGGTCGGCCCCGGGACCGGATGGCGGCCCACAGCAGGACCGGCCAGAGGACGACCGGAGACCCTGCCGGGGCCCCGTGGGCACAGCCCCCGGCCTTCCGGGGACGGGGTTCCGGCGGGACCTTCCTGGGGTCCCCCGGGTCGGAGCCGGCCTCCGGGCCCTCGACCCCCTGGGCCTCAGCGTCCCGTTCCCCTGGATCCGCCTCCTCCATCCCGCCGTCCTCGCCCTCGGGAGGCCCGACCTCCCAGGCGTCCCTGGCCGGGGAGAGATCGTCGGCCGTCCCGGCGTCCGGGGCATCCCCCCCGCCTGGACCATCGGCCAGGTCGGCCACCTCCCCGTCCTCGGGCCTCTCGGGCGGGGGTCGGCAGGCCTCGGGCAGGCACTCCCACCCCGGGCCGTCGTCGTTCTGCCCGGTGCCCTCCAGCAGGGCCTCCCGGGTCCGGTCCCAGCACTCGTCGCACAGGAAGATCCCCCCATGCTCCACCCAGGGGGTGTCCAGTTCGAGGTTCCGAGCCCCGGCCAGCGTGGACCCCGACGGCGGCACGATGATCTCGTCGTACTCGCTCCAGAGGCAGGTGTACTGCACGTCTCCGGGGGTCCGTCGCAGGCGTTCAGGTCCGCCAGGAACGGGTTGTCCCGCCAGGCCCCGTCCCGGCTCCCGATGCACATGTGCTTCGCCCCGCAGGAGAAGGGGTCCAGGCAGGCCACCGTGGTGCCGTGCATGGCCCCGGCCAGCGTGACCACCCGCCGGACCCGCCGGGCCCCGCAGTGGTCCGACTTCATCCAGGACAGCAGGTTCAGGCACCCCATGCTGTGGCAGACCACGTCCACCTGGTCGAAGCCCGTCGCCGCCACGAGTTCCCGGACCCAGCCCTCGATCTCCTCGACGTGGTCGTCGTTGCACCCCCGAACGTCCCGGAAGGAGGGGGTCCGAAGGTACTCCTCGGGCCACCCGTCCTCGCTGGCCCGCTTGACGAAGTTGGCCCAGGTGGCGTCACCGGCCTGGGAGATCACGAAGTAGCCGTGGATGAACAGGATCGGGGTCCGACCGTAGTCCCACTGGCCGCCCTGGACCGGCCTCCCGATCAGCAGCGCCGCCAGGACCCCCCACAGGACCCGACGGGTCACGGCGGCGGGAAGGCGACTCATCGCCCGTTCGAGATCTCGAGGGCGTAGTCGGTCTGGCTGCACTGGGTCGCGGCGCCTGCGGCCCGATAGACCCGGATGTAGAAGGTGTCCTGGTTGTCGGAGCAGAACCGGACGTTCTTCGTGTCGTCCGTGCAGGGGACGCCGCTGCCGCCCTCGCCACCGACGCTGTTGCCGGCGCAGCATGTGTTTCCCGCCGGATCGTCTTGCGCCGGACACTCCCCGGGCAGGCAGCAGCTCCAGAGCTGCCCCTGCTGGCTCGGCCGCGTCACGCAGGGGTTTTCGCCGACGGTGCCCCACCGGCCGGCCACGGACCACTGCCAGGTGACCCCGCCGCAGGACTGGGCCACATTGCAGCTCCCCTTCCGGATGTCCACCATCAGGGACCCGTCGGTGGGGCTCAGCAACCGGGCCACCACGTTGAACCGGTCATGGCCGGGGCTCGCCAGGGTCCCGCCGTCCACGGTGTCGGTCGCCCGGACCTTGTACCAGTCCACGTCGCTGTCGGGGACCACCCGGCCGTAGCGCACCGTCGCGGTGCCATCGTCGGCCAGCACACCGACGTCGATGGCCGACACGCAGGTGTTGCCGGTGTTGTCGCTGGCGTCCTGCTGGCACTCGCAGCCGTCGCCGGTCACCCCGTTCACGTTGTAGAAGCCCCCGTTGCAGATCTTGATCACGCACTGGGCCGCCTGGCAGGTGGTGGAGGCGTTGGGCAGCGCCCCACAGAGCGTGTCGGGGTTCTCGTCGGTCCGGGTGTCGCAGTTGTCGTCGATGCCGTTGCACTTCTCGGCCACGCCGGGGCTGATGTTCCCGTTGCTGTCCTGGCAGTCGCCGCCATCCCGGGCAGTGTACTTGCCCGAGGCGCTGCAGAGGCACTTCTCGTTGCCGGTCACGCCGTATCCGTCGCCATCGTTGTCGAAGAAGTAGGTCACGCAGCCCGAGGCGTTCTCCGTGTCCTGGAAGCCGTCGCAGTTGTCGTCCTTGCCGTTGTTGCAGACCTCGCTGCGCTGGGGATAGACCTCCGGGTCTGCGTCCTCGCAGTCCACCTGGGGCTTCTCCCCGGCCCGCCAGTTGCCCTCGGCGTAGCAGAGGCACTGGAACTGGCTGGTCCCCCAGCCGTCGCCGTCGGCATCCCAGAAGAAGCGCTGGCAGTTCGTGGCGTTCTGGTCGTTCTGGCTCCCGTTGCAGTTGTCGTCCTTGCCGTTGAAGCAGATCTCGGTCCGGTTGGGGTTCACCTGGGCGTCGCCGTCGTCGCAGTCCCCGGTGAAGCGACTGGTGAAGACATTGCCCACCGGGTAGCAGCGGCACTCGAACTCGGCGGTCCCGAAGCCGTCGCCGTCCTGGTCCCGGTAGTACCGCGTGCACCCCGAGGCGTTCAGGTCGTTCTCGGACCCGTTGCAGTTGTCGTCCCGTCCGTTGTTGCAGACCTCCTGGACGCCGGGGTTGATCGTGTCGTCGTTGTCGTTGCAGTCCCCGGCGACCAGGGCCCGGAAGTAGCCCGCGGCGGCGCACAGGCAGCGGCTCTGGTCGATGCCGTAGCCGTCGCTGTCGAGGTCGTAGAAGAAGTTCTGGCATCTCTGGGCGTCCTGCTCGTCGATGTCGCCGTTGCAGTTGTCGTCGATGCCGTTGCACTGCTCCCGGGCCAGGTGGCTGACGGCCGGATTGTAGGGGTCGCAGTCCTCGGGGACCGGGGTGGGGCAGTCGAAGTTCGGCTGCGGGTCGCCGTCACCGTCGATGTCGCAGTCACAGGCGTCGCCGATGCCGTCCCGGTCCAGGTCCTCCTGGCCCGGGTTCGCGATGCGCAGGCAGTTGTCCCGGGGGTCGGCCACCGGGCACTGGGTCCCGTCGCGCCGGAAGCCGTCGTTGCCCAGGCCGTCCCCGTCGGCGTCGCAGTCGCAGACGTCGCCGTCGCCGTCCAGGTCCACGTCGGACTGGTCCTGGTTGGGCTGCCGGGGGCAGTTGTCCTCCTCGTTGCGCACCCCGTCGCCGTCCCAGTCGAAGTTGCACGCGTCGCCGTACTCGCCGCCGGTGGTGTTCGTCTGGTCCGGGTTCGGCACCGTGGGGCAGTTGTCCTTGGGGTTCGCCGGCGGGCAGACGGCGGCGTCGTTGGCCACCCCGTCGGCGTCGATGTCGCAGTCGCAGGCGTCCCCGAGGCCGTCGCCTCCCGGCAGCAGGGCATCGGTGTTCCGCTGGTCCGGATTGGCCACCGTCGGACAGTTGTCCTCGACCGTCAGCACCGGGCAGCCGGGGTTGTTGTTGCCCACCTGGTCGTTGTCGATGTCGCAGTCGCAGGCATCCCCGGTCCCGTCCAGGTCCAGGTCGGTCTGGTCGGGGTTCGGCACGAAGCGGCAGTTGTCCGGGCGGTCCACGGTGGGGCACCCGGGGTTGTTGTTGGCGACCGTGTCCCCGTCGATGTCGCAGTCGCAGGCGTCCCCGACGCCGTTGCGGTTTGTGTCCTCCTGCAGGGGGTTTGCGACCAGCGGGCAGTTGTCCCGGCTGACCCCGGGGTCGGGGCACTTCTGGCCCAGCATGTCCAGGTTCGCGGTGTTCGGGAAGCCATCGTCGTCGGCGTCGCAATCGCAGGCGTCGCCCTTGCCGTCCAGATCCGCGTCGGCCTGGCTCACGTTCTTGACCGTCGGGCAGTTGTCCGAGGCATCGGGGATGCCGTCGTTGTCATCGTCGTCGTCACAGGCGTCCCCCACCTTCGTGCTGCCCTCCTCCCCGGCGTCGTTGTTCGACTGGGAGGGGTTCGGCACCAGGGGGCAGTTGTCCTGGGCATTGGCCACGCCGTCGCCGTCCACGTCGGGGTCCACGCAGTCGGCCAGACCGTCCACGTCCATGTCCGGGAAGCCCTCGTCGGTGGTCCCCTCGCAGTTGTCGTCGAGGCCGTTGCAGACCTCCGGGGCCGGGTAGGCGCCCTGGCACTGGTTCTGCTGGCCGTTGATGCAGTAGGCCAGTCCCTCGCAGGTCCCGTAGGCGTTGGTCAGGGGACAGGGCTTCGGGGCCACGTTGTCGTCCACGCGGCCGTTGCAGTCGTCGTCCTCCAGGTTGCAGGTCTCGGCCGCCGGGGTCTTGGCCTGGCAGGGCTCGGCGCAGGACCGCTTGCCGGTGCACCGCCCGAACTCGTTCTCGTTGTAGCAGGTGGTCAGGTACTCCCGCTGCTCGTACTTCGGGGTGCAGGGGCACTGGCCATCCTTGGGGCGGCACTGCTTCACGTCCCCGGTGGAGGTCGTCACGGGCACGCAGACGAAGTTCTCGGGACAGTCGGCGTTCCGGTCGCACTGAGCCCCGCAGAACTTCCCCTCGGGACCCGACTCGATGCAGAGGAACTTCTTGTTCGCGGCGCCGGTCTTCGGCAGGCAGTCCTCGTTCGTGTCGCAGGGGCGGCAGAGGTTCGGGAAGGGATAGATGCACCCGTAGATCTTCTCCCCGCCGACGGTCACCTCGTCGCAGGTCCACCCCTGGGGGCATTCGATCCCCAGGCCGCACTGCTTCGTGCAGATGTTCTGGTCCATCGTCTCGATGCAGATGCCCGAGTAGCAGTCGCTGGCGTAGTTGCAGGGACACAGGAAGTTGCCAGGGCACTCCGGCGGGACGTCCACGAAGGCGTCCGCGTCCCCCGGGAGGTCCGTCGAGAGGTCGGCCGAAGGGTCGGTCCCCGGGTCCTCTGGGCCCCCCGGGTCCCGGGTCTCTGCCGCGCCCGGGTCTTCGGCCAGATCCGGCTGCCCCAGGTCCTGGGGAATGGTCGTGTCCCGCCCGGGATCGGGCAGGCCGGTGTCCTCGGTGCCGACGCCACCGCCGCCGCACCCCGCCGCGAGTCCGACCGCCACCACCAGCACCGCCGTCCACCGCCGACTCATCGTGGCCTCCTGGTGAAACCCGAGCGCTCCAGCCGCACACTGCGGCATTATAGGCAAAAGGGAAAGCCCCTGACAATCGGCACGATCGCCTGCTTCTCCGGGAAGAGGGGAAGGGCTCCGCCCATCCGGGCGGGCGACGCCGGCCCTCCTCCTTGCTGGACCGGGATGGCCGTCCGTGGCCGTCGGCGCGTCGTGCGTTTTGGGTACGGCCGTCCGGCGGGATATCATGGCGCCCCGGAGGGATCCCCTTGCTCTGCATCGACGTCCAGGAGTACCTGCCCCTGGTCCGGAGAGTGGCCCTGCGGATGGCCGCCCGCCTGCCCCCGGGCACGGACCTCGACGACCTGATCGGAGCGGGGTTGCTGGGCCTCCTGAGCGCCTCGCGCCAGTATGCCCCCGAGAAGGGGGTTCCCTTCCACTGCTATGCCGAGATCCGGATCCGGGGGGCCATCCTCGACGAGTTGCGGGCCCAGGCCCCCTCCTCCCGGTCCGCCCGCCGCCAGTCGGGGGAGATCGCCGAGACGGTCCGCGACCTCGCAGCACGCCTGGGCCGCGCCCCCTCCCCGAAGGAGGTCGCCACCGAACTGGGGATCAGCCCGGAACGCTATCGGGAACTGCTGGACCGGGTCGCCCCGGTGGTGGTGCTGGGGTTCGACGACCTCCAGGGGTCCTCCGACGAAGACCCCCGGGACCCCCTCCAGGTGATCCGGGACCCCGACGGGACCGACCCCTCCGCCGCGACGGCCGACCGGGAGCAGACCCTGCGTCTGGCCGAGGCCATCGAGAGCCTCACCGAGCGGCAGCGGCAGGTGGTCAAGTTCTATTACCTCGAGGGTCTCAACACCCGGGAAATCGCCGAGATGCTCGGGATCACCGAGGGCCGGGTGTCCCAGCTCCACGGTTCTGCCCTGACGCGCCTGAAAGGCATCTTGCAGGAGACCTTCCAGGTCTGATATCCAGCAGCCTCCGGGCGTTTGACAGGTCGGCTCGGAGTTCCAGGCCGTCGACAGGGGTCCTCCATGAACCGTTCGCCACTGCGCCGGGTCTTTCTTGTCACATTGTGCCTCATTGGCTGCTCGGGGGACCCGCGGGACGCACCGCTGCCCCTCTCCCGGCCGGTCATCGATCGGAACTATCTGGTCGATGCCCACGGACGCTACCTGTCGTTCCACGGGGTCAACGTCTCGGGCAGCAGCAAGGTGCCCTACTGGATCCGGCTCCCGGGCCAGGACTGGCGGGCCCTGACCACCCAGGACCTGGGCCTGCCGCCCCACACCTACGACGTCTCCTTCGTGGGGCGCCCCTTCGCCCTGGACCCCGGATGGAAGCCCGGGGACGGGGTCGAGGCGATGATGGACAAGTTCCAGAACGCCCGGACCCAGATCCGCAGGCTCCGGGACGCCGGGTTCGACTCCTTCAGGCTGTTGTTGATCTGGGAGGCCGTCGAGCCAAACCGCCGCGGGGAGTATGACCGGGAGTTCCTGGCCTACTATCGGAAGATCGTCGAGATCTGCAACGAGACGGGCATCCAGGTCCTGGTGGACATGCACCACGACATGGTGAGCCGCCTGCTGTCCTCCCGCTACTCCGACCGGCCCACCTACCGGACCGCCGACGGGCGGACCGTCACCGCCGAGCCCGAAAGCCTGGAAGGCATCGTGCTGGCCCTCTTTCCGCCCTACACGGACCACGTCCGGGGCGATGGAATGCCAAAGTGGGCCGTCCAGGCGGCCCTCCCGGAGAAGGACCTGCGGCCCGAAAACCCCTACTGGGGCATCCCCCGCATCGTGAGCCAGTTCACCCCCTCGCTGCTCTGCAAGGCCTGGGGCGTCTATTCGTGGGCCACGGGCGAGGAACCGGACGCCCTGATCGAGTTCGCGTGCAGCACGCTGGACCCCGCGAGCCCCAACTACGACCCCATCGACGGCCGGTCCTCGGTCTGTCAGGCCGTGGAGACCGTTTCGGACGACGACCTGCCGCCGTGGCTCAAGCACATCGCCCGGTTCGCCTGCAATGAGGAGTTCCCCATCGGGGAGCCTGGCACGGACCTGGCCTTCGGCCCCGAGAAGTCCTCGGACATGCTGCCCTTCTCCCAGTGGAGCATCGGCAGCATCACGAGCCTCGACGCCGAGCGGACCAACGTCGCCTTCTTCGGGTCCGACCGGGCCTTCCCGGGCCTCTATGCCCGGGAGTGCCGGGACGGCAGGTTCAACCCCAACGACCTCTACGGCTGCCCTCCGGACAAGGTCTTCTACCCCACCCACCGGGTCTGCCGGGACCCGGACCGGGAGACCTGGCAGGTCGAGGGATGCAAGGACGTCCGGGAGGAGTTCTGGTCCCTCCGGGACTACCTCCAGGACGCCTTCGTCGGGGCCTGGCTGGAGGTGGTCCGATCGGTGAAGGACCTGCCCAACGTGATTGGCTACGACCTGCTCAACGAGCCGGTGGGCTACAACATCATGCTGGCGATCCAGGCCCTGGTGCAGATGGGTGGCGTGGACCAGGCGGCCATCGGCAATCTGGTCCGGGGCCTGGTGGCGGACCCGGCGGTCGCGGAGCGCATCGAGCACCTGGTGCCGGCCCTGGGCCTGATCCCGGACCTGCCGCCGCTGCCCCCCGAGCCCGTCGCCCCGGTGCCGCCGGTGGCCCCCGTGGACCCGGGACCTGACGCCGACCCCGAGCGGCAGCAGCGCTACCAGGTGGAGCGGGCCCTCTACCAGCGGGATCTGGAGGCCTACCTGCAGCAGCGGGCCGACTACGATGCCCGGATGGCCGCCTACCCGGCGGAGAAGGCCGAGGCCGAGGCCCGGCGCAAGGCCATGCTGAAGGCCTGGGGGCTCGTCTGGGAGGGCCCCACGTCGGCGGAGCCGGCCCTGGCCGATCGGGACGATGCCGGCGGCTGGAAGATGCAGGAGTTCCAACCGGACCTCTTCGCGGTGGTGGAACTGAACACCTCCTTCGACTGGTCCTTCCTGCGCCCGATGTACCATCGCCTGGGCAACGCGATCCTGAAGGAGGACCCCGGTGCGATGCTGTTCCTGGAGGGGTCGATGGGCATTGGCAGCGTGGGCTACGACCTGGGCATGCCGACCCCCGACGGGCTCCAGGGCCACGTGGTCTTCGCGCCGCACCACTACGAGGACATCTTCCCGTTCCTGGGGTTCAACATGAACCCCCGGTTCTTCCAGGTGGAGGAGGTGGCCTTCCGGGACTACACGGAGGGGATGAAGGCCGCGGCCCAACTGGCGGTCCAGTCCCTGGGCAATGCCCCGGTGGTCTTCGGCGAGTTCGGGTCCTACTTCAACTTCAACGGCCTCGACCAGTCCATCGCCGACGACTACGTGATCACGAAGCACATCCTCGACAACTACTACGAGGGCTTCGAGTCCCTGTTCGCGAGCCGGATGGTCTGGTGCTGGACCGAGACCAACGACGCCCGATTCGGGGACCTGTGGAACAAGGAGGACTTCAGCATCCTGGGCTTCGACGGGAACTTCCGGGGCCAGGAGGTCTGGGCCCGTCCCCATGCCCGGGCCCTGGCCGGCAAGCCCATCCGGACCCACTTCTTCAGTCCGTTCCACTACTTCGACCGGGACAAGGGCGTTCCGAACCCTGTCGGGGAGTTCGAGGTGGTGTACCAGTCCAAGGAGACCACGGCCCCCACCGAGATCCAGATTCCCTACGAGATCCAGTATCCAAATGGATTCTTCGTCTGGGCATCGGACGGGTCGGTGTGGTACGACCATGACCGGAGGATGCTGTTCCACCTGCCCGAGCGCGACGATCCGGGCGCCGAGCACTGGGTGCGCATCCGGCCCCCCATCGAGGGGTCCCCGGCGGTGGGCTGGCGCTACTTCTTCCGGGAGCACGAGGTCATCGAGGGGGATTGACGGCCCTCCCGGAAGGGAATGGGTCGCATCACGCAGGAGGGCATTGCATGGCAACAAGGCACGTTGGACGGGGGTTCCTGGTCGCCCTGATGGTCATTCCCGGCCTGGCCATCCTCCCGACCGCGGTCCGGGCCGACGAGGCGGCGGATCGCATCCAGGCCCTGGAGGAGTCGGTACGGGCCCTCCAGCAGGAGGTCACGGCCCTCAAGGAGGCCCGGCCCTCCGGGGAGGAGGCCCCGGCCGCCGTCCGGGGGGTGGACGGGTCGCCGCTGCACAGGCCGGCCTTCGAGGCCCACATGCAGCTCCACAACCTGCTGATCTTCCGCAACGACACCGACTTCGACCGCCGCAAGCCCCTCTACAACGAGAACGGGCAGACCAGCGGGGCCTTCGCGACGGTCTTCGGCCCGACGCTGACCTGGAACCTGACCGATGACATCCGGGTCTTCTACGAGGCCGAGGTCGGGCTCAACTACTGGTCCAAGAACAACCCGGACCAGGAGAATGCCCTGGGGGCCGACATCTTCGTGCTCAAGCACCGGCAGATCTACGCCGAGGGGGCCCTGGCCGACGGGCGCTTCGGCTTCAAGGTCGGCTACCAGTACGCGACGGACTCCACCGCCCTGTTCCTGGGCCACTGGATCGGCGCGGCCCAGATCTGGTGGGCCCCGAAGAAGGACTGCCGGTGGTCCCTCCGGGCCGGCATGATCCCCGACCTGACCTACGAGGGCCTGTCCATCGTCGAGAACAACTTCCGCCACGACATCTTCACCTTCGGGATCGGGTGGGACCGCCAGTGGAACGACCACTGGTCCTGGAAGTTCGCGGTGGACAGCCTCTACGACACCCACGTGGTGGGTCGGCCCCGATGGCTCGTGGTCCCGAACCTGCACCTCGAGGGGCGGACCGGCTGGATGCGGGACGGGGCGGTCCGGGTCAGCGGCTTCGTGGACGCGGTGGTCCAGGGGGGCCGCAGCGAGAACAGCGCCCTCGACGGCGGCGACCAGACCCTGCTGGCCTGGGCGGCCCAGGGCAACCTGAAGGTCGAGACGCGGCCCGTGACGCTGGCCCTGAACGCCCTGGCCCTCTCCCCCGACGACGACTGGCAGGGCAACAACCGGGAGGGGTCCTTCTTCTACAGCAGCAAGTCCCAGAGCGCGACGCTCTACTTCACTGAGGACGAGGTCCGGAACTGGTACGACCAGCTGGACCGCCGCATGGGCCGCTACGAGGGGGGCTTCTGGCAGCACCGGGCCGGGCTCTTCGTGGCGGACCTCAAGGCGACGCTCACCGTCCTGCCCTGGTTCCGGCCCAGCGTGATCCTGGGCTACGGCATCGTGCTGAATCCCCACAACGCCCTGGGCGAGCGCCAGGTGGGCTTCGAGGGCAACCTGGACCTGGCCTTCCAGTGGACCCGGCACCTGGTGGCCCGGGTGCTGGTGGGCGGCATGGCCCCGGGGAAGGCCGCGGCGGCCCTGATGAACCAGATCGCCCCCCAGGACAAGGTGACCGACGGGCTCTGGTGGACCGAGGCGGCCCTGTCGCTGGTGTTCTGAGGCATCGGGAGCCAAGGAGGGAACCATGCATGCACCTCGACGCCCATGGATTCTTGCGGCGCTGCTGATCCTGCTGCCCGGCTGCGCCGGGGAGGAACCGTCTTCGCCTCTGCCTCCCTCCGGGAGGGTCCGGACGCACCTGACCTGGCTCAAGGACTCGGAGGGCCGGTATCTCTACCTGCACGGCGTGAATCTCTCGGGAAGCACGAAGGTCCCGAAGGCCGTCGATGGGAAGGTCCTGACGCCCCAGGACCTCCGGGAGGCCTTCAACCGGGGGGTCCCCTCCTACGTGGGCAAGCCCTGGGACATCCAGGGCTGCTCGTTCCAGGCCGACGGGCGCTTCGACCCCTCCTCCGAGGCGACCTGCCAGGCGGCCCAGGAGATCCGGAAACTGCGCCGGGTCGGGTTCAACGTCTTCCGCTTCCTGCTGAACTGGGAGGGCGTGGAGCCCACCGCGCCGGGAAGATACGACGAGGCCTACCTCGACAGCATCGCGAAGCACGTCCAGGTGGCCCGATACTATGGGGTCTACCTGTTGCTGGACATGCACCAGGACTCCTTCAGCCGCCATCTGGTCGTGCGGTACAACGAGAAGCCGTCCTACAAGGATGACCAGGGGCGCACCGTGTACCCCCCCCGGGGCAGCCTCGAGAACATGGTCCTGTCGCTGGTGGAGCCATACACCGACGCGGTCCGGGGCGAGGGCGCCCCCCGGTGGGCCGTCGAGGCCTGCCTCTACGAGAAGCGCCTCGATGCCGATACCTGGGGCGTGCCCCGGCTGATCTCCGGCATCAGCGAGGCCAACCTCTCGTCGATCATCGACCTGCTCAAGAAGGTGATGCCCGGGTCCGGGGACGGCGGAGGTCCGGCGGTGCCGCCCTGGGTCAACGAACTGCTGGCCAAGATTCCCGATCCCGCGGTCCCGGTCACCGACACCTCGGACCTGCTGCCCTTCACGAACTGGGGCCTCATGTCCATGACCTCGATCGACACCGCCCGGTGCTTCGCCTGCCTGCTGTCGGGCTACTTTGGCGAGGACGACCCCTACCGGCGGGGCGGGGCCTTCAAGGGCCTCACGAAGGACGGGGTGCCCATCAGCCGATGGATGCAGGAGGCCTATGGGAAGATGTGGCGCCGGGTCGTGAAGGCCCTGAAGGACCAGAACGGCGGCACGGTGCCCGAGAACGTGATCGGCTACGACATCATCAACGAGCCCAATGGCAACTTCATCACGATGACCGCCGCGGCGGCGATCTTCAACACCGGCTTCTACCAGTCCGCGAAGAGCTCGCTGGTGGACCTGCTGGGCAAGGACACTGGCGAGCAGGTCTTCGACCTGTTGACGGCCCTGCGGCTGCTGCCGGTGGTGCCCGAGAAGCCCGGGGAGGGGGCCTCCCAGGCCGAGAAGGACGCCTGGCAGGCGGAGATCGACCGCCTGGCCCGGGACTGGGGCTTCCAGTATGCCGATTTCCTGGGGATCGCCGGCCTCAACGTCGGCTATGACCGGAACTTCATGACCCCCTTCTACGAGGTCGTCGGCCGGGAGATCTTCGAGGAGGACCCCGACGCGGTGATCTGGTTCGAGCCGGCCATGAGCATCTCGATGGTCCTGGGCGGCGTGACCCAGGGGATGTGGGACATGGGGATGCTGAAGCCCCGGATCTGCCGCTGCGAGGACGAGAAGTCGGCGCTCCACGGCAAGGCCGTTGCCTGCGACCTGCCGGCGGACCAGTGCGGCACGATCCGGGAGGCCGATACCGTCTATGCCCCCCACTACTACGCGGACATCTATCCGTTCCTGGGGTTCAACTACCCCTCCCGGGACTTCTCCCCGGAGGAGGTCCGCCACCGGGACTACGACGACGGGATCCGGGGGGTCCTCAAGGTGGTGGACTGGAACCTCGAGAAGATCCCGGCGGTGCTCGGGGAGTTCGGCACCTACTACAACTTCGGCGGCATCGAGAAGTCCCACGGGATGGACTATCTGGTGTCCTCCCACATCCTGGACAACTACTACGAGAGCCTGGAGCGCCTGGGGATGCACCGGATGCTCTGGTGCTACACGCCCGACAACGACCCCCGGTACGGCGACTGGTGGAACAAGGAGGACTTCAGCATCTGGCGGGGCTGGAAGGACCTGACCATCGACCGGGACATCGGGCTGGCGGAGCCCACGGTGACCACCACCGAACGGGCCCTGGCCGAGGGGGCCTTCCGGGCCCAGCAGGCCTGGTCGCGGCCCTACCCGAAGGCCCTGGCCGGCAAGCTCCTCTCGCTGCACTTCTACAGCCCCTATCACTACTTCGACCCCGACAAGGGGGAGGTCCCCCCGGAGCGGGAGTTCGAGGTGACCTACGCCGCCAAGGAGACCTCGGCCCCGACCCTGATCTTCGTGCCGGAGGTCCAGTACCCCGACGGCTTCTACGTCTGGCTCTCGGACGGCTACGCCTACTGGGACGAGGAGACCCGGACCCTGCTCCACTTCCCGACCAACGACGACCCGGGGGCCCGGCACTTCGTCCGGATCCTGCCGCCCCTGGAGGGCCGCCCGGCCACCGGCTGGAACTACTTCGTCCGGGGCGCGGACATCGTGGCCAAGGGACCGTGACGGGCCCGGGACGAGGCCCGGGAATCCTGTCGAGGAGGAACGGATGGGGACGACGCAGCGGCTCGTGGAACTGGGGGTGCTGGACTGGGCCATCGTGGCCCTCTACTTCGTCGCGATCATCGGCATCGGCCTCTACCTGAAGGCCTTCACGAAGACCGGCGATGACTTCTTCCTGGCGGGCCGCCGGAACTCCTCCTGGGTGGCCGGGCTGGCCTTCCTGTCGGCCAACCTCGGGGCCCTCGAGATCCTGGGCTGGACCGGCGGCACGATGAAGTATGGGATGTTCGTCTCGCACTTCTACTGGGTGGGGGCCATCCCGGCGATGCTGTTCCTGGGCCTCTACATGATGCCGTTCTACTACTCGTCCAAGATCCACAGCGTGCCGGGATACCTGAAGCTGCGCTTCGACGAGCGGACGCGGCTCCTCAACGCCTTCGCCTTCGCCATCATGACGCTCCTGATGAGCGGCATCAACCTCTACCTGATGGCCCTGGTGTTCAACGTGCTGCTGGGATGGGACTGGCACGTCAGCATGTGGGTCTCGGCGGCGGCCATCGGCTGCTACATCA
>Ga0116186_1001370_pt1 | contig 24462 bp, 23 predicted proteins | sample AD_JPNNA4_MetaG_FD_89806 | JGI IMG/M metagenome (GOLD analysis project Ga0116186, IMG submission 89806) | Active sludge microbial communities of municipal wastewater-treating anaerobic digesters from Japan - AD_JPNNA4_MetaG | ecosystem: Engineered > Bioreactor > Anaerobic > Digestate | place...
AGTCCCGACGTATTATATAATGGTATCGCTTTTTGATGGAAGGCAGATGAAAATTATTATCTGTCATCATGTGTATCTGCGGTCATGTATTGTCCATTCTGCGGGCAGGAACAGAAGGCGGATCAGCGTTTCTGTTCGAACTGCGGGGGGGATCTCACCCAGGCCCAGCCTTCCGGCCCCTCTCCCGGATCGACGTCGACCCAGGCCCCTCCCCACGTCTCCCAGGGCCGTCCTTCCCCGTTCGCCGGGGGTGAGGGGGTCCGTTCTGATGCGGAACTCGCCTCTGCCCGGAACTTCGCCTATGCCGGCATCGCCCTTGCCGTGATCGGGTTCTTCATCGCGGGGCCGATCCTCGGGATCGGTGCGATCATCCTCGGGTACATGGCCAAACAGAAGGGTGAGAACAACCTCGGCATGGTCGCGATGGCCGCCGGCATCGTCATCTTCCTGGTCTCGATGTTCTTCGTGATGCTGGTCGGGTGGTGATCGCGACAGGTCATGGACTGACGGGACGGACCCCGGTTCTGGCGCCTTCCCTGACCGTGCCTGAGAGAAGGTTCCGCTGATCCCCGTGCTCCGGCCGCTCGGTCGGGCCGGTGCGTACCGGCAGGATTATCATCCAGATCGCCGTACTCCACGGCGATACAGGATGCCGATGACTGGACCGGACCTTGCGGTGCGCCCTGCACTCATCCCCGAGTGGGAGGCCGAACGGTTGTTGAAGGGGACCCTCCGCGAGCCGCTCGAACGGCTCGACGAGGCGGCGGCGCAGCGACTCCTCGACGAGGTCACCTTCCAGCTCCCGAGCGTTCTCGCCTGGCGCGAGCTCGTCCCGGGGGCGGGGACGACCCCCCTCGGTCCCCTCACGCCGGACCCGGAACGCTATGCCTACTACCTTGCCGAGCTCCCCCTCTCGATCCTGGTCCCCGAGGGGAAGGGGCGCCTGCGGCGTCTCCGTCTCCGGGTCGAACTCTCGCCCCGGACAAAGCCGGGCACCGTTCAGGGGGACCCTCCCCTTGAGCCGCCGGTGGCGACCGATCTCTTCCCGACGCGCGAACTCGTGGAGCATACGACGGACGTCGGGACCCTCTCCATCGACCTCGCGAAGGGGCTCTCGTTCGTCTTCGGGCCGGCAGCGGAGCCCCTCGCCGGGGCGCTCGACATCCGGATCACCGTCCCCCTGAAGTGGATGACCAGGGAGGTGACCGTGCAGGGGACCGGCAGGAACAACAGCGAGGTGAACTGGGAGGTCAGGGACGCGAGGCTCGAGGAGGGTTTCACGTCCTACCTGATCCTCCGGACACCCCGCGGCACCGCGATCGGGGTCCGGGCAACGCTGGTCGGTGAGCTGGTCGGCCCTTCCTGGTATATGACGTTCGAGAGCGACCGCAGGGCACTGGCCGATCAGTACACGATCGGATGAGGCCGGCGACGGGGGACGCGACCGGGGAGGCAGGGGACGCCGGGCCTGCCCTGCAGGGTGTCGTCTCCCGGGTGCTCGATCGGGTCGCAGCGCTGGGCTACGACACTGCGCGGATCGGAGAGGAGGAGCACCTCCTCGTGGACGCACTCGCCGGGGTCTGCCGGGCTCCGGCGGACCACGAACGGATGCGGCAGGTGATCACCGCGCAACTCGATCGCGACCGGCACCGTGGTTTCTGGCTCGCCTACCTCTACCAGCTGGCGGCCCTCCGCTCGGGCGACCTTGCTGCGTTCCTGCCTGCGGCCCTCCTCTACGCGGATGCGCAGGTTCAGGCGAACGAAGACCTCGCCGTCCACTCGCTCGAGACCGCCCTCGTCCACCTCGTGGAGGCGATCGGGACCACCCCCTCACTCGCACCACAGCTGATCGGGGTCCGTCATGCGATCGAGACGCGCCTCTTTGTGGTGCGCCGGCATTATGCCCACCTGTACTCCGGGGCGGCCCGGCCGAACCCGCTCTTTGACCACCTCGCAGCCGACCTCGCCTGGATCCGCCTCACCGACGGATCGCCCTGGCTCTGGCGCGACCCCGAACACCGGCCCGCGCTGGAACAGGTGACCCCCGGGGAGCTCCGGGCATCGGCCGATCGACATGAAATGGAGGGATCGGCCATCCTCGCCGCTTCCTGCTACCGGTTCCTCGGTCTTCGCCTCTCCATGGCGGATGGTGCATCCCGTGAGGTCTCCGGGGCCTATGCAGCCGGACTGGACCTTGCACTGGAACACGGGGTGGCGAGCGAGGTCGGGCACCTCCTCCGGCTCCTCGGATACGCCCGGCGAAGGGAGGGCGACCTCGACCTCGCCGCCCGTCTGTTGCTCCGCGCCGTCGAACACGAGGCGGACCCGGTCGACCGGTTTGCGTACTGGCGCGGTCTCTCCCTGCGGGAACTGGGCGACTGCCTCCTTGAACGGATGCTCCGGGGGGTGGAGGCGGCCCGGCAGGGCGGGGACCCGGTGGCCGAATCCCCCGTCCCGATGGGGCCGCTCGAACCCTACCGGCTCGGACGGATCGCCCTCGGGCGGCACCTCTGCGGGCAGCACCTCCCGGTCGCCCGGGCCGTCGCCGAAGAGCTCGCCGTCTCGTTCGGGCCGAACGCACTCCTGGTCGCTGCCGGGTCGGGATCGCTCCCGGACATCCTTGCCGAGTTCGAGGCGAACGGACCGAGAATGGCCGACGACATCCATGCCGAGTACACGCTCGGGGACGAGGCGGACCCGGCAACGCGGGCGTCGATCAGGGCCGGACGGCTCGGGGTGCTCCGCCTCTACGGCCCGGAGCCGATCGACCGGGAGGCCTTCCTCGCCGAAGCCGGTGATCCGACCCGATACCGCGAACGTACCGCCTACCTGCGGGCGCGGGCACGGGTGCGTGCGGACCGGGCGGCACGCCTCGATGCCGATGCCATCGCCCGGCGCGTCCTGGACCTGCCGGAGGAACCGACCTGCCTGTTGCTTGCCGAGATCGGCCGGCAGAGGTCGATCTTCGTCCTCGTCGACCTCGGGGAGGCTGAGATGGTCGCTCACCCGTTCGCCGGGGTTACGCGGCGGGATCTCCTTCGCGCTCAGGAGAGGTACCGGCGTGAGGCGACCGCACCCGACGACGTCCCTTCTGCGTGCACGCTCCCCGGTGCGCTGGAGGGGCTGCTCGCCGCACACGACCTACTCTTCGGGGAGTTCCTGCGCGACCACCTCGACCGCTTCCGGGGACGCCGTCTCGTCATCTTTCCCCGGTACGAGATGAACGCGGTCCCCTACCATGCGCTCCCAATGGACAACGGCGTGCTGGGCGACTCGGTGACGGTCTCCTACTGCCAGACCCTGGCACAGTTCGTCGCATCACGCGACCGCCCTGCCCCTCCCGTGCCGTCCTGCCCCCGCCTCGTCCTCGACGAGCAGAGCCAGGACCTCGTCTTCTTTTCACTCGTCAACCAGGAACACCGGCCCCGGTACGCGGCCGGAGACCCGCGGACCGTCATCGACGCCCTCTCCGGTGGGGTCACCGGTGACGTGGTGCTCGCCTGCCACGGGCGTCATCGCCCGGAGAGGCCGACCGCCTCCGCCCTCCGTTTCGCGGACAGCGGGGAACTCTCCTTTCTCGACCTCTTCTCCGCGCTCGGCAGGGTCGACGCCGACTGCGTCGTGCTCGCGGCCTGTGAGAGCGGTCTTGCGAGGACGGCGCTGTCCGCAGAGTACATCGGCCTCCCGGCGCCGTTCCTTGGTGCCGGCGCCCGCAACGTGATCGCGAACCTGTGGGAGGTCAACCCGGTCTCGACCGCGTTTCTCGTCTCCCGGTACCTCGCCCACCGGCGCACCCCCGGTGTCCGGCCGTCCACCGCACTCCGGGCAGCCCAGGCCGACTGCCGGTCCGCATCGGCAGAGACGGTGGTCGGGTGGCTGGAGACGAGCGAACTCCCGTACCTCCGCCGCCTGCTCTGCCACCTCGAGTCCGGTATCCGTGAACTCGGTGACACCCCGTTCTCCCACCCGTTCTACTGGGCCGGTTTCGGCGTCTTCGGGGGTGCCTGAACCGCGCGGAGTGCGGGCATTATCGTGCCGGACCGCACAGGTTTGAGAGAAGGGGGGAAAAATGTGTCAGATGGGTTGCGTCCGTACCTCGACCTCCTCCGGCTCCACTTCGCCCCGGCATGGCCCCTTCTCTTCTCCTCCGGCACCCTGCTGGCATCGAAGTCCTACCCCGGTCTGACCTGGACCCTGGTGCTGACCGTGGTCCTGATCGCGTTCTTCGGCTTCTCCGCGGGACTGGTCCTGAACGACTACGTCGATCGCGATCTCGACCGCCGGGACGTCGACCGACGCCTGAGCCGGTACTGGCGACCGTTCGGGACGCGTCCCGTCGCCCAGGGCACGGTCTCTCCCGCCCGGGCCCGCGTCCTTGCCGTCGGGCTCGGGGTGCTGGCCCTCCTCGCCATCCTGACCCTCCCCTTTCCACACCGGGTGTACGTCGTCTCGATCATGGCATGGAGTTACCTGGCCGAATACGCCTACCAGCGTCTGAAGCGCCGGCAGCGGTACCCGGTCGCCCAGGTCCTCGGGCGGACCGACTTCGCCCTCTTCCCCGTCGCCGGGTACCTCGCGCTCGGTCACCCCGACATCGGGGCCCTTCTCTACTTCCTCTTCTTCTATCCGTTCGCTCTCGCCCATCTCGGTATCAACGACATGGCGGACATCACGAACGACCGTGCGCGCGGCCTCATGACGATCCCCGTCCTCTACGGAGTCCCCGGCGCATCCCGCTGGGTTCTCTGGTCCTCGTTCGTCCACGGCGGTACGGCTCTGCTCTTCGCCTCGCTCCTCGGTCTCCCGGGCCGGATCGGGCTCGCCGGGGGGCTTGGGCTGGTCGTGGTCGCAAACCTCCTCATTCGTCGATCCCCGGGGGAGGACGCCGCTCTCAGGGCCCTCCCGTGCATGCACGGTGCGATGGTCCTGTACGCCGGCGGGATCATCCTCGACGCCCTCGTCTGAGGGGGACGTGCGCCGCAGGAGGGGGGGGAGAAGCGCCGGAATTACCCGGTGCGCCGCCGCCCTCTCCTCAGGAACCGGAGTGCACGCGGGGCGTTCTGCCGGTAGTGGATTCCGATCGACGAGCCGAGATACGGTGCGAACCGGGGCAGCACCGCCGTCGCCTGGAGGGTCTTCTCGAGCGCGTTCTTCTCCTGTCCCCAGACGAGGGCGTCGCCTCGTCGCACGGCATCCAGGAACTCCTCGACGGAATCCGCCCGCGCCGCCGTGACAACACGACCCAGCTCGGAGAGGAGGTGGGCATCGGTCCCCCCGGTCAGGACGAGGTCATGTGCATCGGCGAAGGCGATCGCCCGCTCGTTCTGGCTCCGCGTCATCCCACCGCAGATCCCCTCCAGCCCGTCGAGACGGCAGAGCACCCCGGGGGCGAGCTCTCCCGCGGCGATCGCCTTGCAGACGCCCCGGCAGAGAAAGAGGTATCCGAAGGGGTGGGCCGCGACCGAGATCGCGTCGCGCCCCTCGAGCCCGGTGAGGATCGCCTCCGTCGGCAGCGTCGTTGCGAGGTAGGGGCTCGCCTGGAGCGCGGGTGCGACCACCTCGCGATGGTACCCGACGAGGTCGTCGATCGAGTAGAAGTAGACGAGCACGTGGGGCCCTTCGGCCGCGGAGACCTCGATCCCGGGGACGATCACCTGACCCTCCTCTGCCGTGCGCACCGCCTCGACCGCTCCCGTCACCGTGTTGTGGTCCGTGACGGCGAACGCGGCGCCTATCCGCCGGCCCCGCGCCAGGGCGTCTTTGACGTGCATCAGCCCATCCGAGTGGGTGGTGTGGACGTGCATGTCCACCGCCGTATACCCCTCCTCCTCGAGGGCCCGGAGATCCGGCGGGCCGAACCGGACCCCGCCGTACCGGGAGAACTCCGCTGCCATCCCGTGCTGATCTCTGGTGGGCATCCCATAAGGCATCTCTGGCGCCCCCTCCCCGTCGTCCTGACATGCCCCTCTCGTGCCTGGATGTCGTTCTCCGCTCATGCGAGCAGCAGGTATGCGCCGAGCGTCGAGAGGAGGCCGATCCCGAGCAGTACCCGGCAGACCGGGTTGAGCCTCGCCAGCAGCACCGTTGCAGCCGTTCCGAGCCTGCCGACCCCCCGGTACCCGAAGACCCGGATCCCGTCGACCAGGACCGTGGACCCGGCGGCCCGTGCCGGTCCAATGTCCCTGAGGGCATCGTCGAGCGCCCCCTCGATGAACGGCAGGATCGCGGAGGCGGGCACGGCGAGCCCGATCGGGTTCCATCCGGAGAGCGTGTTGACCACGTGGGTATCGGTCGTCAGGATCTCGCATTCGTCGACCCGTTCGAGCAGCACGGCGCGTACCTCCTCCCGTACCCCGGGAAGCAGGTTGTTACCGTCGAGGAGTATCCACGCGGTCGTCTGCCCCCCGGCGCGGACCGCAAGCACGCGGACTCCCAGCTCCCCGAACCCCTCTCTCCGGCCGAAGGGCACCACCCGGCGCCCCGCTCCCGCTTCGAAGGCCCCCTGGGTCACCTGGGAGGCGGCGTGGAGAGCAAGGTCGACGGCGGCGATGTACTCGGAGCCGAGCGGCGATGCCGCCTCCACCGGTGGCGGAACTTCGTGCATGCAGTTATGCGCATCGGCGAAGGCCACGTGGGCGAACGGGTGTTGACCCCGCCGGACGGCGAGGCCGATCCCGTAGTCCAGGTCGTCCGTCGTGAGCGGCGACCGCGTGGCCACCGCCAGGACGGAGTCTCCGAACGGCTGGGCGATCACCTCCACCGTCCCGACGCGGGCCCGCACGGACGGTCCGGCGCGGTGCTGGTGATCGAGGTCCGGGAGCGCAGACCCGACCGCACGCGCGATCGCCTCGACCCCGTCCCGGGAGACCAGGTTCAGGTCGTGGGTCGCGCACCCATGGAGGACGAGGGTGCCGTCGCCGAGGCGGGCGGCGAGCTCGGCCGGAAGGTTCGAGGAACCGAGCTCACCGAGCGGGCCGGGGTGGAGGTTCGGGACGGTCACCGTGATCGGCGGTCCCTGCGCGCGGACCAGGTGGATGGATGTCTGGAAGACGATAACCTCCCTGCTGAGCCGTTCGAAGCACTCTTCGAGCCGGCCGGACCCCGCGATCAGGTGGGCTGCAAGGGCATTCGAGAGTGCGAGCAGGGGCAGACCAAGGGCCTCCTTGACGGTGCGTTCGAAAAAGTGGACGATGCCCAGCACCACGAACCCGGAGGTGATGACGGCCGCGATGAGGGGAAGGGCGGTGCTTGGCCCGAACGTATGGACGAGGGCGGCCGTACCGAAGAGGGCCGGGGCGAGCGCCGGCACCAGGACCCGGGAGAGGTGCCGGTCCGCAAGTGCCGCCAGCGCGAAGAGCTCGAACCCGAAGACCACCCCCGTGCCGACGGCATATAGACCGGGAAAGGACCCGGGTGTCACGATGGGTGCCGGGAGGAGCGAGACGACGACCAGCAGCACCGTTCCGGCCGCGGCGAGAGACGCGGGCCAGTCCGGTCCCCGGCGGAAGAGCGGAACGAGCAGGGTCCCGAGGGCGGCGCCGGCGATCCCGGGCATGATGTATCCGAGTACCCCGAACCAGTCCACCGTGTCGGTCGTCGCCCGGCCCCCGATCGCCGACATCAACTCGACGGCGAGCCCGAGCAGCACGATGGTCGCGATCGAGAGGGGCCACGGCGGGGGAACGACGATCGTCCGGGAGAGGTCCTCGGGCCGACGCTCTGACGGGTCGGGCATGCGTGCACGTGTACTCATCCCGGGGAAGGATAAGGCATACGTCCTCCCGTCCCCGGCATAGTCTCATGAGCCTCCCCGCCCTACGGATACGCAGGAGCCGGGAGGATGAGCCGGAGAAAGGAGTTCGTGGTGGGCGTCTCCGGGGCGAGTGGCGCCCCTTACGCCCGTCGTCTGCTTGAGGTGCTGGCAAAGGAGGCGACCGTTCACCTGGTCGTCACGGATCAGGCCCGGGCGATCGCCGCGCACGAGGGTGTCCGGTACGACGACCTCGACGTGATCGTCCATCCGAACAGCGACCTCGCGGCGGCGATCGCCTCGGGTTCGCACCGTTCGGACGGGATGGCCGTCGTGCCGTGCAGCACCAAGACCCTCGCCGCGATCGCCCACGGACTCTCCGCCTCGCTCCTGGCGAGGGCGGCGGATGTCACCTTAAAAGAGCGGCGCCCGCTCGTGCTGCTGGTGCGGGAGATGCCTCTCTCCCGGGTCCACCTCCGGAACATGCTCGCCGTGGACGAGGCGGGCGCCACGGTGATGGTCGCGAGTCCCGGGTTCTACGGCCGGCCGGCGACGCTCGACGACCTGGTCGACATGGTGGTCGGGCGGGTGCTCGACCACCTGGGGGTTGACCACGCCCTCGGTCCTCGATGGAAGGGATTCGATGCATAACGAAGTCACGATGCGGGAGTTCATCGCACGGGTGTGCGAGGAGGGGGATGCGATCGAGGTGACCGGGCGGGTCTCGCCGGTCTACGAAGCCCCCCGCCGGTCGGCTGAAACCGACCGGATGCTGGTCTTCAACGACCTCGGAGAGGGATGGCGCGGCGTGATGAACCTGGTCTCGGACCGGACCTCCATCGCACGGGCCCTTGACCTCCCTCCGGAACGGGTCCTCAGGACCCTGGCAGATGCACGGTTTGACGGGCGGGTCGGGGTCGACGGTCCCCTGCAGACCGTCCGGCCCGACCTCGATCGGGTACCCGTGATGAAGCACTACCCCAGGGACGCGGGACGCTACATCACGGCGGGCATCGTCTGTTCGCGGTACGGCGGGGTGGAGAATGCATCCGTCCACCGGATGCTCGTCCAGGGAAAGGACCGGCTCGTCGCCCGGCTCGTCGAGGGACGGCACACCTTCAACCTGCACCGCCAGGCGCAGGAGGCGGGAGAATGCCTCCCGGTCGCGATCGCGATCGGCGTCCACCCGGCGGTCATGCTCGCGGCGTGCACCCGCGTGCCCGAGGGCAAGGAGCTCGCCTATGCAGCGGAGCTCCTCGGAGGCGAGATCGGGGTGCGGGAGTGTTCGAACGGGGTGCTCGTGCCCGATGCCGAGGTCGTGCTCGAGGGAGAGATCGGGGCCGAAACGGCGGACGAGGGGCCGTTCGTCGACATCACCGGCACCTACGACCCGGTACGGAGACAACCGGTGATCCGGCTGAAGGGCATGTCCGTCAGGCCGGAGCCGATCTACCATGGGATCCTGCCGGGCGGCGCGGAGCACAAGGTGCTGATGGGAACGCCGTATGAACCGAAGATCTACCGGGCGGTCGCCGGTGTCACGACGGTCCGGAACGTGGTCCTCACCCCCGGTGGTTGCGGGTACCTGCATGCCGTCGTCCAGATCAGGAAGGCGACGAACGGCGACGGCAAGAATGCCTGCATGGCCGCATTCGCCGCCCACACGTCCCTCAAGCACGTCGTGGTCGTCGACGAGGACATCGACCCGTGCAACCTGTCGGAGGTCGAGTACGCGATCGCGACACGGGTGCGTGGCGACACCGACCTGCTCGTGGTGACGGGCGCCCGCGGTTCCTCGCTCGACCCGTCACGGATGGCGGACGGGACCAACGTCAAGATCGGGGTCGACGCGACCATGGACCTCGGAAGGGAGGAGGAGTTCGTCCGGGCGGGGTGGGACGATGTATCTTGACCGCGACGACGAACTGATCCTCGCGGGCGAGTTCGGGGAGACGAGGCAGCGGCTGATGGAACTGCTCGTCGGGCTCGGGACCGTCTACGGGGCGGAGCGACTGATCCCGATCGCATCGGCGCAGATCTCCGGTGCGTCCTACAAGACGATCGGGGACTGGGGCCTCCAGTGGCTCTCCTCCCTCGATGCGAGGGCGGTGGTCCCCGCCGTCCTGAACCCGGTCGGGATGGACCTGGAGCGCTGGCAGGAGATGGGTATCTCGGCGGAATTCGCCCGCAAGCAGGAGGATGTGGTCCGTGTCTACCGCCGCCTCGGCATCCGGCTCGAGTGCACGTGCACCCCGTATTACCTGGCCCTCACGAACTACGGCGACCACCTCGCGTGGTCCGAGTCCTCGGCGGTCTGCTACGCAAACTCGGTGATCGGCGCCAGGACCAACCGCGAGGGCGGCCCATCGGCGCTCGCCGCCGCCCTGGTGGGCAGGACCCCGTACTACGGTCTGCACCTGGTCCGGAACCGCCGTCCGAACGTCGCCGTGAGGGTCGAGGACGCCCCCGAAGCGCCCGGCGACGGCTGGTTCGGCGCGCTCGGTGTCCTCGTGGGCAGGGAGGTGGGGGCGAAGATCCCGTTCTTCTCCGGGATCCGGCCGACCCGTGATAACCTCAAGAGCCTGGGGGCCGCTATGGCCGCGACGGGAGCGGTCGCCCTCTTCCACGTCGACCGGATCACTCCGGAGACACGGGTCTTTCCGTTCGAGACCGGGGATCTCGAGACGATCACCGTGACGGCGGCAGAGGTGGAGGCGGTCTGGTCCGATCTCCCTGTGGAGGCGGTCGCACTCGGATGTCCGCACTGTTCCGGGGAGGAGCTGGCCCGCATCGCCTTCCTCCTCGACGGGCGGCGGACGACGAAGCCGCTCTATGTCTTCGCTGCCCGCCGCGTGATACAGGAGCATGCGGACGTGGTCGCCGCGATCGAGCGGAGCGGTGCACGGGTCTTTGCGGACACCTGCATGGTTGTATCGCCGGCCCTCGAGCGCTACGGGGCGATCATGACGAACAGCGGAAAGGGGTTCGCGTACCTGCCGGGCATGTGCGGTGCCGAGGCCCGCCTGGCACCGGTCGAGGACTGCATCGCGGAGGCGACGAGCTGACCTTATCCCCTCCTGCGTCCACCCCCCTACAGGTATGGGCCTGTACGACCTGATCGCGGGGCGTTTCGACCCGGAGCGGAGGGTGGCGTACCTGCGTGGACGGGGAGATGTCGCGGGCCTCGTCCATCTCCTCGTGCGGGGCGCACCATCGGTGCGGCACCTCGCCGCCGCTGCCCTCGGGGATCTCGGGAAACCGGAGGCACTGCCCGCCCTCGTCCAGGCGATCCAGGGACCCGACGAGGAGGGGATCCGCTGGCGTGCCGCGGAGGCCCTCGTCCGGATCGGAGCGCCGGCGGTCGACAGCCTCCTCTCCCTCGTCGCACACGATGACCCCGATCTCCGGTGGAAGGCATGCATCGCACTCGGTGAGATCGGGGACGCCCGGGCCATCCCTGCCCTCGTAGAGCGACTCGCCGATGACGATCGCTTCGTGAGGGCGCGGGCGATCTCCGCTCTCGTCCGGATCGGCTCCATCGCCCTCCCCTTTCTCACCCTCGCCCTCGAGGACCCGGACGCGCGGGTTCGAGCCGGTTCGGCCGATGCCCTCGGCCAGATCGGGGATCCGGCGGCGATCGAGGGGCTCCTGATCGCGATCCGGGATCCGGTCGAGTCCGTCCGGCGGGCTGCTGCGGTCGCCCTGCTCCGTCTGAACCCGGTCGACTGAACCGGTCTTTCCTCCGGTGCCCCGTCCCGGAGGACTGCCCTACAGGATCTGCCGTGAGTCCGGCCGCTCGTCCAGGATCCGGATCGTATCGGGGTTGAGGAGGAGGTCGAGGTCCGGCACCACCACCCAGATCGGGAGCACACCACCCAGGTCCTGCACCTGCACGCGATAGACCCTGGAGGAGAGGAAGGTCGCACGGATGTCCGAGTATGCATTGACGTACTGGTCGAGGCTCGCGGGTACGGATCGGTCGATCACCCGACGGCACTCGAGGAGTGGTGCCAGCACGTACTTTTCAAGGGTGGACACCTTCCGCTGCCGGAGCTGGCGGGCGAGCCGACGGCTCGATTCGCCCTGGGCGTACCGGACCAGGACCACCTGGCAGATAAGGATGAAGAGGACCGGGATGAATCCGGCCCCGCTCACGATCGCGCGGGAGTTCCAGATCACACCGAGGGTGAACCCGGGCAGGATCATCGCCGCGATCAAAACAAGGGCGACGAACCCGGCGGCGATCCCGATCGGCAGCACGACCCTCCAGAGTGGCTCGACACGGCGGTGTATCTTCCGGTAGACCCTGTTCTGGATCCCGATCAGTGAGTCGAGGAACCCCCCGGTGTAGGGCCGCAGGACCGCAATCGCCAGGTAAAAGAGCATGATGGCGGCCGACTGGAAGACGATCAGCCACCCGAGCAGTCCAAGGTTCCCGAGGAGGACGAAGATGATGTCGAGGCCGTAGATGGCGATGAATGCCGGTGCAAGGGGCTGGCTGTTGATGAAGAACGAATTCCAGAAGACCCGGGCGATCAGCCACCGGTGATCCGCAAGCCCGATCTCTCCCAGGCGATCGGTGATCCGGCTTCCGTCCCCGGCAGGCGCCCGTGCGCTGCCGTCTCCGGTCGACGGGATCAGGAGGAGGAACGGGTTGATCACGTAGAGAAAGAAACTGGCCGTGATCCAGTAGATCGCGTACCCGGGAACGACGAGCCAGAGCAGCACGTTCGCGAGGATCAGGTCAGCGACGATCAGGTTCGAGACGTCCGATCGCACGTCGTGGCGCTCGAGGCGCCCGAGCGCCCCGACCTCCTCGTCCAGCTCTCTCCTGACGCTCGCGATCAGACGGTCCAGGTGGTCCCTCACCGCGTCGTACGACCCCCCGTCCACGCGATTCACCCCCGGTACCCGGGCTCCGTTCCTGTTCGTGGAAAAAAGGGAGATGTGGTGAACCGGGTCATCCGAGCTCGTCCCAGCGGTTACGGCGCTGGTAGACGACCACGCCGAGACCCACCAGGGCGATCACGACGAGCACGACGACGTAGGGGAGGATGCCGCTGCCCTGCTGTGCCTCTCCCGCCGTCGCGTTCGATCCCCCCGGTGTCCCCTGGGCCCCGGCGTAATGGGAGCGGAGCTCGACCGAGTCGTTGTACGCCTCGAGCGCCTTCTCCGCGGACTGGTTCGCACGGATCCGGGCCTGGTTGAAGTTCCCGTCCGCCATGCTGTCCGTCGCGGACGTCAGGGACTGCTGGGCACTCTCGCGCTTGATGGTGATCGCGGCCACGCGTGGGTCGTTCGCCAGGTCGCTGTTGGATTTAAAGAACGTGAGCATCTCATCGACGTTCCGCAGCTGTGACGTGGCCCGGTCGATCTCCGCCTGGGCGCTCGCGCGGTCCAGGCTCGCCTCCGCCTCCTCGACGAGGGTGTTGATCCGCTCGATCGCACCCGCCTGGGCCGACACGTCCCCCGAGGTCGCCGTGTTCAGCAGGCGTTCGGCCTCCCCGTACTTCCGTTCGGCCTCGGTCGTGTTCGCACCCCGTGCCGTCTGTGCGTCGATCTTCCCCCGGAGGTCCGTGAGTGCCGTTCGTGCCTGTTCAAGGCTCCGGTTCACGTCCTGGGGGTTCACGACCTTCCGTTCGATCCGGTACTCCCCGTTCTCCCGGACCTTGCTCGACTGGTCGAGCCACTGGAACCTGATGACGGTGAGGTTCTGCGTCGTGTTGATCTGGGGGACCGTCCCCTCGAGCATCACCCGGAGTTTGACCGATGTCTCCTTCGGGTACTCGAGTTCGAATCCGCTGATCTTGAAGAACTTGCCGTACCCCTCGGGCTTCGGGTTCTCGTTGCCGCTGATCACGACCGCCCACGTCCATTTCGGTCTCTCGAGTTCGGAGAAGAGGGCGAAGGTGTCCTCGGTCGGGAAGGTGCTCCCGGAGATCGCGGGGAAGTCGACGATGGCGTTCACGGTCACCGGCACCCCTGCCTGGAGGGTTCCGTTCGGCGAGACCTCGGCGGTCTCCACCTTGAATGCGCTGCCCGCGAACGGAAGGGCGCAGACGAGCAGCACGGCAATGGCGATGCGCACAAGAGGGTTCATGATGCATTCTCCGTATCGTTCTCGAAGAGCGGTTCGATGCCATCCTGGAACATGGTCCGCCCGTTCGGCTTCTGCCTGGCGAGCTCCTCCTTTGTCTCCTTTGCCATCTCGAGCAGGTCGCGGATGCGGGGTGCGTCGCTGACCGAGGCGAGGACCACGATCGCGGCGACGTAACTGGACCTGATCGGGTAGTCGCCTGATCGGATCTCGTCTCCCTCGATCTGCTCCTCGATCCAGGAGCGGGCCTTCTCGACACCCTTCCGGTCCATCTCCTCCGGAGGGCCGACGAGCAGGATCAGGGCGCGGTTGGCCGAATGGAAGTTGCACGGGAGTGTGAGCCGGCCGAGTACGGCGGAACGGACAAGGGAGAGGATCTTTGCGGACCGATCGTCCCCCAGGAGCTGCTGTTCGGCACCCTCCTTCCGACGGAGCCCGCCGAGGAGTGCGCTGAGCGCCCCTTCCCGCTGTTTCTGCCTGGCGCTGACAGCCTCCGTCTTGGCGAATCCGACCGTCGTGATGCCCCCGCCCCGGAGCGTGTTGATGATCTCGGACGAGTCCACGACCATCTCTCCGACCCCATGCTGCCCGACCTCGCCGGCCCTGAAAAGGACGCCGAACCGGCGGACGATCTCGTCGTTGATCCGGTCATAGGCGGTCTTGATCGATTCGCCCTCCTTTCTCCAGGCCGCGTTGTCGAAGATGAACGTATTGTCGGCGACGTTCACGAGGGTCGTGAGAGAACGGGCTGCGTTGTAGGAGTAGAGCCTCCCCTCCTCTGGCGAGGGGATGATGCCGATCGTGTAGACCGGCTCCTGGTACAGCGTCTTGAGATGCCGGGCAAGGACCGGGGTGCCTCCTGAGCCCGTTCCACCACCGAGCCCGGCGACGATGACGAATGCATCAATGTCGTGCGTCCCGATCCCCTCGATCGCGGTGACGATCGAGTCGATCTCGTCGCGGGTAATCGTGGCGCCGAGTGCGTTGTCGGTTCCGACGCCGTGGCCCTTGACCACCGTCTGGCCGATCAGCACCCGGTCTTTCATCGGGATGTGCCTGAGCCCGAGGAGGTCGGTCCGGGCTGTGTTCACCACAACCGCACGGAACAGGTGGGTCTTGTCCTGCTCCATGAACATATCGACGACCTTGCCCCCGGCCTGGCCGAACCCGATAAAGAAGACCCTCATCCTCTGACACTCTCCAGCGGATCCATGTGTGGATCAGTATGAGTGCCTCACGTTTATGAGGTTTTATTCGACTTCACAAACGTTCTTATCCTTTTTGCATTAAACCTTGTATCCAGGAATGAAGTGCTGTATTGTCGGAGGAGGGCTTACCGGGCTCGTAGCGGCCCTTTCTCTCCCTGCCGATCACGAGGTCGATCTCTACGAGCGGCGACCCGTGCTCGGTGGCTGCCTCTCCTCGATCGACCGCGGCACCTATACGATCGAATCGTTCTACCATCACTGCTTCGAGGGGGACCGGCACCTGCTCGCCCTCATCGGGCGGCTCGGGCTTCAGGACGAACTCGAGTGGCTCACCGGGTCCACGGGTTACCATGTGAACGGCCACTCGTACCCGCTCTCGACCCCGATGGAGATCCTCTCCTACCCCCACCTGACGGTGCTGGACAAGGCCCGCCTCGCCTGGCTGACCCTCCGGGCGGGACGGATGGACCGGAAGGCCCTCGACGACGTGACGGCCCGCGAGTTCATCCTCGACCACGTCGGACGTTCGGTCTACTCCTCCTTCTTCGAGCCCCTGCTCAGGTCCAAGTTCGGGCCGATGCGTGACCAGGTCTCCGCCGCCTGGCTGGTCTCCCGGATCGCGATCCGTTCGAACCGTACCTCCGGCGGGGAGCGTCTCGGGTACCTGCGGCACGGCTTTCAGGTGCTGATCGACCGTCTTTGCGAGGAACTGGAGGCCCGGGGAACCACGATCTTCACGGGGACGCCCGTCACGTCCATGCAGAGAAACACGCTCACCTGGGTGGTCGAGGGGAGACCGTACGACACGGTCGTCTCGACGATCCCGCCCCAGCTCCTCTCGTCGATATCGGGGGTCGCGTTCCCCCCGATCCCCTACCAGGGAGCCGCCTGCATGACCCTCGCCCTCGACCGCGAGGTCACCAACGGGATCTACTGGCTGAACATGCGGGACGAGGCCCCCTACGGGGCGGTGGTCGCTCATACCAACTTTGTTCCCTTCGAGCGCTACGGGGAGCACCTGGTCTACCTCGCCTCCTACTTCACGGGCGAACTGCCGGCCGGGTACGGGGAACAGATGCTGAACGACTTCTGCGGGCGGTTCGGCGTCACCCGGGACGAGGTACGATGGCATCACCTGGAGGTGGATCCCTACGCCGGCCCGGTCTACACGACGGGCTACCGCCGCCTGATCCCGAACTACGAACAGTACGGTCTCTACATGGCCGGCATGTTCTCGTGGCCCAACTATCCGGAGCGGTCGATGGAGGGGTCGGTCATCGCCGGAGAGCAGGTGGCGACCTGTGTGAGGAGACGCGCCGCCCATGGCTGATCCTGAACTGACGGCGGTGATCCCGGTCTACAACGACCTTCCGGCGCTCCAGACTGCGATCCCGGTCTCCATCGAGACCCTCGAACGGTGCGCCGATCGGTTCGAGATCGTGGTAGCAGAGGACGGTTCGACTGACGGTTCGGCCGGGTTCGTCCGGGACTACGGGTCCCGGGACCCGCGTGTCCGGCTCATCCACTCGGATGAACGGCTCGGGCGGGGACGGGCCCTCAACCGTGCATTCCGGGGCTCGACCGCCCCCATCGTCTGCTATTACGACGTCGACCTCGCGACCGACATGCGGCACCTGTGCGAACTCATCGATGCGGTCCGAAAAGGAGCGGCGATCGCGACCGGTTCCCGCCTCTTGCCGGACTCGGAGATCGTCCGTTCCGGCGGGCGCGAGTTCGCGAGTCGCGGGTACAACCTGCTCGTCCGGACCGTGCTCGGCTCGCGGCTCCACGACCACCAGTGCGGGTTCAAGGCGTTCGACCGGGTCCGGCTCCTGCCGATCATCGACCGGGTCCGGTCGCCCCACTGGTTCTGGGACACCGAGGTCCTGGTCCGGGGGCAGCATGCCGGGTACGTGGTGCGGGAGATCCCGGTGAGGTGGACCGAGGGGCCGGGCACGACGGTCCGGCCGAAGGACGTCTTCGAGATGGGAAGTGCCGTCTTCCGACTCTGGTGGCAGCTCCATGTGGCGAAAGATTAGCGCGATCGTGATACCGACCGTGATCGCCGTCGCGATCATCGGCTACATGCTGGTCCCGATCTGGACCGACCTCCTTGCCGCCCTCGAGCACGTCGTTCCGGTCTTCCTGTTCGCCGCGATCGCCGTCTGCGTCCTGGCATGGGCGCTCCGGGGATGGCGGTACCGCCTGATCCTGAAGGGTCTGGGGGTCCGTTCGACCCTCGGGTTCGCAATGGCCTGCATCTTCGTCTCGCAGACCGCGAACCTGGTGATCCCGGCCCGGCTCGGGGACCTGGTCCGGGTCTTCCTCCTCAAGCACGAATTCGAGACGACCTACTCGCAGGGCCTCTCATCGATCCTGGTCGAACGGGTCTTCGACATACTCACCGTCGCCCTCCTGGGCCTCATCTCCATCCCGTTCTTTCTGAACTTTCCCCCCGAATATTACACCCTGATCATGGTTCCGCTCGTCGGCGGCGTGCTCTTCTTTTTGCTGCTGCTCCTGGTCGGCCGGGTACGTTCGGAGAACCGGGTCGTCTCTCTCGTCCTCCAGCTGCTCGAAGAGATCCGCACCGTCTCCCTCTCCATCCGCTCCCTCGTCGTCCTGGGCGGGATTTCGCTCCTGATCTGGCTCGTCGATGTCACCGTCTGCATCTTCGTCGTACTGATGCTCCAGGCGCCCCTGGACATCCCGACGGTCGTCCTCGCCATCGTGGTCGGAAATCTTGTCAAGGCGGTCCCGATCACGCCCGGCGGACTCGGCACCTACGAGTTCACGCTCCAGACGATCCTGGAGCGGGGCGGTATGCCCCATGTCGCCGCCACCCTGGTCGCCTTCATCGACCACCTGATCAAGAACCTGGTCACGGTGATCGGAGGGGTGCTCTCTATATATCTCTTCGGGGACTGGATGGTCGTCGTCATCAGGCGGGTCTTCGAGAAGAAGGTGATCAGGGGGGAGTCCGCTGGCGATTGAGGTTCAGGCTCTGGCGGTCGTTGCATGGCTTTCGGTGATCAAGCTCGCCCAGCTCTCGATCTGGCCGCTGCTCCGGCCCCACTTCGGGCGGTTCGCCTATCCGATCTCGTTCTCCGCATCGGTGCTCGCTCTGGCGCTCCTCGCCTGGTACCTCGGCATCCTCCGGCTGCCGGTACAGCTCGCCCTCCTCCCCTTCGTCGCCCTGTTCGCCTGGAACGCCCACCGGCGGCGGTATTCCGGCAGGACCCTCGCCGAGCACTGGCGATGGGATGCGGTCTTTGTCGTCCTCTTCTTCTTCCTCCTTGAATGCCGCTATATCAATCCCTCCGCCTCGTTTGCCGAGAAGTTCATGGACCACGGCTTTCTCGCATCGATCATGCGCGAGCCGGTGGTCCCGCCCCTGGACCCTTGGTATGCCGGCGGGCATCTGAATGTGTACTACTACTACGGGTCCTGGATCGTGGGGGTCCTCGGTCTCTCCTCGGGAGTCGCATCCCGCCTCGTCTTCAATCTCGGCCTCCCGACGGTGCTGGCGCTTGCCGGTGTCAACCTCTACATGGTCGGGCACCTCCTGCTGGACCGGTTCCGCTGGCTCCCGATCGTACCGCTGTTGCTCCCGAACCCCGCCTCGATCGAGCTCTTCCTCCTCGGCAACCCGCTCTCGAAGGTCGCCTGGGACAGCACGCGGGTGATTGCGGACACGATCAACGAGTACCCGCTCTTCTCTTTCACCTGGGGGGACCTCCACGCCCACGTGATCGGGATCTTCAACCAGGCATTTCTCATCTCGCTCCTGGTCATCGCCCTCTCCTGCTGGGGCCGGCTCTCCGAACGGGCCCGGCTCGTCCTGATCGGGTTCGTCGCCCTCTCGCTCGGGGCGATGCCCGGGATCAACAGCTGGGACGTCCTGCTCTACGGGCCGATCACGGTCCTGGTCGCCCTCATCGTCTGGTCCGCCCACCGGCACGAACCGTCTGAGGGAAGGGTGAACGCGCTCCACCTCCTGGTAATCGGGCCGCTGGCGGCGATCGCGCTCTACGCTCCGTACTACCTCACCCTCGCCTCGCAGGGGATCAAGGGGGTCGGTATCGTCCCCTCGCCCTCCGACCCTGTCCAGTTCCTGCTCGTCCACGGGTTCTTCGTCGCGATCGCCTGCGCCGCCTGCGCCGGGGACCTTCGCCGGCGGCCGTACCTGGCGCTGGCAGCCGTTCCGTTTCTCCTCGCCGGGTATGCCGCGGCAGCGATCGTAGCGATACCCCTCGTCTCTCTCGCCATCCGGATGATCGGGCAGCGTCCGGAGATCCGGCCCGAGGACCTGCTCGTCGCTCTCGGGCTGGGAATCGCCCTCTTCTGCGAGATCGTCTACCTGAAGGACAACATGGGAGACCAGTACTTCCGGATGAACACGGTCTTCAAGTTCTACATCGCCGCGTGGCTCCTCTCCGGGGTGGGGACCTTCGTGATGGTCGGTCGTGCACTCGACCGCGAGGCGGTCATCTCCCGCATCTCAGCGGTCCCGTGCCGTGTGCGGCAGGGGGTCGTCATCGGTGCCCTCATTCTCCTGCTCGTCTCCCCCTTCGTGGCAGCAGGGTCCTTTTCACACCCCCACTATACGCTCGACGGGCTTGCGTTCCTGGATCGCGAACACCCGGGCGACGCAGAGGCGATCCGGTACCTCCAGGGGATCCCGGGTCCGCATGTGATCGCGGAGGCGAAGGGGGACGATTACTCCTACGCCGCGCGCATCTCGTCGTTTTCGGGTATGCAGGCGATCGTCGGCTGGACCTTCCACCAGTTCATGTGGCGTAACGACTACGGTCCGATCCAGGAACGGATCGCCGACATTCAGGCGATCTACGAGGACCCGTCCCGGTCGGTCGGGCTCCTCAGAAAATACGACGCCGAGTACCTCTACGTGGGTGACTTTGAACGCCAGCAGTACCGGGTCTCGCTTCCGGAATCCGGGCTCGAGCCGGTGTACGACCGGGGAGGCGTCCAGATCTACCGGGTTGCGGGGGCGTAGGCGATGATCGGGTACGGTGAACAGGCGTTCTTCGTCCTGTCCTGGCTGGCAGTCTTGAAACTCGTGCACCTCTCGATCTGGCCCCTGCTCAGGCCGACCTTCGGCCAGCTCGCCTACCCCGCCGCCCTCTCGACCTCGCTCCTCGCCCTCCTCGCCGGCTCGTGGTATCTCGGGCTCGCCCACCTCCCGACGTGGCCGGTCGTCGTGCCGTTTCTGGTCCTGCTCGGCGCCGGGATGGCACGGCGGCAGTACGGGCGTGACGAGTGGGAGGGGGCATGGCGGTGGGAGCTGGTCTTCTTCGTCTTCTTCGTCTTCGTCCTCGAGCTCCGGTTCTTCAACCCGTACGTCTCGCACTACTCCGAGCAGTACATGGATATGGCCTGGATCGCGTCGATCATGCGGAACCCGGTTGTAACCCCGTCCGACCCCTGGTTCGCCGGCGAGACCCTGAACATCTACTACTACCTCGGTCACTGGCTGATGGCCCAGCTCGGTCTCCTTTCCGGGGTGCCGGCCCGGATCGTCTTCAACCTGGTCCTGCCGACGGTCTTCGGTCTTGCTGCGGTGAACTGCCTCATGTTGGGGCACCTCCTCCTCGAACGTCACCGCTGGCTCCCGCTCGGGCTCCTCGTGCTCGTCAACCCGACCGCGCTCGTCCAGCTCGCCTCCGGAAAGGCCCTTGTCCCGGCCCTCGACCACTCCCGGCATGCGATCGCCTTCGGACTGACCGAGTACCCGTTCTTCTCCTCGATTCTCGGGGACCCCCATGCGCTCGTCATGAGCATGTTCAACCAGCTCTTTCTGATCGCCCTGCTCGTCCTCGCCTGGAACCGCTGGCGGGAGCTCTCGATGCGCCAGCGGTGGGTGGTGATCGGCCTGTCCGCCCTCTCGCTCGGGGCGATGCCGGGGATCAACTCCTGGGACATCCTGGTCTACGGACCGCTCGTCCTGGTGATCGGCCTGCTCATCTGGTGGCGGGAGCGGCAGGAGGGGGGATCGACCGCGCGCCAGGCCCTGCTCTACCCGCTCCTCGTCCCGGGACTGGGGATCGGTCTCTACCTCCCCTATCTCCTCGCCCTGAAGCCCGGTGCGGTCCACGGTGTATTGCCGGTGCTCTCTCCTTCAGAACCGTTCTCCTTTCTGCTCGTTCACGGGTTCTTCTTCGCGGTGGTCGTCTGCGCCATCGCGCGGTTCGTCCCGCGGCATCTCTTCCTCTTCCTGGTCGCCGTACCCTTTGCCTACCTCGGGTACTACTCTGCGGCGATCGCCGCCGTTCTCGTCGCCTTCATGCTCGTCCGCGCCTGGAGAACGGAGCGGATCGAGGACCTCCTCGTCGTCGCCGGGCTCCTGATCGTCCTCGCGGTCGAACTCGTCTACTTCCGCGAGGCCTTCGACAACGAGTACTTCCGGACCAATACGATGCACAAGTTCTATTATATCGCCTGGTTGCTCCTCGGCATCGGGTGCGCCGGTATCGTGGGCCGGAGCATCCAGTCAGCCGACCGTCTTCCCGTGGTGCCTCCCGCGGCGAAGCGACTGGCAGCGGTGCTCTGCATCGTCCTGCTCCTTGCGTTCCCCGTCATCTTCCAGCCGGACATCGGCAGGGACCTTCTGGGGATCCGGTTCGGGGGTGGATCGCATACCCTGGATGGTCTTGCGTACCTCGACACCGAGCACCCCGGAACGGCGGGTGCCGTCCGTTTCCTGGAAGGATACCGGGGAGCGGGCTGTATCGTCGAGGCGGTGGGGGACGACTACAGCTTCGGAGCGCCGATCTCCTCGTTCACCGGCATCCCGACGATCGTCGGAAAGCGATCGCACGAGCTCCAGTGGCGGACGAACGAGAACGACTGGTGGTGGATCCGCCCCGCGGACGTCGAGGCGATCTACGAGAACCCGGAGCGGACCATCGAGCTGATGCAGCGGTACGGCTGCACCCTCCTCTACGTCGGGGAGATCGAGCACCGCAAGTACGACGTCAAGCTCGAGAGCGCGGGTCTCGAGTCGATCTACCTGGAGGACGGGGTCCAGATCTTTCGGATTCCCGGGACCGGCTGAAGCGAAGTCACACGGGCGTTCAAAAAAAAGTCCCGGAATATCCCCCCGGATTCTCCAAACCTTTATGAAGATTCCGCGGAAAAATATATGGACCCATCCTCACTTGCTGATGAGTGATGAAGGAACTACGCAATCCTGAATGAGGTAAGTCATGGCAAAAGGATACGTCCGTTACGAGGCGCCCGAGGAACTCCAGAACAAGGCCCTCGAAGCGCTGGAGCTCTCGAGAGAGACCGGGAAGATCAAGAAGGGTGCGAACGAGGCGACGAAAGCCGTCGAGCGGTCCACCGCCCAGCTCGTGCTGATCGGCGCCGATGTCGAGCCGGAGGAGATCGTGATGCACCTCGGGCCGCTCTGCGACGAGAAGCAGATCCCGTATATCTACGTGAACCGGCAGAACGACATCGGTGCCGCCTCCGGGCTCGAAGTCGGTTCGACTGCCGCCGCCATCGTCAAGCCCGGTAAGGCGAAGGAGATGATCGACGAGCTCGGCGCCCAGATCGCGGCCCTCCGCGGGTGACGTGAATGGCTGACGAGGCAACGCCGGCAGAGGTGGTCGAGGTGATCGGCAGCACCGGCATGCACGGCGAGGCGATGCAGGTGAAGTGCCGGATCCTCGAGGGCAACAACAAGGGTCGCATCATCACGCGGAACACGGTCGGACCGATCCGCGAGGGCGACATCCTGATGCTCCTGGAGACCGAGCGCGAAGCGAAGAAGCTCTCGCGGAGATAGGGACATGGTGAACGCATATACCTGTTCGTTCTGCGGAAACGCGATCGAGCCCGGTACCGGCAAGATGTTCGTAAAGCGGGACGGGACGATCTTCTACTTCTGCTCGACGAAGTGCCAGAACAACCAGCGGCTCGGGCGGGTCCCGCGGCGGGTCGCCTGGACCAGGGCCGGCCGGCGCGCGCTCGGCAAGGAGTGAGCGTGGACCGGACCTTCGTGATGATCAAACCCGACGGGGTTCAGCGGGGCCTCGTCGGTGAGATCATCTCACGGCTCGAACGAAAGGGACTCAAGCTCGTCGCGGCGCGTTTCGAGCGCCTGACGGAAGAACGGGTGAACCGGCACTACGCCGAGCACCTGGAGCGCCCCTTCTTCCCCGGGCTCAGGCAGTACATCATGTCCGGCCCCTGCCTCCTGATGGTGGTCGAGGGGAAGGATGCGGCGAAGGTCGTGCGCACGCTGACGGGTGCGACGAACCCGATCGAGGCGGCACCCGGCACGATCCGGGGAGACTTCGGTCTCGACATCGGCCGGAACGTGATCCATGCGGCCGACTCGCCCGAGTCCGCCGAACGCGAGATCGGGATCCACTTCCCCGATGGCGTGGTCGCGTACGACCGGATCGACGCCCCCTTCCTCTACGAGTAAGCCCTCCCCTTTTTCCCGCCGATCGGCGCCTGTTTATATCTTTACCTCGTACCTCTCTCCGGATGAAGCGGCTACTGATTCTCAGCGGTCTACTCGTGCTCGTGCTCGCGGCAGCCGGTTGCACGGGCGCCGGTCCCGGTCCCTCCGGTCCTGCCGGCGGCACGCCGTCGATCACCGACGAGACGGTGAACGATACCCTCCGGGTCTTCGTGACCGAGGCGCAGCGTTCCCTCGACGCTCTCGACGCGAACACCTCGTCAGCGGCCTCTGCTCTCGCACGAACCGGCCTCTCGGGCAGGGACGCGGAGGACGTCCTCCTGTCGCTCTCCCGCTCGGGGAATTACACCAGTGATGCGGTGACGTTCGACCCGAACGGGATGGTGGTCGCCGTGATGCCGGAAGACTACCAGTTCGCCATCGGAGCGAACATCCACGGCGCATCCAACATCCGGGCAGCCCTGAACGGGACGCCGGGCATGAGTCCCCGGATCAACCTGGTGGAGGGTTTCCGGGGGGTTGCGCTCGCCCATCCCGTGATGAACGCGTCGGGGGTCGCGGGCGGGGTCTCCGTCGTCTTCCGTCCGGAACGGATGCTCGCCCCGGCGGCCTTAAAGGCCCTCGGTAACGGCTCGCACGCGCTCTCGGCCGTCCAGACCGACGGCACGATCATCTTCGACACGGACCTTGGGCAGATCGGCCGGTCGATGCTGAACGCGACCCAGTATGGCTCGGCGACCGATCTTGCCGAACTCGCCCGGACGATCGTCTCGACACCGTCGGGCATCAGGCAGTACCGGGTCAACGAGACCACCTCCCGGACCATCGCCTGGCAGACGGTGGGTCTCCACGGCACCGAATGGCGACTTGTCGTGAACCAGGCACGCTGAGGTCCCCCCTCTGCGGGGGGCCGGCCTGACCCCCTCTTTGTGTCCGCATGACCCGTCTGTCCGTG
>Ga0116186_1001380_pt1 | contig 24314 bp, 17 predicted proteins | sample AD_JPNNA4_MetaG_FD_89806 | JGI IMG/M metagenome (GOLD analysis project Ga0116186, IMG submission 89806) | Active sludge microbial communities of municipal wastewater-treating anaerobic digesters from Japan - AD_JPNNA4_MetaG | ecosystem: Engineered > Bioreactor > Anaerobic > Digestate | place...
CAACGAAGCCAGCAGGAGGGGTACATCATCCACGCGTTCAATGGTTACGTTAAGGTTTTCGGTCATGCCGCTAGATTACTATATTTTCAGAATCTCGCCGATAAATGAGCGAACCGAGAGTTACAGGAAGGAGCGCACACGATGAGCAAACAACAACACAGATTGGTTTTGTTTTTTGCGGGATTGCCGCTTGGGTTGGCGATATGCCTTACGGCGATGAATCCCCGGTTCATGTTACGGTTGTTGACACCCAATGCGGCCCAACCGGTCGGCTGGCTGATGACGGCAGCGACTGTTGGCCTGTCGGCGGCGGTCTACTTCATTCAACGCAAGATATTGCTCGCGGCAACACCTGATGCATACGCGGGTGTGAAACAGACCATGTCCGCACGGCACAGGCTATTCTTTGCCGGAAGCCTTCTGTTTCTTGCTTTCCCGGCCTTGCTGCTTGTCCTACTCGGTCCAGCTTTCATCACGCTTTTACTATCAGGTGTCCTTCGCTGAAAAACACAAATCGCAAAGCCCAGTCCCGACTTTGCGATTTGCCATTCGCCATGCGTAATTCGTAATTCCTCACACCTCATCCGGGTGCAAGCGTGCCAGCCGTTCCGCGTGCTGTGCGCGACCGGTAGCGCGCAGCCGTTCCAGGTACGCGGGCAATTGGTAGCGTGTGTGCGACGGCCCGCCTTCACGAAGCACCGTCATCAGCGGATCGACGTTCGTCTCGCTCTTGAGCATCATCTCGTGATGCCATTCCGCGAGCATCCCCATCGCCTTGTCCACCAGATCGGGCCGCTCGGCGATCAGGGTGTGCTGCATGTACGGGTCGCGCGTCAGGTTGAACAGCATCACCGGATCGAGCGCCTTGTGCCCGTCGTGATACGTCCGCAGGCAGACCCACGCCTCGCCCTCGAAGTCGAAGCGCACGGCGCGCTGCACCGACCATGCGCCCTGGCTGGTGATAAGGTACGGGCGGCCTTGTTCCACGCCGGCTTTGAACGCCTCCGTGAAAGGGACGCCGTCCCAGTTGCCGGGCACGGTTCCGCCCGCCAGTTCGATGAGCGTCGCCGCCCAGTCGAAGTGGTAGTGCAACGCATTGTCCACGCGCCCACCGTCCGTCAAGCCCGGCCAGCGGATCAGCAGCGGCACGCGGCAGACGGATGGGTCGGCGGTCTGGTGGTCGCCCCACACGTTGAACTCGCCCTGGCTCTCGGAGTGATCGGAGCTGACGATGATAATGGTGTCCTCCAGGATGCCTTTGGTTTCCAGGCTCTCTAGCAGCTTGCCGATCCACAGATCAGCATACCAGATGCCCATATCGTAGCCGTCGATCCATTGCCGCAGCGCGTTCATCGAATCGAGTTGCAGCGGCACGCGCGGGTACTGGCTCACCCACGCCTCGTTCAGATCGTGCCCCGCCAACTCCTGCGCGCTGTGCGGGCCGAAACCATCCCAGCACTTTTGGCGCAGTTCTTCGGTCATCCACGCGGGCAGTGGATCGTCCGCGAAGCGGTCGCCGTATTCCTGCGGCGTGCGATAGGGCGTGTGCGGGTCCCACACATTGACGTGCAGAAACCAGTCGTCTCTGTTGCCGTTGCGCTCGATCCAGTCTATCGCCGTCGGGATCACCTCGTCGGCGCTCTCCACGCCGCCTTTGCCCGTGTTGTACATTTCGCGGTAACCGGCGTACCACTCCCACGCCGAGTGTCGCTCTCCAAACGGGCTGACGGTGACGGTGTATAGCCCGGCCCGGCGCAGCGTGCTCATCCACGACGTTGCGTCGTAGGAATCGCGGAAGCCGCGCGGGCAGCCGTCGTTGAAGGGGTCGGCGGACGATCCCATGTGGCCGACGACACCGTTGCGGAAGCCGAAACGCCCGCTCCACAGCGCCGTCCGCGATGGCAGGCACGGCGCGTCGGTGACGAAATTGTTCTCGAAGCGTACCGCGTCCTGCGCGAGCCGGTCCAGGTTGGGGCTGGTCTCGCGGTGATAACCGTAACAGCCCAGGTGATCGGCCCGCAATGTGTCAATGTCAATGAAAAGAATTCGCATCAAAACCTCCTTGATAGTCCAAAGTCAAAAGTCGCAAGCCAAAAGTCCTTTATAATCCATCGCATTTGCCCAGTCCACTGATAGTGGTCACGTAGCAAATTAACTGTAATAGTGGTGGACAACTTGTCAAGTGTGGCGTTTTTCACCAATCGAAGATACAATCAAGTAGCCGGTAGACAGTAGATGGTACACGAGGAAAGAAACCCTGTCTACTGTTTACCATCTACCATCCCAAGGAGGATTTGCTATGCAGCCTATCATATTTGATCGCACAAGCTACTGCGTTAACGGCGAGCCAGTTTACCTGTACTCCGGCGAATTTCACTACTTCCGCGTGCCGCGTGAGGATTGGCGGCGGCGGATGGTGCTCTTCAAAGAGGCCGGGGGCAACTGTCTGGCGACGTATATCCCCTGGTTGATCCACGAGCCGGTGGAGGAGACGTTCGTCTTCGGGGATGCCGGCCCACAACACGATCTGGAGGCGTTTTTGCAGACAGCATTGGAGATGGAGCTATACGTCATCGCGCGGCCCGGACCGTATCAGTATTCAGAACTCGTCTATGCCGGTCTCCCGCGCTGGCTTTATGAGAATTATCCGCAACTGCGCGCCAAAACCTGCGACGGCAAAGACATCGGCCCCATGTCAATCTCCTATTTGCATCCGCTGTTCCTGGAGAAGGCGCGGCGCTGGTTCGACGTCGTCTGCCCGATCATCGCGCGCTACACGATTTCCAGCGGCGGCCCGGTGGCCTTCGCCCAGTTCGACAACGAGCTGACCGGCATCCACGAGTGGTTCGGTGGATTGGACTACAACGCGGAGACGATGGGTTTCGGGCGAGTCGGGGGACGCTATCCCGTCTACCTGCGCGGCAAATACGGGGATGTCGCGGCGCTCAACCATGCCCATGGGACGGCGTACACGGCCTTCGAGGACGTTCCCCCGCCCGCGCCATCGTCGCTCTCCAAGCCGCCTGACATCCGCCGGATGAAGGACTACTTCGATTTCTACCTGGGGACGGTGGCCGAGTATGCGCAGACGCTCGTGACGTGGATGCGCGCCTCTGGCATTGATGTACCGATGGTCCACAACTCGGCCAACCCGGAGATGAATGCCTACTTTCTGGAGACGGTCGAGGCGCTCGGCGACGATTTTGTGCTCGGATCGGATCACTACTACAACTTGGATCAAACCTGGGCGCAGAACAACCCCACGCCACAGTACGCGGCTAAAGTTTTCGTCTCGCTGGAGATGCTGCGCTTGATGGGCTTCCCGCCGACCGTATTCGAGCTACCCGGCGGCAGCGCGTCGAACTGGCCGCCTATCACGCCGGAGGATGCGCTGGCGTGCTACATGACGAACCTGGCCTACGGGATGCGCGGGCACAACTTCTACATCTTCACCGGCGGCCCGAACCTCCCCGGCACCGGCGACCGCAGCGACAGTTATGACTACGGCGCGTCCATCAGCGCCACCGGGGAGGTTCGTCCACTCTACAGTTCGCAGAAGGCGTTGGGTGATTTCATCGCGACCTATCCGTGGTTCGTAACGGCGCGGCGCGAGAGCGATTGCCGTATTGCGCTCGACTTCGAGTACGTGCGCGCCAACACGTACTGGAAAGGCGGCGACTTCCGCTTCACGCCGCCCCAGGCGTGGGACTTCCTGCGGCGCGGTGTGGTGACGACGGCGTTCTGCGCGAGCCTTTCGCCCGCGCTGTGCGACTTGCGCGACGATGCCTGGACGGAAGATGTCACCACCCCGGTCATTTTTGTGACGGCAGACAGCATGGCGGCGGACAAACAGGCGCGCATTGTGCGCTTCTTGCGGAACGGCGGGCGGGCGCTCATCGCGCCGCTGCTGCCCACGCTGGATGAGGCGCTCAATCCCTGCACCATCCTGGCGGATTTCCTGGGCGCGGCGGCGTCAACAACGGTGGAGGAGGGGATGGCGCGCTTTGTCGTTGACGGGACAGTTCACATCATGCCGCGCGCACTTTTTGCGCCCGACATGCCGTCTACGGCGGAGGTCATCACCGCTGATGAGGCGACGGGCCGCCCCGTCATCTGGCGCTGGACGGCCGAGGACGGGGGGCAAGCGATGCTGTTAGGCGTCTCCTGGATCCACGCGCTGCGCGAGCATGAGGCGCTGCTCACATCGTTATTGCGGATGCTCAATCTGCGCCAGAAAGTCGTTGGCTCCAACCCCAATGTGTGGACATCGTTGTGGCGGGCGGGCGACCGGACGCTCCTATTCGCGCTGAATTTGCTCACCGGCAAGATGGAAGCGCACATCCAATATCGCCTGGACGACGCCTTGATTGATGCTGGTGTTCACACGCTCAATCCGATGACCGTGACGATCATTTGACTTCCAAACTTACGACTACCTGACGTATATCGTTAGAATATAGTAAGGATTCCGTCAAGTATGCGCTTGCAAAGTATGGTATTGTATAGTTGCGTTTCAAATGAGACTTTCTCCTCCTTCTGAGTGAGCCGAGGGCGCCTGGGACCGCCCTCGGCGATTTTTTTTACCTCGTGATGGACGCCTGACAAAAACACGGAGATGTGCTATAATAATGGCGCAATGATACGCGATGAGGCTCGCTGGGCGTTAGCCCGTTGTCGCGAAGACTGATAGCCTCTACTCACGTCACAGGCGTGGAGTAGGGGCTTTTTTGTTAGAAGGGATCAATGGCAAAACACACATTATATTATGAGTTGCGCGATGCATTTGATGCGTCCGGGTGTGCGATCTGTCACCTGACGCACAAGGCTGTCGCGCGCTACCTGGAGAGCCTGGTCTACGAGAACGCCAACGATTACCGCATCCGCGCGGAGGCCAAGGCGGCGCGGGGTTTTTGCAACCTGCACGCCTGGCAGCTCCGCGATTATCACGGCGCGGCGCTGGATGTCGCCATCCTCAGCAATGACGTGCTGACGGAGTGGGAACGCGCTCTGGATCACTTCGCGCCGCAGCAGGCCACACCGCCGGGGGACCGTCTGCGCGCCTTCTTCGGCCTGTCTCCCCGGCAAGGCGACGCCAACGCGCTCGCCGAGAGCCTGTCGCCGCACCGCCCTTGTCTGGCGTGCAGCGTCCGCGCGGAGACTGAGGATGCCTATATCCACGAATTGCTGGCGCACCTCGCCGATCCCGAACTGCAAGCCGCTTTCATCGCTGCCGGCGGGCTGTGTCTGACGCACTTCCGCCAAACCTTGCGCTGTGTGGCGACGTCAACGCAGGCCGAGCAGCTCGTCGGTCTGCAACGCCAGGCGTTGGCCCCATTGATCGCTGAACTGCGCGAATTCATCCGCAAGCACGATTATCGCTTCGAGGCGGAACGAACTGCGTCTGAGGGCGAATCGTGGCTCAAGGCGCTGGAATTGATCTCTGGTCGTCCAGGGACGCGCTGAATGGTCACGCGCTATTGCCCCCACTGCTGGCGAGAGATCGGCGCTGGCGACACCTACTGCCCGGCGTGCGGCGCGGCGTTGAACGACGATGGGCGTGACCTCGTCTTGCGCTACAGCGACGCGCTGCGTCACCGCGAACCCACGCTGGCCTGCCTGGCCTGTAATATGCTGGCCGAGTTGGGGGACCGCCGCGCCGTGCCGCCGCTAATCGCGTTGCTCGACAGTCGCCCGCGCGCCTACGAAGTCGCGTGTGCGGCGGCGGAGAGCCTGGGCGCGCTTGGCGATCGGGCGGCGACTCCCGCGCTTTGGTCGCTGCTGCAAGACGCCGATGTCGCCATTCCCGCGCGGCTGGCGGCGCTGCGCGCGTTGCTGCACTTCGGCGGCGAGACAGCCCGCGCTGCGCAAGTCTGGGCCGCGACCAGCGATCGGCCTTCGCTGCGCGAAGAAGCCGCGTCTGTATGTGGGCAGGATTCACCGGCTAAAACTCCTGTTCATCCTGTCGAAAATAACGAATAGAGGTTGTGCGTATGACTTTTCCCAGTGTGCTCTTCAGAACGCCTGAAGACAATGCGATCACCGAGGCCACAAGCGCGCCGGACTTTTTCGCGGACCTGAATCTCGATCAAGTCGTAGACGCCATTGTTGCCAAAAAACAAGCCTACCAGCTCAAGCCATTTTTCTACACGTCCTTGCACGACATTGACGCTATCCACTATCGCCAGGAAGTGGCGCAGGATCTCGAAGATGTCGCGTTGTTGGAGCATATCAAAGCCTTTGCAGATAAAATGACCCTGGTGCGCCGTTATTTTGGGCTGATTGCGGAGCTGACCTACAAATACCACAAAGCCGGCTGGTTTTTGGAGGCGGCAGATGTGTATTGCGATGCTGTGGTTGGGCTGCTGCGCGACTTGGGGCAGGCTGATTTAACGTCGCGCGGCCTGCTGGCTTTTCGTGAATACCTCACTGCTTACGCGAGTGGTAGTCATTTTACGACGCTGCTGGCCGATACCCAACAGCTCAAAGCCGCCCTGGCGACGGTCAAATACTGCATCAACATCAAGGGGCTGCGCGTCAAGGTGCGCAAATATGAAGCTGAATTTCTGCTATCCGCAGACCGCCGACGGCGACAAAAACATCCACAGTGCGGATGGGTTTGATATTGCGCTGGCGCACCAGTGTGTGACTCAACAAATCCCCACCATCTGCAATGACTTCTATCTGCGCGACCCGGAACGCATTATCGTCGTTTCTGGGCCGAATCAGGGCGGCAAAACGACCTTCGCCCGCGCATTCGGGCAGTTGCACTATCTGGCCTGTCTGGGACTACCTGTGCCGGGGCGGGAGGCGCGCCTGTTCCTGTTTGACCGGCTCTTCACCCACTTCGAGAAGGAAGAGGACATCCGCAACTTGCGCGGCAAACTCCAGGATGATCTAGTGCGCATCTACGCCATCCTCAAAGCCGCCACCCCCAACAGCATCATCATAATGAACGAGATTTTTACCTCTACCACACTGCAAGACGCCGTCTTTCTCGGCAAAAAGGTGATGGAGCGCGTCATCGCACTGGATGCGCCGTGCGTGTGTGTGACGTTTATTGACGAATTGGCGGGCATGAGTGAGAAAACCGTCAGCATGGTCAGCACGGTCGTGCCCGATAATCCGGCCCAGCGCACCTTCAAGATTATCCGCAAGCCAGCCGACGGATTGGCCTACGCGATGTCCATCGCCGAGAAACATCGGCTGACCTATAGCCAGATTCAGGAGCGTATCCCGGCATGAAAGTCTATCTGATGTATCGAGACCAGGATGTGGATCTGAAACAGGCGCTGCCCGCGCAGGCGCCCGCGTTGGCCCAAGACCTGGAATTGACCACGTTGTTCAATGCGATGGCGCGCGAGGATCGTTTTTTGTACGAGGTGGCGAGCAAGACCATTTTTGCCAGCCTGACCGATCCCGCCGCTATCCTTTACCGTCAGGACATTCTCAAAGATTGCCTGAAGAACCCCACTGTGATCCGTGACATTTACCAACTGCCGCTCGACGCCATCGCCAACAAGCAACGGCACTGGCTCAGTATCATAAGCAGCTATCCAAGCGGCATCCTGTACGGGGCCATCCAAATGTTGCGGATGTTTATGACGTTGCTGATACGACTGCGGCGCATCACTGATGAACACGCCAGTGAATTTACGTCCGAGGGATTCCGCAGATTTTTTGCCATGATCCAGCAAGAACTGGATGATGTGTATTTCGCTGAGGTTGAAGCGCATCTACACGAACTGGAATTCCGCGACGGCGTGCTGCTCAGCGCCGGCCTGGGGAAGGGAAACGAGGGCGCGAATTACGTCCTGCGCCTGCCCAACCGCGACAACCAGCCTTGGGTGAAGCAGGTATTCGCTAAAAGATCGCCGGTCTATAGCTTCAGCCTCCATCCCCGCGACGACCACGGCGCCAGGGCGCTAGGGGAACTGAAAGACATCGGCATCAATCTGGTGGCGAACGCCCTGGCTCAATCTGCCGATCATATTGATAATTTCTTCAAGGCGTTGCGGACTGAACTGGCTTTCTACATCGGTTGTTTGAACTTGTCCGAACAACTCGCTGCCCTTGAAGAGCCGATTACTTTCCCTGTACCGGCCCCTGTCAACACGCGCCAGCACGCTTTTACGGGATTGTACGACATCTGCCTGGCCTTGACGATGCAGAAGAAAGTCGTGGGCAACAACGGCAACGCCATAGGGAAAAACCTCGTCATCATCACCGGCGCGAACCAGGGCGGCAAATCCACGTTTCTGCGGAGCATTGGCCTGGCGCAGTTGATGATGCAGTGTGGGATGTTTGTGCGGCGGAAGGCGCGTTTCACGCCAACACCTGTCGCGGCCTCTTCACGCACTACAAACGGGAAGAGGATGCGACGATGAAGAGCGGCAAACTCGACGAAGAACTCAGCCGCATGAGTGACATCGTCGGGCAGCTTGCGCCGGATTGCATGATGCTCTTCAACGAGTCGTTTGCGGCGACGAATGAGCGCGAAGGCTCGGGAATCGCCCGGCAGGTTGTGAACGCGCTGCTCGACAGGCGCATCAAGGTCTTTTTCGTGACGCACCTTTACGACTTTGCGCACAGCTTTTACGCGCAGGCGACGCAAAACGCCATGTTCCTGCGCGCCGAACGGCAGGAAGACGGCAGCCGCACCTTCAAGCTGATCGAGGCCATGCCATTGGAAACCAGTTTTGGCGAGGATTTGTACCAGCAGATCTTCGAGGACGCGAACGGCGAACAATCCGCCATTTGACCAAACTTGCATTAAACCTTACTATTTCTATCAGCAGATTAAGCAGATTTAGCAGATTATATATGTGAAACACCTCAAAATCTGCTTAATCTGCTAAATCTGCTGATAAAAAATGGCGGTCTTGTCTATGTTTAGTATAACGAGAGGGCGCATGGCTGCGCCCTCTGCGTTTTTTGCGCTTACCGCACGAACGCTTTGCGCCCGGCGTAGTGGGCGGCTTCGCCCAGTTCTTCCTCGATGCGCATCAGTTGGTTATACTTCTCCACCCGCTCGCCGCGACAGGGCGCGCCGGTCTTGAGGTGCCCGGTGCTGAGCGCCACAGTGAAGTCGGCGATGAAGCTGTCCACCGTCTCACCGCTGCGGTGCGACACCATCGCGCCCCAGCCGGCCTGCTTCGCCATCTCGATAGCGGCGATGGTCTCGGTGAGCGTGCCGATCTGGTTCAGCTTGATGAGCACGGCGTTGGCGACGTTCTCCTCGATGCCGCGCGCGATGCGCTTCACGTTGGTGACGAACAGATCATCGCCCACCAGCTCGATTTTGTCACCGATGGTCTGATTCAACAGCTTCCAGCCGTCCCAGTCGTCCTCGGCCAGGCCGTCTTCCAAGACAACAATGGGGTATTTCTGCACCCACTCGGCGTACATCGCCACCATCTCGGCGGAGGTGACTTTGCGGCCTTCGGTGCGCAGGTGATACAGGCCGTCTTCGTAGAAGCCGCTGGACGCCGGATCGAGGGCGATGCAAATTTGCTCGCCAGGCTTATAACCGGCCTTTTCGATGGCCTGCAAGATAAGTTCGACCGCGTCAGCGTTGGTCTTGAGCGCGGGCGCGAAGCCGCCTTCGTCGCCGACGCCGGTGGTGTAACCCTTGCTCTTGAGCACGGACTTGAGCGCGTGGTAGGTCTCCGCGCCCCAGCGCAGCGCCTCGCGGAACGAGTCCGCCCCGACCGGCGCGATCATGAACTCCTGCAGGTCGGTGCCCTGCCAGTTGGCATGGACGCCGCCGTTGAGGATGTTGAACATCGGCACAGGCAAGGTGTGCGCGGTGACGCCGCCCAAATAGCGGTACAGCGGCAGATTGACCGAATCGGCGGCGGCGCGGGCCACCGCCAGGCTGACGCCCAGAATAGCGTTCGCGCCGTACTTGCTCTTGTTAGGCGTGCCGTCCAGCTCCAGCATCAGCATGTCAATGCCGGCCTGATCCAGCGCGTCCAGCCCCATCAATTCCGGGGTCAAATCCTCGTTGACGTGCTCGACGGCCTTCAATACACCCTTGCCGTTGTAGCGCGGCTCGTCGTCGCGCAGTTCCAGCGCCTCGTGAATGCCGGTCGAAGCGCCCGAAGGCACCGCCGCGCGTCCGTGCGCGCCATCCTCCAGCCAGACCTCCACCTCGACGGTGGGGTTGCCACGCGAATCCAGAATTTCGCGCGCCCAGATATTATCAATCGCTGTTGTCATTTTTGCCTCCTGAAAATTAAAATAGACGACGGGATGCCGTCCCTCACAACCTCTTACAGACTACATCAGCGCCGCAATCGCCAGCGCCAGTTGCGCCAACTGCTCGACCGGCTCATCCAACACGGCGCTCACTTCGGGACGCACCGCCCCGTAGCGCCGCAATTTCTCCGAACGGATGTCGCACAGATTGGCCCAGCTCTCACTCAATCCGGCGCGAATGTGCGCGCCCGCGTCATCGTCTGCGGCTTCCAGGGCCAACTTGTGCGCCAGATCGTCAATCACAGACAGCGCCTCGGCAATCTGTTGGCGCGCCAGCGCGCGCTGCTCCGGCGACAGTTTGACCGCGCGATGATACAATCGTCCATGTTCCTCCTTGCCCTGCAACCAGGCATCGGCCTGACGCAGACGCTCTTCCGAGGCCCGCAGGGTGACGAAGACAGAGAATTTTTGCGACGTATTGAGCAGATCGTCCATACAACAAAAAACCCCTACCACGTGATGGGCGGGTAGAGGCTATCATCCGGTTGGCCGGCGGTTAAGGTATCCAAGCGAGCCTCATCGCTTACCTGCCAAGAGTTTACCACCGATTGCAGCAAAGGCAAACCGGCGGACGGACTGCCCCCCACCGTCTACTCCACTGCTCCGTAGCCGCCGGTGTTTAGTTTTGATAATCCAGTACTGCAAAATACCAGTTCGTGGTATCCAGCACTGCGCGCTGCCAGCGCGTTTCGGCCATAAACCCGATGACGGGGGCCTCGTTCCACATTCCCAGGTCAAAACACGCGCCAAAGTGATCCCCCAGGATAGCGGGACGCTCGCGATCTGCATTCTCTGTGACCCATGTGCCATCAGGAAGGATAACCCGTACGATGTAGGTGAGTTTCTTCGACAGATTGCCGCGCGTTTCGCCACCCACGCACACCGTATTCCCCAGGCGAACGGCTTTTACAGAAACCAGGTCCGAGCTGGCCGCCAGGAGTTGCTGTATGGACTCGCGAGAGGGTTGCTCCACCCGCCATTGGGGCGACACATCCTGCGCCGCCACCTCTTGCTGCTCTATGCCGATCCAGGGCAGCTCCAGCACCGGCAGTGGATAGAAAATCTCATTCATGCGGGCAAAACTGCGGATATATTCCCCGATCATAGTCTGTTGGGTCACATACATTTGTAACGCTGCATGTTTTGCCACCCGCTCATAAGGTGATAAGTCGTAAGTCAACCACGCTTCTCCATCGCGGGACAAGGCCGTCGGCGGCAATAGCGCCTTTTGCTGGTTGTCGCCGCGCGGTAGCGGATAACCATAATAGTGCACCAGATAGCCCAGAATCTGCGGCGCGTTCCCGGTCTGGGATTGCCGGTAAGCGATGGCGAAGCGCGCAAAATTGCTGACCGCGCGGTGGTCTTTGTTCATATCGCTCGGATGCGGAATGAGGATAAGGTCCGGTTGAAATTCATCGAGGATGTGCTGCAAATCCTGGAACAAATCGGCGCCGCGATAGATAGCCTGACGATTGTACGTTTTTTCGTAAGGCGTGCCGGTCACGCGCGTGTAGGGGCCGGCAATGACCTGTCCATTCGCCCAATGCTCCCACAAAAATCCCAGTTGCCCGTCGGGATAACCCAGGAAATCCACCTGGTCTTCTGGGACCCCTAACGCGGTTAAAGCTGCCAGCGTCTCCTGTTGCCGGCGATAGCCATATTGGATATAGTTGTTGGAATTTGGCACACGTTTGTCCGCCACCACCGGACCGGATGCCTGACCATCGCCATTGGTCACAAGCACCACGCGCACCGTCCCCTGGTGCTCGATCACGGCTTGTATGACCCCGGCCGCGCTGAGTGTCTCATCATCGGGATGCGGGGCAATCACCAACAGGCGCTGCGTCTCTGTGTCATCGAGCGAGGTCAAATCCTCCAAACGCGCGTTTGGGTACGCCTGGCCGATTTCGTACGAAAGCGACAATGAGGCGATAAGGGTCACAAAGATCAGCAGGCAGGCCATGACCAGGCGCGGCATTTTCCTCATTCTGAACCACGAAGCAGATGCAAGTGGGCGGCGCTGCGGTTTCGTGGTGCGTGCTGTTCGGTGCTCTGCGGCGATACGATAAGCGCGCTCATAATCGGTTGTCACCCGGTCGAAGGTGTAACGGCGCGCGCGTTGCGCATTGCGAGCGCCCATCTGTGGCCACTGCGCGCGCTGCGCGATCAACGTCGTGATGCCGTGCGCCAGGTCGGCGGCATCCCCTGGACGGAACAAATAGCCGCTCTTGCCATGTGTCACCAGCTCGGGCAAAGCGGCAGCGTTCGCGGCCAGAACGGGTCGGGCACAGGCCATCGCTTCCAGGGTGGCGATACTGAATGATTCCACGTCGCCGGGCATCACGAAAATGTCTACGCTGTGAAGTAGCGCCGGCAATGCCTCGCGGCTGACCTGACCCAGAAAATGCACCTGCCCATTCAGACCGAGCCGGCCGGCCATCTGACGCAGTTTCTTCTCCTGGGCGCCGGCCCCGGCGAGGGCCAGTTGTATATCAGGACGGTTCAATAATGCCAATGCGTTAAGCAACACCTCCACCCGCTTCTCGGCATCGAGCCGGCCGGCATAGAGCAATGTCACTTTGTCTGACGCCAGCCCGTACTTTTGGCACACCGCTGCACGATCCACAACCGTATCCGTCGTGAACCGCTCCAGGCGAACGCCGCATGGCACACGCAAGGCCGGGGAACGCAATCCCTGGGTCGCCAACATCGCCACTGAAGCACGTGAAGGGACCGTCACCAGATCCGCCCACGACAGATAACCTTTAAGGAGTCGCCAGCCTAACCAGAAAACGACTTTCTTCAGCAGCGGATGCGTCAAGGTGATGTAAGGCGCGCCAATTTCGGGGCCAGTGTGATGCATAGCGACCACAGGGATCTTGTCGCGTCGCGCCCGCGCCATCATCTGCAGACAGAACGGTGAAGGATCGTGGACATGGACCAGATCGGGGCGCTGCTGGGCAAACTGGGCGCGTACGATCTGCCCATAGCCCCACGGCAGGTACAGGTCGTTATGAATCCGCCCCAGTTTCGCCGCCGGGATGGGAACAACTGTCACGCCGTTGAGCTGATAAGGCGCACGTGACTTATCGGGCGTGAGAACGACGACCTGATGTCCGCGCTGGACGAGCGCCTCGGCCAGGTGACTGATAAAGATGGCTTGTCCGTTCAGATGTGGGCGATACGTCGAACTCCCCATCAAAATACGCATAGACAACCTCCACTTGCGCCGCCTACTCGGTCTCCAACTCGGCGACCCAATCACGCCGACTCCATTGGCGGCGCATGTATAAACTCGCCAGCAAAACAAACAGCAAAGTCGCAGCCAGCGCCAGGTATTCAAGTCCCCGTTGCACCTGCAGCAAACTCAAGGTGGTGTAGTAGCCAATGATCATGAATATCGCACTGTTCAGCAAGTTCAGGATCAGAATAAGCGGCAACCAACGCCGCAGAGATACACGTGCCATCCCCGTAGCGATCAACACGGGCACAATCAACCCGTTGGTGATCTTGGCGAACACCAGCAATCTGCCGGCATGGGCGCGGACGACGCGCTTGAGCCGGGTCAATTGCGCGGCATCCACGCCCAAAAACTTGAAGCGCCGCGCCAGCCATTCCAGCGGGCCATAGTACCCTAACCCGTACCACAAGCCATCGGCAATGAGGTTGCCGAGCGTCACCGCGCAGAAAACCGGCAGCGGTTGCAGGAATCCGGCTGCAGTCCCGCCAGCTGCCAGCAAAATGGAAACCGGCCCTTCGACTAGCACCATAAGCGTGAGCAGGCCATACACGGCCACGGCGGGCAGGTGCGCCAGATTTTCTTGAATCACCATCATCCAGCTTCCCATACCGATAACTAATGTTCATCCTCCTGACTGGTTCACAGCTCGTCGAATCATCCAAAATGCGTTGGGCCTGTCATGGATACTTACGCAAATACCGCCTAATTGTTGTATATAGATAGAGATGACCGGTCGGTTTGCATCATGACGTATCACGCGTGTAGGATCAGCGCAACCAGGACAGGACCCAGCCTGCCAGGCCAAGCACTATGGCCGCGATGGCCGCCATTCTGTATAATTTCCACTGTTTGGCGCGCTTTTCTATCCTGAAGGCGCTTTCGATGAGCAGCGACAGATCAGCCAACTCGTGAATCAGGATTTTCGCCAGCCGGCGCGCGATAGGCGAGCTGTCGTTGAGGTACGATATCCCGACATCCGCCGCCCGCAGCGCGATGCCGTCGTTGGGGCCATCCCCGATCATAGCGACGCGGTGCCCGTCGCGTTGCAAAAACCGGATCAGGAAGCCCTTTTGCGAGGGCATCAGTTGGGCGAAAACAGAGCAATAGTCCGACTGCCGCGCGATCTCCACTGCGCCCATCCGCTCCAGCACCCGCCCGGTCAGGCAAGCCTGCGATCCCGCCGTGATCCCGCACGCGGCGCTGACCTTGATAGCAGTGGCAGCCCGGTCGCCGGTGAGCATCAGGCTGCGAATATCACGCGCGGCGAGTGCGCTCACGATGTCGCGGGCGTCGGGTTGTAAAGGATTCTCCAATTGGAACAGGCACAGGAACGTGTAGCCGGCGGACGGGAGATCCGGCGACTCGGTCCGGTAAGCCAGCGCAATGGCGGTGTCGCGCTGCTGGCTGACGGCGTCCAGGTATCCGTCCTGTAAACGCCGAAATTCCCAATCCAGCGGGTGCTGCGCGCCGTCCGTCGTCACGTAGGAACGGCATTTGCGCAGCACCACATCCGGATCACCTTTGAGAAAGTAAAGTGCCTGTCCCTCCCGCGCAAAGCCGGACGCCATAAAACGCTTTTCGGAGTCAAAGGGTTCATCGTAGATGCGCTGGTAGCGCGCCAGCGTGGCTTGCACGTCCACGCCATTATGCGTTGCATACGCCAGGAGCGCCTTGTCTACCGGCGTGGCCAGATCCAGCTTTTCGTAGAAAAGGACATCGTTGCCCAACGCGCAACCCAGTTTGACGAGCGTAGCGATGTCGGCGTTTGCCTTGTCGGCCAGCGGGTCGTCGCCCTGCACCACCCTGTCCGCAAAGTAGAGCGTTTTGACAGCCATGCGCCGTGTGGTCAAAACGCCGGTTTTGTCGAAGCACATCAGGTCAACGTCACGCAGCTTTGCCAATGCGCTTATGCTGCGGATACGGATGCCGCGCCGTTGCGGGGTTTTCAATTCGGCATTGGTCAGATAGGAACGGAAAAGCGCGTCATTTTGCAGCACGATCAGCGCAAGCGCTGCCAATCCATACAGTCCCACCGCTCCCACAACCTGGTGGGTGCGCACAATGGCAATGAGCACAGCGGGCAAGAGCGCGAGGATCAGGCCCAGATAGTGTGTCTTGAAGAGAGGAAATTTGGCCGGTTTCTCGTCTTCCCAATCCTCCCGCAACACCTTGCCGTATTCGGTGTGCTCGCCGACAGCGACGACCGTCCCTTTGGCCGCGCCACGCACGACGCGGCTGCCCATGTACAGCACGGCATCCGCCGCCCCCACCTTTTTGACCACCGGCATAATCTCGCCGGTGATCTCGAATTCATCCACCTCCAACCCGCGCGCCTCGACCAGTTGGAGGTCGGCAGGCACGACATCGCCAGCCTGCGCGACGACCAAATCACCCAGACGGAGTTGCGACGCCTCGGTGTTGACAAGCCGGCCAGCTTCGACAATCGTGACGGTAGTTCCCGACATATCCTCATCCTGATTGGCAGCAAGCAGCACGCCAAGCCACACACAAAAAAATAGCTTCTAACGACAGTTGCTTGTCATTAGAAGCTGTCAGCCATTTCCAGGCAGTGCGGCCAACGCCGAGCGAGCTTCATCGCTTACACAATGAGAGTGTAGCACTGATTGCGGCAAAGGCAACTCCTGTTTAGTGTGCCCTTATCTGGATGATTGTGAAACGTTGTCGCGGATGTATCGCCTGTTGCGCGAAGCCTACGAACCGGGCGTCAACGTGGATAAGGATGTCCAGCACGAATTGCTGCACTGAAATATCCGCAGCACGGGAAAGCGTTTACCGCGTTGGTGCGGTCGTATCCGGCGAAGTATGGCTTGGTGATGGATAGCTTGTAAAGAAGCAGCCGCTTGACAAAAGGCCGGCGCAATAACATCGGCCTTTTTATTATATGCGTCTTGGGACTGAAGTACTATTTTGTTGCACCGTGAAGTATGTTAAAATTGTTATGGTTAGATTGATTCTATCTTTTCCTCATGCTATGTTCACGGTTTGTGGATTCAGAATAGAGACTCTATAGCCCGTAAAGGTTGCCTGTGACGGAGGTGTGCTGATGCAATCCCGGTGGAATCCCTTGCGCGTGGTCGTATCGTTGGTGACGGTGGTTTCGATGCTGTTGGGGATGGTCCCCTGGACGGTGAGGCCGGTGCGTGCGGCGGAGGTGATACCGGTATCCGCGAATCCCCCCTCTTTCTATTTACCGGTGCGGTGGCGAATGTTTGCACCTACCGATGTCGCCGGTGAAACCCATCGGATAGCCTCTACAACGTTGTCGGAGACGTTGCAGTTGTCCATGACGGTTTATCTTCCTCTGGTGATGCGCAGTTATACGCCGCCGCTGCCTGATGAATTAATCATCTACCCAGGTGTAGGTGGGCAGATTGGCGCAGCGGATCGCAGCGTGCAGGTATTGTTCACCACTATTGCTGTCACCGAGCCGACACGGGTGCGCTACGCCGAGACAATTGTGATGCAGCCGCCGACCAACCTGGCAATTGCGGGGCGCGCGTTCTCGATCACGGCGGAGACGCTTTCCAGCGGACGCCCCATCACCCATTTCCCCTTTCAAGTGACGGTGTTTACGGATACCAACCCGTGGTGGTCTATCTACACCCCCACGGTCATCATCACCAAGTCGTACACGGCCGAGGAGGTATGGGGGCTGGATTTGTCCGTACTTTCGCTCTATCGCCGCACCGGGCCGGGGCGCAATGACTGGATTAAGGTGCCTTCGGCGGTTTACCTGGATGAAAAGTGGATGTACGCCGAAGTCGAGACCATTGGCGAGTTTGCGGTGATGTCGCGGCTGGCGATTTACGCAACCGGGACATCGGCGCGCGCCAATGCGTTGGCCGCGCAAAGCCCGATGACCGATTCCGGTACATTCAAAAAGCTGGTCATTGACCCCGATAGAAACGAAGGTTGGGCCGTTTGGCCGGGGGTGGGCAAGGTTCAAGAAGGCCCTTACGCAGTACGTTTGTCAAAGGCGGTCAGGGAACGCTTGCAAAACGACCGTTGCCGGGCCGATATTTTGCTCACACGTGAAGATGAAGATGCTTACGGAGAGTTGCCATCTGTACGTGCGCAGATGTACCAGCAATTCGGCGGAGATACACTGGTCACATTTGCCTTTAATGCGTTGAAGGGTAGTCCGTGGGGTGGGGAAAAAGATGGTGGCTCGATCATTTGGTCCGGCGGTGATGGTGATGATGATGCCCTCCGGGATTCACTCGGTGCGTGGATCAAATATCTTGAACGGCCAATACAATATGATATGCCGCATCAGGTGTTGCCTTATCAGGCTTTCGTAGCTTTACCGGGTGCTTACGCACATATTGAGACCTTGTACCTGGATCACAATTATGACTGGCCAATCATTAACACCGGCTTTGATTCTATTGCAGATATGGCCTACGCGGCAGTGCGCCAGTATTTAGAATCACGGGGCATGTACTGCGGCGACGATCCCAACAACCCACCGCCCTATCCCGCGCCGCCCTCGGCGGAGATGCTCAGGCGCTGGCGTGATCTGGGGTATCAGAATTATCAGCGCTACGGCGCCGATCCGGTCAGCTTCTCCACCGGCAACCATGTCGTGCAGGTACGTCTGGCGCGCATCCCGGCGCGCGGCGGGCTGGATTGGGATTTGACGTTGACCTACAATTCACAGGACACCCGCAGCGACCTGCTTGGGCACGGCTGGTCATTTCCTTACAACGCCTATGCGCAAATCTATGAAGATCGTTCCGTAACGGTGGCCCTATGGGATGGGCGTACCTATCACTATACCCCTGACGGCGACGGTTACACCGCGCCCGCCGGCGTTTTCGACCGGCTGGAGAAAACGGATACGGGCTGGCAATGGATCACGCCCAACGAGGTTACCCTGACGTTCAGTGAGACGGTGGGCGGCTTCGGGATTTTGACCGAGTGGCGTGACCGCAACGGCAATGCGCTACACTTCACCTACGATTTGAGCGGGCAGAACGCCTGGCGGGAGGGCAACGAAGTCCCGCGCCCGCCGCTCACCGGCATCCGCAACGATGCCGGCCGCGCGATTGACGTACAGAGCGATGGCGAAGGACGTATCACCCGCCTGGGTTTGTGGGATGGTCGTGCCTACACCTTCGAGTACGACGGCAAGGGCAATCTCATCCGCATCAACGACCCGGATGGACAGCTCCGTCGCTTTGAGTACGACGAGCGTCACCGGATGACTAAAGAATGGGACGCGGAAGACATTCTCTTCCTGCAAAACATGTATGACGACCGCGACCGCGTGATCGAGCAGGTGGACGCCAGCGGGACGCACAGCTACCTGGCTTATGACATTGCCAACCGCGCGACCACGTTCACCGACAACCTGGGCCACCGCGAAGTCTATCAGTGGGACGATCTCAATCGCGTCACCGCCGAGCAGGACGCAGAGGGCAACGCTGTCCACAACGAGTACGATGCCAACTACAACTTGACCACCCGCACCGACGCCAACGGAAACATCACCCGTTACGAGTACGACGAGCGGGGCAACCTGATCACCCGTTACGATCCTATCCCGGTCGGCGTGACCTATACCTCGGATGTGAGCCGCTGGACGTACAACGACCGCAATCAAGTGACCTCGCGCACCGATGCGCTTGGTCGCACCTGGCGCTATGACTATGACGCAGCGGGCAATCTCATCCGCACCATTGCGCCTGATAACGCTGAGACGACGGCGACCTACAATGCCTGGGGGCAGCCTGTGTCTCTCACCGATGCGCTGAACCGCACAACGACCTATGAGTACGATAACGACGGTCATCTGATCAAGACTATTTATCCCGATGGGACGTTCTCCACTTCTGCTTACGATGCCGCAGGGCGTGAGACGGCCTACACCGACGCGAATGGCCATACGGTGACATTCACCTATGACGCGCGTGACAACGTCACCCGCATTACCGATCCCAAAGGCGCGGTTTCCCTCTTTGACTATGACGGTAACAATTTGCTTATCCGCTCCGTTGACCGGCGTGGCGGCGAACGGCGTTACGAGTATGACGCAAACTTGAAACTGGTCGGCGAACGCGATCCGCTGGGCCTGTGGACGCGCTACGGTTACGATGCCAACTATCGCCGCACGGTGATGACCGACACGGCCGGTTTTGTGACGCGCTACGTCTATGACGCAGCGGGGCGACTTGCGGCGGTGAGTGATCCCACGGGCGCGACGACACACCACACCTACGACGCTAACGGCAATCTGATCGCCACAACTGACGCGCTGGGCCACACCACCCGCATGGTCTATGACGCCGTCAATCGGCTCAAGTTCTTGATTGATGCCAACGGCAACCGCACCGAATATTGTTATGATGCCGAGGATCAATTGATCCGCACCATCGGGCCGCGCGGCGAGGTGACGGATTACACCTATGATGCGCAGGGACGCCTGATCGCCGTCAAAGACCCCTTGGGCAACGTCACACGCTACGAATACGATACAGCCGGCCAGCGTACCGCGGTCGTGGATCCACTGGGCCGGCGCACCGATTACGGCTATGATTTGCAAGGCCGTCTGGCGCGGCTGGAACGTCCGGCGCTGGAAGGCGGTGCGCGTCCCACCACGCAGTACGGCTATGATGCGGTGGGCAACACGGTGGTCATCACCTCGCCGCTGGGTTTTGTGACCCGCTACGAATATGACGAAAATGACAATGTTGTCAAAGTCATTGATCCGCTGGGCGGCGAGACCGTCTACACCTACGATGCCGAAGACGCGCAGATCGCCGTCACCGACGCCAACGGTCACGCCGTCACCACGACCTACAACCTGGCGGGCCTGCCGGTACAGACCACCGACGCGCTGGGCTATACGACGACGATGGAATACGACGCCGCCTACAATCTGGTCAAGATGATCAACGCCCTGGGCAAGGCCACGACCTACGATTACGATCCGTTGGACCGCCTGCTCGAGACGACCGACTCGTTAGGCCACGCCACCCAATACACCCGCGACGCGCTGGGCCGCGTCACGCGCGTGACCGATGCCAATGGTCACGCCACCGAATACGCCTATGATCCGTTGGGACAACTCATCCGCGTGACCGACGCCCTGAGCGGTACGACGGCCTACGCCTATGATCCAGCCGGCAACCTCACCGTCATTACCGACGCCAACGGTAGCCTTACACGCTTCGAGTACAACTTCCTCAACCAGCTCAAGCGCGAAATCAATCCACTGGATAAGACCTGGGAGTACAGCTACGACGCCGCCGGGCAACTCATCCGCCGCCGTGATGCGCTGTGGCAGGCCACCTACTATGACTATGACAGCAATGGCCGTTTGACGAGGATCGGTTATGGGGTGACACCGGAGACCATGCATCCGGTCACGTTTACCTACGACCTGGAGGGGAACGAACTCCAGATGTGCGACGGCCTGGGCTGCACGACCCACACCTACGATGCCCTGGGCCACCCCACGACGACCACCGATTGGCTGGGTCGTACCATCACCCGCACCTACGATGCAGTGGGCAACCTGACCGGCCTGACCTATCCTAACGGTTATGCCATCACCTACGCTTACAACGCCAACGACTGGCTGACGACGTTCACCGATCCCCACGGCAGCAGCAGCGCATTTGTACACAATGCCCTGGGCCAGGTGACGAGCATCCAGCACGCCAACGGGACGCGCGTGGGCCTGGCCTACGACCCCGTCGGGCGACTGTTGGCGCTGATCAATCGCGGTGCCGATGCGCGCGTGCAATCGGCCTACCGCTACGCGATGGACGCGGTGGGCAACCGCGTGCAGGTGGTGGAAGAGCGCGCGCCCTTCGACGGCCTGGGCGCGAACGTGGTTCTCACGCGCACCTATGCCTACGACGCGCTGGATCGCCTGACCCACGCCGCGACAGCAGATCCGGCGAGCGATACCTTCTACGCCTTCGACGCCGTGGGCAACCGCCTGAGCAAGACGGGCGTTGTTTTAGCCCCCGATCCTGGCGTGCCCGCGCTGCCCGTCGCGCCGCGCCCTGAAGCTGTGAGTTATACCTACAATGCCGCCAATCAGTTGATAGCAATCAGCGATCAGCAATCAGCGGTCAGCCTGGACTATAATGCCAACGGCGACCGCATCCGCGAGACCGAAGTGCTGACCAACGGAACCACCCTGCTCACCAACTATCGCTATGACCGCGAAGACCGTCTGGTGGGCGTCACCAAGACCGTCAGCGACAGCGCCTCCCTCACCGTCACGATGGTCGCCACCTATACCTATGACGGCTATGGTCGGCGGGCGCTCAAGACGGTGAGTTATCCGGACAGCATCACGCCGACACAGGTGATCACTTATCTGTACGATGGGTTGGACATCATTGGCGCGCAGCTTGAGGTGAGTGGGACTGTCACCGAGACCTACTATTACCCGGCCCCCTCACCTGTGACCGCCCTGCGCCGCCCGCTGGAGATGGAACGGCTGCCCAACCCCGATACCGGCTACCCCGGCGACCGTCACTGGTACCAGAGCGACGGCCTGGACAGCGTAGTAGCCCTGACCGATGAGAACGGTGACCTGGCCTCGCCGTTCCTGTACGACGAGTACGGGCAGATATTGGCGGGGACGACGGAATTGCAGGTGTTCGCCTATACCGCGCAGGATTATGATGTGGAGACTGGGTTGGTTCATTTTTATGCGCGGTATTATGATGCTCGTTATGGAATCTGGGGCAAACCAGATACATATCGAGGGGAAGCAAAGTTCCCGAATACGCTGCATAGGTTTCTATATAATGAAGCAAACCCTATCAATATCATTGATTTTTACGGTTTCGAGAAGTATATTATCTTGTATGGAAACTATAACGAAAAGGGATACAAAAAACGGACTGAATCTTTCCGCACAGCAGCGTACACACAACAGCAGATAGCATTATCTCAGGGGTATAACAGTGATGATATATTGGTCAGGGAAGTGAGTACGGATGCGGATGTATTAAATGCTATCAGACAAAGTGATAGGAACGAGATTGAACATCTTTACATATTGACCCATGGATGGGGGGACAACGGCGGCGGATTGCAACTGAATACTGGCCCGAACCGTTGGGACGATACTAGCCAATTTACGGGAGAGGATTTAGTATCAGATTTGGCGGATCGTTTTGCTGCAAACGCTGACTTTCATATCCAAGCATGTCAAGTTGCCAATTCAGACTTTCCACAAGAAATCGCCAATTTATTCAACATAAATGTAATTGCTTCTCAGCGTAGCATGAAGTTTTGGCGCTTGCAGAAACAAGAAAAGAGAGGTTGGCTAATCAAATGGACAGTTTGGAAAGATGTGAAACCTGGTGAAGATGTCGGTGATGCCCCAACCCGCTGGAAGCCATTCAAAAGTGGAAAGTATACAGAAAACCAGCATGTAGAAATGCGTCCGTATATAGATCGTTTTTTGGGAGATACTGTTGATGAAAGTGCTTATGTGACATTTACGCCTAACACTCAGACGAGTTCCAACCATAGAAATATGTCGCGTTCTATTGTGGGTAGAGCCGCTTCTCAGACTGCTTGTCAGCTTAATTCATGTCTACAAAACTCGGTACATAGTCAATCACCAGAGAGGCGAAAATGAAATGGTCAATTAACCAGATCAAAGGTCATATCTTTTTTTTCTTCCCGCTAATGATTGTTGTGTTACTTGTCTTATTTTTTCTGAACCGACATTTACTATTACAGAAAAAAGGAGACATATCACTCGAATCTGTTGTGGCAGCATTCAGAGACGCAGGACTAGAAATTAGTCAATTGCAAACTATAGACTATTATCCGGGGCCGTTGAAGCCTGGAAATGAAGGACTAAAGTTTCTGACCAACAAAGATCAGGAAGATTTCTATGTGTTTGTCATACTCTATACTGATTCGATTGAAGCCCAGAAGTCAACTAAGGCAGTCAATGAATTGAATCAACGTATGGAAGGTCAATTTGGCTATGCCTACTGTCGTGGCCGTGTATTATTGTTGGTAGGTGCTTATAAGAAAAGTACAGCTGATAAGATTAACAGAATAATGCAACAGGCAAAATCAATAGAATAAATCATTTTTTGTGTTTTGATTATGTAATAGCAGTTATATTAGGGGAGTGATTATGAAATCGCAATTATGGCATGTCATTTTGGCTTTAGCAATAATCAGCGCGGTTTGTCACATGGTATCAGCAATATGCTAGCAGTAGCCTTTTCTTTTTCTACTACCGTTGCAGATGCTGCTCGGAGTGTCTTACTCGCCCAAATCACCGACCTTCTCATCCGCTTCGTTCAATCCCGTGCTGTCCAGGTCCTAGATGTAACCCTCGAAGGCGAAGCCAGCGTCATTAATCTCGACTGCCAAATCCTGGACAACGGCGTCTTCGATCCGGCGTTGCAGCTTTCCCAAAGCTACTTCGGCGACTTGCTGGCGGTATAAGAGAATTCACCGCCGAGGCGCAGAGAGCGCAAAGAAAGAAAAACTCTGTGTCCTCTGCGCCTCTGCGGTGCAATAAAAAAAAGGAGACCCTATGCATATCAACCAACTGTCCTACAACATCATCGGCGCAGCGATAGAAGTGCATCGTGAGCTTGGCCCCGGGCTGCTCGAATCGGCTTACGAGGAATGTTTGTGTCACGAGCTTGGCTTGCGCGGTCTGCCCTATGAACGGCAGAAGCCGCTGCCGGTGGTGTACAAGGGTGTGCATTTGGATGCCGGGTATCGCCTGGACATTCTGGTAGACAACCGCATTGTGTTGGAACTCAAGGCGGTGGAAGCGTTGCTGCCCATC
>Ga0116186_1001392_pt1 | contig 24133 bp, 22 predicted proteins | sample AD_JPNNA4_MetaG_FD_89806 | JGI IMG/M metagenome (GOLD analysis project Ga0116186, IMG submission 89806) | Active sludge microbial communities of municipal wastewater-treating anaerobic digesters from Japan - AD_JPNNA4_MetaG | ecosystem: Engineered > Bioreactor > Anaerobic > Digestate | place...
GCCCGCTTTGCGTCTGTAGTTTTCCACAATTCTTAACTTGAATAGCTTGTGCTAACGCACATTTCCGCCATACCAAGTGAAAAAAGCGCGCTGCAAAACATTATCGTTTTGCAACGCGCCCTTAGCCGCTGTTTTTCAATAGATTTTCAGCAGTTGTGTCTGGTCTTCCTCTTCCTCCCGCGCCGGGCAGCCGAGCAGCAGTTCCATGGCCTCGTACTGTTTTTCGGTCACCACCATCAGGCGCACAGAACCGTCGGCCGGCAGATTTTCATAGACGCGGCCCTTGTGCGTATAGACGCCGTCGTAGCCCAGGCACACGCGGGCGTAAACGGAATACTGCACCATGTAAAAGCCATCCTTGACCAGAAAGTTGCGGAAGCGGGCCGCCTCGCGGCGTTGCGCCTTATTTTTGACGGGCAGGTCGAAAAATACCAGCATACGCATAAACTTATTCATACTCGTGGCGCGCCAGCCCCGTGAGCGCGGGCAGCACGAGCCCCTCCTTTTGGCCGCCCAAACAGGCGGCCAGACTTTGAACGAGCCGTTCGACGGCGTAGGCGGCAGAATGCCTTTCGGACCCCGCGAGCACCTCGGCATTGGCCAGGTCAAGCAGATTGGCTTTGACCGCCGTGGTTAGGCCCCCGCCCAGCGTGTCGCGGTTGAGAAAGACGTAAAGGTCCACCAGCGGACGGAAGGGTTCCATCAGGTCGTCGGCGAGGTTGTAGTTGTTGAGTTCGCTCGCGTGGTGCAAGCCCAAGCAGGGCTCGAACCCGTACACCGCGAGCGTCCTGGCGGCGACGCCCCGGAACAGCGCGTAGCCGTAGTTGAGCGCGGCGTTGACCTCGTTTTCATCGTCACGGGCGAAGTCCGAGCCGAACAGCGCCTTGAAATAAAACGCCGCCGCCCTGCCCTCGACATTCTGCGGGTCCCCCGGCTTAATGAAAGGCACCATCGCGCGCAACGCTTTGCCGCCCGCCGTCTCCGCCAAATCGAGGCATTTTGCCTGGTTGGCGACTTTCGCCGCCACAATCTGCCGCCACAGCCGTTTTTTGGCGGGCAGCGTTTGATTCATCTGCAGGCGCAACTGCCGCAACTGCCGCGAGTGGCTGCTGACGGGCTGAAAAACCGCTTTGGGCAGGTGTTTGCCGTCGCAGACGAAGACGGTGATACCGCTCTCCGCCAAACGGGCGAGCAGCGCGGACGTCAGGGAAATCTGCGCGCTCTCGAGCATCAGGCAGCGAATGTCCTCGAGAGGGATGCCCGCCGTTTCGCCGTTGTCGATGCAAAGGCGATTATTCCTCGCGCTGAGCCGGGCGGGATTGGCGACGATAACGCTTTGATAGCCCATACCTCACCCCGCGAATCCCAGCCGCTTTTCACGGCCGACCTTGCTGACGTTTCCGAGGACATCCACCTGGTACTTTTCGAGTTTCACAAGCGTTTTGACGCCGAGACTGTGTATCACGTAGGTATGGTCGTCGTTGATGACCGTGATCGAGGCGGCGGATATCCCCGCGCCGGTGTAGTACAGCAGCGCCCCGTTGACCGCCATCTCCTTCGGAATGGTGGAAGCCGGATGAACCAGACCCATTTTCAACGGCTTTTTCGCCGTCACGCGAACCAGGTCGTTGGGGTAGAGCGAGAACAGAAAGTCCTCTTCCCGCATCACCTTCCACTGTTCATAAGGTTTTGCCTGCACGCATGCCTTGTTTGGCAAAACCGGTTTGACGGTATCCGCGACATACACCGGCACATAGTAGTAACCCTCGCCCGCGACATAGAAAATATCGATACGCACCATCGAATCGTTAACCGCGGCGCCGCGGCCCCCGTGGACGCCGACGGTCAGCGAAGCCTTTTCCGCTATCTTCACTTTTTTCACGACAGGACCGGGGCTGCCGTCGGCTTTCGGTTTGAAAAACGGCCCGGCAAAGGCCGCCGCGGCGCGTTTTTCCAAATCTTTCGCCGAGCCGCTACCCGCGTAGAGGCCATATTCTTTCAGCCGCGCCTGAAGGGCGCCGTAAAGCAAAGGGTCGCTGCCGGGCATATAGTAACCGGCTATTTCGCCCGCCGCGTCGAGCCGCAGGTCCGTCAGCGGTTTTTTGCTGACGATCAGCCCTTCGCCGAGCGCCTTGGGGCTGCGGACGGTGTCCTTATGGGCGGCGCCGGTCGCTTTGCGCTGCGGCATACGCGAAACAAAGCAAGGGCTGATGCCGTCCGGGTTGACAAACGCATAGTTCGCCAGCGGCTTTTCTTTGAGCATGCGGGCGGGGTCTTTCATCAGACGGATTTCGACCTCCGTGCGGAAATCCGGCCACGGGGGCGGGAAGACGTCCTTTACTTCGCCCGTGCGCCGGTCGACGATGCGCCCGCCCGCATCGGCATACTGTTCCCTGCGCTTGGCATATTCGCTGACTTTCCGAATGACGCCGTCCGTAACACAGCCGACCACAACCGCGTCAACGGCGTGGTGCAGGTCGCCGTTCTCCCTGATTTTCTGAATACCCCAGCGCTTGCGCATATAGCCGGTGACCGCCCCGTTGACAGCCGTGACACGCTTTTTTTTGCCGGTCACGCTCACGGCGAAGTCAAGATGGTCCCAGATAAAGTTGAGCAAAAAACGGCTTAGGTACTGCGTGTCCTGCAAATTACGCTGTTTGAAGCCGGCCTCGTCCTCTTCTGTCAGTTTCTCTTTCAACAGCATTTGCCTTTTTCTCGCGTCGCGGATATGCGCGCCGACCCAAACAACGAAATCGTCGCGGCGCTTGCCCTGCAGGTATTGCAGCGGCAGGCGGTTGCCTTTTTGCCGGTTTTCCGCCGACATGACGAGTACCTTGTTTTTGTAAGAGTCGTCAAAACTGACGCTGTAAGGGATGATATGGTCGATATCGACATATCCGTCCTCGAACAGGCGGGCGTAATCGATGCTCTCGAGCGAATACGGACAGCGGCCGTCCTGCTCCTTCCACAGTTTCAGTTTGACGATATCCATGCCCGTCGGGTTCGTTTTGCCGAAATGATCCTTGATCTCCTGCTTGATTCTCTCGTTGAAAGCCATATTCTCTTTCATACGGCTCTCGTCCTGCCTGCGCTCGTCAAAGGTTTTGGACATTTCCCTGGAAAGTTCGATATTGATATACACGGGCGGCCCGCCCATTTCGCGCAGAATCGCGTTGACGACCTTGACGGTCTGCGACACAGCCCTGCGCACCACAGGGTTGGTGATGGCGCCGAGTTCGGGCGCCTCCTTTTCGTCGGCAGGCAGAAATCTCTTCTTGCCGGCGATATGCGCCTTAAAATCGAAGCCCGCCGCTTCGCAAGCCTGGTCGTATTTAAGGCCTTGTTCGAGCCACGGGATAATCGCCTCGCAGGCTTTGACCGAAATATGCCCCGCCTTGGCAAACGAGGGCAGTTTCATCAACGCCTCGAGCACCCGACCGCCGATACCGGCCTGCTTGAGGGCTTCGCCGATTTTTTCATCGTTCTTATAAACGGTAAACGCATAGCCGACGGCATTCAACTGCTCTTTCGTCAGCAGCCCGATATCAAGTTTTTCGCGTTTGAGCGCCTTTCTGATTTCATGATACGCCTTCAGGTAATTGAACTTGGCGGCCTTTTCGGTTTCAGCGATGTCGCCTTTGCCGTAGCGCAGGGCGACGAAATACTCGTCATCAGCAAGACCAAGCGCCTTGCGCAGTTTATCGTAAGTCAGTTCGGCAGACGCGAACGCGGCGGCTTTTACCGCCTCCCTTTCATCCGACGTCAAGGTTCTTGTTTCGCCTGCGCAGACAATACGCAGGTTGTTGATGTTCTGCAGCAGCGTAAAGTATTGAAAGGAATAACTTGCCTTGACCGCGCGCTTTTCATCGGGAAAAAAAGTGCAGGCGCCGAGCATTTTTTCAATCTGGTTGCCGCCGTAAGGGCTGTTGCCGCCGGGTCCATCCTCAAACGAGCGCTGCGATAAAACAATATCGAGGTAACGCGCCTGCATCGCCTGTGACGCGTGAGGGTTGCCCGCGCGCCGCTGCGCGTCGAAAATCAGTTTGATTTCATCCTCAACCATCGAACGGGACACCGTGTTTAGGTAGTTCTCGCCTTTGTTGCGTTTACAAACCGAAAAAAGCGCGTCGCGGGCAAACATTTCACCCGCCGTGCGGTAACCCTTTTCCCTCATCAAAGCCTCGTTTTTCGACACAGCGCCGAGCAGTTCGCCTTCCTCTTTGGCGGAAGCGTCCGTTTTGCGGTTGGACTTAAAGCCCCGCCTCTGGGCGAGATGAATCAGCACCCTGGCGAATTCGGCGGGCAAGAGCGCGCGGTCAAGCGCCTCGACACGCAAAGCGTAAATATCAGGCAAGCGCCCTTCGAAAAGCGTTTCCAACTCCTGCTTGGTCAGAACACCCGCCTCGACAATGAGACTTTTAACGCGTTCAAGACGGAAGCGGTGCCGCCTCAAACGCCTGCGGGCGCTCCTGGCTTCTCGGCGGGGCTTGGCGAGCGAGGAACCGTCCTTCGGGTTCTCCGCCTTATCAAATATCCTTGACCCAAGCCGTATGATGCGTTTCGGCTCTTCTTTGGAATCGAGTTCAAGGACAGCGTAACCGACCGAAGAAATACCGCAATCCAATCCTATCGAATATGCCATAACCACACTTCCTTTTTGTAATTCTTTATCATCATAAGACGCCAAATTACAAATATCAATATTAGATTCGTGTTTATTTATGGCTTAACAAGGTAAAGGCCGATCAATGGGACAGTAAAACGGGGAAATAAAGAAGATGACGGCTTGCCGAAAGGCAAACCGTCAGAGCTCCTCGGTGTACTACCTTATTGTAGCGACCGAATAGTTCTTGGTATGGTATAAGAACCGGGTTCATCATATCACCAGATATGACGATTGTAAATAGGCAAATATCAAAAATACACAAAAATCACAGCAAAGGGACATTAAACGGACAGTAATATGTGATGAAGCCGTTTTGCAGCAAACCTAAATAGCCCTACCAGACAACGCTGACAGCGTTGCCGTCGACGGTATAGGAAAAGTCCTCGGCGGCAGCCGCGTCCATGGCTTAGGTGAAAGCCGTTCTCATCTCTTCGGCCGGGAACACGAGGGTGGATTGCAGCGTCAGTTCCTCCTTGGGGCAGGGTTCGCGCAGGGCGAAGCCCGTCTGCCACCAGCAGACCTCGAGCGGTTTGCGGAAAATGACTTCGCCGTTTCGCAGCACGGTAACGGAAATGGGCATTTGATCCTCATCCCTGCCGCAGTCGTAGAATTCGCAGGGCCGGCTTTGCGGCTTATTGTAAACGCCGACTTCACCGCCGGTGGTGTTAAAGAAATAGATGCCCTTCCAGAATTGAATCATCCAGTCCATGCCGGCGTATTCAAACTTGAAACGCACCGTCAGGAAGTCCGCCGAAATCAGCGGCGCGAGGATATCGTACAGTTCGCAGTAGCCGTACTTGCGCTGGAAAACCACTTCGCTGTAATACAAAATGCTCTGCCCGTAATCGAAGTTGAAGCCCGTGTTCAGCAAACCCTTGCCGTTGAGGCCGAAAAGGCATTGGCCGTCTTCGTCCACCGCGATGCCGGTTCTGAAAGCGCGGCTGCCGCCGTCCGGCTCGGTGATTTGCACGACCAATTCTTTGTTCCCGTCAGCCAACTCCTCGAGGTACACTTCGACAAGCCGCCCGCCCGCCATGTAACTCTCCAGAAGTCTGCCGACGCTATCGGGCGCAGGCAGCGCGGAAGCGGCGGCTTCATGGAAGGTATTCGCCGGGGTCGGCAGCTCAACCGGTACGCAAGAGGGTTTCGCGGCCTGTATGTTTTGAACCGGCGCCGCGTTTTGATATTCAACGGCAGCCGGGTTGGTTTCGCTGATCTTTTCCGCCGTTTCCGCCTGCGCCGCGCCGGGCGCGGTTTTCGCCGCTACGGTCGCCGTCACGGTCCTTTCGGTCGGCGGAGCGGAGCGGTTGGCAACCGTGAAGGTGCCGGCCGCAATCATGCAGCAGGCGCAAAGGATTGCCGCGGTTTTGAAAAGCGCTTTGGCTGCTCTCATTCGCCGCCCTCCTTGCGGTATCGCCGGATGCTTTATCCCTTTACCCTGTTAAATTATTTTCAATTTTATAATATTTGCCTTTTGCAAGTCAAATGTTTTCAGAACTTTTCGCCCCGCCGCCCAAAAGCGCGCCGGGGCGTCAGGGCCGGACGACAACCGCGCTTTCGACCAGACGGTTGACGTATTCTTCATACGCCTCGTCGATAAGCGCCGCTTTGGCTATCGTTTCCAGTTAGGTACGGCCCGCGCCGGGGTTTTGCGCCGCCAGGGCGTCCGCGCGCGCGGCGACGGCGGCCGGAGAGGGCTTGATTTCACGCTCGGCGAGGATGTTCTTCAACTGCATGGCGCCGGTATCAATATAGTAGGTATAAAAACTGTCGAGGCGGACGGTTTGAAGCCCCGGGCCGTTCGCGCCCGAGGCGCCGCGGTTGTTGAAGGCGACCGCCTTATCATAAAGCCCCTGATAGGAAACGTCGCCGTAGATGCCTTTTTCGCGCATGAGGATTAACTGGACTTTCGCGCGGACGCAGGCGTCGAAAGCCCTGTTTTCGAGTTCCTGCTCGGGCGTAACGCCGCCGTAGGGCGTCTGCCAGAAACCGGGGGCGTTGGCGTCCGCCGCATATTTTTCGGTAAAATACAGGACGACATCCGCCCTCAGGCGGGTTTTGAAATAGTCGAGTTCCTCGGCGGCAATCGTTTCGCCGTTAACCGAGCCGGCCGCCAGCGCGGCTTGCCCGCCGCCCGAGCAGCCGTACAGGGCGGCCGCCAGCAGCAAAGCCGCCAGCGCCGGTATGAGCCGAAAGCGCCGGACGGTTCTCATTCCGAAAGGCTCCTGACAAGGGTTACGAGCCGCGCCAGCAGCGCTGCCAGCGCAGGCCAGCCGCTTGTTTGAGGCGGTCCGGGCGGCAGGGGTTCGCCGATATCCGCGTCAAAGCAACCGACGGAGTGAACCCTGCCGGTCGGGTTGCCGAAGAAGTCGACGTTCCCCATATTCCCGAGGGTGGCGCCCGCCCGGTTGCAGGGCGAATCAAGCCGCAGGGCAAAACTGTTTTTGTCGCTGAAATCGCTGCCCGCAAAGCCGGGGTTTCGGTTGAGGGAAGCCAGGTCGAACATCGGGGTGTAGGTGTTGTAGTAGCAGTTGTTCCCCAGGCGGTAGGAACGCTCGGGGCTGAAACTGACCGAGCAGGCGGTTTTCATATAGAAAATATTGTTCATAATCGTCGCCCGGTCATAGTTTTTGAAGCGCAGGTCGCCGCAGTTGACCAGGGTGTTGTTGTAAAACAGCAGGTCCGTCTCCGGCGACTGGTAGAACGCCCCGCCGCTGTCGAGGACGTTGTCGTTGACCGAGAGGCAGTAGCGCACGGTGTTGGCGCGCCGGTAATCGTCCCCGGCGGGGCAGTTGGTCATGAAGCGGACGTTGTCGTGGGAATAGACATACTGGTAGACGCTGTTCATGGTGTGCGCGTCGAAGTCGACGGTCATGCCGTCGCGCTTGTTTTTGGAGCCCGCGAACTCGCAGCGTTCCACCAGGCCGCGGTTGACGCCCCACATCCAGACGGGCGCGGTGGGATAGAGGCCGTCGCTCTGGCAGGTTTTGATGACGCTGGAATCGCGCAGGATAATCGTGTCGGTATCGGCCATAATAAAGGCGTCGTCGTATATGTCGTGCAGACTGCAGCCCTCGACGACGATGTTGCGGTTATAGGGCGCGGCGGGGCGGTTCGGGTAGTTGCCGCCGGTAAAGACGCCGTAGCCGGCGTCATAAATCTCGCAGTTTCTGACCGTCACGTTCTCGATATGCGCGCCGTAGACGGCCGCGCTGCCCATGATGCGCAGCGCGGCGTTGCTGCCGCTGTAGTAGGTCGGCGAGGGGCGGTTTTTCACGTCGTGCATGACGACGTTTTCAATCAGGATATTTTCGACCGTTTTGTTGCGGAAACGCACGAGGATGGCGTTGCCCGCCGGCGCGGTGATTTCAAGGTCGCGGATGATCCAATGGGACTGGTCAAGCAGCGTCAGGACGGTCTGGTCGCTGCCGACGGTCAGCAGGGGCGCTGCGCCCGAGCCGTAAGCGCCGAGGGTAATCGGGTTTTCCGCCGTGCCCGAGCCGCCGAGCGAAACGCTGCCGGTATAGACGCCGCCGCGCTTGAGCAAAACGACGTCGCCTGGGAGAAAGGCCGTTTCGCCCACCTTTGCCAGGGTCGCCCATGCGTCGGCCGGCGAGCGCCCGCCGTTGAGGTCCGAGCCCGCCGCCGCGTCGACGTAATACGTCTGCCCCGCCCCGGCGGCGCTGCCATACGGCGCGCATACGCCGAAAAGGAGAACGGCCGCCATGCAGACGGACCATATTCTTTCAATCTTTCTCATGGTATCGTGCCTCCTTATTTCTATCACGTGTCAAACCCCGGTCCCCGTAACACCTTCCGACGCGAGCAGGCGGTCGAGTTTGGCTTTTTCCCTTTTCCAATACAGCGTCCGCGTAAAGGGCAGGACGGCGAACAGTACGCTCGACAGGGTGAACAATTTGCAGGGCACGACGGACTTTTTCCCTTTTTCGAGCCCTTTCGCCATCTTTTCGGCGACGAGGCGCGCGCTCTGCATCGGGAAGGGTTTGTCGTACTTGCCGGGGTTCGCGGTTTTGAAGAAAGCCGTATTCGTGGCCACGGGATACAGGCAGGTCAGCCGGAGATTGGCGGGCATTTCGAGCCGCGCCGCCTGGTAAAAGCCGTGCAGGGCGAACTTGGTCGCCGAGTACAGCGCGTAGCCGGGCATCGCCATCTTCCCCATGGCGGAAATCGACACGGCGAAGCGTCCGGGCCGGCCGGCCAGAAAGGCCGCGTATTTTTGGAAAGAATACAGCGGCGAGAACACGTTGGTTTCGAATATCCTGCGCGTCCTGTCCCAGTCGGGCCGCCGCATGACCTCGAAATAGGCGAAGCCGGCGTTGGCGTAAAACAGCGTGATATCGCCGAGGACCTCCGCGGCTTTTTCAAAGAGGGCGTCGACGCCCTCTTGCGAGGAAATGTCGCAGATGAAGGGAACGACGTTCGCGCCGAAGCCGGTGAGGTTGTCGCTCCTGATATCTGCCGCCAGGACGGTGTTGCTCTTTTCGGCGGATACGATACGCAGGAACTCCAGCCCGATGCCGCTGTTGGCGCCCGTTAAAACGATTTTTTGATTGCGCAGCATTTGATCCCCTCCTGTGGTCCGGCGGCTGCTCCGGTTCAGTAGGCGCCGAGTTTCAGCGCCTCGTCGATAAAGGCCTTGTAGTTCTCCTCGGTTTTTTTCGACAGCGGGACGTTGATGGGCGCGGCCGTCGGCATGATGACGTAACGGCCGCCCTCTTTGGCCGAGCGCATGCACAGCGCGACTTCCTTCGGACCTCTTCGGCGCCTGCGTGTTCGAGCAGTTTCATCTGCAGGTTGCCGAACAGGCACATTTTATCCCCCACGCGTTTCTTGACATCGGCAAGCGTGATGTCGCCGTCGGGCGGCGCTTCGCAGGGGTCGAGGGCGTCCCCGCCCGAGGCGAGTATCATACCCAGCACGCGGCCGATGCGCCCGTGGCAGTGAATCCTCGCCTTCGCCCCGTAACGGTGAATCAAATCAACCATGTCCGCAAGGTACGGCAGAACATATTTTTCAAAATAAACCGGCGGGAGGAAGGGCGGCGTGAGGTATTCGGGGCCGCAAATCCTGTAAAGGTCAACCACCTTACACTCAAGCATCTGCTCCAGGTTCGCCATGCCGCGGCGGTGAATCTCCGCGAGCGTCCGCGCGAAGTGCTCCGGCTCGGTGAGCGCCCAAACGGTGGCGTCGCCGAGTTCCATCAGGTCCATCGCGCGGCAGACGGGGTCCGCCAGCGAACTCATGACGATACCGCGGTCGCCGAGCGTCGAGCGGACGCAGGGAAAAGAGGAGAAATCGTAACGAACCGGCTCGTAAGGAACGGAAAGCCATGCGTCGACGTCCGCCGGCGATTTGCACAGGTGCTCGGTCTGCCAGGCGGTTTTGATGTTCGGGTCCGTTTTGACCGTCTTTGTCAAATCGCCGGAGGGCGTGCGCAAAACGCTGCGGACGACCCGTTTGCCTTTTTCTTCCCATGTTTCGACGGCGGTTTCGACCGTCGCCGAGGAGATCGCCGCCTGCTCGTCGGAGCCGGGGTTCCACATCATGACGCAGTCGGTGTGTTCGGCGATATAAGCCATCAGGCCCGCGTAGGAGGGCTCGTTGTTCTCGAACGAGCCCTGGTTGAAGGCGCACAACTCGTAGGTGGATATCGGGACCCTGTCGGCGGGCTTGCCTTCCAGGGCGGCCAGCAGGCGCTGCCTGGATGTCACGGATTCGCCTCCTTCCCGGCGGGGACGCGGTGTTTGTAGCCCCTGCCGCGGCGGTGTATAATAGGACTTGGCGGCCAATGCCGGGGACTTCATGTTCCGGGCGGTTTTGCCGCAGAACAACAATGTTTTACGGGTAATCGAAAGGAGAGGGACTTCATGCTGCTGGTTTCGACAGAAAACATTCCGGGCAAAAACTACGAGGCGCTGGGTCTGGTCAAAGGCGCCACCATCCAGAGCAAAAACATCGGGAGGGATATCGGCAGTTCCTTCAAAACCCTCATCGGCGGCGAGCTGAAAAGTTACACCGAGATGATGAACGAGGCCAGGGCGCTCGCGACCAAGCGGATGGTCGAGGAAGCGGAGTCGCTGGGCGCGGACGCCGTCGTCTGTATCCGTTACGCGTCGAGCGCCATCATGCAGGGCGCCGCCGAGGTCATCGCCTACGGTACGGCGGTGAAGTTCGCGTGAACGCCCGGCTGGCGGCCATGGCCGCCGTCATCGCGGCGTGCGCCGGCGTCGCGGCGCTCGTTTTTTGGCTCGCCGGTAAGAAGTTCAAGCGTTCGGCGGGTTTGATTCTGGCGGGGGCGCTGGGGTTTTTCGTCACCCAGGGCCTGATCAGAATTCCCCTGCTGCAGGTGTTCGGGAGCCGCCTCAACGCACTGGGTTCCATAGCGAGCGTGCTGATTCTCGGAGTCAGCGCCGCAGTGTTCGAAACCTCGGGCAGGGCCGCCGCCGCGCGCCTGACGCGCGAAAGGAGCGCTTCCCCCGCGGGGGGAATGCTGCTGGGCTTGGGCCACGGCCTGTGCGAGATGTTCGTGCTGCTTGTGTCGGCTTACGTCAACAACATCGTCCTGCTGCTGATGAACAACGCCGAGACACGAGAATTGGCCGCCCAGGTGCGGCAGGCGCTGGCCGCCACGCCGCTTTGGATGTTCGCCGTCGCCTTCGGGGAGCGGCTGATGGCGATCGCGTTTCATACGCTGATGAGCGTCCTCGTCGTCAAGGGCTTTTTATCGGGTAAGCGGGCTGTTTATATCCTCGTCGTTATCGCGCTGCACGCCTCGTTCGATATCGCCGTGATGTTCCTGTCGATGAGGTTCGGAGCGGCAAAGACGGAGATTTTTATCGCGGCCGCGGCGGTCTGCTGCCTTGCCGTGCTGCTGAAAATACCGGGTATCCGCGGCGCGCCGCCTTTGCCGGCCGACGAAGCCGCGCAGGCGGCGGAAGAGGGATACTGACGCGGGGCCGCTCAGGTTTCGCCCGTCAGGCGGTAGCGCAGGTAGGCCTCATGGTACTCGGCTTTGCCCATATCCGGCGCGTAGTAGTGGGAGTAGGCGAAGGTCACATGCTTTTCGACATATTTCGAGGTGATTTTCATCTGCTCGACGAAACGCGAAAGCGGGGCGCTTGACCAGTCGGCGGCGGTGAAGTTCTCGTTATTCGCCCAAAAGACCAGCCCCGGTTTGGTATCGGCCGCCGCCTTCATGGCGGCGAAATAGCGGTCGAGGTCCTCTATACCGATATGGCCGGCGCCGACCGAATCCTGGCAGCAGAAGATGTCCCCCGCGCGAAAGCGCGTGTTTGCGAAAACGGCGGACCAGGCCGCGCAGGTGGCTGCCGGCGATACGCCCGAGGTCACGAAGGGCGACAGCATCAGCGGCATGGACGCGTCGAGAGCGCTGAGGTAATCGAGCGTCACGTTGAGCATCTCGGCGCAGCGCAGCTGATACGGCGACAGCGCATTTGAAAACTCCCACGCGAAGTACCAGCCGTACATCGCGCCGGGGTATTTGTTTTTATAAAGGCCGTACAGGCGGCCGGCAATCTCGTTGCCCAGGCGCGCCTGGCCCAGCATCCATGCGCGGTCGGAACCGAAACGCGACCACCATTCGTCGGCAATATTGAGGCCCAAAAACACTTTCATGCCCCGTTCCTGCGCGCAGGCAAGGCAGTTTTCGGTGAAATCCGGCCACACCGACCGCGCGGCTGCCGGGAAATAGGCTGCCTCGATTTCGCCCTCCGGCGTGACGGTGGTCCACTGGATAATGACGGTGTCGATACCCGCTTCGAGCAAGCCGTCGAAGTGCAGGCCGATGCGCTCCCGGTCAAAATCCGCGAATGCCCAGGGCTGCAGGAAGGTGCCGCAGACCTCCGGCCTCGGGTTCACCGCGCCGGGCACCTGCCAGGCAAGGTTGAACAGCCCGCCGAGGGCGGCGGCAGCGGCGAGGAACGCGGACATCAGTTTTCTGACAGCAGCGGACACGGCGGGCCCTCCCCTACCAGCAAAGTGTAACACTGTTGCCGCGGCTTGTCAAAGCGGGATTTTCGTCATATTGCACAATTTATACCGGTAAATATCTCCACGTTCTTGCGTAAAATAGTCAAAATATACTTGATTTCAAGCCCTCGTTTTTGGTATAATGTTTAATAATTCGAATATTATATATATGCCGGGCGGCGGAAGGACGGAACCTGCACGGACTATATCGGCGAAAGAATCAAATTGTTTGGCAGCGGCCTTTGCGCGGACGCGTACGCTTTTATGGGCGCGCATCCGGAGCCGGACGGCCGCGTCGTTTTCCGCGTCTGGGCGCCGCACGCCGCGCGCGTCGGCGTCGCCGGCAGTTTTAACGGCTGGGACCCGGAAAGCCACCCGCTCGCCCCTTGCGGCGGCGGCGTGTGGGAAGGCGCCTTTCGCGGCGTACGGGCGTTCGACCTGTATAAATACGCCATCACCACCCGCGCGGGCAAGCAGATACTCAAAAGCGACCCCTACGCTTTCCATGCCGAAACGCCGCCGCAGACAGCTTCGAAGGTCTACAGCCTCGACGGCTACCGCTGGGGCGACGACGCCTGGCTGCGGCAGAGGAAAAAGCGCTGTATCTACAGCAGCCCCGTATGCATCTACGAACTGCATGCGGGTTCCTGGCGGCGCTACCGGGAGGACGCCCCCCTCTCCTATGAAATGCTGGCCGACGAACTGATCCCGTATGTGCTGGAAATGGGCTACACGCACATCGAACTGCTGCCGCTGGCCGAACACCCCTTCGACGGCTCCTGGGGGTATCAGGCAACCGGATACTACGCGCCGACTTCGCGCTATGGGGAACCGAAAGACTTTATGCGTTTCGTCGACCGCTGCCACCGCGCGGGCATCGGCGTCATTCTCGACTGGGTGCCGGGGCATTTCACCAAAGACGCGCACGGCCTGGCCGATTTCGACGGCGAGGCCTGCTACGAATACGGCGACCCCCTCAAAGGCGAGCAGCCCCAGTGGGGCACGAAGGTGTTTGATTTCGGCAGACCGGAGGTCGTCAGTTTCCTCATTTCCAATGCGATGTACTGGTTCGACCGTTATCACCTCGACGGCCTGCGCGTCGACGCGGTTGCCTCGATGCTTTACCTCGATTACGGCCGCGGGCCGGGACAGTGGCGGCCCAACGCCGGCGGCGGCCGGGAGAACCCGGATACGGTCGCTTTTTTGCAGAAACTCAACGAAACGGTTTTCGCCGCCTGTCCCGACGTGATGATGATCGCGGAGGAAAGCACGGCGTGGCCGCTGGTTTCCAAACCGGTGTACGACGGCGGCCTGGGTTTCAACTTCAAATGGAACATGGGCTGGATGAACGACTCCCTGCGCTACTTTTCGCTCGACGGCATCGACAGGAAGGCGAACCATTCGCTGCTGACTTTTTCGTTTTTCTACGCGTTTTCGGAGAACTTTATCCTGCCGGTATCGCACGACGAGGTGGTGCACGGCAAGCGCTCGCTGATTGAAAAAATGCCCGGCTCTTATGAAGAAAAGTTCGCCGGCGTACGTTCCTTTCTGGGCTACATGTACGCCCATCCCGGCAAAAAACTGCTGTTTATGGGGCAGGAGTTTGGCCAGTTCATCGAATGGGACTACCGCAAAGAACTCGACTGGCTGCTTCTGGACTATGAAAAACACAGGCAGCTGAAAGCCTATACGGCGGCGCTCAACGCCTTCTACCGCGCCACGCCCGCGCTGTGGGAAGCCGACTTCGGCTGGGAGGGCTTCCGCTGGATCAGCGCCGACGACGCCGACAATTCCGTCATCGCCTTCGAACGGCTCGACGCCAAAGGGCGCGGCGTCATTGCCGTATTCAACCTGACCCCGGTGCGCCGGCAGGACTACCGCATCGGCGTGCCCAAAAGCGGGCGGTATGAAAAGACCTTTGACTCCGACGCCGCCGAGTTCGGCGGCGCGGGAACGGCAGCCGGGCGTGTTTTTGAAAGCGCCCGCGTGCCGATGCACGGCCTGCCGTACAGCGTGACGCTCGAACTCGCCGGCTGCTCGGCCGTCTTCCTGCGGCGCCGTCCGCGCGAAAAGAAAACCGTTCCCGCGCATCAATAGCCGGGCGTTTTGCCCAAGGAGGTCATCAGCGCTTATGGTCAAAAAAGAATGTATCGCCATGCTCCTGGCGGGCGGCCAGGGAAGCCGCCTGGGTATCCTGACCAAGAACATCGCGAAGCCCGCCGTCCCCTACGGCGGAAAGTACCGGATCATCGACTTCCCGCTCTCCAACTGCGTCAATTCCGGCATCGACACCGTCGGCGTGCTGACGCAGTACCGGCCGCTCGAACTCAACGACTACATCGGCAACGGGCAGCCCTGGGACCTCGACCGCATGAACGGGGGCGTCCATATCCTGTCGCCCTACCAGCAGATGGAAGGGTCGCAGTGGTACAAAGGCACCGCCAACGCGATTTACCAGAACATCCAGTTCATCGACCGCTACGCGCCGGAGTACGTACTCATCCTCTCGGGCGACCATATCTATAAGATGGACTACTCGCGCATGCTCGACTATCACAAGGATAAGAAGGCGGACTGCACCATCGCGATGCTCGAAGTACCCTGGGACGAGGCCTCGCGTTTCGGCCTGATGCTTGTACGGGAGGACGGTTCCATCGCCGAATTCGAGGAAAAGCCGAAGGAGCCCCGCAGCAACAAGGCCTCCATGGGCGTCTATGTGTTCACCTGGAAGGTGCTACGCGAATACCTGCTGCTGGACGAAGCGGACGCCGCCTCGTCCAACGACTTTGGCAAGGACCTCATCCCCCGCATGCACAGCGACGGACGCGGCCTGTTCGCCTTCCCCTTCGACGGTTACTGGAAAGACGTCGGCACCATCGAAAGCCTGTGGGACGCCAACCTGGACATCCTCAACCCGAAGATTGACCTGGACCTTTCGGACGAAAACTGGAAAATCTATTCCAACAGCCCCGCGTCTCCGCCGCATTACCTCGCCGTCGGCGCGCGGGTGCAAAACTCCATCATCGCGGAGGGCTGCACGGTCGAGGGGAGCCTCGACTACAGCGTGCTGTTCGCCAACGTCAGCGTCGGCAAAGGAGCCGAAGTCAAATATTCCATCGTTATGCCCGGCACGGTGATCGAGGAAGGCGCATGCGTGCAGTACGCGATTGTGGCGGAGAATACGCGCATCGGCGCCCGCGCCGTCGTCGGCGAATGCCCCGAAGACGTCTCTAACCGAGACGACTGGGGCGTCGCGGTGGTCGGTTCGGGACTTTCCATCGGCGCCGGCAGCGTGGTCAAAGCCAAAACGATGGTGGAAAACGATATCGCGGAGGGGACGAAATGAAAGCCAACAGCGTGCTGGGCATTATCTATTCCAACGCCTATGACACCGCGCTGCCCGAATTGACGGGCCTGCGCACGATGGGCTCGGTGCCCTTCGCCGGGCGTTACAGACTCATCGACTTCCCGCTGTCGAATATGGTCAACAGCGGCATTTCGAAAGTCGGCGTCATCACCAAAAGCAACTACCGCTCGCTGATGGATCACCTGGGCGCCGGCAAGCCCTGGGACCTTTCGCGCAAACTCGACGGCATGTTCATCCTGCCGCCCTTCTCCGGCGCGGGCGCCAGCGGCGTTTACCAGTGCCGCATCGAAGCGCTGTACGGCAGCCTCGGTTTCATTAAGCGCTGCACGGACGAATACGTCGTCATGTGCGATTGCAACGTGGTATGCAACATGGATCTCGGCCGCCTGTTCGACGCGCACCGCGCCTCGGGCGCGGACATCACCATCGCCTATCAGCACGGGACCGCCCCCGCGCTCGACGACATCATGACCTTCTCGTTCGATGACGGCGGAAGGATTAACGGCGCGAGCGTTTTTAACGGCGGGACGGAAGACACCGATTTTTCGCTGAACATCTTCTTGATGAGGAAATCGCTGCTCGAACGCCTGGTGACGGAGGCGGCGGGGCTGAAAATGCTAGACTTTGAGACGGACGTCATTATCCGCAATCTCGGCGCGCTGAAAATCCACGGTTTCAAGGCCGACGGTTATACGCGCGTCATCGACTCGCTGCAAAGTTACTACTCCTTTAGCATGGAACTGCTCGACAGCGGCGTGCGCGCCGGCCTTTTCCGGCCCGAAGGGCCGGTGTATACCAAGCCGCGCGATTCGATGCCCGCTTTTTACGCCTGGGGGTCCGACGCGAAAAACTGCCTGGTGGCCAGCGGCTGCGTCATCGAGGGCGAGGTGGAAAACAGCATCCTTTTCCGCGGGGCACACGTATCGGCCGGCGCGTCGGTGAAAAACTCGATTCTGCTGCAGGACACCTTCATCGGCGCCAACGCGAAAGTATCCTGCGTCATTACCGACAAGCGCGCCGTTATCCGGCCGGGCCGCAACCTCAGCGGAGCGGAAAACTATCCTTTCTTCGTCGGCAAAGAAATCGTCATCTGAGCGGGCAGCCGCCGAAAAACGGCGGCCCCGGCGGGAGGTAGCGGATGAAAATACTGTATGCGGTCAGCGAGGCGCTGCCGTTTATCGCGACCGGAGGGCTCGGCGACGTGGGCGGTTCGCTGCCCGTGGCGCTTCGCAAGCGCATGGCGGGCTGCCGCGTGGTGCTGCCCCTTTATGCGGGCATCCGCAAAGAAATGCGCGACAAGCTCAAATTCACGACCCATTTTAACGTGCCGGTCTCGTGGCGCAATCAATACTGCGGCGTATTTGAACTCAGCGACAACGGCGTCACCTATTACCTGCTCGACAATCAGTACTACTTCCAGCGCGACGGCCTGTACGGCCACTACGACGATGCGGAACGCTTCGCCTTCTTTTCGCGCGCGGCGCTCGAACTGTGCGCTTATACGGACTTCAAACCGGATGTTATCCACTGCAACGACTGGCAGACGGCCCTCATCCCCGTTTACCAATCCCTGATTTACGCCAAAAAGCCTGAATACTCGCATATCAAAACGGTCCTGACCATCCACAACATCCAGTACCAGGGCATCTACTCGAAGGCCATCCTGGGCGATGTGTTCGGCATCGGCGAGGAATACGCGGATATCCTCGCCTACAACGGCTCGCTGAACCTGCTCAAGGGCGGCATCGAATGCGCCGACCGCTTGACGACGGTCAGCCCCACCTACGCCGGGGAAATCCTCGACGCCTGGTACAGCCACGGGCTCGACAGCATCCTCAACGCGCGCCGTTTCAAGCTCAGCGGCATCCTCAACGGCATTGACACGGTCAGTTACGACCCGGAGACGGACAAGGAAATTTTCGTCAACTACTCCGCAGCGCAGCCGGAGGGCAAGGCGCCCAACAAAGCCGCGCTGCAGAAACGGCTCGGCCTGCCCGTTAAGGCGGACGCCCCGCTCATCGGCATCGTTTCGCGCCTGGTGCAGCACAAGGGTTTCGACCTCGTCAAGCAGAGCCTGGAAGAACTCCTCTTAACCTCTGACGCTCAAATGGCGGTGCTCGGCTCGGGGGATTTTGAATACGAAAGTTTTTTTGCCGGGATGGCGGAACAATATCCGGACAGGCTCAAACAGTACAAAGGCTTTATCCCCGAACTGGCGCGGAAAATCTATGCCGGCTCCGATATTTTCCTCATGCCTTCCAAGAGCGAGCCCTGCGGACTGTCGCAGATGATCGCGCTGCGCTACGGCAGCATCCCGGTCGTGCGCGAAACGGGGGGCTTGAAAGACTCCATTACCGACAACACGGACGGCAATGGCAACGGCTTCGTTTTCACCGGTTACAGCGCGCAGGAGATGCTGCAGGCCCTCCGGCGCGCCCTGGACGCCTATCATGACCAGGAAACCTGGCGCGGCCTCGTCAGCCGGGCGCTCGCCAGCGACAACAGCTGGTCGCGCTCGGCGGCGGAGTATATGCGGCTGTACCGCGAGTTAACGGCGCAACGGTAAAAACGCCGCCCAAATAAGGACGGCGTGTTCAAGCGGCATTGCCGCGCGGCGGCAATCAAAATGTTATTTCGGGTCGATTTGTTCCGTAATCACCATCCACGCGTCGAACATCAATTTTTCCGCACGGTCGACGAATGTTTTAACGCATTGCGGCGCCGGCATGCCGGCAGGCGCGTAACCGCCTTGGATCCCCTCCCCCTGGAGCGTGTAACGCATAGCCGTGTCGACGATTTCGGCAAAGAACGGTTTTCTCGCTACCGGACGGCTGCCGAGCCATTCGAGAGGAACCTCGCCCGAATGAGCCGCGGAAAGAAGAATCCTGTAGAAGCACAAGGTAAAATACGTCACATACTTGTCTTCATATATCTTATCGGGGTTCATCGTATAGAAATCGAAGCCTTTGATAAGGTTGCGCAGAGCGATGATGAAGCGCATCGCGGTTTGCGCGGTAAATTCGCTGTCCTCCGGGATATCCCCCGGCGTCATCATGTCGCCCTCGAGAGAGTGCTTGTTCGCCGATTTGCCGAGGATATAGTCGCAGGTCACCCCGTAGAACTCGGCCGCCCGGACGACAAAGCCCAGGCCGCATTCCCGGATACCCTTTTCGTAATGCGAAAGCAGCGCCTGCGAAATCAGCAGGCCCGCCGCCGCGTCCTTCTGGCTGAGGCCGCTTTCCCTGCGCAGCTGAACCATTCTCGAAGCGAAGCTGTCTTCCATCCCACTTGCCTCCCGTTTATACGTATTGTATAATATACGCCTGCGCAAACCGGATGTAAAGACCCGCGGAAAATTTTTTCGGAGGGACCGATGAAAACCTATAAAATCCACTTCATCCGCAACGGCATGACGCGGGAAAACGCCGAAGGGCGGTATATCGGCCGCATGGACGCGCCGCTGAGCGCCGAAGGCGAAGAGGAGATTCTCCGCCTGGCGCGCGAGTTCGACTACCCCGCGGTCCAGGCCGTTTTTTCAAGCCCGCTGAAGCGCTGTCTGGGCACCGCAGGGCTGATTTATCCGGAGCAAACGCCCATCGTTCTAAACGACTTGATTGAGTACAACTTCGGTTCTTTTGAAGGGAAAACTCCCGAGCAGCTGGCCTCGTCGCCGGTTTTCCCCGCCTGGCTGGCGGGAGAGCCCGACGCCGCGCCGCCTTTCGGCGAGAGCCGCGACGCTTTCTCGGCGCGTATCCAGCAGTGTTTCCTCATGCTGGTCAACGGCCTGCTGAAAACCGGGACCGACACGGCCGCCGTCGTCACGCACGGCGGCATCATCGCGGCGCTGCTCGAAGTATTCGGGGTGCCAAAACAGCCCATGAGCAGCTGGCTCTCCCCAAGCGGTTGTGGTTATACTGTGCGTATTACACCATCGGTATGGTTGAAGGTCTTCCAATTCGAGATCGTCGCCGAAATCCCCACCGCGCCCGAAGAAGAGGATTAGCCGCCTTGCCCGCGCTTCGCAGCGCGCCGCGCATATAAAACGGATTGCAAACCGGCGCGGCAACGTGTATATTGATATTCATAACGAGGTGTTATTGTTGAGAATCACTGCGTTTTTGGCTGTATTCGCGCTTTGTATCGGTCTGCTGGCCGGTTGCGGAAAAGAAAATCCTTCCGCCACAAAACCGGAGGCGACCGGCCAAACTTCCGCCACGGCGTCCGCCGGGGAAACCACGACCGGAAAACTGACGGTCGACAAGGACGGCTGGCCGAAAGGCGATGTCGCGGCGCTGATTCCGAAGCCCGGTTCCGGTACCGTCATCAGCGCGGCCCAGCCCAAAGCGGGCGTCATTGTGATATCGCTCAAAGAACTGGCCGGAAAAGACTTAGAGACGTATGTCGGCCAGTTGAAAAAAAAGGGATTTGACCGTAACATAGAAGAGAGCACAGGCGATAACATCCGGAATTTCCTCGCGTACAACGAAAGGGGGGCGAGCGTCGAGTTGGTTTATTCGAGCAAAAACGAGATTGCCGTCATTACCGTCAAATCGGGAAGTTGAATATTTCGTCAAGAAAAGGAGCTGAGACACGATGTTCTGTCAAAAATGCGGCGCAAGCAACGATGACGCCCTGAAGTTCTGCGTCAGTTGCGGCAATCCTCTTGTTCCCGTCCAGACCGAGCCCGGCGAGCCGACGACCGTCCTCAACGAAGCGCAAACCCAGACTCCGCCTCCCGCCGCCGTGCCTCCTTATCAGCCCGCGCAGCCGACTTACGCTCCGCCGCCCGCTTCGGTTCCGCCTTATCAGCCGCCCGTGCAGACGGCCTACGCTCCGCCTGCGCCCCCGCAAAAGAAAAAGGGTCACGCCGGCCTGATTATCGCCATCGTCGCCCTGCTGCTCATCGGAGTGGTCGCGGCCGTACTGCTGATTACGAAACCCTGGGTAAAAGATGAAAATGAAACCACCGCGCCCGGGACTACCGCCTCGCAAACAACACAGCAGGACACTTCGGCGCCTCCGGAAACGACCAACGCCGGGGAAACCACACAGGAAGGCAGCACCAATGAGGAGACGTCCTTCTATTGGGGCGAAGGCACCGAATGGCCGAGCGGCGGTCTGTTTGACAAACTGCCGAAGCCGAATTTCGGCAAGGTCACTTTTACCGGTACGGACGAGGCGGACGGCACTGCCACCGTTATGCTCAGCGAAGTGACAAAGGCCAACTTTGATTCCTATCTCGACGCGCTGCGTTCCGCGGGTTTCACCAAAAATGTCTATTCCGGCAATATGTTCGGCGTGTTCACCTATACGGCCAGCAATCCTTCGGGTGAAGAGGCCAGCGCAAATTTTGTCGAGTCGATGGGCACTCTGACCATTGTTTTGGACACCACGCCCTGACCGCATCGAAACGCGGCGGCTTGCGCGCCTCAGGCGTGTAGGCCGTTGCGTCCTTCGGGCGGCATTGTCACCCAGTTTGAAGACACAAAGGCGGTGAAAACAACGATGAAAAAGCTGTTATCCGGGCTGCTTGCATTCACTGTGCTGGCATCGTTCAGCGGCTGCGCGCTGGCTAACAGAGAACCGGAACAAACAACCACGGCGGAAACCACCACTTCGGCGCCCGCAACCTTCCCTTCCACGCAGCCGCCAACCGAAACGACCACAGCGGTAGAAACAACGGCGCCGGAAAGCACGGGTCCCGCCGCTTCGACGGATACGCTGCCGCCGCTTTCGACGCTTGTTCCGCTGCCCGATTTCGGCATCCGGATAACGTTCAGCGAAACCGGCAACGAGTGGACGGGCAATTATACCGGGGTACGTTTCGCCGACTACGGCGATTACATCTCCCGGCTGAAAAAAGCCGGTTTCGACCGGAACATTTCCTCCGCCAAGGCATTGAACGCTTACACCTTCTCGGCCGACAACGGCGAGGGAATCGAAGTTTCCATCGCTTATGCCCGGCTGCTGGGCACCATGACCGTCACGGCGGAGCGGTAGGAGCCGCCCCGGCAATCGACGGTATAAACCGAAACCCATGGACAGAGAAAGCCGCCTTCGGCGCGATGCCGGAGGCGGCTTTGAATCAGGCGCGCAAGGTTAGCGCTGCGAATCCGGCGCGGCGCAGTTTTTGACCTTGTTTTGAATCAGTTCGACGGCATGTTCGAGTACCGGCCTCAGGACTTCAAGGTTTTCCCGCACCGCCTTGGGGCTGCCGGGCAGGTTGACGATGAGCGTCGAGCCGCGTACGCCCGCGACCGCCCGCGAGAGCATCGCGCGCGGGGTGTATGTGAGGCCTTTGGCGCGCATGGCCTCGGGGATGCCCGGTATTTTGCGTTCGATGACCGCCAGCGTTGCCTCGGGGGTAACGTCGCGCGGCGCGAGCCCGGTGCCGCCGGTGGTGAACACGGCGTCGGCAAGGCCTTCGTCGCAAATCCGCGCGAGTTCCGCCTTAATGGCGTCACGGTCGTCGGGCAGACAGGTATAAACGGCCGTTTCGGCCAAGTCCGCTAATATCTCGCTGATGAGCGGCCCGCTCTCGTCGGTTCGCTGCCCCGCGAAAGCGCTGTCGCTGATACAGATGACGGCAATTTTCATCGGTTCATCCCCCCGGAAAAGTATAGCACAGCGATGCCGTACGGGCAATAAAACAGGCATGCTTAAAGCGGTTTTGATGATTTTATATTCATATCAATTGTGCTACAATATTGCCAACTCCGATTTTTGCGGCCTAAGGCGCTGCTATGGGCGCAAAAACGAAGCCGAAATCTATCATCGGCTTAAGGGTCGTTTGGGAAACGGGACGGCCTTCCGTGTTTGAAAAGGAGTCAAACCCCATGAAGAAAATCCTCTGCACCGCCCTGTGTCTGCTGTTCGCGCTCGGCGCCTTTGCCGGCTGCGCGCAGGATACCGGGGCAACCACCACCGCCGCGGTGACGACAGCCGCGCCGCCCGCCAACCCTGTGCTGCGCTGCTCGACGACGACGTCGGTCAACGACTCCGGGCTGATGGGCTATCTGGAACCGCTGTTTGAGGCGGCGACGGGATACGACCTGCAAATCACCTCCAACGGCAGCGGCGCCGCTATCGAACTCGGCCGGACCGGCGACACCGACGTGCTGCTGGTGCATGCCAAATCCTCCGAAGAGGAGTTCGTTGCCGAAGGGTTCGGCGTCGAACGCATCCCCTTCATGTACAACTTCTTCGTCATCGCCGGGCCCAAGGACGACCCCGCCAAGGTGGCCGGCAGCGCAACGGCGGCGGACGCGCTCAAAAAGATTGCCGAAAGCAAGAGCACCTTTATCTCCCGCGGGGATGACAGCGGTACCCATAAAGCGGAACTGAAGATTTGGGACGCCGCCGGCATCGCCCCCGACGCGGGCAAAGACACCTGGTACATTTCTTCCGGCGCCAAAATGGGCGCGTGCCTGGAGATGGCCAGCCAGAAGCAGGGCTATGTCCTTACCGATAAAGCGACCTATCTGGCCTATCAAGGCGGCCTTGACTTGAATATCGTGCTGGGCGAAAGCGACGATATGAAAAACACCTATTCGCTCATCGCATGCGACCCCGATAAAAACACCGGGCTCAATACCGAAGGCGCGCAGGCCTTTATCGACTGGATGACCAGCGACGCGACGATTGCGCTGATTGCCGAATACGGCAAGACCGAGTACGGCGAGGCGCTGTTCTTCACGGATATGTAACACGACGCGCGGGAAAAACCCTTTGCGGGGCAATCCCGCCGAAATGCCGGAGCGTGTGATGGAACAGTTCAAAGAGGCGATACGGCTCGTTTTTTCGCCCGACAAAGAGTTATGGCAGATTATCGGCGTAACGCTCGTAATGACGTTCGCGAGCACGGCAATTTCGTGCGCGCTGGGCATTTTCCCGGGTATTTTCATCGGCAGCCGCCGTTTCAGGGGCAAAAAACTGCTGATGAAAATCCTCTATACCTTCATGGGCCTTCCGCCCGTGGTGGCGGGGCTCGTCGTGTTTTTACTGCTGTCCAACAGGGGGCCTCTCGGTTCGCTGCACCTGCTGTTCAGCGTGGAGGCGATGGTCATCGCGCAATGCGTGCTCATTGTGCC
>Ga0116186_1001393_pt1 | contig 24122 bp, 22 predicted proteins | sample AD_JPNNA4_MetaG_FD_89806 | JGI IMG/M metagenome (GOLD analysis project Ga0116186, IMG submission 89806) | Active sludge microbial communities of municipal wastewater-treating anaerobic digesters from Japan - AD_JPNNA4_MetaG | ecosystem: Engineered > Bioreactor > Anaerobic > Digestate | place...
CTATACCTGCAGTTTTATGATTCTTCATTATAAAATCTCTGATCTTAAGATCCTCAACAAGACAAACCTTAAAATTCTTTTTATCTTCATACCAAACGGAATCCCAATTTCTTACAATTCCGATTCTAAACCCTATTGGATGTACCTTCTGACCCATAACTCACCTTGCAAAAATTATTTTTCGTCCGACAATACCACAGTTATATGGCTTGTCCTCTTAATGATTCTAGTTCCGCGACCTCTTGCGCGAGCCGCAAATCTCTTTAAAGTAATTCCGCCGTCGACGGTAATCTTCTTTATGAAAAGGTCATTATCATTAATCTCAGGATTAGCAACTTTAGCGTTTGCTCCGGCAGAATGAACAGTCTTCTTAATTAAATCAGAAGCTTTTCTGCGAAGAGAACCAAGCATATCCATTGCTTCAGGATAAGAATATCCTCTCACAACATTGGCAACCAGTCTTGCCTTATACGGAGATATTCTTACTGTTTTTGCTATCGCTCTGTATTCCATCTTTAATTCCTTCTAGCCGTTTATTATTTCTTCTTTTTAGCCAATTTGTCATCTTTACTTGTATGACCGCGATAATTTCTGGTCAAAGCAAACTCTCCAAGCTTGTGTCCAACCATATTCTCAGTAACATAAACAGGAATAAAGTTTTTTCCGTTGTGAACCATTATGGTATGACCAAGCATTTCCGGAAATATTGTAGATCTTCTCGACCAAGTTTTCAGAGATTTCTTCTGATTTGTAGAATTAAGCTCTTCAACCTTCTTGAAAAGATTCATGTCGACATAAGGTCCTTTTTTTAACGATCTAGCCATAATTATTTCCTTCTGCTGATTATCATGTTATTACTATATTTTTTCTTCTTTCTTGTCTTATATCCTTTAGCTGGTACACCAGTTGGAGAAACAGGATGTCTACCACCGCTTGTTCTACCTTCACCACCGCCCAATGGATGGTCAACAGGGTTCATTACAACACCTCTAACCTTAGGACGTTTGCCAAGCCAACGTGATCTTCCGGCCTTACCAACAGTAACATTCATGTGATCGGCATTTCCAACTTCACCGATTGTTCCCAAACAATCACCATGAATTTTTCTAAGCTCGCCCGATGGAAGCTTAACTAGGCAATAATCGCCTTCAAGACCGGAAATCTGTGCAAAAGAACCTGCAGATCTTGCGATCTGACCGCCTTTACCAACATGAAGTTCTATATTATAGATGTTAGTGCCGACAGGGATATTTTTCAAAGGCATTGTATTGCCGGGTTTAACTTCAACTGAATTTCCTGAAAGAATCGCATCGCCGACTTTAACAGATTTTGGGGCAATAATATAACGTCTTTCACCGTCTTTATAACAAACAAGAGCAATATTCGCAGTTCTGTTCGGATCGTACTGTATAGACTCAACTACACCAGGGATATCAAATTTATCTCTTTTGAAGTCAATTACTCTGTACTTTTTCTTATGCCCGCCGCCTTTTCTTCTTACGGAAATCTGACCTTTAGCACCGCGACCTGCTTTCTGAACATAACCTGAAGTCAACGCTTTATGAGGCTTCTCTTCTGTAATCTCATCGAAAACAAGAACGGTCTTATATCGAAGAGTAGGAGTTACTGGTCTAAACTTTTTTAATGCCATCGTACAAAACCCTATTATTATTTATTATCAAACAATTCAATTTTATCGTCTTTCTTAAGAGTAACAATCGCCTTCTTCCAGATCGGTTTTCTTCCGATACCGAATTTTGTGCGCTTTTTACGAGTTCTAACGTTAATAACGTTTACGTCTTCAGGTGTAACACCGAAAACCAACTTAACAGCCTGTTTAACAAGAGATTTATTAGAATCCATAGCTACTTTGAAGACATATTTTCTGTCAGCATTAAGCATTGTAGATTTCTCGGTAATTACAGGTTTTAATATAACATCGTTGAGGTTCATTTTATTTCACCTTCGAATACTTTTCGTTAATATATTTCACAGCGCCTTCAGTCATGAGAAGCTGTTTTGAATAAAAAATATCTCTTCCGTTGATAAGTTTTGCATCATTATACTTAACACCGGCAATATTTCTTATAGCTCTTCTTGTTTTAACATCACGGTCAAGCGCAACAAGAACACCGCGCTCAACGCCAAGTTTGTTAAGAATATTCTGCATATCCTTAGTCTTACCTGATTCAACATCAAAGTCTGCAATAACTTTAAGTGCGCTTTCTTTCGCTTTTACTGAAAAAATTGAACGATATGCTGCAGACTTAAGGCTTTTAGGAAGTTCAACTTTATATGATCTTGGTCTTGGACCAAAAACTATTCCACCGCCTCTCCACTGCGGAGATCTGATCGATCCCTGACGGGCACGACCTGTTCCTTTCTGCTTCCAAGGCTTCTTTCCACCGCCGCTCACAAAAGAACGTTCTTTAGTAGAATGAGTTCCCTGACGAAGATTAGCATTTGCCGCCTTTATAAATTCATACAAAAGCACATCATTAATTTCGGCTGCAAAAACAGAATCATTCAATTCGACCTGTCCGAGCTTCTGCCCATCTATGGAATACTTATCTATTAACATTGTCTTCCTCTATCAGTATCCTTTATTTTCCCTTTACGAGTACAAGAGAATTTCTTCTGCCAGGAATAGCTCCTGAAACAAGAATTGTATTCTTCTCTTTCAAAACTTTCATAACTTTCAAATTCTTAACAGTAACAGTGTCGGTTCCCATACGTCCCGCCATCTTTTTACCTTTCCAAACTTCTCCCGGATAAGTTCTGCAACCCATTGAACCCGGAGCACGATGAAAAGAAGAACCGTGAGAAGCGCGTCCGCCTTTAAAATTGTGACGTTTCATTGTTCCCTGGAAACCTTTTCCTTTAGAAACACCTTCAACATCTACAAAATCATTTTCAGAAAAAATATCACAAGTCAAAACGCTGCCGACTTCAAATGAAGAATCGAACAAATCAACTTCTCTCAGAGATTTTTTCATCTCAGCAACATTTCTCTTTTTAAACTCACCGGCAAGAGCCTTAGTAAGATCTTTTTCCTTAACATCGCCAAAACCAAGTTTTATTGACTCGTAACCATCTTTATCGGCAGTCTTTTTCTGCACAACAACATTCGGACCAAGCTCAACAACTGTTACTGGAACCATTGAACCATCTTCAGCAAAAAGCTGAGTCATTCCGATTTTTTTTCCGATCAACGCCTTTCTCATGACAAAATCCTGCCAAACACCAATTATTTTCTTTCAACAATTTCTAACAATTTTATTACGTTTCGGCATCAACTGCCGGAACAATCAAAACGATTTACAATTTGATATCTACGGAAACACCTGCTGGAAGTTCAAGCTTCATTAAAGCTTCAACCGTATCAGTACTAGGATCTATAATATCAACAAGTCTTTTATGAGTCCTTATTTCAAACTGCTCACGAGATTCCTTATTAACATGCGGCGATCTCAGAACACAAAATTTCTCAACCTTTGTAGGAAGAGGAACTGGACCCGCAACTTTCGCACCAATTCTATTAGTCGTAGCAACAATCATAGCCGCCGACTTGTCGAGAACCTTAACATCGAAAGATTTAAGCTTCACGCGTATCATTTTAGTTGCATTCTTAGCCACAATATTCCCTCAAATTTAACATTACATAGAATTGGTCAAGCTCTCTGTGAGCTTGACCAATATCGTTTCATAAGCGTTATTAATCAACCTTTTTACTATTAAGCGACGATTTTTGTTACAACACCGGCACCAACAGTTCTTCCGCCTTCTCTGATCGCGAAACGAAGAGTTTCTTCCATTGCAACCGGAGTAATAAGCTCGATAACCATTTTGATGTTATCGCCAGGCATAACCATTTCAACACCTTCAGGAAGCTGGATGATACCAGTTACGTCAGTTGTTCTGAAATAGAACTGCGGACGATAGTTGTTAAAGAATGGAGTGTGTCTTCCGCCTTCTTCTTTAGAAAGAATATAGACTTCACAATCAAATTTTGTATGAGGAGTTACAGAACCCGGTTTAGCAAGAACCTGACCTCTTTCAACATCTTCTTTTGCTACACCGCGAAGAAGACATCCAACGTTATCACCAGCAAGACCTTCATCAAGAAGCTTTCTGAACATTTCAACGCCGGTAACAACCGCTTTCTTTGTTTCTTTGAAACCGATGATTTCGATTTCTTCGTTAACTTTAACCTTACCTCTTTCAACTCTTCCAGTTACAACAGTTCCACGGCCAGTGATAGAGAAAACGTCCTCTACAGGCATAAGGAAAGGTTTGTCGATTGGTCTTTCAGGAGTAGGAACGAAAGTATCAAGAGCTTCGCCAAGTGCAAGAATTGCCTTTACCCACTCAGAATCTTTATTTCCGGCAGCGATGTCTTCAAGCGCTCTAAGAGCAGAACCTGGAACAATCGGAGAATCAGCAGAGAAACCGTTCTTAACAAGAAGATCTTTAACTTCTTCTTTTACAAGTTCAACAAGCTCTTCTCTGTCAGAAGCGTCAAGCATGTCAACTTTATTCAAGAATACGATGATATAAGGTACGTTTACCTGACGAGCAAGAAGCACGTGCTCTTTTGTCTGAGGCATAGGACCGTCAGTAGCAGCAACAACAAGAATTGCAGCATCCATCTGAGCGGCACCGGTAATCATGTTTTTTACATAGTCAGCGTGACCAGGACAGTCAACGTGAGCATAGTGTCTGTTCGGAGTCTGATACTCCTGATGAGATGTCGCAATAGTGATACCGCGTTCTCTTTCTTCCGGAGCATTATCGATGTTTTCAAATGCAACTGCTTTGTTAAATCCGCCGTATACAGCAGCAAATACGTTTGTAATACTAGAAGTCAATGTAGTCTTTCCATGGTCAACGTGACCGATAGTTCCCACGTTTACGTGCGGTTTCGACCTGTCGAATTTTTCTTTAGCCATTTTATTTCTCCTATTTCCTTGTTTTTCTTATTCCGTTTTTAAGCAAACAATAGACAGCCTTCGATGAACGAAGGTGAATGAATTAAAAAAATATACCCGTTTACTGTCAACCAATTAATCCAAAAAAAATTTCGATTAATTGAAATTTTTATATATTTCCAAAAAACCTAAAAAACGCGCCCCATTATTCTATTTACAATCATTTCAGCCTTGTTTTTCGGCACTATTTCGTAACGGGAAAACTGCATCGTGTACGAAGCTCTTCCCTGGCTTATTGAACGGACACTCGTGGAATATCCGAACATTTCTGAAAGAGGAACATATGCATCAACAACTTTAAGATGTCCGCGCATATCTATTGATTCAACGCGTCCTTTTCGTGTGCTTATATCATTTATAACATCACCGGTATATTCGTCAGGAAGAACAACTTCAAGCCTCATTATCGGCTCAAGAAGAACCGGATTTGCCTTCTGACAAGCTTCTTTTAAGGCCATATTGACGGCAATTCTGTATGAAAGTTCAGTCGACTCATTTTCAAAAAACTCTGCACCGACAAGTTCTACAATAATATCATCCATTTTGAAACCGGCAAGAACTCCCGCCTGAGAAGCATCATTAACACCTTCAGAAACAGCTTGTACAAGATTCGGTGCTAAAATTTCCGGCGGCAAAGTGTTAGTAAACACAATTCCTGCACCGTTCGAGTTAGGAATAACGCGAATTTTTACAAGCGCCTTGTTATTTTTTCCGGAAATTATATGTTCATACAATTTCTCAACAACGGCTTCGGATGAAATAGTTTCTTTATATGTTACCTGCGGTTTTCCGACATTTGCATTAACTGAAAATTCACGAATTAACCGGTCGGCAATGATCTCAAGATGCAGTTCTCCCATTCCTGAAATTAGATTCTGCCCCGTATCAGGATCTTTTTTAACCTGAAAAGTCGGATCTTCTTCCATCAATCGGTCAAGAGATTGAAATAACTTATCCTGATCGGCTTTAGTTTTCGGTTCAATAGCAACAGATATTACAGGATCCGGAAAATCCATTTTTTCAAGAATCACCGGATTGGATTCTGCAGTTAAAGTATCACCTGTTCTTGAAAATTTCATACCGACCAATGCAACGATATCTCCGGAAAAAGCTTCTTTTACCTCTTCCCTGTCATTAGCATGCATACGGAGAATTTTCTGAATACGTTCTTTTTTACCGGAATTAACACACAACACAGTGTCGCCGACTTTTAATTCGCCTGAATATAGTCTAATGAAGGAAAGTTTTCCGACATATGGATCTGAATGTATTTTAAAAAGAAGTGCCGACAAAGGTTCTTTATCTTCCGGCTCACGGGTTATTAAAGTTTCAAGATTTTTCGGATCATGTCCCTTAACCGCTCCGACATCTTTCGGAGAAGGAAGATAATCTATAACTGCATCCAAAAGAGGCTGAACACCTTTATTTTTTAGGGCAGTTCCGCAAAAAACAGGAAAAATCTTTGATGAAATTACCAATCCCCTGAGTGATTTTTTAACATCATCAACAGTTACATTTTCTGCCAGAACTTTTTCCATCAGTTCATCATCAAAACCGGTCAGCAAATCAATCATTTCCTCATGTCTGCGGCGGTATTCATCCATATACTCTGAAGGAATATCAGATTCAACGATTTCTTCACCTTTATCACAGGAATTAACTATCATTTTTCCGGAAATAACATCTATAGCTCCTGAAAAATTATCCTCCGCACCGCAAGGAAACTGAACAACCACAGGTAGAGCGTTAAGTTTTTTTATGATCATTTGAACGGTGTTGTTGAAATCAGCACCGATTCTATCCATTTTATTCACAAAACAAAGACGCGGAATATGATATTTATCAGCCTGACGCCAAACCGTCTCAGATTGAGGTTCAACACCGTGAACTGCGTCAAAAACTGCTATCGCTGAATCAAGGACACGAAGGGAACGCTCTACTTCAACAGTAAAGTCAACGTGACCGGGAGTATCTATTAAATTAATTCGTGTGTTTTTCCAGAAACATGTTGTAGCAGCCGCAGTAATGGTAATTCCGCGTTCTTTCTCCTGAATCATCCAGTCCATCTCGGCACTGCCTTCATGAACTTCACCGATTTTATGAGTTTTACCTGTATAGAAAAGAATACGCTCAGAAAGTGTCGTCTTTCCGGCATCTATATGAGCCATTATTCCGATATTTCTTGTACGATGTAAAGGCAGATCCCTTCCCATTTTTCACCCGCTTCAACAAAAAATGCCAGGCAGACACCTGGCACTATATATTTAATCTAAGACAAATCAGAATTTGTAATGAGCAAAAGCTTTGTTTGCTTCAGCCATACGGTGAGTATCTTCTTTCTTTTTGATCGATGCGCCTGTATTGTTAAAAGCATCCATCAATTCACCTGCAAGCTTCTGACACATAGTTTTTTCGCTTCTTGCACGCGATGCTGTAATTATCCATCTGATAGCAAGAGCCTGTCTTCTTTCAGCTCTTATTTCTATAGGAACCTGATAAGTTGCTCCGCCGACACGTCTTGACTTAACTTCGACAAGCGGCTTAACATTTTCAAGGGCCTTTTCAAAAACTTCAACAGGAGTCTGTTCAGTTTTCTTCTGTATAAATTCCATAGCATCGTAAAATGCTTTTTCTGCTATTCCTTTCTTTCCATCATACATCATTACATTGACAAATTTGGAAATCAACTGGCTGTTGAACTTAGGATCAGGAAGTACTTCTCTTTTAACTGGTCTTCTTCTTCTTGGCATATCTATCCTCTTTTATCGTTTACGCTTTAGGTCTCTTTGCGCCGTATTTAGAACGCGATTTTTTACGGCCGTCAACACCGAGAGTATCAAGAGCTCCTCTCACTATATGATAACGCACACCCGGCAAATCCTTTACTCTTCCGCCTTTGACAAGAACTGCAGAGTGCTCCTGAAGATTGTGACCAACACCCGGAATGTATGCTGTAACTTCGATACCGTTTGTAAGACGAACACGGGCAACTTTTCTAAGAGCCGAATTCGGTTTTTTAGGAGCTACAGTCATTACACGTGTACAAACTCCTCTTTTCTGCGGACAAGACTTCAAAGCAGGGGATTTAGTTCCTCTGTTTTTTGACTCACGCCCTTTTCTTATCAACTGATTAATAGTAGGCATTTTTGCTCCTTAAACCTATATAAAAAGATAATTTCACCGTTAGTTTTTGCAATCTCACTTTACGGCAGTTCTTTGTCAATAAAATTAATCAAGTTCCGGGAAATTTATTCCCGGAACTGTATATTTTACTCTTCGTCTGAAATAGTTTCTTCTGCGAAATCCTCATCATCATCTTCTTCGTCTTCATCCTGAAGTTCATCCAGAGGAATCGGATCTTTCATCAAAGGAACCGGAACAGGCTGAGGCTGATTTTCGTCATCCATGCGAGGATACTCATCCTCAGTTTCCATCATCTTAAGTTCTTCTTCTGTGAAATCCATATCTCCTGTTTCATGCTGATAAACATCACAGTCTCTGTAATCCGGCATACCTGTTCCCGCAGGGATAAGATGACCGATAATTACGTTTTCTTTTAATCCGCGGAGATGATCGACCTTTCCTTTTATAGCCGCATCGGTAAGAACGCGGGTTGTTTCCTGGAAAGATGCCGCAGAAATAAACGATTCTGTGTTCAATGCCGCTTTAGTAATACCCATAAGAACCGGCTCTGCACCGCAAGGCGAACCGCCCTCATTTGTAACTCGTTCGTTTTCATCTTTGAATTCAAACTTATCAGCAATCTGTTCAATTACAAATGATGTATCACCCGGTTCAGTAATTCTAACTTTACGGAGCATCTGACGAACAATAATTTCAATATGTTTATCGTTAATTCCTACACCCTGAAGTCTGTAAACCGCCTGTACTTCATTAACAAGGAATTTCTGAAGTTCACGGATACCCATGATTTTAAGAATATCATGCGGATCAACCGGACCGTCATCAATTTTTTCACCCTTGCGGATTATATCCCCGTCCTGAACACGTAGGAATTTTGATGCCGGAATAGAATATTCTCTTTCTTCTTCATCGTTAACAACTTTAATCTTACGTTTATTCTTAACAGTGTCACCGATAACAACTTTTCCGTCAATTTCTGAAAGAGTGGTTTTATCTTTCGGTACTCTTGCTTCAAAAAGTTCGGCAACACGCGGAAGACCGCCCGTGATATCCTTAGTTTTTTCAGCTTCTTTAGGGATCTTTGAAAGAATAGATCCTGCTCTAACCTTCATCTTATCTTCAACAACAAGATGCGCACCCTTAGGAAGAAGATATGTAGTAGGTTCAGCATCAGGAGATGCATAAACGTTTATGCGCGGCTGAAGCTTTTCAGTTTTATACTCTACTATAAATCTCTTTTTCTGATTGGTTACAGGGTCAAGCTCTTCAATCATACTCTTATTGAGTTCAACATCAACAAATTCTACAGTACCGTCAATTTCTGTTACGATAGGCTCGAGAAGCGGGTCAAATGCCGCAATTACGGAATTTCTGTCATAGAATTTATCTATCTGACAAAGAATTTCTGTACCTACATTGATCGGCTTAAGATTGATGTCGCCAAGCACATAGAGTTTGTTTCCGTCAAGTTTAACAAAACCTGATGTTTTAGAAAGAACTGCTTCTTTATCTTTTGTAGCGATTTTTGAACCCGGATATATTTTATCGCCTTCTTTTGCTGTAATCTTTTCTCCGTTATCAAGACTGTATTCGGCAACAACACGCTGAACCTCGAGATAACCTCTTCTTACGGATATTATTTTTTTATCATCAGTAAGAATAGTTCTGAAAGTCATGTTCTTAACGAAAACAGGGTAACCGAAACGGATTTCACCTTCTTCTACCTTACCTGATGCGATACCTCCGATATGGAAAGTTCTCATGGTAAGCTGAGTTCCCGGCTGACCGATTGACTGAGCGGCAATTGTTCCGACCGCTTCACCGATATTAACAGCCATAGAAGTACCGAGGTTCTGACCATAACATTTTGCGCATGTTCCATGACGCGATTCGCAAGTCAATACCGAACGTATTTCAATAGTATCAATATGAAGTTCGTCAATTTTTTCTGCAAGATCCTTTGTTATAATCTGATCCGCATTGGCGATAATCTCATTTGTTACCGGATGATACAAATCATAGAGAAGAGTTCTTCCGATTACACGTGAACCGAGAGTTTCAACAACTTCATCACCTTCTTTGATCGCGGAGATGTCGATACCGACTGTAGTTCCGCAATCGTCTTCAGTTACAACAACATCCTGAGAAATATCTACAAGACGGCGGGTAAGATAACCGGCATCCGCAGTTTTAAGAGCGGTATCGGCAAGACCTTTTCTCGCACCGTTTGTTGAGATAAAGTACTCAAGAACGTTAAGACCGTCTTTAAAGTTTGAACGGATCGGAATATCGATGATATCACCGCTCGGTTTTGACATCAATCCGCGCATACCCGCAAGCTGTTTAATCTGCTGGCTGGAACCACGCGCTCCGGACTGTGCCATGATGTAAATATTGTTAAAACCTTCCTGGTCTTTTGCAATATTCTCCATCATTACTTTAGTAATCTGGTCATTGACCGAAGTCCATTTATTTACGACAAGGTTGAATCTTTCTTCATTGGTTCTCATACCGAAACGGTATTCTTCCTCAACCTTTTCGATTTCCTTATTGGCTTTTTCAACCATTTCATATTTTTCTTTTGGAACGATAATATCAGAAACCGCAATTGTAGGTGCGAAATAAGTTCCGTATCTGTAACCGAGACTCTTGATGTCATCAAGCATCTTAACCGTTACGGCAGAACCGAATTTATCAAAAATATCAGCGATGATCTTTGAAATTTCTTTTTTTCCGCAAACGTAGTTAACAAACTTATATCCTTCAGGCATAATCTGATTAAAAATAAGTCTTCCGCCTGTTGTTTCAAAAGGCTCGCCTTCAGCAGGATAGAATTTGATTTTGTTTCTATAATCAAAAGTTCCTCTGTCTACGGCGCGTTCAATGTCATCAAGTGAATCAAAACTCTTAACAGGATCTCCTTCTTTATGAGGGAGCTGACTGGTAAGATAATAAATACCGAGAATTATATCCTGTGAAGGCGTTACAACCGGTTCACCGTTCGCAGGCGAAAGAAGATTGTTTGCAGAAAGCATGAGTGTCCAGCACTCAAGCTGTGCACGAGGAGATAGCGGAACGTGAACTGCCATCTGGTCACCGTCAAAGTCCGCATTATACGCATGACAAACGAGCGGATGCAGTCTGATCGCTTTTCCTTCTACGAGAACAGGTTCAAACGCCTGGATTCCGAGACGGTGAAGAGTCGGAGCACGGTTAAGAAGAACCGGATGCTCAGCGATTACCTGCTCGAGAACTTCCCATACTGCGCCTTCTTCGTTTTCAACCTTACGTTTCGCGCTTTTTATATTCTGACAATATCCTTCATCAACAAGTCTTCTCATGATGAACGGCTTGAAAAGTTCAATTGCCATTTTCTTAGGAAGACCGCACTGATAAAGTTTAAGCTCAGGTCCGATTACAATTACCGAACGACCGGAGTAGTCAACACGCTTACCAAGAAGATTCTGGCGGAAACGTCCCTGCTTACCTTTAAGCATATCCGAAATAGATTTTAGCGGACGATTACCCTTTCCTTTAACTGCTTTCTTTCTTCTTGAGTTGTCAAAAAGAGCATCAACAGCTTCCTGAAGCATACGCTTCTCGTTTTTTACAATAATATCAGGAGCTCTGAGGACAAGAAGCCTCTTGAGACGGTTATTTCTGTTTATTACACGTCTATATAGATCGTTAAGGTCACTGGTTGCAAAACGTCCGCCGTCAAGCTGAACCATAGGCCGTAATTCAGGCGGAATTACCGGAATCGCATCCATTACCATCCATTCAGGTTTGTTTTCTGAATCTCTGAATGCTTCAATTACTTCAAGACGTTTGATGAGTTTCTTATCAATAGTCTTGTTGTTCTGCTGAAGATCAACTATATGAGCTCTGAGTCTCTGTGATTCATCATCAAGATCAATACTGAGAAGAAGTTCCTTAATTGCGGAAGCTCCCATTTCTGCGACAAAGCTGTCGCCGAATTTCTCATAAAGATCATAATATTCATCTTCTTCCAGAAGGCTTCCGCGCGAAATATTCTCTTCAGAAGCTTCACCCGGTTCAAGTACAACATATTTTTCGTAATAAAGAATCTTTTTGAGATCCATCGCGGACATATCAAGAAGAAGTCCGAGACGGGAAGGAACAGATCTGTAATACCAGATGTGTGCTATCGGAGCGGCAAGCTCAATATGTCCGCCGCGCTCTCTTCTTACTTTATAGTGCGTTACTTCAACACCGCAACGGTCGCAAATTACGCCCTTGTAGCGGATTGATTTAAATTTTCCGCAATAACATTCGTACTCTTTAGTTGTACCGAATATTTTTTCACAGAAAAGTCCGTCACGCTCTGGTTTAAGCGTACGGTAATTTATCGTTTCAGGTTTCTTAACCTCGCCGTACGACCACTCACGGATCGTATCAGGAGAGGCAAGCTGTATTTTCATTGAACTGAAATCGTTAAAATCTCTCATTCAGGGATCCCCATATTTAGATTTTTTCAGCTGTTGCTTTCGTTATGAAGAGTATCGAATTTGATTCTCTTCTTGTTTTTATTGAAACTGTCGCTCCATTCTGCGAGAGACAATTCCTTGCCCTTCTTGTCAAAAATCTTAACGTCAAGCGCAAGACCTCTAAGCTCCTGAATCAATACATTAAATGATTCCGGTACGCCAGGGCTTGTAGCCTGATGACCTTTTACGATCGCTTCGTACATACGCGCACGGCCGATCATGTCATCCGACTTAACAGTAAGAAGTTCCTGAAGTGTATAAGCCGCTCCATAAGCTTCGAGCGCCCAAACTTCCATCTCCCCGAGTCTCTGACCTCCGAACTGAGCTTTTCCTCCAAGAGGCTGCTGAGTAACAAGAGAGTAAGGACCGGTTGAACGTGCATGAATCTTGTCATCGACCATGTGAGCAAGTTTTATCATGTAGATATAACCTGTCATTACACGGTTTTTGAAAGGATCACCTGTTCTTCCGTCATAAAGAACAGATTTTGAATCTTCAGGAAGATTAGCCTTCTTAAGATATTCTTTTATGTCATCATGAGTTGCACCGTCAAAGATCGGAGTCTCAGTAAGAACTCCCATTTCATGCGCAGCCCATCCCAATTCTGTTTCAAGAAGCTGACCGATATTCATTCGCGAAGGTACCCCAAGAGGGTTGAGAACGATATCAATCGGTGTTCCGTCAGGAAGATAAGGCATTTCATATTCCGGCATTACGCGCGAAATTACACCCTTATTTCCATGGCGGCCCGCCATCTTGTCACCGACAGAAATTTTTCTTTTTTTAGCAATATAAACTTTAACAAGCTCTTCAACGCCGGCAGCAAGTTCATCGCCGTTTTCGCGTGAAAATCTCTTAATATCAATGATTACACCTTCCATTCCGTTAGGAACGCGAAGTGATGTATCTCTTACTTCTCTAGCCTTTTCGCCGAAAATCGAATGAAGAAGCTTATACTCTGGAGTGATATCCTGTTCACCCTTAGGAGTAACCTTTCCGACAAGAATATCATTCGGTTTAACGAAAGCTCCGACTCTGACTATACCGTCATCATCAAGATCTTTGAACGCTTTTTCGCCGAGGTTAGGAATATCGCGTGTGATAACTTCTCTTCCGAGTTTTGTTTCACGTGCCTCGATTTCAAACTGCTCAACATGAAGCGATGTAAATACGTCTTCCTTAACGAGTTTTTCTGAAAGAAGAATCGCATCCTCGAAGTTATATCCCATCCAAGGCATGAACGCTACAAGAATGTTTCTTCCAAGTGCAAGTCTTCCGAGATCGGTAGAAGGACCGTCAGCAAGAACATCGCCTTTCTTAACCTTTTCACCGGTTTTAACAATAGGTTTCTGATTAAAACATGTTCCCTGGTTAGTTCTCTGAAATTTGATCAGCTTATATTCATCAACTTCGCCGCCGGCTTTTCTTTTAACTAGAATTCTTGTAGCATCAGAAGCGATAACTTCACCGTCATGTTTAGCAATAACCATTACACCGCTGTCTTTAGCGGCTCTTACTTCGATACCGGTTCCTACAAGAGGAGCCTGTTCTTCAAGAAGAGGAACTGCCTGACGCTGCATGTTCGAACCCATCAACGCACGGTTCGCGTCATCATGCTCAAGAAAAGGAATAAGACATGTCGAAACAGAGAAAATCTGACTCGGTGATACGTCCATATACTGAATTTCATCAGGCTTTCTGTAAGGGAAATCTCCGCGGTGACGGCATGGATTCATTACAGTCGTAAATTTTCCGCTTTCGTCAATAGGAGCATTCGCCTGTGCGATATATGAACGGTCTTCTTCAGTCGCAGTAAGATATTCGACTTTGTCAGTTACAATACCGTTTTCAACTTTTTTGTACGGAGTTTCAAGGAATCCGTATTTGTTTACGCGTGCGTAAGTCGACATTGAAACGATAAGACCGATGTTCGGACCTTCCGGAGTTTCAATAGGACACATACGGCCGTAATGAGAATAGTGTACGTCACGCACTTCGAATCCTGCTCTGTCTCTTGAAAGACCGCCTGGACCAAGAGCCGAAAGACGTCTTTTATGAGTAAGTTCTGCAAGAGGATTAGTCTGATCCATGAACTGTGAAAGCTGGCTCGAACCGAAAAACTCATTGAGCACGGCACTAACAGGTTTGATGCTTATCAAAGCCTGAGGAGTCGCAACATCAAGATCCTGAATCGTCATTCTCTCGCGTATAACGCGCTCCATTCTCTGAAAACCGAGCTTAAGCTGGTTAACGAGAAGCTCGCCAACCGAACGAACTCTTCTATTTCCGAGATGATCGATATCATCTACAACGAAATCCTTTGCTTCCGAAATCAGAAACAGAATATATTTAACTGTTTCGATGATGTCGCGCGGAATGAGTGTATCATTCTCGATATCAGCCGGATAATTGAACTTTTTATTAATCTTATATCTTCCGACAAGCCCGAGAGAATAGCTCTTGAGGTCGAAAAACATTCTGTTAAGTTCATTGAGAGCATCTTTTACGATCAACGGATCGCCGGGACGCATGATATCATAAATAGAAAGAAGGGCAAGTTCACTCGGAGTAAATTCCTGATTGAGTCCCTTCTGCAGTTTTTCACACATCTCTCTGTCTTTATCAAGAGACTTGATAAGATAATCATCTTCCTTGTTGTTCGGAAATTTGATTATATCTATCGTTTTGATGCCCTCTTCCTTCATACGGTCGATAGCATCAAGAGTAATTCTTCCGCCGGCATCAATTATACTGTCGCCTTCGTCGCTCTTGCTGAAAATCGATACGGCAACACGCTGTCCGATTATTCTTGAAATATTATCATCATTTGTAATATCAACTTTTTCAGGCTCGCCGTAAAAAAGTCTGATAATTTCCTCATCGCTCTCGGCACCTATTGTTTTATCAACCAGATTTAGAGATTTAATAAGAAGAGTTACCGGAAACTTTTTCTTTCTGTCAATACGCGCGATAATCATTCCCTTAGAATCCATTTCTATTTCAAGCCATGAACCTTTATCAGGAATAACACGTGCACTGTATATACGCTCAATATCGTCAAACGCGAAAAATATACCAGGAGAACGATGAAGCTGATTTACAACAACACGCTCTGCTCCGTTTATAATAAATGTGCCTCTGTCGGTCATCACGGGAATATCACCCATGTAAACCTGCTGCTGACGCACTTCCATATTGTCTTTTTTAATGAGATTTATTGTCGCCTTAAGCGGAGAAGCAAAAGTCACATCGCGTTCTTTACATTCCGCTTCACTGTACTTAGGCTCGCCGATTTCATAGTTCACGAATTCAAGCGTAAGGTCTTCATTCGGGCTGTTGATTGGAAAAGTCTCAACAAATACAGCCTGCAGACCATGCTTTTTTCTTTTAGACGGGGATATATCTCTCTGAAGGAACCAATCATAGGATTCCGTCTGAACCTCTATCATGTCCGGGATTTCAATACCTTGACGTATCTTCCCGAAATTAACTACAGGTTTTTCTTTACGCATCTTTAACCCCAGTGTGTTTCTTTCGAATTATTACGCGTCTCACGCGTTAAAACAGCATCAAAAAACAAAATCAATAGACCGGTAACCCAGTCTATTGATTAAATCATTGCGCCGGGATTAGAATCCCGGCTGAAGGCAAGAAATTACTTAACTTCAACAGCCGCACCGACTGCTTCAAGTTTAGCTTTAATATCAGCAGCTTCCTGCTTAGAAACTTTTTCTTTAACAGTTTTGCCGTTAGCTTCAACAAGTTCTTTCGCTTCTTTAAGACCGAGGCTTGTGATTTCTCTAACAACTTTAATAACGTCGATTTTCTTTTCGCCGTGGCTCTTAAGAATTACGTCGAATTCAGTTTTTTCTTCAGCAGCGTCTCCGCCGGCAGCAGGACCCGCTGCAACAGCTACAGCAGTTGGAGCCGCAGCAGATATTCCGAATTTGTCTTCCATTGCTTTTACAAGCTCAGAAGCTTCGAGAAGAGTAAGGCTACCAATAGCCTCGAGTAGTTCATCAATTGACAATTTAGCCATTTTTTTAACTCCTTATACTTAGTGAATTACTTCAAGTTAAGCGGCTTTTCCGCAAAACCTATAAGGGTAAAATAAGTTACCTTTATATAAAGGATCTGATTTTACGCCTATTTTAGAATGCTTTACTGAGCGTTTTTCTCCGCAACAGCATTGATTCCTCTCGCAACGGATGCCATAATCTGATTCATGCCGATAGCAATCTTCGATGTTGGAGCGTTGACAAGATAAAGAACCTTTGAAAGCAGAACTTCTTTTGAAGGAAGATCGGCAATTCTTTTTATACCGTCGGCACCGTAAACGACACCTTCGATAACACCGGCTACAAGCTCAAACTTTTCCTGTTCTTTCTGAAAGTCTTTGAAAAGTTTTGCTACTTCACCGACCTGGTCGCCTGCAAAAGCAACAGCAACCGGACCTTTGAGATAATCTTCAAGTGAAGAATCATATCCGCAGTCCTTAAGCGCTTTTCTGAAGTAGTTGTTTTTTACAACCTGGAACTTCGCGCCGGTTTTTTTCACATCGTTTCTAAGCTGGGTAAGAGCTGAAACTTTGATTCCGGAATAGTTAGTAAGGATTACGTTCTTGTTTCCGTTCAGCTTTTCTGTAAGCTGTGCAACTTCATCAATTTTGTACTGCTTTACCATTATCTGTCTATCCCCTTAAAGTTGATTTTGATGCCGGGACCCATCGTAGTACAAACAACAAGCGATTTAACGTAATTGCCTTTTGCTTCCGACGGTTTGTCTTTCATCACCTGAACAAATAGAGCTTTGATGTTGGAAATAATCGCATCATCAGCAAAAGAAGCTTTTCCGATTCCAAGGTGAATAACTCCGGTTTTATCCGAACGGTACTCAACTTTTCCGCTTTTAAGTTCTTTTATGATGCCTTTAACATCATTCGTAACTGTTCCGGCTTTTGGTTTAGGCATTAAACCTTTTTTACCGAGAATGGGACCAAGCTTACCCACTTTGGTCATCATGTCCGGTGTGGCAACTACAGCATCATAGTCAGTCCACTTTTCATTCTGAATTTTGTCGATCAGCTCATCGCCGCCTACAAAATCAGCTCCTGCATCCTTCGCTTCTGCCTGCTTGTCCCCTTTACAAAGAACAAGAACCTTAACCTGTTTTCCGTTTCCGGCAGGAAGTGTTACAAAACCGCGGACATTCTGATAACTTTTGCAAATTACCTTAATGCTGAGTTCCACTGTTTCGTCAAACTTGGCAAATTTTACCTGTCTCATGAGTGCTACGGCTTCTTCAGGAGAAAGAAGCTTTGTTTTGTCGACTTTTTGTCTCGCACTAATGAGTTTTTTACCGTGTTTCATCTATATCTCCTGATTGAATAGATCGCTTATCTTACGACATCAACGCCCATTGAACGGGCAGTACCTGCAATAATTTTAACTGCGGCGTCAAGAGTATCAGCATTGAGATCCGGCATTTTCATGTTTGCGATATCTTCAAGCTGTTTGCGGGTAATCTTACCTGCTTTAGTCTTGTTAGGCTCGCCGGAACCGCTTTCGATACCGATTGCTTTTTTAATAAGAACCGCTGCAGGAGGAGTCTTTATGATGAAATCATAAGTTCTGTCCTCATAAACCGAAATTACAACCGGAAGCACAAGACCCGGCTTATCCTTGGTTCTTTCATTGAACGCTTTACAGAACTCCATAATATTGAGTCCGTGCTGACCAAGAGCAGGACCTACTGGAGGTGCCGGATTCGCCTGAGCTCCTTTAATCTGAAGCTTAATTTGCGTAGCAAGTTTTTTCTTTTTTTTAGGTGCCATAACTGTTTCCTTATTCTATAATAACTGATTTTCGAATTAAATCTTTCCAACCTGAAGATAATCAAGCTCAACAGGAGTACCGCGGCCGAATATCTCGACTTTTACTCTCACCCTGCCTTTCTCGGGAAAAACTTCCTCGATAACACCGCTGAAATTGCTGAAAGGCCCGTCGATAACCTTGACATGCTCTCCGATAAGAAAATTGATCTGCGCAGGAGTCTTTTCTTTCGATTTTTCACTTCTGTCCGCATTCTCAAAAATAAGCTCGCTGACTTCGCGGTCAGAAAGAGGCTTAGGCTTTCCTGTACCGAAAGCGCCTACAAAATTTGTAACATAAGTTACGGTTTTGATAGCCGCCCAGATCGCGTCATCAAGATCGACATTAACAAGCACATAGCCCGGCAAAGTCTTTCTCTTTCTCATCTTCTTCTTTCCGTCTTTCGCAAGATACGGATCGTCATAAGTAGGAACGAGCACTTCGCCGAGTCTGTCCTCAAGCTTGAGGTTTTTGAACTTGGTTTCAATCGACCGTTTTACTTCATTTTCCTTGCCGGAATAAGTATGAATTACATACCATTGTTTTGCCATTTTTAACGCATCACCGTCTGAATTATTTTAGTGAAAACCATGTCGACACCCCACAGAAAGATAGACATAATAATAGTGAGGATAATCGCAACCATAGTAAAACGCGACACTTCTTCTTTAGAAGGCCATGCTACTTTTGAAAGCTCTTCTTTCGAACCGGCAAGAAAATCTTTTGTGTTTTTAAAAAGTTTCACAATATACCTGCTTATTAAGCTTTAGTTTCTTTGTGAAGCGTGTGTTTTCCGCAGAATTTGCAGAATTTAGCGCGCTCCAGCTTTCCTGTAGTGTTTCTTTTGTTTTTCTCTGTCGCATAATTCTTTCTTTTGCAATCCTGACAGCTCATAAGAATTACTTCTCTCATAACGCCTTCCTGTAAACTTTATTTATTCCACGCGAGGGAAATATTATCTAAACAACACAAGAACCCATAGCAACGGGCTCATGAGCCCACGACCAGAATCGAACTGGTGACCTTTTGCTTACCATGCAAATGCTCCACCGACTGAGCTACGTGGGCACAGTTCTACCGATAGTTTCAACAGTGCCGTTTTTTGTCAATTATTTTAGATAAAAATGACGAAACGGCGCAGATAAACAGCGTGTCTCTTAAAAATCCCTTTGTGTCATTGCCGGCGAAATGCTGATTAATAGCAAGATATTTTCGAGACTTTTTCATTTAGTTTTTTATATTTTATTTGCTTTTAATACAAGAAACCCCGCTTACGCGGGGTTCTTATCTCAAAGGAATGAAGAATAAATAAAGGGGCGTTAGCCCCTTTATTTATATGAAGCACTCTTATTAGAAACCAAAAGTTACATAAGTACCAAGATACATTCTGTTAGTTTTGCCGTCAAAAGCGCCACCATCATACTTCCAGTCTTTGTTAACATTTACGTAAGAAGCATAAACTGAAATTCTCTGACCAGCCCAGTATCCAGTGTTAAGACCCATGTCAACACCAGCAGTAGCCTGTATAACCTGTTTAGCTTTGTCACCAGAAGCATCAGTCCAAGTTCTTGCATAACCAAGAGATGGAGCGAAAGCGATGTTCTGAGTGAGTGCTTTAGAGAATTTAGCTGTAGCACGGATTTTGTGAGTTACTCTGTCTTCTCCAGAACCATCATTGCCTTTAGCTTCTTTACCGAGTTTGTAGTACTGGTAAAACATTGCTGGAGCTACATACATATCTGGAGCAAGATCCATGACACCATAGAATCCTGCTTTAGCACAAAGAGCTTTATAAGCTTTTTTCTGACCGATACCGTTAACGCCGTCAGCAAAAGAAGTTCCCTTAAGAACTGTATCGTCAGCATTTCCGTCTTCAAGCTGCATTCCCCAGTTATTATTTGCCATCTGAGCAAATACGTTAACACCCTGAGGAAGTTTAACGATTGCACCAGCAGCAAAAGCTACAAGATTATCTTCTTTTACAGTTTTAGCATCAGCTTCTTTAGGAGCTTTTGCATAACCGAAACCACCAATGATATCAACCATAGGATGAGTTACAGTTGCAACTAATGAATGCATTGTTCTTTCGCCAAGTCCTTTAACATCTTTTCCGCCATTAGCATCCTGAGCCATGTAGTAGATTCCTACCAATCCGCCAAGACCGCTAACACCAGTACCAATACCTGAGAAGTTTGGACCAGGACCGAAATCCTGCATATCTATCCATCCCTGGCTAAGTCCAAAAAGACCAGCTTTAACAGTTGCACCCTGTGGAAGAAAATCAAGAGCACCGAACTCTACGTTCATGCCGCGAAGTCTCCAAGGAGCATCAGCAAGGTCATTTGCAGGTGTTCCGTTCCATTTGTCGATTCCGAAAGTCACTTTTGACCAAGCACCGCTTTCAGCAGTAGTTTTCTTTGAAAACCAAAGTGAATAGTAGTTAGTTTCAGAGTGGTTAGGGTATCTACCCATACGGTTATCAGTACCATCGATAAAGTTAGTAGATCCACCTTTTGAGTTTGCTACCCAACCAATACGACCACCACCATGAATTTCTAGAGGCTCATCAGCAGCCATAAGAGCGCCAGCTGTCATTACGAATGCGAAAACAGCTGCGAGTAAAAGTTTAGAAAACTTCATCTCTTCATATCTCCTTTGAAAATAATTTGCAGTTTTAAACTGCTTGGACGCATTTGTACCCCCTTAATATTTTTAGTCAAGCCATTATTTGCCTTAAACGTTCAAAATTTCGTCCAAACAGACTTTTTTTGAAGATTTACTTCATTATTATTGTATAATTATTAACATAATTTTTACAAAAGTTTATAAATTAAAAATTTAAAAAATAATATAATTTAATCACTTCAAATCAGTTTTATCAAGTATCAATATACACAGAAAACTTATTTTCGCCTCAAACAAACGTTTTCCATGAAACAACTCAGTCCAAAACAGAAACTGATATATCAAAAAATGTAATTATTGCTAAGAATCGGTTTTTTTAAGACTTAATGGCTTTTATGAATTAGTAAAAAGCTGAAAGTACAGTTCATTTAATCAAAAAATATTTAAAATTATTTTACCGGCAATGAGTTCCGCCTTTATAACTCCGAAATAACGGCTGTCATAAGCCCTGTCAAAATTATCCCCCAGAAGGAAAAATGAGCCTGCAGGCACGGTAATTTTTGACATATTGTCACGTTCGGTAAATTCCGTAGAAAAAACGCGTTCATCGCGGATAACAATCTGCTGTTCTGTGCCATTTACGAACAGCTTTTTATCGCGTATTTCGACGGTATCTCCGCTAACTGCTATTATTCTTGAAACAACCGCCTGATTCTCTCTATCTTTGAGCCTTACCAGAACGGGATCATTTTTTGAAAGTGAAGAAAATTTATTTATCAAAAGAGCCGTTCCCTTTTTATAAACAGGCTCCATCGAAGAATCTTTAGCGAACTGAACAGAAAAAATTATCTTCAATACGACAAATGTAACAAGCATAACTGCCGGAAACACAAATTTGCCCGCCAAAGAAGCCGTTTCTTCATTACGTTTTTTCTTTCCGGGAACATAGACATCTAATTTCATCGCACAGACCTTTTTTATAAAAACACCCGCCGAAGCGGGCGTTTTGCTTATTTTTTATACGGATTCTCAAGAAATCTAACCATGATTATTCCGTCAATGGCTTTTATTTTTGCAAGCTGTTCATCGGTTATAACCGTATCAAGATCGATTATGTTATAAGCGATTTCTCCCTTATGCTTGTTAATCATATCGGAGATATTGATTCCTTTTTCTGCAAGGCGGGTCGTAATCTGACCAACCATATTAGGTACATTTTTGTTAGCAATGATCAGTCTGCACTTATTGCTGAAAGGAAGATCGCAATCAGGAAAATTCACGGAATTTTTGATATTTCCTGTTTCAAGAAAATCCTTAGTCTGGTTCACCGCCATAACAGCACAGTTATCCTCGGCTTCTTCAGTAGAAGCGCCAAGATGAGGAAGGCAGATAATTCCTTTTGAACCGATAAGCTCTTCTTCAGGAAAATCAGTTACATGGCATTTGATTTTACCTGATTCAATAGCCGCTTTAAGATCAGAATTATTAATCAAACCGCCGCGTGAAAAATTCAATAGAACAGCACCGTCTTTGACAAGCTTGAACTTCTCCGCATTGAACATTCCGCGTGTTCCGTCAGATAAAGGAACATGAACAGTTATATAATCGCTTTCCGCAAGAAGATGGTCAAGACTTATAGCCTTGTGAACCTTAGAATCGAGTCCCCATGCATTATCAACAGAAATATACGGATCGAATCCGATTACATTCATTCCCATTGCAATCGCATCATTCGCAACCATAACACCGATCGCGCCGAGTCCGATTACACCTAAAGTTTTGCCTCTGATTTCGCTGCCTGCGAATTTGCTTTTTTCTTTTTCAACAAGCTTTGGAACTTCATCACCCTTTCCTTTGATTGATTCAGTCCATTTCATTGAATCAAAAAGATTTCTCGCTGAAAGAAACATTCCGGCGAATACAAGCTCTTTTACAGCGTTCGCGTTCGCGCCCGGTGTATTGAAAACCACTATTCCTCTTTCCGTGCATTTAGGAATAGGAATATTATTAACACCCGCTCCGGCGCGTGCGATAGATTTAACGCTTGCCGGAATATCCATTTCAAGCATTCCAAAAGAACGGACGATCACCGCATCCGGATTCTGAAATTCTGAAGCTATCTCATAATTATCGCGCGGAAATTTATCTAGTCCGATCGCTGATATTTTATTTAAAGTCTGAATTTTATACATGTTTCCCCCTTATTTGTTGGCGGCTTCGAATTTTTTCATAAATTCGACAAGCTGTTTAACACCTTCTACCGGGAAGGCATTGTAAATAGATGCTCTCATTCCGCCGACGCTTCTGTGACCCTTCAAGCTTGAAAGACCTGCCGCAGTCGCTTCTTTGATGAATTTAGCATCGAGTTCTTCGTTTCCTGTGACAAAAGGAATGTTCATGATTGAACGGTTTGCCTTTTCAACAGTTCCTTTGAACATTGCTGAAGAATCAAGGAAATCATAAATCATCTTTGCTTTGTCTTCATTTATCTTCTGCATAGCAGCAACACCGCCCACAGATTCTAACCATTTGAAAACAAGCATTGCAATATAAATCGCGTATGTAGGCGGAGTGTTATAAAGAGAATTTTCATCCGCGTGTGTTTTGTAGTTAAGCATGGTCGGAGTAAAATCCATTGCGTGACCGATAAGATCTTCGCGGATTATAACTACCGTAAGACCTGCAGGACCCATGTTTTTCTGAGCACCGGCATAGATGAGACCGAACTTGCTGACATCATATTCTTCAGAAAGAATGTTTGAAGACATGTCCGCAACAAGTGGAACATTTCCGGTATCAGGAATTTCACTGTTTCTGATGCGTGTTCCGAAAATAGTATTGTTTGTTGTGATGTGAAAATAATCAGCATCCTTGTCGAACTTAGCCGGATCGATTTTAGGAATATAGTTGAAGTTTTTATCTTCACTTGAAGCAACAATATTCACTGTTCCATAGCGTTTTGCTTCGCCGATTGCCTTTTTTGACCA
>Ga0116186_1001402_pt1 | contig 24019 bp, 20 predicted proteins | sample AD_JPNNA4_MetaG_FD_89806 | JGI IMG/M metagenome (GOLD analysis project Ga0116186, IMG submission 89806) | Active sludge microbial communities of municipal wastewater-treating anaerobic digesters from Japan - AD_JPNNA4_MetaG | ecosystem: Engineered > Bioreactor > Anaerobic > Digestate | place...
GGCCTCCATGCCGGCTTCACGAACTTTTTACCAAAGCCATATCAGAGGCCTGTTGCCAAAATGCATAAAAGTGTGCCCTGCTATACTATACAAGCTCTTGCTTGGTTATGCAGACTTATAACTACGTCGCATCATTCTTCAAATATAAAGGGGTGCCGCGAAATAGTTCTGCGGCACCCCTATATGTGTTTACCTGTTAATGACTTTGTTAAATCGCTCAATTACCTTCTCTTCACCCATAACCTGCATAATCTCATAAAGGTCGGGAGTATTCCTCCTGTTGGTAACAGCTACTCTGATAATTCCCGTAACATCACCCACATGGCCTTTGTAGACCCCCGGATTTTTCTTGAAGGTCTTCACATCCTTGGAGTACCCCATTGCCTCGCAGAATTCCTTTACTCTGTCAAACCACATATCCTTGCTGTCGGAATGGTTATAAACCTTTGCATATTCCCTTATAAGCCTGTTAACCTCATCGGCAGGTATTGTTTCGGGAAAATTATATCCCTCTGCCGCATCCCGGGCAAACAGCTCATCAAAGAAATAGAATATATACGGTTTCACATCCAGCCATTTTGCAATGTCTTTTCTGGGCTTTTCGCCGCCTCTGTCTATACTGAATATCCTTTTTGCGTACTTCTCATCTTTTGACAGAAGGGTCCAAAGCTCAGAGTCATATTCCTTGGCCCATTCCAGGGACATATCATAGACCTCTTCTGGCGTCATCCCGGCGACAATATCCTTGCTCATATCCGTAAGCTTGACTATATCAAACATAGCACCGCTTACACTCATTCTTTCCAGCTCAATCTTGAAGCTGGTATTGGGGGCCTCGGGGTTTTCCCTTCTCCAGTCCTCAAAATTAGAATTAATCAGGTTCACAAGGTATTCAATCACCGAAATGCTTGGGAAGCCCTGCTCATGATAGAAGCTTACATCCGCCTCCGGGTCCTTTCTCTTGCTGAGCTTTCTTTTGGAAGAACCTTCTATCTTCATTATCGGGGAGATATGCGCAAAATACGGCTTTTCCCATTCAAACATTTCAAAAAGCTGTACATGCAGAGGAGCTGAAGACAGCCATTCATCGCCCCTTATAACATGCGTGGTCCTCATAAGGTGGTCATCCACCACATGGGCAAAATGATAAGTGGGAAGCCCGTCGGACTTCAGAAGCACAATGTCCTGGAAATTCTCCGGCATTTCCACATCGCCCTTTATGAGATCCTTGAAAACAAACCTGCTGTCGGGGTTGTTGGGTGCTTTTACACGCAGCACGAAGGGTTTGCCCCTGGAAAGCTCTTCCTTTACCTGCTCCAGTGAGAAATTCCTATGCACGGCGTATTCTCCGTAATAACCGGGGGTTTCCTTCTTCTCCTCCTGTTGGGCTCTTATCTTATCCAAGTCTTCCTCAGAGCAGAAGCAGGGATATGCAAGCCCTTTTTCCACCAGACGTTTTGCAAAAGCCTTGTATATTTCCATTCTTTCACTTTGCTTATATGGGCCGTAGCTGCCCTTCTCATCGTCGACGTCTGTTACTCCTTCATCGAAGCTGATGCCGAACCTGGAGAGGGCTCTTACAATATTGGAAACTCCGCCTTCCACCTCACGCTTTTTATCCGTATCCTCAACTCTCAGGAAAAATACTCCGTTGCTCTGATGGGCAAGCCTCTCCGATACAAGGGATGCATATAGGCTTCCCATGTGTACGTAGCCTGTAGGGCTGGGGGCAAACCTGGTTACCTTTGCTCCCTCATTCAGCTGTCTTTTAGGATATAACATCTCGTAGTATTCCGGTGTCTTTCCGATATCAGGAAATAACAAATCCGCCAATTCCCTGTTTTGTGTCAAATTATGCATTATAACAAACCGCCTTTCGTTTGTAGTGTTTCCCTAAGGCTGCGGACATTATTGTCCTGTCAGCTTTGAGGCCCATTTCTGAGCCTTATAAAGTATCCTTTCCTCATCAAGAGTGACAAGGTGCCCGCTTTCCATTACCAAATTTCCGTCAATTATAACCGTCTCCACGTCAGCAGAGTTCCCGGAATAAACAATTGCGGATTTTATATTATACTTCGGATAATAATGAGCTCTTTCGGTATTAAGAACTATCAGGTCTGCAGTCTTTCCCGCCTCGATGCTGCCGAGGTTTTCAAATCCCAAGGCCTTTGCGCCCTTTAAAGTTGCCATTCTTATTACGGTCTCCGCCGGCAGGGCTGTAGGATCATTAGTACATATTTTCTGCAGATATGCTGCCAGCCTCATTTCTTCCAACATGTCCAGATTATTGTTGCTGGAAGCTCCGTCAGTTCCCAGGCATACATTTATGCCTTTCTCCAGCATCTTTGCAACCGGCGCTGTTCCGCTTGCCAGCTTCATGTTGCTTCCCGGATTATGCACTACATTTACCCTGCGGGAAGCTAAGATTCCAATGTCGTCATCATCAACTGCCACGCAGTGTGCTGCCACCGTCCTATCATTCAAAAGTCCCAGATCCTCAAGGTATTTCACCGGTGACCGTCCGAATTTTTCAATGCAGGTATTTACCTCTTCCTTTGTCTCCGAAAGATGTATCTGCACAGGTATCTCTTGTTCCAGAGACTTTGCCGCCACCTTCCTCAGATATGCCTCCGAACAGGTATACACCGAGTGGGGGGCCAGCATCACCTTTATACGGCCATTATAGCTGTTATGAAACTTCCGGAACAGCTCATCACTTTCCTTAAGCCTGTAATCCAGATCTTCTTCCCCTGATTCTCCCTGAAGCCCCCTGGAGAGAACAGCCCTCATCCCGGATTCGGAAACTGCACGGGCGGTACTTTCCATAAAGAAGTACATATCGGCAAAGGTCGTTGTCCCGCTTTTTATCATCTCAACCATGGCAAGAAGGCTTCCCCAATACACCGATTCGTCAGTCTGCTTGTCTTCCAGAGGAAATATTTTTGTAAAAAGCCAATCCATAAGCTTCATATCATCGGCATAATTCCTGAACATTGTCATTGCCAGATGGTTATGGGCATTTACAAAGCCGGGCATAACAGTCCTGCCCTTGCAGTCAATAACCTTTGAATAGTCTGCTTCAATACACCCATTGCCTTCCCCTACGAAGTCAATCCGGTTATCCCGTATTCCTATACTGCCTTCCGGTATTACGCCATCATTATCATTAAGGGTTACAATCTGTGCGTTTTTCAACAATATATCCATGTACTATTCTCCCCAGCCTCTAAGATATTCTTCCTGCTCCTTTGTAAGCCTGTCTATCCTTATTCCCAGGGCCTTAAGCTTCATATCGGCAACTTTTCTGTCTATTTCCTCCGGTACCCTATGTACCCTGTTTTCAAGCTTTTCCTTGTTAAGGCTGATATATCTTGCGGAGAGAGCCTGCAATGCAAAGCTCATATCCATTATCTCGGCAGGGTGTCCGTCTCCTGCGGCAAGGTTCACAAGCCTTCCGTCCGCCAGCAGGTTTATTATCCTTCCATCCTCCATGACATATCCCATTATGTTTTTTCTCATAACCTTTTTCCCGCGGCTGAGAGCTTCCAAATCGGGCTTCCAGATTTCAACGTCGAAATGGCCGGCATTGGCCAGTACAGCTCCGTTCTTCATAGCCTTGTAGTGTTTTTCTGTAATGACCTTTGCGCAGCCTGTGACAGTTATAAAGAAATCCCCTATGGATGCCGCTTCATCCATGGACATCACCTGAAAGCCGTCCATATACGCCTCTATAGCCTTTATAGGGTCAATTTCACATACCGTTACATTGGCGCCAAGGCCCTTGGCCTTCATAGCCACACCCTTGCCGCACCATCCGTAGCCTATTACCACCGCGTTCTTTCCGGCAACTATAAGATTGGTGGTCCTCATTATTCCGTCCCATACCGACTGGCCCGTACCGTACCTGTTGTCAAACAGATATTTGCAGTAAGCATCATTGACGGAAATCATCGGAAATTTGAGAAGGCCCTCTCTTTCTCTTGCCTTAAGCCTTAATACTCCCGTAGTTGTTTCCTCGCTGCCTCCAATTATATCAGGCAGCAGCTCCTGCCTTTCGCCATGCAGAAGATGCACCAGGTCGCCCCCGTCATCTATGACTATATTGGGGCCAATATCCAAAGCTGCGTTCAGATGATGGTTATACTCCTCAGGAGCGGCATTATACCAGGCATATACATTCAGTCCGTCCTCCGCCAACGCTGCAGCAACATCATCCTGTGTGGAGAGGGGGTTGCTTCCTGTTACGGAAACTTCTGCACCTCCCGCTTTCAATACCTTGGAAAGATATGCAGTCTTTGCTTCAAGGTGTATTGACATAACTATTTTCTTACCTGCAAAGGGCTGCTCTTCTATAAACTCCTTCTCTATAGCGGAGAGTACAGGCATATAGCCTTTTACCCATTCAATTTTCCTATGGCCTGATTCAGCCATGCTGATATCTCTGATTATACTCTTTCTCATCCTTTTACCTCCCTATCTCGCACCTCGCAGCTCATACCCCGTGCCCGTATCTACGCCTTGCGCTCCTGCTCACAATCGTCGAACTCCTCGGCAATTCTTGCAAACTTTTCTATCTTTTTTTGTACTAAATAGAATACCGTATTTTCAGGATAGTTTCCACTTTCATCCCTGGTTCCGGAAGCTGTGCCGGTAAGAATTTCTATGCCCTCATCAATTGTCTTCACAGGATATATATGGAATTTGCCTTCTCTGACGGCTTCTATAACCTCATCCTTCAACATAAGATTGTCAACATTCTGCCAGGGTATCATGACTCCTTCATTCCCTTTAAGGCCTCTGGTTTTGCAGGTCTGGAAAAAGCCTTCTATCTTTTCATTGACACCGCCTATGGGCTGTATCTCCCCTTTCTGGTTAACCGATCCGGTAACAGCGATATATTGCTTTATGGGCAGCTCGGACAGGCTTGACAGCAGGGCATACAACTCGGTGCTGGATGCGCTGTCCCCCTCAACGCCGTCATAAAGCTGCTCAAAGCATATGCTTGCTGAAATTGTAAGGGGAAACTCCTGCGCAAACTTGTCTCCCAGGTATCCGGTAAGTATCAGCACCCCCTTATCGTGGATGCTTCCGCTCATTTCAACTTCCCTCTCAATATTGACTATGCCTTTCTCTCCGGCATAGGTGGCTGCTGTTATCCTGCTGGGCTTCCCAAAGGTGTAATCGCCGAAGTTCATGACCGAGAGTCCGTTGACCTGCCCAACGACCTTCTCTTCCGTGGAAATAAGCACTACCCCCGTATCAATCAGCTCCTGCATCTTTTCTTCTATCCTGCTTGAACGGTACCACTTCTGCTCAATTGCTTTTTTTACGTTACTGCCTGTTACTATTTGTTCTCCGGCTATTCTTGCCCAGGCATCAGCCTCATATAATACTTCAATTATATCGTTGAATCGTGTAGAAAGCTTGTGTTTATGCTCCGCCAGCCTCCTGCTGTATTCGATTACAGCTGCCACGGCGGTTCTGTCAAAGTGCATAAGCCCGTTTTTCTCACAGTGTGATCTTATAAAGCTTGCATATTTCATGCAGTTTTCCTTGTTGCTGCCCATGTCTGTGTCAAAATCCGCCTTGATTTTAAAAAGCTTCCTGAAGTCCTCGTCATAGGTGTAAAGGGTTTGATACACATAGGAGCTTCCTATAAGAATAATCTTTACGTTCAGAGGTATGGGCTCCGGTTTTATACCTCCGGATACAATACCTGACATGGAAAATATATTTTCAATAGTTATTTCTCCTGTTTTTATGGATCTTTTTATTCCTTCCCAGCTTTCAGGGTTTCTCATCAGGTCGGACATGTTGATTATTATATAGCCACCATTGGCCTGATGAAGCGAACCCGCCTTTATCTTGGTAAAATCTGTTGTGACTACCCCCATATTGCTTTCATATTCAATTTTACCCAATAGATTATCATATTTGGGGTTTGATTCCAGAATGACGGGGGCACCCTTTGTATCCCTGTTGTCTACTACCAGGTTGACCTGATACTTTATTGTGAAATCCTTTTCCCTGATTCTTCCCACCAGGTCAAGGGGTTCAGCCTTGCCGGACTCCAAATTCCTGAAATCCTCCACATTATGTATTATGTCCCTCTGGACAGCCTGAAGGTATTCGATTATATTCTTGTGCTTATCGTACTTTTCCTTCAGCTCCATAATCGGCTGTTCCACTGCAAGAAGCGCTATTTTTGTTTCCAGCTGGTCAATCTTGTCTTTGGCGGTTTTCTCTATGTCCTTCATCCGCTTCAGTGTCTCCATTAGTTTTCCCTGAACCATGAAGGAACTATCCTCTATCTTCTTTCTTTCCTCAGGAGGCATCTCCAAATAGTCTTTGTCTTCCATCGGCTTTCCGTCCCGGAGGGGAATGGTCATAAGCCCGTGCTCGCTCTTTCTTATAATGAAGCCCTGCTCTCTTGCAAAAGCATTGAAGGACTCCATGTATTCGGAGCTTTTCCCCTGATACTCCTGTATAATCTGACCCTTCTGCTTTTCATATTCTTCTCCTTCAAAAGCCTGGGGAACCTTTACCTTAAGGTCCTTTAAGAGTCTTTTCATATCTCTTTGAAGCTTGTACCCCATTCCGGCCGGCAGGTTTATACACATAGGTTTATCCGGATTCTTGAAATTATATACATAGCACCAATCATCAGGAACGCTTTCATTTGCAGCTACCCTGCTCACTATGGACCTGGTATAGCTGCTCCTTCCGGTGCCTGTTATTCCGGAAACATATATATTATAGCCGGGCCTCTTGATTGCAAGCCCGAACTCCATTGCTGCAGCAGCCCTGCTCTGTCCGATAATACCGTTTAATGGATCCAGGTCCGCCGTGGTTTCAAACTCAAAAAAGCCGCAGTCAATCTTGTTGCTCAGTTCCTCCGGGGCCAATTCTCTAAATCTGCTCATTCAGCACTCTCCTCTCAACTTTAATACATTCCTCACAGCTATTTTAACTTTGCATCATAGAATGCAAGGGCTATGAATTTGGGGATCCTCAGGACTCTTACGATTCTCCTGGGCTCCTTTACAAGCCTGTAAAACCACTCCAACCCGGCTTTCTGATAAAATTCGGGAGCCCTTTTCACTTTGCCAGCAAGCACGTCCAGGCTTCCTCCCACCCCCATGGCAATCTTTACTTTCAGCTTATCACTGTGCCTATATATGAATTTCTCCTGCTTCGGGGCGCCTAATGCCGCTAAAAGAATGTCTGCCTTGCTGCTGTTTATCTCGTTTATTATCTTATCCTCTTCCTCGCTTTCAAAATAACCGTTCCGTGTTCCCGCTATCCTCAGGCCGCCATAACTCTCGGTAAGCTTTATGGCAGCTTCTTCAGCCACACCTTCCCTGCCTCCCAGAAGATACACGCTTTTGCCCCGGGAATCGGCTATATCCATAAGCCGCATCATCAGATCAAAGCCTGCAACCCTCTCTTTTACAGGAGTGCCGTAAAATCTTGAAGCAATTACAACTCCTATTCCATCCGGAACTACAAGATGGCCGCTGTTCAAAACACTCTCGAACTCTCTGTCCTTTACTGCCGTAAGCAAAATCTCGCTGTTGGGGGTAAAAACCTTGCTGCATCTGTCGGTTTCAAGAAATACTTCCATTAAAGCCGCTGCTTCGTCCATATTTACATTATCAATTTTTATTCCTACTACTTCTACCACGTCATTCATAAGTCACCTATCCTCAAACCCAATATTCAAAGCTTAATATATCTTAATATATCTGGTAAATATTATATCATATTATCAAATCATAAAAACAGTGATATAATGTAGATGAAATAAGCTATATGTCATATTTTTGCACGGGCAGGTTTTTGCAGGTGTGCAAAAACCATCATTAAAATCTTGTTATAAGGGGTCGAACGTATTGGAAAAAATATTAATAGAGGGCTCTCAGAGGCTTACCGGTGAGGTCAGCATAAGCGGAGCCAAAAACGCAGCAGTGGCGATACTGCCTGCTACAATTCTTGCAGGCTCAGCCTGCACTATAAAAAACCTTCCCATGGTAAAGGATGTTACTTATCTGAGGGACATGCTTATACAAATGGGCGGGAAAATACATATACTTGACAATGATAAAATAAGAATAGACACTTCCGGAATCGCCGCCCATAAAATAGATCTTGAACTGGCAAAAAAAATGAGGGCTTCATACTATTTTCTGGGCGCTCTTCTCGGTAGGTTCAAAAAGGCTGAAGTACCTTTCCCGGGAGGCTGTGATATAGGAGTACGGCCTATAGACCTTCACCTTAAAGGGCTTGAAGCTCTTGGCGCCAAAATCAAAATATCCCACGGCCTTATAAAGGCAAAAACCGACGGGCTGAAGGGTGCAAGAATATATCTGGATGTGGTAAGCGTAGGTGCAACTATCAACATAATGCTTGCCGCATGTACGGCAAAAGGCACTACTACTATAGAGAACGCGGCAAAGGAACCGTATATAGTGGATACCGCCAATTTCCTCAACGCGTTGGGAGCCGATATCAAGGGAGCGGGTACGGACGTCATAAAAATCAAAGGTGTTGAATCCCTGGGAGGCTGCGAGTACAGCGTGATACCCGACCAGATGGAAGCAGGAACCTATATGATAGCCACCGCCGCTACCAGAGGCGATGTTCTTATTAAAAATATCATCCCCACCCATCTTGATGCAGTATCTGCAAAGCTCAGGGAAATGGGTGTGGAAATTACGGAATACGAAGATTCCATAAGAGTTAAAGCCCCCACAAGAACAAAAGCGGTTAATATTAAAACAATGCCCTATCCGGGTTTTCCTACGGACATGCAGCAGCCTATGAGCGTACTGCTTTCTGTTTCTGAGGGCACCGGAATCGTAACCGAGAGCATATTTGAATCCCGGTTCAAGTACTTTGACGAACTGAAAAAAATGGGGGCAAAAATAAAAATCGAAGGCAGGATAGCCGTAATAGAAGGAGTCTCAAAGCTTACTGGTGCTCCCGTTTATGCCACCGACCTGAGGGCAGGGGCTGCAATGGTTGTTGCAGGCCTTACCGCGGAAGGAAAGACTACTATAAGCAATATCAGCTATATTGACAGAGGCTATGAAAGATTGGAGGAAAAGCTTATAAACCTTGGTGCAAAAATAAGGCGCATTGAGGAAAAGTAGAGCTTTTCAATCTTACAATAAATGATGACAATGTAAACCTGAAAGGAAACTGAAAATATTTATTATCCGGAGGCATTATATGCGCAATTACAATATTCTGATTACAACCATGCGCCTTGACATAGGCGGTGCGGAAACTCATATAGTAGAGCTTGCCAAAGGGCTTTCCCGTGAGGGCTTTAATGTAATTGCAGCATCCGCCGGGGGCGTATATGAAAAGGAGCTGACCCAATCCGGCATCAAGGTATATCACGTGCCCCTGGATAACAAGAAGCCTCACAATGTGATAAAGGCTTACTTCCTGCTGAAGAATATAATAGAAGAAAACAGCATAGACCTGGTACATGCCCATGCCCGTATTCCCGGATTTATATGCGGCCTGCTGCATAAAAGAATGGGATTTCCTTTTGTGACTACTGCCCACGGAACCTGGAAGACCGGTTACGGATTGCGCTATATAACCAATTGGGGGCAGAAGACGGTGGCAGTAAGCGAGGATATAAGGAAATATCTTCTTGACAACTATAAGATTAAGGATAAGGATATTAAGGTCACAATAAACGGAATTGATACCGATAAATTCTCCTCCGGAATCGATTGCTCCGATGTAATGGATGAGCTGGATCTCAAACCGGAAGATATTAAAATAGTATACATAAGCCGATTTGACAGTGACAGAAGCTATATAATAAACAAGCTACTGGAAGTAATACCCGAGCTTTCATCAAGCATTCCGAACCTTAAAGTTATTATGGTAGGCAGCGGAAATATTCTGGATTCGATAAAGGAAAAAACCCGGGAGATAAATAACATGACGGGGCAGGATACGATTATTGTTACAGGCTCCCGTACCGATATAAACAAATTCACCGCCCTGGCGGATTTATTCATCGGCTTTGGCCGTTCCTCACTGGAAGCACTTTCTGCCGGAAAGCCCCTTATCCTCGCAGGCAATGAAGGCTATATAGGAATATTGAATGAAAACAGCCTGGACGATGCAGTCAAATCCAATTTTTCCGGTCGGGGAAAAAGCAAGGCAGACAGTAAATCCTTAAAGGATGATATTTTAAAGGTGCTGAGTCTAAGCGGCGAAGAGAGAAAAGCCCTGGGGGACTTTGGCAGAAGTGTGATTGAAAACAGATATTCCGTGAGAAAAATGGTGCAGGACAATATGGAAGTATATGCTCAGCTGCTTGAACATAAATAAAGGGGACAAACCTATGTATGACGTTATGATATCAGGTTATTACGGTTTCGGAAACAGCGGCGACGATGCCATACTGCTGGCTATTATTGAGAACCTGAGAAAAATTAAAAAAGATATACGAATTGTAGTGCTTTCAAAAAATCCGAAGGATACTGCATCAATTTACGGTGTGGATTCCATAGATCGTTTTAACCTTTTTAAAGTAATCGGCACAATGAAAAAAACCAGGCTTTTTCTGAACGGCGGCGGAAACCTCATACAGGATGTTACAAGCACACGTTCATTGGTATATTACCTGACTACCATTTATCTCGCCAAACTTATGGGACTTAAGGTCATGCTGTACGCAAACGGAATCGGCCCGGTTGCCGGGCGCACCAACCGTTATTTTACTTCAAAAATAATAGACAGAGTGGATATTATAACTCTGAGGGAGGAAGCCTCAGGCCTGGAATTGAAATCATTGGGCGTTAAAAAACCCGAAATCCGTGTCACTGCCGACCCCGCCCTGGGACTTGAACCGGCAGGCTCTGAAGAAATAGAAAAGCTGCTGCAAAATGAAGGAATACCCGCAGATACCCCTTTGATTGGTTTTTCCATCAGAAAGTGGAGCGGCTACGAGGCATATAGCCGTATTATCGCCCAGGCTGCTGATTATATAGAGGAAACCTGCAATGCAAAATCAGTTTTCATACCGCTGCATTTTCCTTCAGACTTGACAGTAGCGGAGGATATTGCATCAAAAATGAAGCATGCTCCCTTTATACTAAGGAATACATATGAAACGGATAAAATTCTCGGAATAATGAAAAGGATGGATTTAGTGCTGGGAATGAGGCTTCATGCCCTTATATATTCGGTCAGCCTTTCGGTTCCTGTTATCGGACTGATATATGACCCCAAGGTACAGGGCTTCCTGGAATACGTGAATCAGCCCTGGGCAGGCAATGTGGCAGACTTGAATCTGGATAGCCTCAAAAGGCTTATTGACGAAGTATGGAGCAATAAAAAAGAAATATCACAGCAGCTGGAAAAGAGCAACAGGCTGCTGAAGCAAAAGGCCTACGAAAATGCGGAGATAGCTATAAGGCTCCTTGAACAATAGAAAAAAACTGCGCAGCAGTATCTTACTGCTGCGCTTTGCTCAAATTCTTCACGTCTACTATTTTTGCCACCATTTCTATCATTCTTGTATCCATCACCTGCTGGGACTCCCTGTTGATATCCAGCCTTCCGTTTGCCCTGAAGCCGTATTTTGTCTCTATTCCCGGTACCCTGATTGTTATCAGTACATTAAACCTTTCAGGCTTTTCCGCTATCACCATGGTACCGTCGGCCTTGGTAAGCTGGTCTGTTGCAGGCAGCACTTCAACATCCGTAATACTCCCCATAGGGCTGTTGGTTTTGACATCATAAATATCCGCACCGATTTCTATAGCATCCACCGACTGCTGCCTGACTTCCTCCACCAGTACCTTGTACTCAATGGTATCAAACTTTGCAGCATTCTGATCCTTGTCAACCATAAAAAATTTATAATACACTCCCCCGATAAGCACAGCGATAAGCAGCAATACACCTATATCAACAATACTGATTTTGCCGAACAATCTTCCTTTTTCATCCAAAAGCATATCAATCCCTCCTTACTGCCCAACCAAGGTCATTTTGGTTACGAAGCCCTGATTTGCATATCCCTTGCCTTTAATAAAAAACTTCTTGCCCACCTTCACTTCGGCACCTCCGATTATTATATTCGCCGGAGTTATATTGGCATCAGCCTCTATCGTTATGACCACGTCATAGGCATCAGGCACTTCAGCTATGATATATCTGCCGTTAATCAGGTCTTCATTGAGCATTGTGGCACCCCTGGAGGACTTGCTTACTACCGTTCCCAGCTCATTCCCCCTGGTGCTGTCACGTATCGGGTCTCCCGGGTTTATCGCATCCACAAAATCCTTGTTGACATTGGTTATTTCGAAGTCATACACTACTTTACTGCTTTCCGATACCTTTTTTTCACTTCTTCCGAAAAAAAACATATATCCGCCAACCGCAGTCAATATTATCAGCAGAATTATGATCAAATCGACAATGTTTACTTTTCCAAACAGCTTACCCCTATTATCCGCTAAAGCCATAATCTTCATCTTACTCCCTTCTGTTTTTCCTTACCACAGATTCATACAATCCTTCTATTTTTTCAGCCATTATATCGGCAGTAAAATTTTTCTCCATGATTTTCCTTCCCCTATCGCCCATTGCCTTTCGCAGCTCAGGATCATGGATCAGCTTAAGTATCGCACCAGCCAGCCCTTCGGCATCCTCCGGGGGAACAAGAAATCCGTTATACCCGTCCTTAACTACCTCAGGTATTCCCCCTGTATCTGTAGCTACAGACGGCTTGCCGGCACTCATCCCTTCGATCAGTGACAAGCATAGTGCTTCAGATAAGGAAGAAATAACATTAATATCTATAATATTAAATACCTCGTGTATCTCATCCACGAAGCCCGTAAAAACTACCCGGTCTGTAAGCCCCTTCTGTTTAATAAGTTCCTTTAACTCTTCTTCCTTCGGTCCGATACCGGCAATGAAGAACCTGACATTGTCATTGTCCCGGGAAATAATTTCAGCCGCATCTATAAAATATTTGTGACCTTTAACCTCGGTAAGCCTGGCTACAATTCCGACAACTACTTCTTCTTCGGAAATTCCCCATTTCTCCCTGACAAGGCTTTTCTCCTTATCATCAAGTATCTTAACCGGGTTTATACCTCCATATATCACTGATATCTTATCACCGGGCACCCCGTTTTCAGCAATATTCCTTTTCACGGCCTCCGATACGGCAATTATGCCGTCGCTATACCTGTCGTTTATTAAAGCTCCCGCAAATCTCCTTATTCCGGTTGTACGGCCGTCAATACAATGCTTGGTATTAATTATTCCTGCTCCCGCCCTCTTTGCGGCAAGCCTTGCGGACAGTGATGCATGGGTATGCACAATATCCGGCTTTTCTGCCCTGAATATATAATACAAAAGATTTACGGCCCTGGAATCGTAGGATTTGTCTTTAATGCCGTCAACAGATATTACTTCAAAGCCTAAATTTTTTATCTTGTCTGTTAGCATGCTCCCCTGAGGAAGCACAACCTTTATTTCAAACTTCTCCTTATCTATGGCTCCAAGCAGATTAAGCAGCCAGCTGCCTGCTCCGCCTATCTTCATATCACTTAAAACATGCATTACCTTAATCATATGCCCGACACCTCATTATCCTCTGTTATAAGAGCCTTGGCTGCCATTCCGAAAGCCAGCATGACCCAGAAGGTCAGAAGCACCCTGTTGTTGTACCATATATTCTCAACCATTCCCTGGGCAAGATATCCTGCCATGCCGGATGCAATGGCTATCATGAAGGTGGATATGAATCTGTCCCTGGTTTTATAGAAGCCTGTCAGCATAGTCTTGTAATATACCGCTATAATTGCAAAGAACATCAACAAGCCCGCTATGCCTGTCTCTATCATAAGCTGTATGTATATATTATGGGAATGGTGAGCATATGCGGCGTTAAGTGAATACTTGGGATAAACCAGTTTAAAGGGCTCCAGGCCCAATCCTATACCGGAAAGCCAATAATCCTGCGCCAGCCTCAAAGACCCCAGCCATACGGAAATCCTGTAGAAGGAAGATGTATCGTTCAGGTTTCCGATACTCGCAAATCTGTTGATTACAGAAGCCGGCAGCACAAAGGGAAGCATCAGCAGTCCGATTACCCCAAGAATTATGAACCTCCTGTCCCTAAGCACTGCAAACAAGGCAAAAGCCAGTATCAATCCGATATATGCACCTCTTGAGTAAGTATAGACGAGGCATCCGAGCATAATAGCCGTAAGTCCCAGGGTTGCAAGCTTTGATATCCAACTCTTCTGTCCCCACAGCATGGCAATTGCAACAGGTATGATGAGTACCAGGTATTCTCCCAGCACGTTGGGGTTTTCAAAGGTGGAGCCCACCCGGGCTTTTATGTCCTCAAACAGCGTTGTATCCACCCACGCTTCGGAGGTGGCTCCCACAGTCTTCAGCTGATATAGTCCATAGAGGGATGCGACGGTTGTAGAAAGCACCAGCAGTGCTGCCAAAACATAAAGCTGCTGCCTGGTCTTAATTGTACTTACCAATATGAAATAAAACACTATGAATGCTATATGTATCAATAATGCAAGCATGCTGCTGCCGGGGGTATATGATGTAATGAAGCTGTAGAGAAGCACCATTCCAAACAATACTACGAAATAATCCAGAATTGTGCTCCTGAGCTTCATGCTCTTATCCCTGAACAGCCTGATAAAAAATGATACCGCGGTAAGCAGGATGAGCCCCAGCAGAGCTAGGGTCGGGGCCAAAGGAATGAATCCCGCAACGGCAAAAACTCCTATCTCATACCTCCAGAGCACCAATACAAGAGCGGCTATTCCTCCGACTGCGAGAACAAAGGCCACCGGCGGCAGAAAATGCCATATCACTCCCAATGCTATTCCTGTAACGATCGCAGTAATTTCATAGCTTTTGTTTAAAACTGGATTTACCGTTCTTTTATCATATGATTCACCGTAAAATACGTTAAAAAACCTATATATCACCCTGCTGATCATACTGCCCTCCGCCAGGGCCTTCACCGGCCTGTTTATCAGTATCAGCGCTGCACCGGCCAGGAATAAAGCCAGTTCTAAAATTTTACCCGAGGCAAAATCCAACAGTCCCTGTGCTGCGGAAAAGGTAATGAAAAGCAGCCCATAAACCCTCGTGCTCATATCAAAAAGGTTCTCCAGAAAAACCCTTATGGCATTCAGTAACCTGCTCCCTTCAACAGCAGCGTTTACACCCTCCGAGAATCTTTGTGAAGCATATCTGAACCAACTTAAGGGCGATGCGAGGATTCTGAATACAAGGCTTTGCTTCCACGCATCCACGATGTTCCATTCCATGTCGAAAAAACCCAATATGCTGCTTGAGGCTGCAAGCTTCCCGAAACCAATTCCTAAACGCTGCATAACAATGAAAAACATGCTGTTTTCATAGTAGAAAACAAGCCTGCCATATACTTTCAATATCATTCCGAATATCGCGCTTTCTTTCATTTTACACTTCCTATTATGTTTTACACTAAACATTTACATTATTATATTATTATTGCCGCCTAAATGTAAAGTAAATACAAAAACGGATAACACTAAGCCACCAAAACCCAACCTGTGTTCCGTGGTTTATCCGTGCGCCCGGTGTTACCCGTCTCGTGCCTATTGAAGCGTATAAGTACCTTTGATTATAAGAAAGGACTTGTCAGCAAGTGCCTTTAACCCTCTGCCTTCGCCCCTGGCTGCTATCAGCATATGGTTATTGACAACAGCCTCGCCGTTCTTTAGATCCTTTGCCGCAGTAATATCCGAAAGGCCCCCAAAAGCATCTTCTATAGCGGAAAACTTTCCGGATCTCGGAATTATTTCCGCACCTTCCCCTGCAATAAGCACCTGGCCTTTTTGCATTTCCACTACTTGAAACTTCGCCGCCGCCTTTGCGGCATTTTTTATTTCTTCTCTCAGCTTAGCTATCTCCTGATCCTTCTTCTCCAATTCAGTCTTAAGCTTGGCTGTTTCCTGTGCAAGCAGGTTGTCAATATAATATTTGATCTGCTCTGATTTCTGTTCTACATAACTCTGTGTAACAATGGGATCTTGTTCCGAACCCGGGGCTACCCCGTCTGCAGCGCTTATAACAACGGCAGAGAGCACCAGGATAATTGCAGTCAATACTATGATACCCGTTTTGCGACTCTTACTGTTTACCATCCCAATTCTCCTTTTCAGAGGCAATTGCGAAAAACAGGTACTTTTTTCACAGATGCCTATAAAATGAAATAAGATAAAATATCTTCAGACTGAGTATATATTTCGTCAAATATCGCAAAACTCCTGTATATGTTACAAATTTGTAATTATTTATCTTACCTGTCCGTTACCATATATGACGTACTTTGTGGATGTAAGCTCTTTTAATCCCATAGGCCCCCTTGCGTGAAGCTTCTGGGTGCTTATCCCTATTTCCGCCCCCAATCCGAATTCAAACCCGTCGGTGAACCTGGTGGATGCATTTATATATACGGCGGCAGCATCAACTTCGGCCAGGAACCTCCTTGAATTGGAGTAGTTTTCCGTTACGATTGCTTCGGAATGCTTTGTACCGTACCTGTTGATATGCTCTATTGCCTCGTCGATACTGTCCACAATCTTAACGGCAATTATATAGTCAAGGTACTCGGTGTACCAGTCAATATCCTCTGCCGGTTTTACTTCTGCCGATAATTTTACCGTCTTTTCGCAGCCCCGCACCTCTACTCCGTTTTCCCTCAGGCTCTTTACTATCCTCGGTATAAATTCATCTGCCACATCCTTGTGAACCAGAAGCTTTTCTTCTGCATTACATACTCCCGGCCTGCTGACCTTCGCATTTATGACGATTTTTTCGGCCATGTCCAGGTCACCGCAGCTGTCGACGTAAACATGGCAGTTGCCGGTACCCGTCTGAATAACAGGTATAGTAGCGTTCTCTACAGCAGACTTTATAAGCCCGGCTCCTCCCCTGGGTATCAGAACATCTATATATTCGTTAAGCTTCATAAACCTGATTGCGGTTTCCCTTGAGGTATCTTCGATAATCGAAATCGAATCCTCCGGCAGACCTGATGCAGCAAGCGCTTTCCTTAATGATTTTACAAGGGCTATGTTGGAGTTGACAGCCTCGCTTCCGCCTCTCAATATAACTGCATTTCCTGATTTAATGCATAAGGATGCGGCGTCTACTGTCACATTCGGCCTTGCCTCATATATTATTCCTATAACTCCCAGTGGGACACGGGTCTGTCCTATTAAAAGGCCGTTAGGCATTTTATTCATGCTTATTACTTCCCCCACCGGATCCTTCAGGGCAATCAATTGTCCAAGCCCTTCTATGATGGCCTTCAGCCTTTTTTTGTCCAGGAGAAGCCTGTCAAGCATGGCTTCGCTCATACCCTTTGATCGCCCAGCCGCCATATCCTTCTGATTCTCATTCAGTATATAGTCGGTGTCTTCGGCAATTGCGTCCATCATATGTCTAAGGCATTTGTTCTTCTGCACGGTATCTGCTTTGGACAGCACAATTCCCGCTTTTTTCGCAAGACATGCCTTTTCAATAATATCTTCCATTAATATCATCCCTTTCTTTAAAAATACACCTGGGCAGAAAATCATAGTTTTCTGTCCGGTAAAAACAATGTGCCTGCTTCCCGGCCGGATATTATGTCATAAATATTATCAGGCCTGCTGCCGTTTACAATAGCCATTAGTATTCCATTTTCCATAGCAATCCTGGCTGCGTTTATTTTGGTCCTCATGCCCCCGGTGCCCAGGATGGAAGAGGTATCTTCGGCAGCACTGGTTATACTGTCATCAATACTGTATACCCTTCTTATCAGTTTTGCATCTTCCAAAGCCGGATTTTTGTCATACAGGCCGTCTATATCCGACAACAATATCAGCAGATCGGCTTTTATCAGCTTTGCCACATATGCGGACAATACATCATTATCCCCGATTTTGATCTCATCAGTAGCAATGGTATCATTTTCGTTGACTATCGGTATGACATTGTGTTTGAAAAGGGCATTAAATGTATTTACTGCATTAATACTTCTGTCTTCCAAAAAGATATCTTCTTTGGTTATAAGTATCTGTGCCACGACCCGCCCGTATTCTGCAAACATCTTTTCATATGTCTGCATAAGCAAACCCTGGCCCACTGCAGCCAAAGCCTGCTTCAACCCAATATCATAAGGCCTTTCTTTAAATCCCAGCTTACTCATACCGACCCCGATTGCACCTGATGTCACAAGTACAACGTCCTTATTTTGATTTGCAATGTCCGACAATACCATAGACAGGCGCTCTATCCCCGACAGGTTAAGCTTCCCGTTCCCGTAAGTCAAAGTAGATGTACCAACCTTAACTACAATACGATTATAATCAGCCACACTATCACTCCCAAACTCTTATTAAACATGCTATTTTTCAGCTTTGCCATTTATTTCAATGCCCAAACTCTCTGCCTTTTCCGTACAGCGTTGAATTGCTTCAATGACATGGCCCCTGAAGCCTTTCTTTTCCAAGCTGTAGACCGCTTCTATGGCAGTTCCTCCAGCTGAGCAGACACTATCCTTCAGCTGCCCCGGGTGTTTCCCCGTAACCAGGACCATTTTTGCCGCTCCCAGTACCGCCTGTGAAACCATCCTATAGGCTTTATCCCTGGAAAGCCCTTTTAACACCGCTCCGTCTGTCAATGCTTCGATAAACATGTATACCAGGGCAGGAGAGGATGCTGAAACAGCTGTAACCACATCCAGCAGTTCTTCATCCAGTATCTCCGCCAGGCCGAAGCTGCTGAAGATATCATATACGGACTTCAGTTCTTCTTCAGTCACTTGTCCGTTGCAGCACAATGCAGTCATAGCCTCCCCAACGACAGCAGGAATATTCGGCATGGCTCTCACTATCTTCAGCTCTTTCCCGAAGTAAGCCTCAACCGTTTTTATCTTTATACCCGCGGCTATTGTGACAATAACGGCTTCCTTTTTTACATCATTCCTAATTTCTCTTATTACCTCGGTATACTTGTTTGGTTTCACCGACAATATCAATATATCGGCAAATCGTGCCACTGCCTTGTTATCCGAAGTAATTCCTATTCCGAAATCCTTCCTTGCAGCCTCCAATTTGCCGGAAGTACTGTTGCTGGCTAAAATGGAATCCGGCACGGCAATATTTGAATCCAGCAAGCCTGCAATCATTGCCCGTGCCATATTCCCGCATCCTATGAAACCTATTTTCTTATTCATGTCTTTCCCTCCTTAAAAAAATAAAAAAACCTCCGCCCTGTTAAGGGACGAAGGTTATTCGCGGTACCACCCAAATTGAACGCATATACATAAAATATGTGACCACTTGACGCCTGTAACGCCGGCATGCGGCAGACTTTTCACCTGCAGCTCAAAGGTCGGGTTCAAAGGAAATAATCTTGGAAAACCTTTCAGCCGCTGAGTTTTCCTCTCTTTCAGAATCTTCCCCTCTACTATTCCTCATCATTGCCTTGAATAATCATTAAAGCATATTATATATTATTTAATTATTTATGTCAAAAAACTCTTGAAGGTGTCTCTATTTGCTCAATACCGAATCAATTATATCAACTGCCTTGTCAATATATTCCTCTTGAATGTTCAATGGCGGAAGAAGCCTTACGACATCCGCACCGGCTCCCACAAGAAGCAGTCCCGAATCAATGCATTGGTCGATGAATTTCTTGGTATCGATTGAAAGCTGGAGCCCCAAAAGCAGTCCAATACCGCGGATGCTCTTTATGGAGCCGTGCTTTTCCTTCAAAACCTGCAGCTTATCAACAAAATACTTACTCATATGCTCAACATTTTCCAGCACTCCGTTTTGCAGAAGCTCCTCAAGTATTGCCAATGCTACTTTGCAGGCAAGAGGATTGCCGCCGAAGGTTGAACCGTGATCTCCATAAGCTATACATTCCGCCGCCTTCCCTGATGCAACAACCGCACCGATTGGGAAGCCTCCCCCCAACCCTTTTGCAATACATACCAGATCGGGTTTAACACCGAACTTTTCAAAGGCAAATAAACTCCCCAGCCTTCCGATCCCGCACTGCACCTCGTCGAATATAAGCAGGGAATCGTATTTTTCACAGAGTTTTTTTGCTTCCTCCAAAAATGATTTGTCAGCTGCTATTACTCCCCCTTCGCCTTGGACCGGCTCGGCAATAATTGCGCATACATTCGGGTTCATTTCTGTTCTCAGCTTATCGCTGTCATTCAGGTCAACGCTCTTAACTCCCGGTATCAGCGGCATGTAATCCTTCTGGTATTTCTCCTGTCCGGTCACGGAAAGTGCTCCCAGGGTTCTGCCGTGGAAAGAGTTATTCAGATATATTATTTCATGCTTTGAGATGCCCCCTTTAAGCTTGCCGTACTTTCTCGCAAACTTTATGGCAGCCTCTACTGCTTCTGTTCCGCTGTTGCAGAAAAATGCCCCCTCAAGCCCGCTTAATTCGCACAGCCTGTCAGCCAGCTCCATCTGAAGCTCATTCCAGTACAGATTTGACACGTGCATCAGCTTGCAGCTTTGTTCCCGGATGGCGCTTATAATAGCAGGATGGCAATGTCCCAAGCAGTTTACCGCTACCCCTGACACAAAATCTATGTATTCCTTCCCATTATTATCATAAACCAGGCATCCTGTACCGCGGACTGCAGTAACATCAAACCGCGCATAAGTTTTCAGTATCTTTTCCTTAGACATTTTTTTCCCCTCCTATTATAATTGTCCCTGCCTTTTTGCCATGGAAAAGCTCCAGCAGAATATGAGGCTTCTTTCCGCCTATAAGGCATACTGACGTTACTCCCTTTTCAATGGCTTCGATACAGCACTTCATCTTGGGTATCATTCCTCCTGATATGGCACCGTCCTGCATAAGCTTTTCAATTTCCGCCGCGGTAATGCTGCTAATCAAGCTGCCGGGATCATCAATATCTCCGAACAGCCCGTCAACATCGGATAAATATACAAGGCTGTCTGCACCGATGGAAGCACCGATGGCGGCTGCCGCATAATCCGCATTGATATTATAAGCCTTACCCTCTTTGTCTTCTGCCACCGGTGATATAACCGGAACATATCCCATAGCCAGCAAATCCCTTAATACTTTGCCGTTAACCTTGGATACTTCGCCTACAAAGCCTATATCGATTTTTCTGCCGTTCTCATTCAGGTATATCCTTTCCGCCTCAAGCAGCTTTCCGTCCCTGCCGCTTATACCTACGGCATCTACTCCCTTTGCAGTCAATTTTGAGGTCAGTTCCTTATTGACCCTGCCGGACAACACCATTTCAACCACTTCCATGGCGGCCTCATCTGTTTTCCTCAGCCCTTTTACAAATTCCCCCGCAATATTCAGCCTGTCAAGCATCCTGTTTATATCAGGCCCGCCGCCATGAACAATCACAACTTTTACTCCGGCATTTCTCAGGGTTGCTGCATCTTCCATGAATGCGTCCGTTGCTTCGTTATCCTTAGTAATGCTTCCCCCATATTTTATTACTACTGTCCCGCCTAAATCCATTCGGCCTTCACCTCTGATTCTTAATGGTACATATTATACATCGTATTGGATTTTTATGCAATAATATTTGCGTATTTTTATTATTTCTATTGCATAAATAACCGCTCACATGTATAATATTTAAAAAACACAATATTGAGGTGATTAATATGGTAAAAGTAGGTATCGTCGGTTCAACAGGTTATGCGGGTTATCAGCTGTCTATGATATTGTCCCAACATAAAAATGTATCTATTGTTTTTTTATCGTCTCATAATTATTCTAATATGAGGTTCAGTGATGTCTATGGAAATCTGAAAGGTTTATTGGACAACATATGCATAGATATGCAAGACATAGAAAGTAAGCTTTCAAAAATCGATGTATTATTCCTTGCACTCCCCCATGGCCAATCTTTTGACCTTGTGGAAAAAGCCCTGAGCCTCGGAGTGAAGGTCATTGACATTGGTGCTGATTATAGGCTTCGGGATCAAAATATCTATGAGAAGTGGTACGGTGTAACCCATAAGCTTCCCGGCCTCTTGAAAGATGCCGCATACGGCCTTCCCGAGCTTTACCGTGACAAAATTTCAAACTCAAGCCTTGTGGCAAACCCCGGCTGCTATCCGACCGCAAGCATTCTGGCTCTTGCACCTCTAGTACACACCGGTGTTATCGATAACACCTCAATCATTATCGATGCAAAGTCCGGAGTCTCAGGAGCGGGCAGAAGCGCAAACATGTCATCACTTTTTTGTGAGTGCGGCGAATCTGTCAAGGCATATAATATCGCAACCCACAGGCATACACCGGAAATCGAACAGCAGCTTTCCGATGCGGCAGGTGAAAAAATTACTCTCAGCTTCACACCTCATCTTGTTCCGATGAGCAGGGGAATACTTGCAACTTGTTACGGCAGCCTCAAGAAGGATATTTCACAGAATGAACTCTACGACTTATACAGAAGCTATTATAAAAATGAGAATTTTATCAGAATTACCGACTCCCTGCCGGAAACAAGATATGTAAGAGGATCAAATATCTGTGACATTGCTGTAAGGGTGGATGAGAGGACAAACAGGGTTATAGCGGTCAGTGCAATAGACAATCTTATAAAGGGTGCTGCAGGGCAAGCGGTGCAGAACATGAATATCCTCTTCGGGTTATATGAGCATATGGGTTTGGATATGCTGCCGAATATGCTGTAAAGGGGATTGTATAAATGAAGATTATTAAAGATATGACTATAACAGATGTGCCATATTTCAAGGCAAGCGGTGTAAGCTGCGGCATAAAGAAAAACGGCAATAAGGATTTATGTGTAATATACAGTGAGAAGGATTCGGTTGCTGCTGCTGTTTTTACGACGAATAAAGTAAAAGCGGCACCGGTGATTCTTGACATGAAGCATATTCAGTCAAAAAGCATTCGGGCAGTTGTTGCAAACAGCGGCAATGCAAATGCCTGCACAGGGAAGCAGGGGCATAAGGATGCAAATGCAATGGCAGAGCTGACTGCCTCCCTCCTGAATATTCCCTCTGAATCAGTTCTGGTGGCGTCAACCGGAGTTATAGGTGTTCCTCTCCCGATGCAATATGTTGAATCGGGAATCAGAAATGCATGTGAGAATCTATCCCATGGCGGCGGCAAGGATGCCGTCCGGGCGATTATGACCACCGACACATGTGAAAAATCAGTAACCGTCGAAGCTGAGCTTGATGGTAAAAAGATACTGCTCAGCGGTATTGCTAAGGGCTCAGGCATGATACATCCCAACATGGCTACAATGCTTGGGTTTATCACAACTGATGCAAATATATCAAAAGAAATGCTCCAGGAGGCCTTGAGCGAAAGCGTAAAGAAAACCTATAACATGATATCGGTGGACGGGGACACAAGTACCAATGACATGGTAATAATACTTGCTAATGCAGCCGCGGGTAATAAACTGATTGAGGCCAGGGATGAAGATTTTGATACTTTCAGAAAAGCCCTTGACCTCCTAAATACCGAGCTTGCAAAAAAAATTGCCCGTGACGGCGAAGGCGCCACAAAGCTGATTGAGTGCACAGTCTCAAACGCAGTCTCGTATGCCGATGCTTGCATACTTTCAAAATCCGTTATCGGTTCAAATCTGACCAAGGCCGCATTTTTCGGTAATGATGCCAATTGGGGAAGGATCCTGTGTGCTCTTGGCTACTCCGGCGGGAATTTTTCGACCGACAAGGTGGATATTTTTTTTGAAAGCGAGGCAGGCTGCATCCAGCTTGTGGCCGATGGAGAGCCTCTTCAGTTCTGTGAAGAAACCGCTTCTGCAATAATGGCCAAAGAATATGTAATAATAAAAGTGGATTTGAAGGAAGGGGAATATTCGGCTACTGCCTGGGGATGCGACCTTACCTATGATTATGTAAAGATAAACGGAAGCTACAGGTCATAA
>Ga0116186_1001407_pt1 | contig 23974 bp, 15 predicted proteins | sample AD_JPNNA4_MetaG_FD_89806 | JGI IMG/M metagenome (GOLD analysis project Ga0116186, IMG submission 89806) | Active sludge microbial communities of municipal wastewater-treating anaerobic digesters from Japan - AD_JPNNA4_MetaG | ecosystem: Engineered > Bioreactor > Anaerobic > Digestate | place...
CATAACAGCCGCTTGGTAGCATTTTTTTAAATTATGCTATAAAACATTTTGACTTATTAATTTTATTACGTAACTTTGTTATGCAGATAACGATAAAACGCTACCAAGCGGCTAACCGTTATGCACAAGGGTATTGACTAAAATGACAAAGATAAAACCCCGCTTGATTAAGACAATGAGAAAAATAGTTCTTTTTATTTTAACGATTCTCGGACTGACAGCTTGTAAGCAAAAACAGGCGACTGAAATTCGTGACGACTTCAAAAGATATTACGACCAATTTAATGTTGACGGTTCTTTCGTGCTTTACGACCCTCAAGACGATAAATATATTTTTTACAACCAAAATCAATACGAGCAAACCTTTTCACCTGCCTCGACTTATAAAATTTGCAATTCGCTTATCGGACTTGAGACAGGAGTAATTAAAGACGAGAACTTTGTTATTCCTTGGGACAGCATAACACGACAAAACCCAAACTGGAACGCTGACCACGACTTAAAGACCGCTTTTAAAAACTCGACAGTTTGGTATTATCAAGAGCTTGCAAGACGTGTTGGCGGACAACAAATGAAATACTGGCTTGACAAGGCAAACTATGGCAACGCTGACACTTCGGGCGGCATTGACAAATTTTGGTTAACTGGCGGACTTCGTATTTCACCCAAAGCGCAGATTGACTTTTTAAAGCGACTTCACGACAACCAACTTCCATTTTCTAAGCGTTCAGTTGACATTGTAAAAAACATAATGATTGCTAAAGACACGTTGAACTATGTAGTAAGAGCAAAAACTGGTTGGGGCAGACAAGACAACAAAGATATTGGGTGGTATGTCGGCTATCTGGAGACAAAAAATAAAGTTTACTATTTCGCAAACTGCATTCAATCTTCAGACATTAACAACAAGGACTTTGCAAATGCACGAATAGACATAGTTTACTTAATCCTTAAAGACCTTCAACTGATTGACGAATGAGAATTGCTACTGCTAACACGGGTTTTGCGTCAGACGGGGTGACGTGCAAACTTGGAGCTTTGTGCTTCTATTTAAGTGTGGTGCTGGCAGACAGTTTTGTGCTCCGAAACATGCCCGAACGCTAAGCCCGAAACTGTTCGTTATCTAAAATAAGTGTATTTTTTATAAAGTTAGGACTTCGTTATATGGATACCGGTATTGGTAAGAAAAAGCTTAATGGCTATGGCGAGTAATATTACTCCAAAAACTTTTCGTAATATCATAATTCCGCTTTTACCGAGCACTTTCTCAAAAAAACGGGTCGATTTTATTACTAAATAAACAAGAATCATATTTAAACTCAGTCCGATAAAAATATTGATATTGTGAAATTCTGCTTTAAGCGAAAGTAATGTTGTAATAGCACCTGCTCCTGCAATAAGCGGAAATGCAAGCGGAACAATACTGGCGCCATCGGGAGTGGTTCCTTTAAAAATATCGACCCCTAATACCATTTCTAATGCTAAAGCAAAAACCACAAAAGAACCGGCTATAGCGAAAGAATAAATGTCAACACCAAAAATATTTAACAACGATTCACCGAAAAAGAAAAAAGCAAGCATTATGATGTATGAGACCAATGAAGCTTTTCCGGCTTCGACTTTTCCGTATTTTGCTTTTAGGTTTATAATAATCGGTATAGAACCGGTAATGTCAATTACCGCAAAAAGAACCATGAAAACCGAAAATATTTCTTTAAAACTTAAATAATTAATATAATCCATCATTCTTTTATGGGGTTTATTTCGTTAATTAATCGAGTGGCACCGGCAAATTTATCGATAATAAATAAAACATATCTGCTATCAACACAAATAGTTCGTTGTAGTTTGGGTTCGTAATTTATATCGCCGCTCATTGCTTCCCAATTGCCATCGAATGCCAAACCTATCAGATTTCCTTCTGCATCTAAAACACAACTCCCGCTGTTCCCTCCGGTAATATCGTTGGTCGTAAGAAAGCAAACCGGCACCGTGCCTTGTTTATTGGCATACCATCCATAGTCTTTCTTTTGATAAAGTTCTTTTAAGCGAGCCGGAACAATAAACTCATCGTTTTTTGGATCTTCTTTTTCCATAATCCCATCAATGGTGGTATAAAAATCATATTTTACCGCATCGCGGGGTTCATAATCGCTTACGTTTCCATAACTTAATCGAATGGTAGAGTTTGCATCGGGATAAAAAATGCTGTCGGGATACATTTCCATTTGTGCCTTAATCCATAGACGCTCTGCAAAATGAAGGCTGTCTTCGTTAATATTCATCATCCAATATGTATAAAGTGCATCTTGAGCAATGATAAAAAAGGGATCGTTGGTTAATGTCTTGTAGTTAGGGTTAGCAAGGAATTTATCGAATTTTTCTTTGGAAGTAAAAATAGATTTTGAATATATGATATCGGCATATTTTTTATAGTCACCTTTATATTTTTTTTCCACTAGATTCATAACTCCTAAATGATACAATGGATTTACATCATTAGCATACATTGAAAATAAGGCGACAAAAAGTTCTTTATCTATATTGGGGTCAAAATCTTTGTAAAAAATATCGGCTTGTTTTTTTAGGTCATTTAGGGTGAATTGTAACGAATCGTTAGGTAGTTTATATTGCAAATCTTGGAAAAGCGAAAATGTTTTAAACGGGAAATAGACCAACTCGCTTCCGCCAAAAATGGCTTCGTTTAAATATTGATATGCCAACAAGCCTTCTTTGTATTCGTTGTAATAGTTATCAATAATAGAAAGTACATTTTGATATTCTTCTTTTTTATCGCTGTGGTTTTGCAACCATTGATTGAATTTTTCTTCGATGTTTTTTTTCTTATTCAGCACATTATTACGAATAAGCTGTTCGCGTTCGCCGATGTAATATTTATAATAATTGGAGCATTCGCTATATTTTGAGGCATATTGGATCTTAGTTTTTTCAGCTTTACTCATTCCGTTTGAAATAATGGAAAGTTTTCTTTCTCTGATTTTAATAACGGAAGGTGCAACGATATCGATTTCGTTTTTTACGGCAGAAGAAGTCATGTAACGAGCTGTTGTTCCCGGAAATCCTATGGTCATAGCATAATCGCCCTTATCAATTCCTTTAATGCTAACCTTAAGGTTCTTTTTGGGTTGATAGGGCACATTAGAAGCAGAATAAGGAGCCGGCTTACCATCGGCAGTTGCATAAATTCTAAAAATCGAAAAATCGCCGGTATGTCGGGGCCACATCCAATTATCGGTATCGCCGCCAAATTTACCTATACTTGACGGAGGAGCTCCAACCAAACGCACATCGTAAAAGGTTTTGTAAACAAATAATAAATATTGATTTCCGGCAAACATATCTACAATTTGGTAGTTGTTTTCCTGATCATTTGCATATTCGCTTTCGATGATTTTAATTTTTTCTTCGATCTTGGCATTCCTTTCAGAAATAGACATTTTGCTGTCAATGCCATCTAACACATCAGTTGTTACGTCTTCAATTTTAACTAAAATGGAGGCACAAAGATTTTCGTTGGGCAATTCATCTTTGTAGTCTTTTGCCCAAAAGCCGTCGGCTAGATAGTTGTGTTCGATAGTGCTATGTTGCTGAATGGACTCGTATCCACAATGATGATTGGTAAAAACAAGCCCTTTAGAAGAAACAATGCTTGCCGAACAAAAAAATCCCAATGGACTTTCAGCATTGCTCAATCCGACAATTGCATCTTTAAGCGAAGCATGATTAATGTTATATATATCTTCGGCACTAAGTTTTAGGCCTTGTTTTTTTATATCATCATATTTTTTGTTAATCAACGACAAAACCCACATTCCCTCGTCAGCAGAAGCATAGAAAAATGCAAATACAAACCAAAAAAGAAGTATCTTTTTCATATAAAATTTAAATATTTAAAGCACAAAGATAGCTTGTTAATTAATACGTTTTTGGTTTTAAGGAAAGATTAATTCTTAAAAGGCGTTTTTGAATTTCTTGGTATCTTAAACATTAATCGTCACAATGGTCGCAATCGTAACCTTTATTGATAATTTCCATAGCTCTTAAACTCATGCCCATGCTCGAAAATCCTCCGTCGTGATATAAGTTTTGCATGGTTACTTTTCTGGTCAAATCGCTAAATAGAGTAATGCAATAATCGGCGCACTCTTCGGCTGTAGCATTGCCTAAGGGCGACATGCGATCTGAAAAATCCATCAAATTATTCATCCCCTTAACGCCTTTTCCGGCAGTAGTTAAGGTTGGAGATTGTGAAATGGTATTAATTCTAATTTTTTTATCGCGACCGTAAATGTAACCAAAACTACGTGCTATCGATTCGAGTGTTGCTTTTGCTTCGGCCATATCGTTGTATCTATAAAAAGTTCGTTGAGCAGCAATATATGTTAGAGCTACCACCGAACCCCAGTCGTTAATGGCATCCAGTTTTCGTGCTATCTGAAGCATTTTATGAAACGATAGTGCCGAAATATCGAGCGTTTTTAAAAAATAATCGTAATCTAAATCATCGTATTTATTGCTTTTGCGCACATTCATGGACATGCCTATACTATGAAGAAAAAAATCTATTTTACCGCCAAAATGTGTCATGGAGTTTTTAAACACTTCTTCTAATTCGCTTGTATTTACAGCATCAGCCGGAAAAAAGGGGACATTGTATTTGTCGCAAAACGATTTAATATCACCCATACGATAAGCAAGCGCCGTATTTGACATGGTAATTTCCGCACCTTCTTCAATACATTTTTCGGCAATTTTCCAAGCAATAGATTGTTCGTTTAGTGCACCGAATATGATACCTTTTTTGCCTTTTAATAAGTTGTATGCCATAGCTTCGTTATTTGAGTGCAAAAATACGCAAATTATTTTTTTAAAAAACAATACATGTAAATATATCGAATTGTCAATACATCTTAGTCATTATGATAAGGAAGTCCTTTTATTATGGTAAATGCACGATATATCTGTTCTGCAAATACAAGCCGAACTAACTGATGATTAAATGTCATGTCTGATAAAGATACCGATGCATATTTTTGTTTTAACGTCGGGTGGATTCCATATGCTCCTCCAATAATAAACACAATTCTTTTTTTTCCGCTGTTCATCCATTGTTCCAATTGTTTAGCAAAGCCTGCAGAAGTAAACGTTTTCCCTTTTTCATCAAGAAGTACAACAAAATCGTCCGGATAAATCTTTTTTAAAAACAGTTCTGCTTCATTTAACATTTGCTCGGTTGGCTCTAATTTTCCATGATTTTTGGGTTCAGTAAAATACTCAAATTCTATAGGACAAAAGTAAGAAGTGCGTTTAATAAAATCGCTTATCCCTTCGTTGATATAGGAAGAATCGGTTTTCCCGAAAACAAAAATGCTTATTTTCATTCGTCGATAATGTATGTTAACAAATTTTAAACATCGACAAAAATACGTAATCCCTCATCATAAAACAATATTTGTAACGTTGAAGAAAAAATTAAAATTTATGTAAATGGTTCGTCTTTTCAAGGTTCATAAAAAATACATACCTTTGAAGTTCGTTTTTGTTAAAAAATGAAAGAAGGCGAATATCCATTATTGTCAAAAATAAATAGCCCTGAGGACATGAAAAAACTAACTCCTCAGGAATTGTTGTCGCTGTCAACGGAGCTTCGTCGTTTTATTATTGATGTAGTTTCGTGCAATCCGGGGCATTTAGGTGCTAGTCTTGGAGTCGTTGAACTGACAGTAGCGCTGCATTATGTGTTTAACGCTCCGTTCGACAAAATTATTTGGGATGTTGGTCATCAGGCGTACGGTCATAAAATACTGACGGGAAGAAGAGATATTTTTCATACGCAACGCAAAAAAGGTGGTTTGAGCGGTTTCCCTACACCAAAAGAAAGCGAATACGATGCTTTTGGAGTTGGGCATTCGTCCACCTCAATTTCTGCCGCACTGGGAATGGCGATTGCCGATAAATTAAACGGAATTGCAAACAGAAACATTGTTGCTGTAATTGGCGATGGCAGCATGACCGCCGGCATGGCTTTCGAAGCACTTAACAATGCCGGAGCAAGTAAAGCCAACATGATTGTTGTATTAAACGACAACAGAATGTCTATTAGCCCTAATGTTGGTGCTTTTAGCGAATATTTACTCGATATTACGACATCGAATACCTACAACAAAGTAAAAAACGATGTATGGCGCATTTTAGGACGAGTCGAAATAGCTCAAAAAGCCGTACAGAAAATAGATAATGCCATAAAAAGCCTTGTACTTCGCCATAGTAACTTGTTTGAAGCATTGGGATTTCGGTATTTCGGTCCCATTGATGGACACGATTTGTTATATATGACAAGAGTTTTAGAAGATTTGAAAAAAATACCGGGGCCCAAATTATTGCACATTATAACTCAAAAAGGGAAAGGCTTTAAACAAGCCGAAATGGATCAAGTAACGTTTCATGCACCGGGTAAATTTGATAAGGAAACAGGGGAATTGGTAGTAGAGCAAGGCGAAAAAAATGCACCGCCCAATTATCAAGATGTTTTTGGATACACCTTAACAGAACTTGCCGGCAAAAATCATAAAATTGTTGGTGTAACTCCTGCCATGCTGACCGGATGTTCGATGCATATCTTTCAAAATCATTTTCCCGAACGCACTTACGATGTGGGCATTGCAGAACAACACGCTGTTACTTTTTCGGCTGGTTTAGCTATCAATGGCATGAAACCTTATTGCAATATTTATTCAAGTTTTATGCAACGTGCCTATGACCAGGCTATACATGATGTAATACTTCAAGATTTGCCGGTAGTTTTTTGCTTGGATAGAGGAGGCTTACTGGGTGCCGATGGAGCTACTCATCAGGGAGCATTTGATATTTCATATTTCAGATGCATTCCGAATGTTGTTATTGCTGCTCCAAAAGACGAAATTGAGCTTAGAAATTTGATGTTTACTGCTTCTGAATTTGATCATCCTATTGTAATTCGCTATCCAAGAGGAAGAGGAGTGCACATCGACTGGCAAAAACCTATGGAAAAGGTAGAAATTGGGAAAGGTGAGCGTTTGCTCGAAGGTGAACAAATAGCCATTTTGGCACTGGGACATACCGTTAATTTTGCGCTTAGAGCTGCAAAAAAATTAGAAGAAAAAGGGATAAAAATTGGTGTTTATAATATGCGTTTTGCTAAGCCAATCGATAATGAGTTGGTTGCTGAAGCATGTAACCGTTATTCAACTATTTTAACGGTTGAAGACGGCTCAATAATGGGAGGATTCGGAAGTGGAATACTTGAAATAATGCAAGAAAAAGGGGTTAAAAATAATGTTATCCGTTTGGGAATTCCCGATAAATTTATTGAACACGCTACACAGTCGGAACAATACGAAGAATGTGGCTACAATACAGCCGGAATTATAAAAGTTGTAGAAAACATTTTAGAAAAGAAATAACCAAAATTATTGTTCTAATTTGGGCTTAGAGCGGTTGAATTTGACGATAAACAATAGTTCGTGCGAGCCAATGCTGTGTTTGCGAATTTCGTTGAGCGAATAATCGTAAGCATAACCAAAAACAAAGCGGTCTTTACGAATACCGGCATTAACAACAACAGCATCGCCGGTTCTATAACCTAAACCGAGCCAAAATGATTGTTTATAAACTCCCTTAAGATTTAATTCTGCTTGACTGATGCCTGATTCAATAAATTTAGCTAATAATGAGGGCTCCAATGAGTAGTTGTTGTTAATATCGTAGGTATAACCGGCTGTTAAAAAGTAATGTCTTACTTGACGATTTTCTAATATATTGTCGGTCATCATATCTACTTTTCGGTTAAAAAGTTGGTATGCAGCCAAACCAGCATAATAATGCTCATTATAATAGTAAACACCAAAAGCAGCATCGGGTGTAATAAGTTTTTCACTTCCGAAAATAACAGCATTGTCGTCTTGTTCTTCAAGTTTAAGAAGGCTTTTATTCAAATAAACTTGATATAGTTGTGCCGATAAACCTAATGATAATTTAGCTCCATTGTTTCCTAATTTTAATTGATAAGCATAGGTAGCTTCCATACCCATTTTCGATAAAGGACCGGTGGCATAGTTAAAAATTTTACCGCCTAAACCCACATTGTCGCCGGCTTGGAAATGAGAACTGATACTTTGCATTGCCGGAGCATCGTCCATGCCCGACCACCATCTTTTATAGTTAAAAACCAATGGACTGTATGCTTTTGTTCCGGCAACAGCAGGATTTACCATATAGTTGTTTTCCATAAACTGGCTTAACGTCGGTATTTGTTGTGCAAAAAGGCTTAAATTCAGCAAAACAAAAATGATAATTAAAAATCGCGTTTTTAACATAAAATGTTGTATTAATTACAAACAGTAAAATTATATCATTTTTTTGAAAAATAAAAAAATAATTTGGTCGTCTCAAAAATTAGCAAACAAACTATTTATTTTGTTCATCGTCCTCTACTTCTACCTGTAATATGTGCAATATACGATGAATGACCGGAGCAAAAAACACAGCTGTAATACTTAAAAATGCAACACCACTGTAGAGAGCATAAAATGAAGAAAATATTTTGGCTGCTTTCGACGTCATTTCTGTTACAGGTCCCATACCGGTTAAAATCATGGATGACATATGAAAACTATCTATCCACCCAATACCTCCCAAAAAATGATAACCTATTATGCCTATCATTAAGGAAATAAAAATTAGAAATAATGCAAACAAGGTGTATCGCCCCATTCGAATAACAAAGTGTTGAAAAGGAATTACTTTTTGTTTTCGATGCTCAAAACGAGCTTTACGAATTGTTTTTTGCTTCATTGTTTGGTTAGCTTATCTATGGACAACAATATTTGTTCAGCCGTCATGGGCAAAGTAATTTCAGGTTCAATTTGATGATTTTTTACGGCAGAAATGGCATCTTTAATAGCAAGCCAAACAAAAAAAGCTAACATAAAAGGAGGTTCTCCCACCGCCTTGCTTTGACGAATGGTGCCGACATTGGGAGCATTTTCCAATAATTCAACATTAAATACTTTTGGAATGTCGCTTACAGTGGGAATTTTGTACGTATCGGGCGAATGAGTCAATAAATGCCCCTCTTTGTCCCATTTCAATTCTTCGGTGGTAACCCAGCCAACTCCTTGAATAAATGCACCTTGTACTTGTCCAATGTCAATCCCTTTAAGAATAGAATTACCAACATCGTGAATAATATCGCTGCGTAAAAGTGTATGTTTTCCGGTTAATACATCTATTTCAACTTCCGAAACAGCCATTCCATAAGCGAAATAATAAAAAGGCTCTCCGGTGCCATTTTCACGATCGAAGTATATGCCAGGTGTTTTATAAAAGCCGGTGGCACTTAAACTTATTTGTGTTAAATAGGCAGCTTGTATGAGCTTTTGAAACGAAATAGAATGTTCGGGGTAATATTTATCGTAAACAACATTGTTTTCGAAAACGATATTTACTTCTTTAATATCTTGAATATTATGTGATTGACAAATTAATTCGACTGCTACGGGTGATAATCGTTTTTTAATTTTATCTATTGCATTTTTCACTGCCATTCCATTTAAATCGCTACCTGAAGATGCAGCAGTGGCAGAAGTATTCGGCACTTTAGACGTATTGGTTGCATTCACTTTTACTTTTTCAAACGAAACACCAAGTTCAAGTGCAGCAATTTGCTGAATTTTTGTATTTAGCCCTTGTCCCATTTCGGTGCCTCCATGGTTAACAAGCACCGTTCCGTCGGTATAAATATTAACCAATGCTCCGGCTTGATTTAAAAAAGCAGTAGTAAAAGAAATGCCGAATTTAATAGGAGTAAGTGCCAATCCTCTTTTTTTATAGGCATGTTGCATGTTAAAAAGATGGATTTCTGCACGCCGTTTTTCGTAATCGGCTTTTTGTATCAATTTTTCATAAAGTATAGAAAGTCGGTTAAGTTTTATTTCTTGATGATAGGGAGTTATATTTCGGTAATCTTCATCGTAGAAATTTAATTTTCGTATCTCAACAGCATCTTTTTTTAAATATCGGGCTATCCGGTCGAGAGCATTTTCAATTACAGCGACTCCCTGAGGTCCTCCGAAACCTCTAAAAGCTGTGTTAGAAGGCAAGTTGGTTTTATAAGCCTTACCGATAATCTCAACGTCCGGCAAAAAATAAGCATTGTCGGCATGAAGCATTGCACGCTCAAGAATTGCCATCGTTAAATCGGTAGCAGCGCCGGCATCGGCATTTAATTCAACTTTGTATGCCAATATTTTTCCATTGTCATCAAATGCAATGGTATAATTTGAAATAAATCGATGCCGCTTTCCGGTCATGAGCTGATCGTCATCGCGGAAAAGATGAATCTTTACCGGACGTTTGGTCTTTTGAGCAAGCAATGCAGCCCATGCAGCAACATGATTGGCTTGAGTTTCTTTGCCTCCAAAAGCTCCCCCCATTCGTTTTACTTCCACTTCGACATCGTTCTTTGGAACTCCCAACACTTCGGATACAATAGCTTGCGTTTCGCTCGGATTTTGTGAGGATGCATAGACCAGCATGTCGTTATCTTCTCGTGGAATTGCTAAAGCTGTCTGTGTTTCCAAATACCAATGTTCTTGTCCGTTTGTTTTAAGCGTTCCACTTAACACATGAGGTGCTGTAGCAATGATTTCATCCGGCTTTCCTCGCTTTATAATTCGTGGCTTGGCTATTAGATTACTTTTTTCGATGGCTGTTTCTAAGTCAATAATAGCTGGTAGCGGTTGATACTCGATAATTATTTTCTTTTCTGCTTCAATCAGTTGCTCTTCCGTTTCAGCAGCTATCAAAGCAATTGCTTGACCTATAAACGTAACTTCTTTATCTGCTAAACAGGGTTCATCGTGTATAACCGGTCCCATTTGGTTTTCGCCGGGAATGTCGGACGCTGTGAGAACACAATGAACGCCTTTGATGTTAAGAACTTCTGAATAATCGATTTTTGTAAGTTGAGCATGAGCTTGACTGCTGTAAATTACTTTTCCGATGAGTAAACGACTTTGATCTATATCGTTAATATAAACCGATTGACCGGTAACATGTTTCATTGCACTGTCGTGATGTATTTCGATGGACATATTTAGTCTTTATTAGCGGTTTCTAAATAAAATTTCAATAAAAGATTTTTTGCTGCTAATTTCCTGTATTCTTCGCCCGAACGAGCATCTGATATGGGTTTAAACTCGTTGTATAACAATTTTTGTGCTTCGGTTACATTCTCTTCATTCCATTCTTTGCCTAATAAATAAGATTCGGTTTGCTTTGCTCTCATGGTATAAGCAGCCATACCACCAAAAGCAAGCAAGATATCTTTAACCTTGTTGTCTTCTAACTCTACTCGAAAACCTCCGCTAACGATGGAAATATCGAGGTCGTGGCGTTTAGAAATTTTGTACGACTTGATTCTTGTAGCAGAAATTGGCTTAGGAATAATCACTTCCGCAATAAGCTCATCATTTTTAAGAACTGTTTGTCGGTAGCCGGTAATAAATTCTTCGATGGGAAGGATTCGTTCCGATTCATCGGAAACCAATTTAAGTCGGGCCCGATATGCAAATAAAACAGGAATTGTATCTCCAATGGGAGAAGCAGAGCCAATATTGCCGCCAATGCTTGCTGAATTGCGAATTTGTAATGAACCAAAAACAGAAAGCATATCGTGCAAAGCATCGAGTTTATGGCAGATATTTATTTTCAGTTGCTCCAATGTGGTTGCGGCTCCTACAACAAATTCGTTTTCGGTTTCTTTAAAACAGTTAAGTTCTTTAACCTGCGACAAATCCAAAATCTTTGTAAACAGCTCTTTTTTCTTGGTTTGTCGAAGTGCAATATCAGTAGAACCTGTGATTATGATGGCATCCGGATTTTCTTTTCGTAGTTTCAATGCTTCAGATAAACTGAACGCTTTTAAATAAATTTGCTTATCTGTTTTGACTTCAATCGTTTCAATGGTATTTATTTGCTGAAGTTTTGATTTCATCTCCGTCTCCATCTCGCTAAACTGATCAAACCCCTGTTTTATACATGATTTTTCGATAGCTTCGATAATTGGCTGATAACCGGTACAACGACATAAATTTCCTGCCAACGCATCTTCGATGATCGCTCTGTTTACCGTAGAGTGATTTTTGTAAATTCCAAACGACGACATTACAATGCCCGGTGTACAATATCCGCATTGACTACCATCGGTTTCTACCAAGGCTTCTTGTACGGGATGAAGTTTTTCAGAAGTACCTAAATCTTCTACCGTAATCAACCATTTTCCATGTATTTGCGGTAAAAAGACCAGACATGAATTTATCGTTTTGTAACGAATAGTATTTTCATGGTCAAGTTCTGCCACCACAACCGTACATGCTCCGCAATCGCCTTCGGCACAGCCTTCTTTTACTCCCTTATGGTGAGGCTGTTTTCTTAAATAATTCAAAACAGTAATGGTAGGCGATAACGTATCAGGACTGTTGAAATCAATCTCTTTTATTTGGTTATCCAGTATAAAAGCAATTTTGTTTTGCATAGTAATAAGTTAAATGGCTTTATTTTTAACATCAATGAGTTTAGCAACAATGCTTATGGCAATTTCTTCGGGACTTTGTGCTGCTATTTTAATTCCGATCGGCATATCAACCTTCTCTATTTCGTCGGGCGTCAAGATGTTTTCTTCCATAAATCGTTGTTTCATTATGGCAACTTTTCTTGTACTACCAATCATTCCGATATACCGATATGTTTTCTTTGCTAATATACCAAGAAGTTCTTCGTCATACTGGTGTTTTGGAGTTACAATTACGATATATGAGTTTTGATCGAAGGGTATATTTTCAATAACTTTAAAATAGTCCGTATTATAGCACGTGTATTGTTCGGTATCTCGTTCGTTAAAAATGTTTTCGCGAGGGTCAATTAAATGAATTGAAAATCCGGTATTTTTTGCAAACATGGCCAAGGCTTTGCCAACATGACCCGCCCCAAAAATATACAAACGTGGTACAGGCAATAGGGTCTCCATATATATTTCCATGTCGCCACCGCAAGCCATTGCTAAATCTCCTTCGAGATTAAAAGTAAATTTTTGACATCCACCGGTATGAATAAACTGCTTTGCTTTTTCAATCATTTCTTTTTCTACTACTCCTCCTCCAATAGTACCTTTGGTACTTCCGTCTTCAAAAACCAACATTTTAGCCCCGGGCTTTTGAGGACTTGAACCCATTGTGCTAATTACAATTAATAATACCGCTTTTTTGTTTTCTCGTTGTGCTAAGGCTATTTCTTCATAAAGATTGAACATATACTATATTTTAAAAGCAAAGTTAACCTTTTTTTTTGGAAGATAAAATGCAAGTGTACCAAACGGAATCTAAAGAAAAGGAAATATGAGGATATTATTTCAAATAGTCATTAAAATATTGTGTAACCTTTTTCATAAGGTGTATGCGGTCTTTGCCTCTAACATTATGTTGATGCTTAGGATAAATAAAATAATCGACCAAAATTCCTTTTTTAATACATTGTTCGATAAAGCTTAAGCTATGTTGCAAAACAACTGTATCATCGATGTATCCGTGAATAATGAGTAATTTCCCTTTCAGATTTTTAGCTTTGTTGAGTAAACTTGTTTTTTCGTAACCTTCGGCATTTTCTTGAGGCATATCCATATAACGTTCGCCATACATTATTTCGTAGTATTTCCAGTCGATAACGGGACCGCCGGCAACGCCCACTTTAAACACATCGGGGTAAGTTGTCATAAGGGTTATGGTCATAAAACCACCGTAACTCCATCCATGAACACCTATACGTTTTTCGTCCACATAACCTTGCTTTATGAGGTAATTTACAAATTCCATTTGGTCTTGAGCTTCGTTTACTCCCACCTGACGATGTATGCAACTTTCGAATTCAAAACCGCGATTGGCAGAACCGCGATTATCAACAGTGGCAACAATATATCCTTGTTGAGCCATATAATAATCCCAAAGAGGAGCACCGCTAAGCCACTCGTTTTGTACTAATTGTGCATGAGGACCGCCATACACATACAAGATAAGCGGGTATTTTTTGTTGGGGTCGAAGTTTAACGGCTTTACGACTCTGCCATACAAATCTGTTTTGCCATCAGCAGCTTTAATTGTAACAAGCTCCATGGTTGGCATGGCATAATCACTCAACGTATTGGTTCCTTTTTGTATTATTCTGATATTTTTCCCATTCTGGTTGACCTGAATGGTTCTTGGGGTTTTAATATTACTATATTTATCGGTAAAAGCAGTAAAATCGGGATTAAAAACCACTTCGTGCGTCCCTTCTTCGGCTGTTAATCGTACCATTTCACCTGTTTCAATGTTAACCTTATATACTTGTCTTTCGAGGGCCGTAGGGTTCGTGGAAATAAAATATATACAATTTGTATTCGCTTGATAGCCTAAGTAATCCGTTACTGCCCATGCTCCTTTTGTTACTTGTTTTATCAGTGTTCCGTCTGTTTTGTAAAGATAGAAATGATTATATCCATCGCGTTGGCTTTGCCATAAAAAGCGGTCGTTAGAGATAAAGATAGCCGGATGCAAGGGTTCTACATAGCGACTATTGAGCTCTTCGAATAATGTTTTTACCAATTCACCGGTAGAGGCATCGTACATATTCAACTTCATGTGATTTTGTTCGCGATTAAGAACGGCTATACAAATGTACTTGTCGTCCGGAGTCCATGCTATATTGGTTAAATATTGCTCTTTTGGTTCGCCGGTTTTGAGGTAAACTATCTTTTGCGTTTCGGTATTAAAAACACCCACCGTAACTTCGTGGCTTTTCATACCGGCCATAGGATAGCGAATAGGCTTTTCTTGAGCAATGCGAGTGCTGATATCTACAAGGGGGTATTCGGTAACCATTGATTCGTCCATGCGGTAAAAAGCCAATAATTTGCCGGTAGAACTCCAAAATGTTCCCTTTTCAATGCCAAACTCATTGCGATGAACGGTTTTTCCATAAACAATGCCTGTGTTAGATTCGTTACTAATGGCTACTTTATTACCATTGGAATAGCAAACCCATAAGTTGTTTGCAATCGTATAGGCTGCACATTTGCTGTCGTAATTTATATCAATGTTTTCGGCCGTGTCGGGCAAAGAAAGCAAGGTTAATACTTTTTTTGCTTTAAGATCGATTTCGGCTGCTTTGTTTCCATTTATTATCCAGCAAACATCTTTATTTTCCCAAGTATATTCAGGAAACATCATAAAGCTATTAAAAGCACTATCGCGTGTTATTTCAAACAACGAATTTCCATTAATGGCAATGGTTTCTTTTTCATTTTTTATGGATTGTTGATATAAATTCGGTCCCTTAATGTAGGTAAATATATCGTTGGTTCTCCATTGAATAGATGTAAGATCGTTAGCATACATGGCTCTATATGCACCAATAACCGCTTCGTCAATGGTAAACAACTTGTTTTGCGAAATTGCCGCAAAGCTTAAAAAGAAAGTAAAAATTCCAAAAACAAATTTCTTCATATCTTTGTGATTTAATAAAACATTAAAATGTGGCTTTCAAAGATATATTATTTATATCAAATATTCCCGGCATTTTTATATGTTTTTTCATTTTTGTGGATGCCATGTATCATACGTCAAACCTCACCCCAAGATAGCATAAACGCTAAAATAGCACAAAGTGCCTTGAAACATTGCTTTTTCGTATCAGCAAAAAGAACTATCAGCGACTCAGAATTAGAGAAAATTTTTAAAGATTACGGTTTGGTTGATGTTAACACACTCGATAGTACTATTATGATCGATTTGCGTTATGCCGGAACACAAAATTTTCTTGGTAAAAATATGTACGGTGAAATAAAGCATGCGTATGTGCAAAAAGATGTGGCTTTAAAACTGGTAAAAGCGTCTCAATGGATTAGAGAATACCAATCGGATTTGCGTTTAGTGGTTTTAGATGCAGCACGACCCTTATCTATTCAACAATTAATGTGGACAGACATTTTGCTTCCTAATGGGAATAAAGAAAAATTTGTTTCGAGTCCTCAGATTGGCTCCTTACATAATTATGGTGCAGCGGTTGATGTTACTCTATACCAACTTTCTAAGGGTTATTTAGACATGGGGACTTCGTTCGATTCATTTTCCGATACGGCTTATACAGTAAACGAAGACTATTTGCTGAAAAGTGGAAAACTCCATCAGCAACAATATCAAAACAGAAAAATTTTACGAAAAGCCATGACAACTGCCGGTTTTTCGCCGATTGAAACAGAGTGGTGGCATTTTAATTCGTGTTCGCGAAATTATGCAAAAACGCATTATCCACTCATTGTGTCGCATATATACGCTGATAATCCGCTGTTGACGAGCAAAGCTAAATATGTCCCGGAATTAGCAGATATAACATCGAAGAAAGTTGAATTTAGAATACAACTACTCAGCTCTGTTAATAAGTACTCTACGAACGATGTCCGCTTCAAAAAATTAACTGTTCAATATTATCAACAAGATAATTTATATAAATACACAACCGGCCATTTCTCTAATATTGATAAAGCGTTGACGTATTTAGAGCAAATAAAAGAAAAAGGATTTAACGATGCTTTTGTGGTTGCATTTAACAATAACGAGCGAATTAGCATTAAAGATGCCGTGGAAATGCTGCATAATTCCAATTAATACTTTACTTTGACTTCATCGAGGCACTTCCATGCCATTATTTTTAGGACATCCATTTACATTCGTTTTTTTTGATAAATATTTGAATACGGACCAGTTTGTTCCATTTGCATTATACATTGTAGAAAAAAACGATTAACCAAAGTTTTTTTTTAAAATTTCTCTGTGTTCTCTGTGGTGAAAAAAATATTAAAAAAAGTACGTTTAAATTTTAATCAGACAGTTGTAATTAGCAATACATAAAAGGTTACCGAAAAATAAAATAATACGTCTTTTTACGATTTCTTTAAAAAAAACTGTCTTATCTTTGTCTATTCAATATTTTATTTATGAATATTCTTATAAAGCAGGGCCGAATCATAACTCCAAATAAAGACTTTATTGGCGACATATATATCAGTAATGGAAAAATTACCAACATTGACACACGCATTTCCGGCGTTCAGCAAAATGTAATTATTCTTGATGCTCGTAATAAACTCGTCATTCCGGGTGGTATTGATGCCCATGTCCACATGCATTTATACACGCCTGCCGGATACTCCAGCGACGATTTTTATACAGGCTCCCTGGCAGCTCTCCGGGGCGGAACCACCAGCATGATTGATTTTGTTACACCCAACAAACACCAATCGCTCATCGAAGCATTAAAAGAACGGATTAAAGAAGCAAATAATGCTTTGTGCAATTATCGTTTTCATATGAGTATTACTTCGTGGGATGAGCAAACAGCTGAAGAAATGAAACAATGTGTTGAGCAATACGGCATTCGTTCTTTTAAAACCTACCTGGCATACAAAGGCAGTATCGGCATCGAATATGATGAACTCGAAAAGGTAATGCAAACAGCTTATAAACTTAATGCTTTGGTTACCGTTCATGCAGAAGAGGGTGACATCATTCTTGAAAATCAACATAAATTTATTCAAAATGGTCAAACAAGTCCTTATTATCATGCCTTATCGAGACCTGCCGATGTAGAGGCTAAAGCTGTTGAAAAGGTCATCACCCTTAGCGAAAAAACAGGTTGCACAACTTATATTGTTCATACATCAGCAGCTGATTCTATAAAAAAAATAAAAGCGGCTCAAAAAAGAGGAATTCCCATTTATGCTGAAACCTGTCCTCAATATTTACTTTTAAACGAACAGGTATATCAAAAAGCCATTGATGAAGCGTTAAAATATGTTATTAGTCCCCCTATCCGAAACACAACCGACCAACAAGAGCTTTGGAAAGCAATTGCAGAGGGAGTCGTTTCTGTAATTGCAACCGACCATTGTCCATTCAACACATACGGTCAAAAAGATGTTGGGCTAACCGATTTTACTAAAATCCCAAACGGTGCCGGTGGAGTTGAACACCGAATGGCATTGCTCTATACGTATGGTGTATTGGGCGGTAAGATGACCATTAAACAATGGATTGAGCTATGCTGTACAAATCCGGCAAAAATATTCGGCATGTCTCCACAAAAAGGAGTACTTGAAGTGGGCTCAGATGCTGATATTGTAATTTGGAATCCGGATACGGAAAACATAATTTCGGCCAAAACGCATCATCAAAATTGCGATAGTAATATCTACGAAGGATTTAAAATATTTGGACAAGCTGAAACAGTAATTCTTAATGGAAAAATAATAAGTGAGGCTGCCTTTTTATAAGACAGCCTCCACTTTTTTAGTCTCTTTATTCTTACTTTTTAACCACTTTGAAACGTTGGCTTTCTTTGTTAAAGCGTACGGTAAAGTTATAAATACCTTTTTCGTAATTGGTCATGTCAATATTCACCTTTGAATTGCCAAACGCATTTTGCAATTTATAGTTATATACTTTTTTACCTACAGCATCGTAAACCGTAATTTCTACATCTTTGCATTCGTAACCCTTAAGTTCTACGGTAGTCAAGTCCTGTGTTGGATTCGGATAAATAGCTACAGTAAAGTTTTTAGAATTCGATGCAATATCACTTTCAATCGCATTAACCGACTGTAAAACCTGGTTTGAATCGCAAGCACTATATGCGGTTAACGTAACAACATAAATACCCGAAGTTGAGTAGGTATGTGTCGGATTTTCTAAGGTTGAAGTAGTACCGTCTCCAAAATTCCACAAATAGCTGGTAGCTCCGGTCGAAGTATTGGTAAAGCTAAAATACAATTCGTTTTGAGCATAGGTAAACGATGAGGTAGGAACAGTGTTATCTATGGTAATGGTAATGGAATTTGAAAGAACATTGTTCATAGTCAAACAATTTTCAGAAGATGTCAGCTCACAAGTAACTACATCATTATTATTCAAGCTATTCGTGGTAAAAGTGGGGCTATTTGTTCCTGCATTTACTCCATTTATTTTCCATTGATATGTTGGGTTAGATCCTTCGTTTGCAGGATTTGCTGTGAACGTTACATTTTCATTTGGACAAATGGTTGTGTTGGAAGCAACAATATTAATAGCCGGAGTAACCGGAGAATTAACACTCATCGTTATTGCATTAGAACTTGCAGTAGGTTGAGTTAAGCACGACAGAGTAGAAGTCATTACACACAAAACCACATCGCCGTTGTTAAGAGTTGAATTGGTATATGTAGGACTATTGGTTCCTACATTGGTATTATTCAGTTTCCATTGATACGATGGTGTTCCTCCGTTGGTTGGACTTGCCGTAAAAGTAACGCTTGTTCCGGAACAAATATTATTTGAAGAAGCGGTAATAGCAACATCTGGAGTAAGAGCATTGCTAACGGTCATGGTAATGGGACCTGAGGTAACCGTAGCACTTCCACTTATACAAGTAGCATTGGAGGTCATCTGGCAAGTAACCACATCATTGTTTGCTAAATTTGTCGTTGTAAATGTTGGGCTATTAGTTCCGACATTGTTTCCGTTTACTTTCCACTGATAAACAGGGTTGGTACCTCCATTTGTCGGAGTTGCAGTAAACGTTACGCTTGAGCCTGCACAAATGGACGTTGCAGAAGCAGAAATATTAACTTCTGCAGCCACAGCTTGATTTACGGTTGCTGTAACAGGAATTCTTGCACTGCTACAGGAAGTAATGGCCTTAACTTCCCAGTCGTAGAAATAATAGTAATAAGTAGTGCCTGCATTTGAATTTTTAATACTAACTAAACCATTGATGGTGTATGGATATGTAACTCCCGAATTTAATCTGTAAAGATTACAATTAGCAGGTGCTACTAATTGATAATCGGTACCAACCGGTATATCAAAATTCAACGTTATTCTGCTTGAACCTGCAGGAATATCAATATTTGCTGATTGCAGGGTTGTTCCGCTTGCATCTTTTAATTCTATTAATCGCAAACCGTCAGTGCCAGCATAAACACTTACAGAAACCAATCGCATCGGAGCAAAACAATCAAAAATTAGCCACGATTGTAATGTATTAACAGTTCCTGCTCCGGTAGTATTGGTTGGTCCTACATATTGTGAGGCTCCGATTTGGGTTAACATGCTTTCTACATAATATGTAGTAGTTGCTGAAAGCGAAGGAGTCGTAAAGTTTGTTCCCGTATATACCAAGTTTCCTCCGGTTTGAGCATCATACCAATTTAGTGTTCCATTTCCTGTAGCCGACAAGTTTAATGTACCGGTACCGCAACGCGTATCGCCTGTAACAACAGGAGCATCGGGAACATTAACTGTAATATAATTTGTTTTAACGGTTTGATTATTTCCGCAATTGTTAGAAGCTGTTAACGTTACAGAATATGTCCCGCTAGCAAGATACGTATTTGATGGATTTTGAGATGTCGAAGTATTTCCATCACCAAAGTTCCACAACCATGAGCTTGGATTTCCGGTTGTTGCATCAGTAAACTGAACCAAACCGGAGCAATTGGTAGAAGTGGGAGTAGCCGTAAAATTAGCTACAGGAGCAGAATTAACTGCAACGGTAGTCGTTCCACCTAAGCTCGGACATCCACCTAAGGTAATTGAAACGGAATATGTTCCGGCATTAGCTGCTGTAGCATTCGGTATGATTGGATTTTGTTGGTTTGATGTAAATCCATTTGGTCCCGACCAGCTACATGTTGCTCCTGTAACTGTTGGTGTTGATAAATTGATGGTTGAATTAACACATATTGGACTGTTACTTGAAGCGGTAGGAGTTGCCGGTCCTGTATTAACAGTAACATTGGTTGTTGTAGCATTGCTGGTACAGCCATTCACCGTTATAGCTAAAGAATAGGTTCCAGCCATTGCTGTGGTAGCATTTGTAATAACAGGGTTTTGCTGAGTAGAAGTAAATCCGTTCGGACCTGTCCATGTATAGGTTGCACCGCTAACAGTCGAAGTGGATAAATTAATGCTTGCACCTGCACAAACAGGAGTATTGCTTGATGCAGTAGGTGTTGCAGGTATTGCATTTACTGTCATGGTAATGGCATTGGATGTAGCAGGATTATTGGTTACCCCTGATAGGTTGGAGGTCATAATACAAGTAACAACCTGGCCATTTGTTAACGATGAAGTGGTAAATGTTGGGCTGTTTGTACCTACATTTACTCCATTTACTTGCCATTGATAAGTAGGTGCTGTACCTCCATTGGTAGGAGTTGCGGTAAATGTTACAGGTGCACCGGCACAAGAAGGGTTCGAACCAGATGTTACAGCTATGGCAACTTCTGCATTTACCGAACATGCCGGTATCTGGAATGAAAAGATTTGTGTTTTTTGTGCTCCACCGCTTCCCATATACATTCCGGTATGCCAAAATGTAACGCCATCAGGATCGAGAACAGTTTGAGAATAATCGCCATCTCTGTTTGTTCCTGTTTGAGCACCTGAACCGGCAACAACTACGGTTTCTGCAATTGGTAACGTTCCGAGAGGATCGCACGAACGTCTTCCTGCATAAGCAATGCTCATATAAGTAGATGATGAATTCGATTTAGAATAACACAGACCTATACCACCATTATTATCCATTGCAATACTACCCAACCAACGGTTATCACCATCGGGTGTATAGATACCTTCTTGATACATGCTCCACGTTCCGGTTGATTGATCTTGCCTTAACTCGCACCACTTAATACTGCGTTGAGTAGAACTTATCTTTACTCCCCAATTCAACACTACACTATTGTAGCCATTCCATGTCTTCCATTGTGCACGATACGTTAATACTCCACCAATGCCATCAAGCTTCTGACTTGTTCCGGGTTGTGAAATATCATTCCAATTAGGATCATACGAAGCATCGAATGCTGCAGTTGGAACACTTCCAGCAGAAGTAATGGTCATGGACGCTGTGGTGCCCCAATTTACGGAAGCTTTATAAATGTTAATGGCATCTACATAACCCGTTCCCCAACCGTTATCAGAATAAGAAAAAATGGGGCAAGGAGTTCCTGCCGGTGGCAACGTACCATCACTGGCATCTCCGGGTAGTGGAACAAAGAAGTAACCGGCGTTTGGAGGTGAAAAGGTTTGATATACAGCTCTGGCTCCGGAATTACCGGTCAACATTTTGTCGCGTTCAAAACAATAAACTTTTTGCGTGCTTTGGTTAGAGGTCATATAATAACCGTCTGTCCAAACTGAAAATTTAAGATAATCAGGAAATTGTGCAGAGGTAAAGGTATAAGTATAATATGCTCCCGTTGCATCACCGGTTTTTGAAATGGCTATATAAATCTTTTTATCGGTCGAAGAACCAAATTGAGCTAAAAACCAACGATCTGCAGCCTTATCATATAAAACGATTGGGTCGCCATTGTTAGCGGTTGCCGGGGACCATAAATTACCCAAGGTTGCTGTAAGCAATGCAGCTCCGGTTGATTTGTTGTAAACCTTAAAAGTTGTCGCATTTATCATCTGAACATACTGAGTTAAACCAACGGCTCCGGAAGGATCTAATGGATACATACCCGAAACGGACTGCCCTGCCCAACTGGTTAAAGCTGCTTTGGGGTTTTGAATCGTTCCCATTTGAGTTTGCATCGTTGCCGGATCGTTACCATACTGAGGACCATCTGCCGGCGAAAAGACAAATTTTTGAGCTTTCCGATGCTCTCGGTCTTCCGATTCTCTTGGTAGCTTTGAATAATCTACCGGATGTTCTTTTACAATTTCAGACAATGGTCTGGTTTCATGAAATTCAGAACAATAAATCACATTGCTCTGGGCATTCGTTTTATAAGCACTTAAGCTAAAAACAAACGCTGTTGCGAATAAAAACAATAAAATACGATTCATCGATGTTGGTTTTTAAAATTAGTCAACCACAAAGATAAATTACAATTCAATAAATTGTTCTTTTCTAACTCGATTTAGTTATAAAATTTTTAGTTTTTTATTTTAACAACATATCTATAGACGTTAGCATTGTGTTAAAACAATTATTTAACTTTTATCATCATACCTTGAGCATGTGCATTAAATTCAGGAGCATACATACATTGTAGTGTAGAAATTCCGGTTGAAAACGTGCCTTTCTGAGATACTCTCAGGCTGTATTCCAACACATATTTACCACGTGGCATATAGTCGAAGAAGAAATTATACGATGCATCTTTGGTTTCGCCATAGTATCCCAGACCGTCTTTATAAAAATAACCCGATAACGTTTGCATCGGCTCAAACGAAGCAGGACGCATATCATTTAGGTGAACGTATTCTAAATTCCGGTCACATTCTAATACTAAACGAACGATTACTACATCTCCTGTTTTTAATATATTGCCATCATTAATTGGGTCTAATTTTTTTCCTGATGGTGTGATTCTTTCGAGGTAATATTCCCGTTTTAATGACATATATTTGCTTTCGTAACCCGATATTTTGTCTAAATTTTCATAATATTGCCAATGAATGGCGCCCCACGAAATATCGTTGCCCTTATTGTTTACATCCACTACAGCATATTTTTCTGTTACCTTTTCATTCGTAATTCGTTCTTTAATATGACCGGTTGCTTTTTCTACATTAGCATTTTCTAGTTTTAACGGTTCATTTGCCCAAGAAATTTCGGAATCAAAAGTAGTGGTCATTTCTGTTTTTCCTGTAAAAAGAAGTGCATGAATGGCATCGGCGGTTGCTGTTGTTGTTTTCCAGTTTTGCGTTTGCTTTTGAAGCAACAACCATAGTTTCAATTCATTTACAACATTCACGTCTTTTGATATTTCGTTAAATGCTTCTATCAACAACGAATGAGCTTCGATGGGCGATTCGTACCACGAAAACCC
>Ga0116186_1001409_pt1 | contig 23962 bp, 19 predicted proteins | sample AD_JPNNA4_MetaG_FD_89806 | JGI IMG/M metagenome (GOLD analysis project Ga0116186, IMG submission 89806) | Active sludge microbial communities of municipal wastewater-treating anaerobic digesters from Japan - AD_JPNNA4_MetaG | ecosystem: Engineered > Bioreactor > Anaerobic > Digestate | place...
ATAATTACCAATATCAGTCCAGATCATTTAGACCGATATGATTACAAATATGAAAAATATATTGATTCTAAATTTAGAATCACAATGAACCAAACTGAAGAAGATTATCTCATTTATGACGCAGATGACGAAGCAATCGCAGAATGGTTAAAAAACAATAAAACAAGAGCTCAATTAATTCCTTTTTCGCTAACAAAAACATTCGAAATAGGAGCCTTTATAAAAGAAAAAACAATGGAAGTAAACATCATCAACGAGGAAGAATTCACAATGGAAACCGAAACTATGGCGCTTGAAGGAAAGCATAATATGAAAAATGCAATGGCAGCAACTTCTGTAGCAAAATTGATGAAAATTAGAAATGCAACCATTAGAGAAAGTTTATCCAATTTTCAAGGGGTTGAACATCGTTTAGAAAAAGTATTGAAAATTCAAAATGTACAATACATCAACGATTCAAAAGCTACTAATGTAAACGCAACTTTCTTTGCTTTAGACAGTATGAATACCCCAACGGTTTGGATTGTAGGGGGTGTTGACAAAGGAAATGATTACAATGAATTAATGTCATTAGTTCGCGAAAAAGTAAAAGCAATTATCTGTTTGGGTGTTGACAACAGAAAAATTATAGACGTTTTTGGAAACGTTGTAGATATGATGATTGAAGTTAACAATATGGAAGATGCCGTGAAAATGGCTCAAAGATTGTCTGAAAAAGGAGATACGGTATTGTTATCCCCAGCTTGCGCCAGCTTCGATTTATTCGAAAACTACGAAGACCGAGGCAATCAATTTAAACAAGCAGTTAAGCATTTGTAAAATAGGTTTTAGGCATTAGGTGTTGGACAATTCTAAAAACCCCAAGACCTAAAACCCAAAACCCAAAACCCAAAACATGAAAGAACTAATAAACAATTTAAAAGGAGACAAAGTAATATGGACATTCGTGGCTTTATTAGCTTTGTTTTCGTTTATGCCTGTTTTTAGTGCGAGTAGTAATTTGGCCTACATCGGACAAGGTACAGGGAACACTATTAGTTATTTACTAAAACATTTAGCCCACATATTTATTGGATTACTAATTATCTTTGGAATTCACAAAGTACCGTTTCATTATTACAGAGGAATCTCTTTATTTCTCCTTCCAGTAGTTTGGATTTTGTTAGCCATTACTATGATAAAAGGAACAGTAATCGCTGGTGCTAACGCCAGTAGATGGATTCAAATACCTTTTATTGGTGTATCATTCCAGACTTCAACTGTAGCAGCAATTGTATTATTTATATTTGTTGCACGCTATTTATCAAAAAAACGAGAAGAAGAAATCGATTTTAAAACATCATTAATCGAACTTTGGCTACCCGTTTTCATAACATTAGCCTTAATTCTACCTGCCAATTTTTCGACTGCGTCCTTGATATTCCTAATGGTTTTGATGCTAACTTTTGTTGGCCAATATCCTTTAAAGTATTTAGCATATATAATCGGTTTTGGAATTGCAGCCTTATTACTTTTCATTTTGCTAGCAAAAGCATTTCCAGAATCCCGATTATTTAGTAGAGTGGAAACATGGAAAAGTAGGGTAGAAAATTTCAGCAAAAACAAACCCGGCGAAGATGATTATCAAATAGAAAAGGCTAAAATAGCAATTGCATCTGGTGGAATTTACGGTCTTGGTCCTGGGAAAAGTGTACAAAAACACTTTTTACCACAATCCTCTTCCGATTTTATTTATGCCATAATCGTCGAAGAATACGGTTTAATAGGTGGTTTTGGCGTCTTGCTTTTGTATTTATTATTGTTTTTTAGATTCGTCATTGCTGCTCACAAAGCCAATACTGTATTCGGAAAACTTTTAGTAGTTGGACTCGGATTTCCAATGATTTTTCAAGCCATGATTAACATGTGTGTTGCAGTAGAATTATTGCCCGTAACAGGTCAAACATTACCCCTAATTAGTAGTGGTGGAAGTTCTATTTGGATGACGTGTATTGCCTTAGGAATCATCATCAATGTAACCAAAAAAGAAGAAGAAATTGCACAAGAAATAAGCGACAAAGCAAAAAGAGATGCTGCCTTGCAAAAATTAATAGACAAACAATTAGAAGACGAAAATAACGAGGAAAACTCCATTAGCACTGATGCAGAAACTGAAAATTATTCTATCGAGGATAATTCAGCAAATCCAATGAATGCCGTTTTGAATAAATAATCATTTTGGGTATTCCCATTAAATTTTAGGAAAAATGAAAAAATTAAAATTCATATTAAGTGGTGGCGGAACCGGTGGACACATCTACCCTGCTGTTGCGATTGCCAATGAACTAAAATCACGATTTCCTACTGCCGAATTTCTTTTTGTAGGTGCCAAAGACAAAATGGAAATGCAAAAAGTTCCTCAAGCTGGTTATGAAATAAAAGGTCTTTGGATTGCAGGTTTACAACGAAAATTGACCTTGCAAAACGCTATGTTTCCATTCAAATTAATAGACAGTTTATGGAAATCTAGAACAATAATCAAAAACTTTAAACCCGATGTAGTAATTGGAACCGGAGGCTTTGCTTCTGGCCCACTTTTGCAAATGGCAAATATGTTGCATATTCCAACACTAATTCAGGAACAAAATTCATACCCCGGAATAACCAATAAATTATTGAGCAAGAAAGCCCATAAAATATGTGTGGCTTACGAAAACTTAGAACATTTTTTTCCAAAAGAGAAAATGATTTTAACAGGAAATCCAGTTCGTCAAGATTTAATTGACATTGAAAGCAAAAAAAATCAAGCCATACAACATTTCAACTTAGATGCCAATAAAAAAACGGTTTTGATTCTCGGTGGAAGCCTTGGCGCAAGAAGAATTAACCAATTAATTGAAAAAGAATTAGCTAATTTCAAAACCTTAGATGTTCAAGTAATCTGGCAATGCGGAAAATTATACTTTGAAGATTATAAGAAATACAAATCAAATACCGTTCAAGTTTTAGATTTCATTGATCGAATGGATTTGGTTTATGCCGCTGCCGATATTGTAATTTCTCGAGCTGGAGCCTCATCGGTTTCAGAATTGTGCATCGTTGGAAAACCTGTGATTTTTATTCCATCACCCAATGTTGCCGAGGATCATCAAACCAAAAACGCAAAATCAATTGTGGATAAAAAAGGAGCATTAATGCTAAAGGAATCAGAATTAGAATCGCAATTCAGCATCGTTTTTGAAGCCCTTTTGAAAGACAGTGGAAAACAAGAATTGTTGAGCAAAAACATCAAACAATTAGCATTGCCAAACGCAACAAAACAAATTGTTGACGAAATAGTGAAATTGATAAAATAAGATGAATGTAATATTGATTTTATTTTTCTTGTCATTAATTGCAATTGGAATTGCTTACTATTTTGATTATAAAAAGGATAAAAAATATTTTAAGAAATCAATACTAAATATAATTTTATTAATTGTAATAATTATTGGAATCATATTGTTTGATGATTTATTAAAAAAATGTTATAACTATATTTTAAATTAAATATGAATCTAAATCAAATACATAACGTCTATTTTATAGGAATTGGAGGAATTGGAATGAGTGCTTTGGCGCGTTATTTCAAAGCCATTGGGAAAAATGTATCTGGTTATGACAAAACAGAAACCGAACTTACAAAAGACCTTTCTCAACTAGGAATTGACATTCATTTTGAAGATAGAATTGATTTAATTCCAACTGATTATTACGCAGAAAACACCCTTGTGATTATCACACCAGCGGTTCCAAAATCACATTCAGAATGGAATTATTTCTTAGAACGAAATTATGAATTGAAAAAAAGAGCCGAAGTTCTTGGTATCATTACAAAAGACACCTTTTGTTTTGCAGTGGCTGGAACTCACGGAAAAACCACTACATCAAGCATTCTTGGACATATATTGTTCGAAAGTGGTGTCGATGTAACGGCTTTTGTTGGTGGAATTGTCGAAAATTATAATTCTAATTTAATTGGAAACGGAAAAACAATAACTGTTGTAGAAGCCGACGAATTTGACCGCTCCTTTTTGCACCTACATCCCGATATTGCTTGTGTAACCTCAATGGATGCAGATCATTTAGATATATATGGCGACAAAACAGCAATCGAAGCTTCGTTTACAGAATTTGCAGATAAAATTGAAGATAAATCCAAACTTTTCATAACAACCGAGTTGCCAATAAAAGGTCTTACTTGTGCAGTAAATGAAGAGGCAAATTTCACCGCTTTCAATATCAGAATTATAAACAGTCAATATGTTTTTGATGTAAAAACACCAACAGAAACATTATACAATATTGAATTTGGTTTGCCAGGAAAACACAATTTAATGAACGCGCTAATGGCATTGGCAATGGCAAAAACCTTTGGCCTCCCAACCGAAGACATTGCTAGTGCTTTGCGTTCTTTTAAAGGAATAAAAAGAAGATTCTCCTATCAAATTAAAAACGAAAGATTAGTTTATATCGATGATTATGCTCATCATCCAACCGAAATAAATGCGGTTCATCAAGCCGTTAGAGAATTGTATCCAAACCAAAAAGTTTTAGCAGTTTTTCAACCTCATTTGTTTAGCAGAACCAAAGATTTTGCCGATGAATTTGCCAAAAGTTTGTCAGCTTTTGATGAAGTGATTTTATTGGATATTTATCCAGCACGAGAACTGCCAATGGAAGGAATTACATCCAGTTGGCTAATCGATAAAGTAGAAAATTTGAACAAGAAATTAACTACAAAAGAAAATTTGATTCCATCAATTTTAGAAAGTAACGCAACCGTTATAGTAACAATTGGTGCAGGAGATATTGGAGAAATGGTAACAACAATTAAAAATTCGTTAAATGAAACTGTTTAATTGGGCAAATATTCGATTAATACTGATGTTTTCATTGGTGATTTTTCTGTATTCGTTTACTTCAAATCGAAATAATAGCAGAAAATTGACAAAATCAACCGTTGTTTTTGTAGGAGATACCGCTCCATATATTACTTCAGAAACGGTTAATAAATTGTTAATAGAAAATAATAAAGACGTAAAAAGTATAGGCAAAGATAAATTAGATTTGAATAAACTGGAAAGAGAGCTAAATGCAAACAAAATGATTGAAAAATCTGATGTGTTTGTGAGCATCGATGGCGAGTTAAAAGCAGTTGTGAAACAAAAAACTCCAATAGCCAGGATTTTTGACGGAGAAAAGTCATTCTATATTGATTATAAAGGAAATACAATGCCTTTATCATCAAATTATACGGCTAGAGTTCCGCTTGTTTCAGGGGAAATAAATAAAAAAAATAGCAAAAAATTAGCCGAATTATTTCGGATTATATATGACGATGAGTTTTTGAAAAAAAACATCATTGGTGTTCAGATTATGCCAAATGGAAGCATTAAAATGATGAACAGGAATTACGACTATCAGATTGATTTTGGTGGGACATTAAGAATGAAAGCAAAATTTAATAATTACAAAGCTTTTTTTCAGAAAGCAGTTTTAGATAGCTCATTAAATAAATACAAAACAATCGACCTAAGATTTGCTCAGCAAGTAGTATGTACTAAATAATAGATAATGGAAAAAGAGAATATTGCAGTAGGTCTAGATATTGGGACGACAAAAATAGTTGCCATGATTGGCAAGAAAAACGAGTACGGAAAATTAGAAATTTTAGGGGTTGGAAAATCCAAAAGTTTAGGTGTGGCAAGAGGAGTTGTAAACAACATTACTCAAACCATTCAATCCATTCAGCAAGCCGTTCTTGAAGCAGAAAACAAATCAGGTTACAAAATAAACGATGTTGTAGTAGGTATTGCTGGTCAACACATTCGAAGCATTCAACACAGTGATTATATTATCAGAACAAATGCTGAAGAAGTAATTAGCAATTATGACATTCAACTTCTGATAGACCAAGTAAACAAATTGGCAATGTTACCTGGAGAAGAAATTATTCATGTTTTGCCACAAGAATATAAAATTGACGGACAAGCAGACATCAAAGAACCGGTAGGAATGTACGGTGGAAGATTAGAATCTAGTTTTCACGTTGTTGTAGGGCAAGCATCTTCAATTCGAAATGTTGCAAGATGCATTCAGAGTTCAGATATCGAATTGTCAGGTCTAACCTTAGAACCTTTAGCATCTGCAAATGCTGTTTTAAGCCAAGAAGAAAAAGAGGCAGGAGTTGCATTGATTGATATTGGCGGAGGAACAACCGATTTAGCCATATTCAAAGACGGTATTATTCGCCACACAGCAGTAATCCCTTTTGGTGGTAATGTAATCACCGATGACATCAAAGAAGGCTGCTCGATTATAGAAAACCAAGCCGAATTATTGAAAGTGAAATTTGGATCAGCTTGGCCTGGAGAAAATAAAGACATTGAAATTGTTTCTATTCCAGGAATAAGAGGAAGAGAACCTAAAGAAATTTCTCTTAAAAATTTATCGAAAATAATTCATGCGCGTGTGAATGAAATTATTGAGCAAGTTTTTTCAGAAATAAAAGATTATGGACATGACGATCCTCGCAAAAAACTAATAGCTGGAATTGTATTAACTGGTGGAGGTGCCCAATTAAAACACATCAAACAATTAGTAGAATACATCACCGGAATGGATACACGAATTGGTTATCCAAACGAACATTTAGCTGGCAACTCTGACGAAGAAATTTCATGCCCATTGTATGCCACAGCAGTAGGTTTAGTAATGAATAGCATCGAAAACAAAACTCAAAGTGCTATCAAAATAGACAAAAACGCTGGACCTAAAATCGTTACACCTCCAGTATTTCAACCTCAAGAAGAGCCAATTGTTACAGAAAAAATTGAGGACTTAAATATCCCAATTGCTACTAAAAAAACAACCGAAGAAACTTCAAACAAAAAAAACTTTTTTGATTTAAGTGGTTACTTAGGAAAAATTAAAGAATTCTTAGACAACGCAGAATAAAGAATAAAAAAAATAAATTAAAAATAATAAAATCCATAAGATGATGAGCAACTCAGAATTTGGCAGCATTTCATTTGATTTACCAAAAAACCAATCAAATGTAATAAAAGTAATAGGTGTTGGCGGCGGCGGAAGCAACGCTATAAACCACATGTTCAAACAAGGTATTAAAGGCGTAGATTTTATCGTTTGTAATACTGATTCACAAGCTTTGGACAACAGTGCTGTGCCCAACAAAATTCAATTAGGAGTAAACCTAACCGAGGGACTTGGCGCAGGTGCAAATCCAGATGTAGGACAACAATCTGCTATAGAAAGCATTTCTGATATTGAAAAAATGCTTGATAGTAACACCAAAATGGTTTTTATCACCGCTGGAATGGGTGGAGGAACCGGTACAGGTGCAGCGCCAGTAATTGCTCAATTGGCCAAAGAAAGAGACATCTTAACAGTTGGAATCGTAACTTTACCATTCTCATTTGAAGGGAAAGTTCGTTTAGAACAAGCTCATATTGGAATAAAAAAATTACGCAAACAAGTCGATTCACTAATTGTTATCAACAATAACAAATTGAGAGAAGTGTATGGTAATCTAGGTTTTAAAGCTGGATTCTCAAAAGCTGACGAAGTATTAGCAACTGCCTCAAGAGGAATTGCAGAAGTAATTACACATCACTACACGCAAAATATCGATTTAAAAGATGCCAAAACAGTATTAGCCAACAGCGGAACTGCTATTATGGGATCGGCTGTCGCTACTGGAGCCAACAGAGCTAAAGAAGGAATAATTTCTGCCTTGGATTCTCCTTTATTGAACGACAATAAAATTACTGGAGCTAAAAACGTATTGTTGCTCATCGTTTCTGGTTCAGATGAAATTACAATTGATGAAATTGGAGAAATCAACGATTATATTCAAGCCGAAGCGGGACATAATGCCAATATTATTATGGGAGTTGGTGAAGATGAATCGCTTGGAGAATCTATTTCAGTTACCATTATTGCCACCGGATTTGATATCGAACAACAACACGAAATTGTAAATGTTGAGCCAACAAAAATCATTCACACTCTTGATGACGAACAAAAAAGTAATGCGTTTGATTTGACAAAAAACACAGTTACATCTTTCAATAATCCTATCGATTCACCAATTGCAAAGACAGAAGAAAGAATCGTTTTTGAATTATTAGAAGAAGATGAAATCGTTGAAGAAATCGTTGAAGAACCTGCAAAAGTTGTACTCAAAAGTGAAGAACTTATGGGTATGAATGAATTCATCAAAAACTTAGATGTTACATTCGAAATAGTTTCTCCTATAAAAGATCTTGATTTTGTTGTTTCGTCACCAGAAGTAAAACAAATAGAGGTTGTTGAGCCAAAATTTTTCCACAAAGAAGAACAAGCTTCATTTTCATTTGATTTACCTCTTTTTAAATCAGAACCTGTAAAATCAGAACCTGTACAATTAGAAGAAACCAAAACGCTTTTTGAATTAAGTAAAGAAACGCGCGACATCAAAGTCAATGAGGCTGTGCAATTTGTTCCAGTAACAGAATTGACCGACAATGGAATTATTAGACATACTCTTGAAGAATATACTGAAATAGAAAATACTTTTATGAACTCTAAACCAACTCCTGCAGTTGTTGAGGAAGTAATTCCAGAAGAATTGAACATCACAATGAAAAAAATTGATGTGATTGAAAACACCACTTCAACACTAGAAAGTATTTCTCCTATGGACATGACCATTCAAGAATCGATGAAATTAAGAACTGAAGAAAGAAGAAAAAAATTAAAAGAATTCAACTATAAATTTCACAATAACATTTCAAGAATTGACGAACTAGAAAGAGAACCTGCCTACAAAAGACACGGAATAGATCTTTCAAAATCACAACTATCTAGTACAAATTCTAGGATTTCAGTTGGAACAGACAGCAATGATGATCTACAATTAAGATCAAATAATTCATTTTTGCACGATAATGTTGACTAACTAATTCAAACCAAAGTTGTCTAACCCGAAAATTTATTCAATTTTCGGGTTATTTTTTGGTATCAGAACAAGGAACGCTACTATAATCAGTTGCTAATTCGATTAAATTACTATAAATTTGTGCTCCCGAATGCAACCCAATATTTGGGGTTTAAACATTCTAAAATCATAAATCTAAATCATAAATTATTATGAGCTTATCTATACAAATCATGGAGGAAATAAAAACCGCCATGAGAGCCAAAGATACCGTTGCATTAGAAGCTTTAAGAGCCATTAAATCAGAAATTCTTTTAGCTCAAACTTCATCTGGATCAAAAGAAGAAATCACCGAAGCAGACGAAATAAAATTACTTCAAAAATTGGTTAAAACCCGTAAGGACAGTGCCAAGATTTTTATCGAGCAAAATCGTATGGATTTGGCAGAACCAGAATTGGCTCAAATTGCTGTAATCGAAAAATTCTTGCCAGCACAACTATCCGAAGCCGAAGTAGAAGCCGTAATTGCAAAGATTATAGCTGAAACTGGCGCATCAGGAATAGCCTCTATGGGGAAAGTAATGGGAATAGCCTCAGCACAATTAGGAGGCACAGCCGAAGGAAAAACCATTTCTACCATCGTTAAAAAATTATTGGTTTAATAGTTTAAAATCCAAATTCCAACACCAATATTGGAATTTGAAATTTTAAAATTTGAGATTTATAAAATGGCTGCGTAGTTCAACTGGATAGAATATCAGATTTCGGCTCTGAGGGTTGGGGGTTCGAACCCCTCCGCGGTCACCATCATACAAATGCTACTAAAATTTCAGATTAATTCTGTTTTTTTAATAGCATTTTTCTTTTTAAGTTGTATTTTAGGTCAAAATTAGTGCTAATCATCAGGTTTGTAAATATGGTATTTCCATTTTTTGTTTTATTGCTTTTTGGCTTTGTTTTGCTTACTGTTCTTGTCTTTAGGATTATTGAACCCACTTATATGTTGATTTTTCACAAGCCATTATATCTATATTTTTACTTATATCCTAAAAAATTAACGTCTGAACAAAGACAAATTCTAACAACTGAATTTCCGTTTTACAATCAACTTTCTGATAGAAAAAAAACCTATTTTGAGCATCGTGTCAAAGAATTCATCAAGCATTATCAATTTGTAGGTAAAGAAGATTTATTGGTAAAAGACGAAATGAAAATTATCATCGCTGGAACTTACACAATGCTTACGTTTGGAATGAGAGATTATCTAATAGACCTTTTTAAAACAATTATTATTTATCCTTCTGTTTATTTTTCTAATGCAAATCAACAATATCATAAAGGAGAATTTAATCCAATGATGAAAGTGGTAGCTTTTTCTTGGGAAGATTTTATACTAGGGCACAAAACCACAAACGACAATATTAATCTAGGCTTCCACGAGTTTTCGCACGTATTGCATTTTCATTGTTTGAAAAGCAATCAGCCTAGCGCCATCATTTTTCATGATGGGTTTCAGGAAGTTGTAAAATATTTTAATAATCAAAATTTGAATAATCAACTACAAGAAAATGGCTATTTTAGATTGTATGCGTTTGAAAATCAATTCGAATTCTTATCGGTAGTACTTGAGCATTTCTTTGAAACTCCTCTAGATTTTAAAAAAACCTATCCCGAATTATATGCAAATGTTTTATCTATGATAAATTTTAAAGAAAGTGATTTAATGAAAAACCCTCGTCAATTCATAGTCTGAATTAACGAGGGTTATTTATTTAAGGCAATCTTATTTCTTAATCAAACGAACCGTTTTGGCATTCTTTCCTTGAATTACAATAACATTGTACAAACCAGTTGAATAATTATTTCCAATTTTTTGATTAGCAGCCTCACTAGCATCAAATTGAAGTGATTCTACCAATTTTCCGTTCATATCATAAACTTTCACCTCAACAGGATCATTACTAATTGTTGTTAAGCCTAATTGAAAAGTGGAACTTGACGGAACTGGAAAAGCAATTACTTTAAAAGAAGCATTCATTTCTGAAGGCGTATCAATAGATAAAGTTGTATTTGGCGATACGAAAACTCCAGGTGAACCAACTTCACTGCTACTGTTTACGGCAACAAATGCTCCGTTAACACCCGCTGCACTTAATTGTGTAACCGCAGTGGTTATAGTATTCAATCCAGCCGTATTATCAAATGTTCTGAAAGTACCAGTTGGTGATGCGCCAAATAATACTGAAGCTTGAGGCGTGGCACTTGTAGTGTTGTATAAATTTACTTGATCTCCACTTCCAGACAACCCAACTCCGCTACCAGAATAGTTTCCAATTCTTAAACCTGCTGGTGGATTTGCTCCAAACCAGTTGCTTAAAAATAAAGCAGTTTTCCCAGTCAAATCATTCGTCTCCATAAATAGTACCGATTCTCCAGGATTAATGCTAGTAATTCCGTTTAATGCGACTGCTGCTGCAGGTGATTGTGAGTTATCATCGACTTTCCATCCTGTAATATCAATTGCTACAGCTTTTGTATTGGTCACTTCAAACCAATCTGCTCCCACAGGACTATCTCCGCTTGACCAAGGTGCTATCTCGGAAATGAATAGTTTTCCTATTGTACCTGGAGAACCAATTTGATTTGTATCATTTTTAGCAGCAAATGCATCATTAACACCAACTTGGCTTAATACTGTTATTGTTGTATTAGCTAGACCGGCTGCATTATTAAATGTTTTATTAGTTGTTGCTACACCAAAAACAACATTCGCTTTAAGATTTCCGCCGGCATCATATAAATTTACTTCATCTCCAGATGTGCTTAAACCTATTCCGCTGCCTGTATAACTTCCTACTTGTAAATTAGCAGGAACATTAGAACCAAACCAAGCCGATTTGAAATTGGAGATGATGGTTGCTGCATTTGTAGCACTTGTCTCCAAGAAAATAACTGATTCACCCGGAGCAATACTTGTAATTCCGTTTAAGGTCAATGCTGCTACAAAAGATTTAGAACTGTCATCAACTTTCCAACCTGTGATATCAAGAGTGGCGTTTCCGTTATTGGTTACTTCAAACCAATCGGCTCCAACTAGAGCATTACTACTAGACCAAGTCGCTACTTCAGTAATGCTCACGGCAGCAGCTTGTGTTGTTTCAACAGCTACATCTGTAATCGATAGTGTAAAGTTAACTGAAGCATCTGGAGTAGAACCAACTGTGGCATCATCTACATTTACAGTAACAGCATAACTAGTTTTAGTTTCATAATCCAATACCGTTCCCGCCTTAATATATAAAGCAGAACCGGTGATTTGAAAAAAGCTAGCATCGGCACCAGATAAAGATAATGTGTTTGTTCCTAATCCATCATCGGTAACCAAAATATCTGAAATTTTAACAGCAGATGTTGTGTTTGAATTTTCTAAAACAGAATTTGTGGTATTGGTCAAAGCAATAGCAGTTGGCGCTTGATTTGCAAGAGCTGATGGAGCATAAACCCAAAGTTGCGGATGATCAATATCGCCACCACCATTTTCGTTAACGATATATAAATTTCCATTGCGATCCATTGTCATTCCTTCGTGTTGTTGATTAGGAGCGTCTAAAGGATTTCCTGGATCTGAAACAATGGTTAAAGTACTTAAAATGACTCCGCTTCGACTTACATTGACCACTTTCGCATTTTCTTGACTCAAAACCAATAAGTTATTGTAAAGAGACTGTCCGTTCAATGCGGGCAAATTAGACAAGGCAAACACATCGGCAACATCTGTAAAACCTAATAAAGCTGGGTCGAAAAGATTAACAGAGTTATCCGTTGTGGCAGAACCATTAGTAGCAGTTCCTGCATTAAAATCAATTCCTGTTTGAAAAATCCCCATAGGAGAGATTTCTTTTAAAACAATGTAACCATTGGTTAATGGATCAAAAGAAAGCCCCTCTGTTCCAACATTGTTAACAAATGTTCCTAATTTTACGGTTTTTGTATTTGCTCTAGCAAGAGTTGTTCCAGCAGCATAAGTAAATAAAACCACTTGTCTATCGCGTTCTTCTGTCATTACAAATTGACCATTACCAATATATGTAATTCCTTCAGTGTCATAAAAATCAGTCCCTTGCGGGCTACTTCCTTGTACCAATGTCATCGTGTCGATTAGTTGCCCTGTTTTTGATACTTGAGTAACAGCAGTGCTTCCGTCTCCAACAATAAATAGCGTATCGGTATCCCAATTGTAAGTTACTCCCGAGGCTTCTTGTGTTAGTAAATTATTGATTGGATGTGCAGTTCTAGTTGGTTCTGGCAAATCATATCGTCCCACTCTCACGTATGTCGAAAGATCGACAGTTTGTGCATTTGTATTTTGATTAAAACTAATTAAAGCAGTTACTGAAAACAATCCAATTGACATATTTGATGTAAAGGATTTTTTCAATTTTGAAGGTAAATATTTTTTCATAAACTAATTTTTTAGATTAGCTACAAATGTATTTATCAGTTAGGATCTGAATTTGACGGAATGGTTACTTTATGATTAACTTTTGTGTGTTATTGGTTTAAGGAAATGTTTTGAAACGGTAATTAAAAACGATTTAAACAAAAAAATCCGAAGCCTAAAACTCCGGATTTCTGATATACTATTATTCTAATATATTATTTAGAAGTCAACTTTTTTAAATCAGCAATAGTTTGAATAGGATTCTCTGCATTAAATACAAAACTTCCCGCAACCAAAGCATCCGCTCCTGCTTCTACTAATTGCGCAGCGTTTTTATTGGTAACTCCACCGTCAATTTCGATTAGTGTTGAAGCGCCTTTTCTCTCTATTAATGCTTTTAATTTTCTAACTTTATCATAGGTGTTTTCGATAAAAGATTGCCCTCCAAAACCTGGATTTACACTCATTAGCAAAACCATGTCTAAATCATTGATGACATCCTCTAGCAAATCAACGCTTGTATGTGGATTTAAAACCACTCCAGCTTTCATTCCTTCGGCTTTGATAGCCTGAATAGTTCGATGAAGATGTGGACAAGCTTCATAGTGCACCGTCAAATAATTGGCTCCTAAATCGGCAAAAGTTTTGATGTATCGATCTGGATCAACAATCATCAAATGAACGTCGATTGTTTTCTTAGCGTGTTTTGCAATGGCAGCCAAAACGGGCATTCCGAAAGAAATATTAGGAACAAAAACTCCGTCCATAATGTCAATATGAAACCAATCGGCCGCTGAATTATTAATCATTTCGATGTCGCGTTGCAAATTAGCAAAATCAGCAGCAAGTACAGACGGGGCAATAATAGTGTTCTTCATTAGATAGTCGTGTTTTTTTTTGCAAAGGTAGTATAAAAAATAAAACTCCGGTAATCAGCCGGAGTTTCAATCATCAATCAAAAAACGAACAGTTAATCAGACCGTCGTTAACTTTGAAATTCCAATATTAAAAATTCCAAATTCCAAAAAATGAGATTGGAGTTTGGAATTTTATTTGGAATTTATCCTAAATAGGTTTTTAATATTTTACTTCTTGAAGTATGTTTCAATCTTCGGATGGCTTTTTCTTTAATTTGACGTACACGTTCACGAGTTAAATCGAAAGTTTCTCCTATTTCTTCTAATGTCATTGGGTGTTGATCGCCTAAACCAAAATACAAACGAACCACGTCAGCTTCTCTTGGAGTCAATGTTTCTAATGAACGCTCAATTTCGGTACGCAATGATTCCTGAATCAATTCTCTGTCTGGATTTGGAGATTCGCCTGAACGCAATACATCATAAAGGTTTGAATCTTCTCCTTCAACCAATGGTGCATCCATAGAAAGGTGACGACCCGAGTTTTTCATAGATTCTCTAACATCATTCACGGTCATATCTAATTCTTTGGCAATTTCCTCAGCAGTTGGCGGTCTTTCATTAGATTGCTCTAACAAAGCATACATTTTGTTGATTTTATTGATAGACCCAATTTTGTTTAAAGGCAAACGAACGATACGAGATTGTTCAGCCAAAGCTTGCAAAATCGATTGACGAATCCACCAAACGGCATACGAAATGAATTTGAAACCACGAGTTTCATCAAAACGTTGAGCCGCTTTAATCAAACCTAAGTTACCTTCGTTAATCAAATCGGGAAGTGTTAAACCTTGATTTTGGTATTGTTTTGCCACCGAAACCACAAAACGCAAATTGGCTTTGGTTAGTTTCTCTAAGGCTCTTTGATCACCGGCTTTTATCTTTTGTGCCAATTCTACTTCTTCATCGGCAGTGATCAAATCCACTTTTCCAATTTCCTGTAAGTACTTGTCTAATGATGCAGTTTCACGATTGGTTACCTGCTTGGTGATTTTTAGTTGTCTCATGTTTTTGTCTCCTCAATTTTTAAGTGTACGAGTGGTTATACGTGTGGAGTTTCAAAAAAGTTACAAAGGATTCAAAAAAAATCAAAATATTATTCCTCAAATAAGAATTAAGCAATATTTAATCCCTTTTTAGATAAAATTAGTTTGACTTAAATCTCATCTATTTTGAGAACGAAAACTGCAATCCAGTCTGAATTCCAAAGGAATATGAATTTACTGGATTACTATTTTTTTTATAATCTATTGGATGATATTTAAATAAAGGTTCAACATTTAATTTTAATTTTTTTGTCAACTTATAATACATCTCAAAACCTGCATTGATACTAAAAGTGCTTTCTAATAAATTTTTTGTTGTTCCGATATCAAAATTACTTCCGTTTGACGTTTTGATAGAAATGACATTTTCATCGACAAACAAATAACTGAATCCAACTATTGAGCTGAGTCCAAATTTTTTATCATAAAAATTATATTTTATTTCGAGTGGAATTTCTGTATAGGAAACATCTTGAGTAATTGTCATTGTCTCAGAAAAATTAGTATCAGTATAAATAGTAGCATTGGTTGTGTTTTTGAAATAATTTATATTCCGATAATCTACTGTGTTTACTGCTGCATTTGCTGTAATAAAACTCATATTCATTTTGCCAATTCCCAAACGTAAACTCCATTTATAACCTGATTCGTATCCTAAATACACTCCGTAGTTCCAATTCAACACTGTTGTTTTAGGATTATTTGTCAAACGATTGTCTAACGGAGAATTTTTAGACAGCGAACCTGAATAAGTTGGCGAGCCATAAACAAAAACATAAAGCCCACTTTTTTTATCTGATAAACTATCTTTTTTGTCTTCTAAAGCTATTTTAAGTTCTGGTTTATCTTCTTTTTTTAATTTTAGACTATCCAACATTTTGTCATTAGTTTCATTTTTGTCACTAATATTTTCTACAGCCGAAAGTGGATTGTTTTCGGATCCTTTTACAGTTGAATCATCCGTAATAGTCGAATTATTTTTTGATTCTGTCAAACCTTTTTTTAGGCTGAACTTCTTTTTATTCTTTTTTAAATTTCCTTCATTTGATGATGTCTGCCCACTTTTTTTATTTGAAATTAAATTATTAGAAGCGTCTGTTAGTATCAAACTTTCAGTGTTTACTGCGTTTTCTTTATTTGGATTACTTTTCTCAAAACTTTTTGATTTTAAGATGTCTTGATTGGATTCGTTAGGAGCAGAAAATTGTCCTTTTTCCAAAAAAGCATCAATTGAAAAAATCGAAATTAATACTACCAATGACAGTATTCCGGCTGTTTTCATCCAAAAAGGGATATAAATAATTCTCCTTTTTTTCTTTTCTTGTAGTTCGGCATGAATAGAATTCCAAACAGAATCATTTGGTTCCTTTTCAAAATCATTTAGTTTTTCTCTAAATATTTTACCTATATCTTTTTTATTTTCCATTGCTTAAATTATTTATGGAATTAATTTTTGAGGTAATCTTTTCTTTTAAAAGTAATTTGGCACGGTGTAAATTAGATTTTGATGTTCCTTCGGAAATAGACAACATTTGTGCAATTTCTTGATGAGAATAATCATCTAGTTCATACAAGTTAAAAACTATTCTATATTGATTTGGCAACTCTTGAATGATGGAAAGTAAGAAGTCTAGCGACAAATCTATTTCCAGATCTTCAACAATAATTTCTTCATAATAATCATTTTCTAATGCGGTTATTTTATACGTTCTTTTATAACTATCAATAGCTTTGTTAATCGTGATTCTTTTTATCCAACCTTCAAAAGTTCCTTTAGCATTGAAATTCTTGATGTTTGTAAATATTTCTATAAAGGCATTATGCAAATTGTCTTCGGCCTCGGTTTCATTTGAACAATATTTTAAACTCAGCCCAAAAAGATTTGCTTTATACCGGTTGTATAATTCTTCTTGTGCCTTGCTGTTTTGCTGGATACAGCCTTTTATAAGTTGGTCTTGATTCAAAAAAAGACAGAGTTAAATGATTCTAAATATAACAATTAATCTATACGTTACTGATTACTTTTTTGACTAAGTTGTTCAATTCAAATACAACACTTTTTCGTTCTTTATAAGTTTGGTTTATCATAAGCAATGTAAGCACCTAAGATGCCTAATTGAAATTTTAAATCCGTTGGTTCTCTAAAAAAATCATAACTTATCCAACAATATCCTTTGTCTCCCCATTCCGTTCCCCATGAATTCACAACTTTAAAAGCTTTTAATTCATCATTATACCCTACAATCAACATGGCATGATTCCCGTAATTTTTCTCAAAATCATATTTTTCATAAACATACAAATTGTCCGTTTTCTTTGGAAGATTGTCAACGAAGTTTCTGTCTATTTTTATGGCTATAATTATTGGATTTCCTTGATGAATTAACGTTTTTGCAATATCCAAAAACTTATAATTTTGATTGTCCTTCACAAAAGAATTGACTTTATATGATTTTGAAATCCTATGCTTTAATGCGGATTCCATAAGAGCTACATTTGGTTTTTTGTTGCAATTAAATGGGTCGTATGGAAATTCACTCCAAGTATTTGTTCCTTTTGTTTTTAAAACATATAAAGCATTTTCTATACAAGATCCTAAGCCACAATCTCCAACGGGTTTGGAAAAATTATAAACAAAAGCTGGGCTCATAACATCATCGTATGTTATAAAATCATATTTATTTTGTACTTTTTCTTGATAGCTTTTTAAATAATATGTAGTTGCAAATGAAACACAACTACCTTGCCCTCCCTGACTTCTTACTGGTGGCATTAGTGATGACAAATCGAAGTTTTGTGGTAAATTTAAATTAGGAAGAATCGAGTCCAAAAGTTTTGGGCTTTCTACATCACCTACGCAACTCCCAACATTACATCCTGTTTTTTTTGGATCATTTATAGAGATATCTTCTTCTAACACATCGACTGGCATCATACCCACCGGCTCGTTATGACAACTTATAAAAAGAAGAAAAATTAATGCTTTAAATAGGGTTACATGATGTTTCATTTTCAAAATTTGAATGTTGCTATAACTCATAGTCATTATAAACTAAAAAAGGTTGCGTTGAACACAAAGAATTATTTTTAATAAAAATTAAAAAACCCGTTTCAAACTAATGAAACGGGTTCTACTAAAAAAACATAAAAAAAACGCAAATTTTAAGTTAAGTCATCGATTAATTCTGATTTATTTGAATTTATCATTACCACTATTCAATATTTCATCAAAAATTTTATTCAATGACTTTATATATAACGGAATTCCAATGGCTAGAAAAAAATACTCTTTTCTAATTATTGTTATGTCTTCTAAAATTATGTATAAACTCGGAAGGATTAGCAACAACGACATTAAAACTCCAGCATATGGATTAGTTATTACTTTTTTCGAAAGTGAAATTAATTTTAACATGGGGAAGTGTGTATTTGATACTGTCATGATAATTCTAGTGTTATTTTGTTCCTCAAATGTACTTTCCTTTTCTCTTTTGGTGATTTCAATTGTCATGAAGGCAATATTTACTGTCATGAAATTTCGATTTTGGTTATAAACAAAAAATCCTCTCGGCAAGGAGAAGATTTAATGAATTATTAGGTTTGAAAAATGACTTTCGTTAAGACAAAATATTCATTTTTTTTATAAAGTCTTTATAGGTGTCGCTAAGATTTATTTTGTGATTCCCTTTCAGAATAATCAAGTTGTCGGCAAGGATGATTTCTTCAATTTTATCCGAATTCACAATAATATTTCGATGCGTTCTTATGAATTTGCTTTTGTCAAGTAAATCACTGATTTTGGTTAATGAAATTAAGATGACAAACTTTTCTTTTTCGGTTATAATGTTACAATAGCGTTCTTCAACTTCAATATAAAGAATATCGTTTAGGGCTACTTTTTTGAGGGCATTTTTCTTTTTTATAAACAAATAATCATTGCTAATTACGGTGTCCTGCTCTTCGCTAAGAAAGACATTATTTTGTTCGTAGAATTTTTCTACCGCCATTTCTAAGGCATAGAGAATTTCCAATTCGTTGAACGGTTTCATCAAAAAACTGAATGGTTTGGTCAATTTGGCTCTTTCGAAAATTTGTCGGTCTTGCGAACTGGTCAAAAACACAAAGGGTTTGGATGCGTTTGGAATAATATTGATGGTTTCGGCAAAGGTAATTCCGTCGGGTTTTCCGTCAAGAAAAACATCTATTACAATGATATCGATGGGCAGTTCGTAAAAAAGCTTAAGTGCCTCTGTATAACTTCTGGCAACGCCTACAATATTGTATTTGTTAGCCAATAATACTTTGCTAAGCGCATCACTTTGCTCTGGCGTATCTTCGATTATGAGGACATTAATATTATCCATTTTGATTTGTTTTTGGAAACGAAAGTATCATTTTAGTTCCTTTGTTTACTTCACTTTCTATCGCTAGCGTTCCGTCATTTTTCTTAATCATTTGTTTGCACAATTGCATACCAAGTCCCGTTCCTATAATCTCTGAATTACTTTTTTTAGCTAATAATTCATTATCTGCTAATAATTCATTTATAGTGTTGACACTCATTCCTAATCCAGTATCTTCGAGTACAAGTTGACAAAAATCGGTATGAGTTTCGACTGAATAAAAGCTGATTTTACCGTTTTCGTTCGAAAATTTTATGGCATTGTCTAATAAATTACGAAGCACAATTTTTAGCGAATCAAGATCCACGAAGATAAAAATATTTCTGGAAACCGAATTCTCAAAAGTAATCGATTTTTCTAACAACAAAGATTTGTAGTTGTATTCTATTTGTTGCACTATCGAAAACAAATGCACCGATTCTTTATGAAAATACAATTGCTTGGTTTGCAATAAAGCCCAATGTAATAAATTGTCCAACAAACTGTAGGCTCCGTTGGCAATACCGCTGTTTTGAATGATGAGCTGGTTTAATTCATCATAATTCTTGGTTTCTAGCGTTGCAGATAATTTAGAATTACTAGTTTTTAAAGCATTTACCGAAGAACGCAAATCATGGCTTACTATTGAAAAAAGTTGGTCTTTGGTAGCGTTAAGTTCATCGAGTTTGTTTTTTTGAAGCAGAATAATTTTAGCATTTTTTACTTTTTGAGCATAAAAATAAACTCCAGCTGTTAACAGCAAAAACATACTGATTGCAAAGAAAAACAACCAATTTCGCTGGCTATTTTTTAGCTGGTTTTCTACTTCAAGTACTTTGATTTGTTTTTGTTTTTGGGCTACGGCAAACTTTTTCTCGAAATCAGCCACGGCCCAAATTTTGTTTTGATTGTTGAGAGAATCTTTCCATTGCTCAGATTCTTTTCTATAAACTAATGCTTGTTTGAAGTTACCCCTATTTTCTTCAAAAACTGCCATATTTATAGAAGCATCTCTCTTTTTGTCAAAAGCTTTTATTTTTTTGGAAATTTGATATGATTTTTTAAAGTAAATAAGTGCTAATTCGTCTTTATATTGTTCGTAGTATAAATTGGCTAGATTCATATAGGATGAACAAATCCTATCATTATTTTGCAATTTTTCGTTTAATTGTAAATTTTTAAGCAGGTATTTTTCGGACTTTTGATGTTGTTTTAAAAAGATATAGCATGTTCCGAACCCGCTATATACGTCAGCTAAACATTGAATGTCATTTGTTTTAATAGCTTGTTTTTCTGCTATTTGAAAATAAATCAGAGCTTTGTTGAAATCTCTTAAACTTACCATTGAGGCACCTAAATAAAAATTTTTAAACGATGAAAGTTGAAATGGCTCTGATATTAAGAAAAATTCTTTTTTTGATTCTACATAAAGTTTTTTGTAATAAAAACTAACACCTCTAAAATAGTGACAATAATTTACTAAAATTTTATTTTTACTAGTAGATAGCTGCTTTATTGAATATACTAAAGTGGAATCCCAATCTTTTTTTAAATAAAAAGATTGGGCTTTTAAAAAATTGGGTTCATTCTTAAATTTGACTGACTCCTGATGAATATATCTATTCTCAAATAAAGTAATTTCTTTGGTTTGGGAGAAAAGTAAATATGGAACTATTAAAAGAAACCAAATGAAATATTTATTATTTTTCTGAAACATTTTAATTAAGGGATATTTGTTGTAGTTCCTCTAGAAGTTTCAGGATCAATGTCCCTCAAAAATGAAGTGATACTAGTAATTTGTTCAACTGTGTCTGATGTATAATCAAGCTCTACATACCAAACATCACAACTTTCTGGAGTTTCTTCTGAGAAATTATAATCAAAATACAATTGCAATGAATTGTTAATTTCAGCAGGAGCTTCAACTGTAGGGTTGTTTGGATCTTCAGAGTTGATGTATAAAGTAGCTCTAATTTTCAGTGTCAACACACCGTTTGGACTGTAAAATTTTGCCGAAATTAAAGGAGCCACAGGATAGGTAACAGTTTCAGGACTAGAGAAAATAAAATCTCCCGTATTAATTTTTGTGTTTTGAATAACTTTTAAAGCCATAGTAATTTATTGTTTAAGATTGATAAGGTAAAGATTTTTTTTAATAATGTATAAAATTAGTATTGTTTTTACAATTACTACTACAAAAATATTTTTTTAACAACAAAAAACCCGTTTCAAATGAATGAAACGGGTTTTCCTATAAATGAACCTTTAGTAAACTAAGATTTGATTACTCTTTTTTTTCCTCACGTGGAGGTCTTTGCAAAAGTGCTTTTCTAGATACTTTTTCTTTTCTAGTTTTTGGATCAAGACCAAGGTATTTCACTTGGAAAACATCACCCATATTCACTACATCCGAAACGTTTTCTGTGCGTTCCCAAGCCAATTCTGAAACGTGAAGTAATACTTCGTTTCCTGGAGCGGCTGTATATTCTACAACTGCACCAAAATCTAGCATTTTGATTACTTTCACTTCATAAGCTTCGCCCATTTGTGGTTTGAAAGTGATGGATTGGATTTTGGCCAAAACTGCTTCAATTCCAGCAGGATCAGTTCCAAGGATTTCGATAACTCCTTGCTCATCTACTTCGTTGATTACGATGGTTGTTCCAGTAGCTTTTTGCAATTCTTGAATTACTTTTCCGCCAGGTCCAATCAAAGCACCAATGTAGTTGCCAGGAATTGTTCTTGTAATAATTTTTGGAGCATAAGCTTTAACATCTGCTTTAGGAGCTGCCAAAGTATCTGTGATTTTTCCAAGAATGTGCAAACGACCTTCACGAGCTTGAGCCAAAGCCTCTTCCATAATGTTGTATTTCAATCCTTCGATTTTAATATCCATTTGGCAAGCAGTGATTCCGTCAGCCGTTCCAGTTACTTTAAAGTCCATATCTCCTAAGTGATCTTCGTCACCTAAAATATCAGACAATACAGCAAAACGATCTCCGTCTGTAATCAATCCCATTGCAATTCCAGAAACTGGTTTTATCATTTGAATTCCAGCATCCATTAAGGCTAAAGTACCTGCACAAACTGTTGCCATAGAAGACGAACCATTTGACTCTAATACTTCAGATACAATACGAATTGTATAAGGACAATCAGCAGGAATCATGTTTTTCAAAGCTCTTTGAGCCAAGTTTCCGTGACCTACTTCTCTTCTTGAAGTTCCTCTAAGTGGTTTTGCTTCTCCTGTAGAAAATGGAGGGAAATTATAATGCAAATAGAATTTTTCTTCGCCTTGTTCAGATGGAGAATCTATTTGGTTCGCTTCTCTAGAAGTTCCTAAAGTGGCTGTAGCCAAGGCTTGAGTTTCTCCACGTGTAAAAATTGACGAACCGTGAACCGAAGGCAAATAATCTACCTCAGCCCAGATTGGTCTGATTTCGGTAGTTTTTCTTCCGTCAAGACGTAAACCTAAATCAAGAATTACGTTACGAACCGCTTCTTTATTGGTTTTATAGAAATATTTACCCACTAAATCTCCGTTTTCAGCTAATTCTTCGGCAGTAAACAAAGCTTTAACTTCTTCTTTTACAGCATCAAATGCAGCAGAGCGCTCGTGTTTTCCAGAACCCACTTTTGCAATTGCATAGATTTTATCATAAGCCGCAGCTTTTACTTTAGCGTAAATAGCTTGGTCTTCTTTTTCTAATTCGTATGTTCTTGTCTCTTTTTTTCCAACTTGTGCTACCAATCTTTCTTGAGCAACAATTTGAACTTTAATCGCTTCGTGAGCAAATTTAATGGCTTCCACCATTTCCAATTCTGAAATTTCTTTCATCTCTCCTTCTACCATTGCAATAGAATCTGTAGAAGCACCAATCATCATATCAATGTCTGATAATTCTAATTGAGCGCGACTTGGATTGATAATGAATTTTCCATCTACACGGGCTACACGCACTTCTGAAATCAAAGTAGAAAAAGGAAGGTCAGAAATAGCAAGAGCTGCTGATGCGGCTAAACCTGCTAATGCGTCTGGCATTACGTTTTCGTCGTGAGACATTAACTGAATCATCACTTGTGTTTCGGCGTGGTAATCATCTGGGAAAAGCGGACGCAAAACACGATCCACTAATCTCATGGTCAATACTTCGCCATCTGTAGGTCTTGCTTCTCTCTTGAAAAATCCACCAGGGAAACGCCCTGCAGCTGCAAAT
>Ga0116186_1001420_pt1 | contig 23812 bp, 22 predicted proteins | sample AD_JPNNA4_MetaG_FD_89806 | JGI IMG/M metagenome (GOLD analysis project Ga0116186, IMG submission 89806) | Active sludge microbial communities of municipal wastewater-treating anaerobic digesters from Japan - AD_JPNNA4_MetaG | ecosystem: Engineered > Bioreactor > Anaerobic > Digestate | place...
AACCTGAAGGAATGCCGTGCTCCGTTTCCCATCGATGCGTGATCGGTCCGTAAGGATAGGGAAATAGACATTCCCACGCCCAGCGATTCGATGCTGTCGGTGCCAGTTGAACAAGGCGTTGGGGAGCGTGCCGCTGACCCATGCGGTATAACCTGCCCCCCGTCTGAAGCTGCCCGTAAGCGCGGCACAAGGCTTCTCCGCCGCGATCACCATAACCGCGCTGAAAAGCTTCTTCCTGAGTACGCATCGCTTCTTCCGCATCGCGAACGAGCCCCAGGTCGCGCAACCATTGAACCGTCGGCGGAAGGTTCACCACCATCGGTGGCAGCTCATGAACGGAAGGAGCCGGAAGGGCAATCGGGGGCGTGGGTTGTCCCATCGACGCTAGCCGCGCCTGAGCCATCAGGCTGAACCATGACAAGGGCTGGGAAGAAATCGTGTCTCGCCATACCGAAGCGGCGAGAGAGGTATTCCCTTCCAAAAAAGCAGCAACCGCTCCCAAATAACGAAAGGAGGCCGCTTCGAATGCCTGTTTCTCCCCGCTGGCGAGAGACTCAAACAAAGGTCGCGCTTGCCCAGGCTGCCCTGAAAGCAACAAACACAGCGCAAGCTCATATCGCGCCTCCTTGGACAACGACCCTCGTGGATAACGCTGCAAGTAGCGTCGGTATCCTCTTTCCGCCAAAGGCCATCGACGTTGAAAACGGTAGAGTCGAGGGGCGTCGTAGCTAGCCCGTTCAGCCCAAGACGACGCGGTGTGCTGATGGATGACCTGTTCGTACAAGGCGAGCGCTCGATTGTTATCCTCCGCCCGGCTCCATGCTTTGGCCGCCAAATACAAGGCTTGTGCCCCATGAGGGCCGCGAAGCTTCGCCGCTTGCTCGTAGATTTGCGCCGCTTGGCGATAATCCTTGCGGCTTTCGTAATACGCCTTGGCTTGGGCAAGAAGCTGCTGGACCCGGGGAGGTGGCCCTCCGGGAGCTGCTTTGGCTTGTTCGATCTCTTGCCGCGTTGGCTCCGAATAACCACGATTCGCATGACTCCACGCGCGTTGCATACGGTCCGAGGAAGTCAGACGATGGTTTGGGTCCACCTGACGAAGCGTCTTCCACGCTTCGGCACTGACTTGGGGATCGCGTGCATGCTGGTATACGAAACGCAAATCCGCTATCGCCGTGGCTTTGTCGCCCATCGTTTGTGCGAGCATCGCGCGATGAAGGCGAGCTTCGATCCCATCCTCACGGCTCGACGTGCCGGCCATTTGAATGGCTCGATCGATGGCGCTGCGTGCTAACTTGACTTGGCTGGCTCGAAAATACGCCTGGGAAGCTTTCGTCAACGCCCGTACGGTCTTGAGCTGGGCAAAGTACTGCGCTGCTAGATCCGCTTGACCGCCATGCCAATGCGCTTCTGCTCGCTGTAGCGCGATATCTGTCGCCACCTGCGGAAGCGCCGACTCCAAACCGTCCAGCAACGTCAACGCTACCGACCACTGCTCTTGCCCCATGGCAACCTTGGCGCGAACATATCGCATCCTCGGTGCGCTACAATCCACATGCTTATCGAGCAAAGACGCTGCAAGAGCCCAATCTTCGAGACGAACCGCCTCGACCCAGGACTCTTGCGGTGGGGTAATCTCCGCCGCGGAAGAATTCGCGGAGGAAACGGCTGGTTCGACGCTCATCGTCGAGACCGAACCATTGAGTGACAACGTGTTGGAGCGAGGTTCCGCACGGGTGCAACCCAAGGCAACGCTTAGCAAAAACCACCAATGCCCTTTGATCCAGTTCACAAAGGCGACTCCAGCTTGGCGCGAACCCACGGCTCCGTAATCTGTCGAAATCGGGCTTTCGTCCTCAATCCGCCCAGTATCGAAGCCAATCCCCACTGCAGCCGATTCACGAACGTAAGATCGAAGGGCATGTGCATCGGCGTGGGAAGCTTGGGTCCTCCCTCCGCTTCTTTGATGAGCTTGCGGTGTCCTCTTACCAAATATTGCACCGCTTCTTTCGCGCTCTCGGGCGTGTACTCGTACGTCGAATGAGTCGCGATCGGCATCATCAATTCGATCGCGTAGCTGCGATACAAATCCCACGAAGCCTTGTCACCAGGGGCCATGCCCATGAACTCATGGCAAAGACGATCGAATTCCGGCCAATTTGCATCCATGACCGCGGCCATATAATCCTTGAGCCCTTGGGCCATGGCGGTAGGTAACACCTTCACACATCCAAAATCCAAAAACCCAATACGCCCATCCTCCAAAAATCGATAATTGCCAGGGTGCGGATCGGCGTACAACACACCATGAACCAGCAAATTTCGCATCATGAACGTCCACAGGGTCACCCCCGCCGCATCGCGCTGCGCTTGGCTGGCCGTCGCCCGAAACTGCTCATACCCCATTCCCCCTAGCCTCTGCGCCGTCAGCACCCGACGCGTCGATAACGAATGGTATACGTGGGGTATCACCACCGCGGGAAGATCGGCGCATAACTGCCGAAATCGATCCATATTTTCCGCTTCTAGGCCATAATCTAGTTCAGCAAGGAAAACTTCCGTAATTTCACGAAGAGTTTCCTTCGACTGGTACTGCCGAGACAAGGGAGCCAGGACGACTTCGAGCATGGACAAGCTTTTGAGATCGTTTTCCACCGCCTTGTCGATGCCGGGGTATTGTACTTTCACAGCCACTTCATCGCCTCTTCGTGTCATGGCCCGATGAACTTGGCCTATGGAGGCGGCCGCGAAAGGAACGGGCTCCCAATGACGGAAAAGCCGTTCCGGTCCCACCCCAAACTCCTGCCAGATCATTTTTTCAGCCGCTTCCGGGGAAAGAGGGGGGGCCTTATCACGCAATTGCTGAAGCAAACGCTGAACCTTGTCTTCGTAACCCGGAGGCGCCAGCCCATCGATATAGCTGAACATCTGCCCGAGCTTCATCGGAAGCCCCTTCATCTCCCCAAGCGTTTTCAAAAGCGCCGTCCCCGCTTTTTTCGCATTCTCGTACGTTCGCTGCCGCGCCAACCGCTCCTGCTGCTCCGAACGCGATACGCCCACCGCGCGTTTGGCTCCTTCCAAGGCAACCGGCAATACCTTCGGCGCAAGAAGGCTGAGCCGAGCCAGACGTTCCCACCGTGACGATGGAGCTTGGGACCGAGGGGAAGGCTCGAGCGGTCGAGCGAATTCGTTGGGGTCTTTCTCTCCTTTCATTGGATGATCCGCGCGCAACGTGGGGTTGATTACCAATTCGACCGCAACCCATCGTCGACGATTTTTAAAATAGTCTATTGATTTCCATTGGTTATGATGTGTTCGGGCGTGATGGTCGAGTCTTTCGGCCCCGCACCCTTGCCTCGTCCATTGTGCGGTACGGTACCACGAATAGCAAGGACGCGACGAATGCTTACGGATCGTTCGGTAGGCTTCGTGGCAGCCCGGTGGCACTTCATGCTTGTTGTTGGAAAACGAGCCCTTCCATGCATCCTTGGCGCAATGGCTCGAAACGTATCGTACAGGGAGTTGCTCGCCTTCGAAGGGAACATGCTACGATCCCCCAGATGAGGCTTCGCTCTCCGATTCTGGTTTGCCTGTGTTTCGCTGTTTTCGGCTGCTCAAAAAAAGATGATCCCATCGATTTTTCCAGTCAAACACAGGGAGAGGCGCAAGGGGCTGGTGCGGTGCCCTCCGAAGCGGTTTCGCCCTTTTCCTCCCCCGCGGTATCCCCAGCGGCTACTTCAGTCCCTTCGGTTCCGTCGGTCAACCCGCCCAAACCAGACGCTGGTCCTTTGCCCGACGGTGGGCTCGCGATGCCTCCGTTTCCTACCTTGCTTCCTACGCAATTACCTTCCTCCCTTCCGCCCCTTCCTACCTTATTGCCCAGTGCATTTCCCATTCCCGTGCCCGCACGAACGTGAGGTATGCCCGTGCCCACGCTCGTTGAGCTTCCCCCTTGGTTCCTTCTGGGATTTGCCCTCGCTTTCGGCTTGATTTGGGGCAGTTTTTTGAATGTCGTCATTTACAGGGTTCCTCGAGGACAGAGCATCCTTCGCCCCGCTTCTCGCTGCCCTCACTGCGAAACGCCCATTCGCCCTTGGAACAATATCCCCGTGGTCAGTTGGTTGTTATTACGAGGGCGAGCTGCTTGCTGTGGTGCCGCCATCCCCATTCGTTACCCCCTCGTGGAAGCAGCCGGAGGATTGCTAGCCCTGGCCTTGGTGCAAACCGTCCTTCGCCCCATGGCTCCCGATACCCCCCTATGGCTAGGCGCTCTGACTTTCTGCACCTACTTTGCGCTTGGCTTGGTTTCCATTGCGGTAGCCTTCATCGATCTCGACCATCTGTATATCCCCGATTCCATGTCCCTCGGTGCCATCGTTGTAGGCTTGGCTTCCTTTTCCCTTCGGCCCCCGTTGACCTTCACCGAATCGTTGGCCGCTTCTATCGCGGGATTTGTCGTCGTTTGGCTCGTGTTCGGTGTGTTATATCGCGCGATTCGTGGACGAACGGGGATGGGGTTAGGGGATGCCAAGCTCCTGGCGGTTGCAGGCGCGTGGTTCGGATGGAAAGGGATGTTTTTCGCTCTGCTAGGCGGTTCCGTGCAAGGAACCCTCGCCGCCGTCGTTGTTCTATTGGTTCGGGGAAGACTCGAGGAACCGGAAGCCGTGCAACGGGAGCGAGAAGAACTGCTTGCCGCGGTGGCCGCCATCGAAGATCCGGTCGAACGCCAACAAGCCGAGCAAGAACTACAAAAAGACCCGATTTTCGAACCTTCCGCTGGCGGAGCGGGAGCCAGGATCCCTTTTGGCCCTTTTCTGGCTCTCGCCATCATCGAATATATGCTGGTCGGTGAAGCTCTTTTGTCGCAGTATATGGCATGGCTCGCGCCATGATACCGCTTCCGTCTTGCTCTCGCGTCCTGGTTGCCGCTTGCCTGTCTCTGTGTCTGGCTCTCATCGCCTCCTGTACGTCTGTCACACCAATTCCCCCACAAGGGCCCCATGACGCTACAGAGCCGTTTCTGTCGGTACCCAAACCTCCAGATATCGTTCATGTGCAGATGCTACCACCGCCCCCCGATGACCAATCCGTCTGGGTGGATGGTCAATGGCAATGGTCAGGACGCCATTGGAAGTGGCAAGAGGGGCAATGGGTACAACCGCAAAAGAAAGCCCATTACGCACAGCCGGACTTCGTATTGACCCCAGAAGCCGATTATCAACGTGTTATCTCGCAGGAAGGAGCGGAGAGCTGGGTATTGCGGGGGTACCGGGCTAAACTACAGTTTCGCCCGGGACGGTGGTACTCCACTAGCGATAGAGCACCGGCAGGTTCGGCGTCGCCTTTGGAGCGATAAACCCCTGGGGCGTGATTAGAGGAAGTAAATCGTTGCCCGACGCTCTCCCTCTTTTTTGATCTGGCCGTCGGAAATCAGCTTTTGAATCGGCCGCATGAGTTGGCGGGTGGTCGTACCGAGTCTTTTGTTGATCTCCTCGATCCGCATGGGCTCTGGAGCGGTCGACAACAGCTTCACCACCTCTTCGCCCACCCTTCCCAGCTCATTGGCGGAGCGTCGAATACGCTTACTCGGTACGGGCTTTTTCTTGGCCGTCGTAGGCGTTTTGGCCGCTGGTTTGACCACGGTTGTTTTGGTATTTTGCGGCTTGGCAGCTTTGATTGGCTTAGGTGCCGGCGTTGGCTTTTTTGGCGTTGTACTCGCCGCCATGGGTCCGGACCGGAACTCCGCTGCCACGGAAGCAAACGCTTCCCCAAAAATAGCACTTACCTCTTCGGTAAAGTGTAGGGCCGCAGCACGAATCTTTTCTCTTAGTTCATCTCGCGTCATGGCACTCGACTTTCCCATAATCGTGTTGAACGCACAAGACGAATCGTCGAAATCTGCCACGGAGATCCAACACCCTTCCCCCTAGAAGGGATACATCTCGTGTAATTTCCAGTAGTTACGCTAATTGTCGCCTAGGGATGAGCCATCGATTCCCAACAGGCCACCTTCCTTCGGACCGCTTTGCTTCCACCACCGTTTGCCCCCTAAGGCCTGCGGTTCTCCCTTCCGCCCACGCATGCCTCCCTCACGAAAGCACTACAGAGTAACGATGCGCAAAACCTTTGCTCAGCGGCGTCACGGCATGCAAACCGCACAACGATGCCACGGTAGGATTCGTTCTGCTTCCCAACCAAATGTAGGACAAAAGCGGGCTCTGACTCTCTTTCAGTCAGTCGTGCAATGAGGATGCGGGAACGAAATACGTTGTCGATCTGCGAGTTCCCCGCTTCTGAATCTCGCCCGACGCAAGCAATCGCCGGATGGGTCGCATCAGTTGTGGCGTCGTCGTTCCAAGCGCCGTGTTGATTTGCTCAATGCGCATCTCCGCTTTCTTTTCTTTCAAATACCGAACGACGCGCGCCGCGTCCTTGTCGAGTTCTTGGGCGGAACGACGTCCCGAGGATGCCAGGCGGTGAGTCGACGGTTTTTTTGCTACCTGTTTTTTTTTCGAAACCGACGGTCGAGAGGGCTTGGGGGCACTTTTCTGTTCTTTTTTTTCGGCGACTGCCCGGTTCTTGGATGCCGTGGATGGTGCCGTATTGGCAATCCCAACCGTGACGTCTCTAACGACACTCTGCAACAACTCCCCAAAATACCCTAGGAGTTCATCGGTCAAACGGTCAGCCGCATCGATCACTTGTGCTTGATAATCTCGTTGGTTCATGGGTTGACAGAGTTCCACAGTCATCACGAACAAGACAAGAGCAAAGATGGACAACGATGGGTTCATTCGCTTTTTCTCACGAAAAACGCGTTGCTTGACGCTTGTAACCAAGCGCTGTGGCTAGCGAAGGAAGGAGCACGAGATATCCAATTCCAAGCCTTCGTCCTTTTCCTCTTCCCGTCATATCCGTATCCGGTTTAATCTCCCAAGACCTATCGCTTTTTCTTTCCTGCTTCGCCTCCTTGTTTCACCGCCTTCGGCCTTCGCGGTATTCCTCTTTCGAAGAAGGGGAGATTCTCCTCATCATCTCCCATGTTTCCGCCAGTTCTCCCACGATTTCCAAAACCTACGTACGCCCGCCGTTTGCGTCCCAATCTCCCCTTCGGCTCTATCGAAGTCACCCTTCTAAGTATACGTATTCGGATAGTGTGTCGTCGATCCTCGTGTCGTATCTTCCACAGCCATTTCGCGATTCGCCCTCGACCCATTCCTCCCTAGTCATCACAATCCCTTATGGATAACCGTCTTTCGCCCTCCCACCCCTGAACGAATACTCCGAGGACATCCGACCAGCCCACCGCTCTCTCACCTTGGGGTTGCCACAACGCGACGTCCGGCGTATGCGTTGCTCTCACACCCGATGGGAGACCGCATGAGCCTCAAAAAGAAAGCGTTACACCAAGGTATGAAACTCATGAGCGACCCTCGCGTCATGAAGCTCATGCAAGACGAGCGACTCATGAAAGCCATGATGGCAGCGATGAGTGTTCCCGGTCGTCTTACCACCGCAGCCCATGAACACGCCGACCGTGTCGCCAAAATCATGTCCCTGGCCACCGAACAAGAAGTCCGTGACCTGCGTCGTACCGTTCGTTCCCTGGAAGACCAACTCGCCGACCTCAAACGAGAACTCGAACACGCTCGCTCTCGAAGAGACGATTCCAATTGATCGATCCTTCGTCCAACACCCTTCAATCTCCCTTATCGTGAGATACCACCCGTAACACCCCGCGCATCCTCTTTCGCCCTTGCCAATCCTTGGAATGGGTCATGGCACAACTACCGTCAGAATGTGCCCAGGATGCCATGGCTCACCAAATCATGTATACTCGCCCTCAGCCTTGTGGCACGAATTGTCACAACTCCGAACCCTCTTGGGCTGTCCATGAAAAATTGCGTTGTTGCCCCGCTTATCGCTTTCTCCTTCGCTACCCTTGCGACGGCTGTCGACGCCCAAACTGACCCGGCTTCTCCCTCGCAATCCCCCTCGGAATCGCTTGCGGCCACCGACGGCACGGCTGCTTTCCCCCAGGAAAAACATAACCCCAAGCAGTCCCCCGCGGCCGCCGATTCCTCGCGAAACGAAGGCGATGCCGAAGACCAACGCTTCATCGGGCTGCGCGGACGAATTGCTTATATCCCAAGCTGGATGTTCGATCTATTCGGCGCCGACGGCGGAAAAGGTGTGGTCTCTCCTTCCGTTGGCCCCGAATATGTGACGAGAAAACATGGGTTCGAAACGGATATTTGGCTTGTTTTCATCTCCTATGGCATGGGCGACGTGCCCTTCAAAGCCAAGTCCGATCCCGACACATCGTACGAAATCGTTCGTTCCCACATTAAAACCTTGACCATAGGAGCCGATTTTTTGTGGTCGAAACCGCTGGGAGACCCGCGCTTTACGTTGACGTACGGTGCCGGCGCAGGCATTGGCGTGGTGTTTGGCGATCTGATTCGTAACCAAGCCTATCCCCCCGACGGTCAGCCGGGCGATCCCACAACGTATGTCAAATGCCCCGGCCCTGGACGCGCCCATGGCGATTATTGTGACGCGTCCAACGACCACTATAACGATTATCAAGAGCCCAATTGGCTCCACGGTGGCGCGAAACCCATCCTGTTTCCATGGATTACACTGCCCCAGGTCGGTGTTCGCTGGAACGCTAGCCGTGACTTCGTCCTTCGACTCGATACGGGTCTGTCTTTCCCCGGTCCGTGGTTCTTTGGCCTGTCAGGACAGGTTGGACTGCGCTGAGGTACCCATGTCCTTACAATTTCCTGCTCGTTATGAACAAGTGGCCGTTCTCGGCCAGGGCGGTGGAGGGCAAGTCTGGGCCGTACGAGATCGACTCACCCGAGAAACCGTCGCTCTCAAAGCCCTTGCTGAAAACGCCTCCCAAAAAGAAGTCCAAGCACTCGTCCGCGAAGCCGTGACCCTGTCTGGCCTCGAGGGATTCGGCGTTCCCAAAGTCCTGCGCTTCGGTCGTCTACCCGGTACCCTTCGCCCCTACCTCGTCCGTGAACTCGTGCCCGGTCATAGCCTGCTTTCCATGATGGAAGGACCCAAACCGGACCCCCATACCTGCTTGAACGCCTTGCTTCATGCCGCCAATCAACTCACCGGATTGCACCGCGCTTCCTTGCTCCACGGCGATGTAAAACCGGCCAATATCATCGTCTCCCCACAAGGCGCTACTCTCGTGGACTTGGGACTAGCCGCCCCCTGGCGCGAAGAAGGTGCCCGCCCCGAGGGCTTGACTCCTCGCTACGCCGCTCCGGAACTCTTTGCCGGAATGCCGATTACCGTGCGATCCGAGATTTTTGCCCTTGGTGCTACCCTTCGAGACGTCCTCGAAGCCTGCGGTCACCAACTCGACCCCTCTATCCTTTCCAACCTCCACGACATCGCCCTGCGAGCCACTCATACGGACCCCTCCCAACGCCACCCAAGCACCGACGAAATCGCCAGTGCCATCCGCCTCGCGGCTCACTTGCCCGACGTTTCCGCCAATCACGCCGTAGACCTCGTTTGGCCGATCGTCGGTGTCGATGCCGCCGCCAACTTGTTGCTGTCTCGAATCGCAACCATGGTCACCGGTTCTGTCATCGCTCTCGTCGGAAAAATAGGCTCCGGCCGATCTACCCTGTTGCGACGTCTCGCTTGGACCTTGGGCATAGAGGGAAGAGACGTGGCTTGGATTCAAGGTGAGCAATCCGTGCCGTGGACCGATGAACTGGAAATGGAATTGGGCGCGTATCCCACGCTGGAAGGCGTTGTCGTGCTCGCCGATGGCGCTGAATCTCTCACGGAAACCGATTCCCAACGTCTTGCCCAAGCCCGCGAAAAAGGAGCCAAAATCGTATTGGTCGCGCACCCTCATGTCGCCACTTCGATCGGTGGTCCCGTCGAAACCTTCGTGATGCCTGCTCTCGATCACGAAGCCGCGGCCGAGCTTGTTCGACGCCTCATCCCTTCGCTCTCCGATTCCCTGGTTCAACATACGATTCGGCGCGCGGAAGGCAGACCCGGAAAATTACGAGCTATTGTGCGACGAATTGGCAGTCGGCCCGTACTGAGTATCAGCGAGATGGATGAGATGTGGCAAGAGACCGAATCGACCGTGTCGCATCCGCTTTTGTCTTCCGATATCGCGGAAGTGGATCGGCTTCTGAACCAAGGAAGACTCGAAGAAGCCGCGGAAAAACTTCAACAAGTGTCGAATACCGATCCGTTGGAATACGCCCTTTGCAAAGCACGGCTCGAACTCGGCCAAGGCGAAGCCGCACAAGCCTTGGCCACGCTCCAATCCATCGATGAATCCTCGATTCCTTCCCAAGGTTTGGCTCGACGGCGATGGATGCTCAACGTGGCTCGCTGCAAGCTACGCTTGGGGTGTCATGAAGAATCCATGAGTTACGCACGACAGGCGATCGATCTCGAGGCCACTGACGCTGAACGAATCGCCGTCACGCTCGAAGCTCGTGCATGCATCGGATTGTTGCATAGCTATGGCGGTGACCACGCAGGAGCGGAACAAGAACTTATGGATGCCGCCGCCGCCGCACGCCAACTCGGGGACAAACGCGTCGAGTCCATCGTCGTGGGCTCTTTGGCTGTTGCGCTGCAACGGGGCGATAAACTGGCAGAAGCACGTCGTACGTTCGAAGAAGCCCTCGAATGCGCCGAGCATGCAGGCGACGCGGGCGCCGTCGCCAACACACGCCTCAACCTCGCCGTGCTCGCCAATATCGAGGGCGATCTCGCCGATGCCATTGAACATCTGGAAGCCGCCATCGACATGGGACGTCGCGCGAGCCGTGGCGCCACCACACGACAAGCACTGCTGAATTTGGCTCATTTGGATATCTATTTGGGACGATACGCCCGTGCTACCTCGAGCCTCGCTTCCCTCGCGGAACAACGTGAAAAATTAGCGCCCAATCATCGTGCACAACTCGCGGGTATGCAGGCCGAACTCGCCGCTCGAACCAGTGAACTGGACCGAGCTGTCGAGTTTTATGCCTCATGCGCTTCCCAATACGAAGCGCTCGGACGAAGCGTGGATGCCGCCGAGGCCATACTCGAAGGCGTGCTCGTCTCTGTCCGCTCCGATTCCCGTGACCTCATGTCCCTGTCCAGAGACATCGAACAAGCCATGTCTCTGCTCACCGATAATACCGCGCACCGCGCTTTGCTTCACTTGGCCCGAGGTGCCGTCGCCGCCGCCCAAAACGATGAAGATCGCGCCCGTAACTCCTTCAATGCCGCCTTGCTCGCCGCAAGAGAAGCAGGACAAAAAGAGTGGATTTGGAGAACCCTCGAAGCCCGCTCTCGCCTCCTTGTCGAAATGGGTCAGGACTTGGCCGCACGAAAAGACGCCGAAGAAGCCCTGGCCGTGCTGGAGGAAATTGCTACCCGCCTGCCTCGCGACTTGAGAGAAGTCTTTTGGGATGACCCACGGCGACGCGCTGTTCGAACCAACCTGCTTGGGATGCAGCTCCCTCGCTCCAACGCCATCGTTGCCAATTCCTTGTGGCCACTGGGCTCCCGCGCCTCCGGTACCGGCATATCGTCCACCATGATCGCGTTGCCGGTCGAAGATAGATTAACGAAACTCCTTGAAATCAATAGGGAATTAGCCAGAGAGCACAAGTTGGAACCCCTGCTCGAACGAGTGACCGACCACGCCATCTCTCTGGTGCATGCCGAACGAGGCTTCGTCATTCTCGCCCAAAACGGCGTGCTCGTTCCGCATATCTCGCGAAATCGGCAAGGCGACGCCTCTCACGCAAAATTCTCTTCCAACATCGCAGAGAAAGTCATCGCCACCGGCGAACCGGTCATCACTCTCAGTGCCCGGGAAGATGAACGAATGGCCGATTATCTTTCCGTTCATCAACTCAATGTGCAATCCGTGGCTTGCGTTCCCATCCGAGCGCCGGACAACCGAACCGCGGGCGCATTGTACGTGGAAACACGCCATCGCCCCGGTGCTCTTTTTCATACCGAACTTCCCACGTTGATGGCCTTCGCGGACCAAGCCGCCGTCGCCATCGCCAACGCTCATCTCATCGCGGAAAACCAACGTAGGGCCGAAGAACTCGCGAAAACCAATGCCGAACTCGAAAAAGCACACGCACGCCTACAAGAAGTCCTCGGACATAGAACCGCGCAACTCGAATCCACTCGCCGCGATCTCGACGCAACACGCGCGGTGCTTCGCGGTCACTTTGGTTACCAGGGACTCGTGGGAACCAGCGAAAAAATGCGACGTGTCTATGCGCTGATCGATCGCGTGAAAGACATGGATGTGCCCGTGTTGATCACAGGGGAAAGCGGAACCGGAAAGGAAATGGTCGCGCGAGCCATCCATCGCGGTGGACCCAGAGGCAAAAAGCCGTTTACGGGCATCAACTGCGGCGCCATCCCAGAACACTTGCTCGAAAGTGAATTGTTCGGTCATACGAAAGGCGCGTTCACAGGCGCCGATCGGGACCGAAAAGGCCTGTTTCGAGAGACGGAAGGAGGAACCATCCTTCTCGATGAAATCGGCGAAATGCCACATAAAATGCAAGCAGGTCTGCTTCGCGTGCTGCAAGAGCACCTCGTTCGTCCCGTGGGTGGCGCTCGCGAAGAACGCGTTTCCGTTCGTGTCATCGCCGCCACCAACCGTAACCTGGAACGAATGGTCGCCGAAGGTACGTTCCGAGAAGACTTGTACTATCGCTTGCGCGTCGTCGATGTGCAACTCCCCTCTTTGCGAGAACGCGCCGAAGACATTCCCATGCTCATCGACCACTTCCTCAATATCTTCGCCGCGCGATATCGAAGGGAACGAAAAACGATCTCCCGCGATGCGCTTCGACTGCTATGCGCTTGTCCATGGCCGGGAAACGTTCGACAACTCGAAAACTCCCTGCTCAACGCTTGGGTCATGAGCGATCGAGCCCAACTCGAAATCGATGATTTCGAAATGGCAGGGGTGCAACGAACGAGCGACTCTCGCTCCTCGGAACTGCCTCCATCGTTCATCTCCGAAGTGCATCCAGTCGACACCGGTGCCAGGAAACACCTCGGCACAAGCGAAACGCTGTCCGCCCATGAAGCCTCCGAAAAGGAACGAATTCTTGCCGCCCTGGCCAGTGCGAACTGGAACCGCGTCAAGGCCGCGGAACTTTGCCAGATTCCGCGGCGCACGTTCTATCGACGATTGAAAAAATTCGGCATTCAATGAGCGGCTTCAAAGGCCGTGAGCCCGGAGTTTTTTGTGGAGCCCTTCCCGGGTGATTCCAAGGGTTTTCGCCGCGTTGGTCTTGTTGTTGCCATGCTCACGCAACGATTCGATCAGCAAGTACTTCTCGACTCGATCCATCATCTCTCGCAACGTTCCCTTTCCCACACCAGCCTTTCCCACGACGCCCTCGACCGAACGAATACGCTCCGAAAGCAACTCCGGAACCACAAACGCTCCTTCGTCGAGCTGAATCACCAAACGCTGAATTTCGTTCTGTAACTCGCGAACATTGCCAGGCCAGTCGTAAGCCACCAACAGCTCCATGGCTTGTTGGCTGAAACCGCCCACCGTCTTGCTGAGTTCCGATGCGTATCGCTTCATGAACGCTCCGGCGAGCAATGGAATATCCTCCCTTCGCTCGCGCAAGGCCGGCGACCGAAGAGGAAACACTTTGAGCCGGTAGTATAGATCTTCCCGAAACCGTCCCTCGCGCACTTCTTGTTCCAAATTACGGTTGGTCGCCGCCACGATTCGAACGTCCACCCAATGCGTGCGCGATGCTCCCACCGGTCGCACCTCGCCTTCCTGCAAAACACGAAGAAGCTTGGATTGCAGGGACAACGAGATCTCCGCCACCTCGTCCAAAAACAAGGTCCCCCCATCGGCGATGTCAAACAATCCCTTCTTGTCGTCCACAGCTCCCGTAAACGCACCCCGTTTATGCCCAAATAGCTCACTTTCCAACAGATTTTCCGGAAGCGCCGCGCAGTTTTGCGCCACGAACAACTTGTGTCGCCGCTTCGAACGATAATGAACCGCCGACGCGAGAAGCTCCTTTCCCGTACCCGTTTCTCCTTCCACCAATACCGTGACACGGGTGTCAACCACCTTGTCTAGCTGGGCAAGAACGGCTTTCATGGCTTCGCTCTCCCCCAAAATCGGCTGCGCCCGCGTGCGCGTCTCTTCGCGGGTTCGCAAAAAATCGTTTTCTTTGCGAAGCTGTTCTTGCGCTATCTGAAGCCTTCGGATCAATCGAGCGTTGGATACCGCCAGTGATGCGTTGGATGCGAAGAGCGCGAGAATTTCCAAGTCCAACGCGCTGAGCATGGCAGGAGCCTGACGATTGTCGGCTTGTATGACCCCAAGAATGGTTTCACCACGCCACAAAGGAACCGCCGCCGTGCTTCGAATCGAAGCTCCAACAATGGATTCCGCCTGGGCTACTTCCCGCGGTGCGTCGGCCGCAAGAACCGCCGCTCGCTCCGAAAGCACTTTGCGAAATACGCTTCGCGCAATCGGAATCGCTCCCCGAGACGCTGCCCCCGAACCATCCGTTCCCCGCTCCCGCGTGACAACCGGCACATAGACCGGCTCCTGAGAACTATCCTCCTCATCGCGTAACGTCACCGTCACATGCGTCGCACGCGGCAATAGCTGCAACACGCCATCACATGTCGCTTCCAATACTTCATCGAGATCCGATGCCGCGTCCAAACGCTTTTGCGCCGCGTACAACTGCGGAAGTATCTGAAGATCGCGTTCGAGATTCTCCCCTGAAACGCCGATCTCCTCGATGCGCCTCATCGATACGACCCGCGCTTCGTCCGACTCCAACAACCGAACTTCAATCAACGTCAACTCCGCTCCCGTTCCCACTTCGATACGACACCCCGTGTCCACCTCCACACAACGATTCGGCATCTCATCGAGACGCTTCCGCTCATCTCCCATGATCACCGTCGTGCCACGCGTCGAATGCAAGTCCTCGATGAGCGTGCGATGAGGACCACGGACAATACGCAGGTGGTGGCCCGATACATGGGAATCGGCAAGGATGACGTGATTGTCGGACGCACGTCCTACCGTCACGACATCCTCGTCGAACGTCAGCCACTGACCAGCCTGAAGGCCCGAGTGGACGGTAACTTGAATCATGAGTTAAAGACGGGCGAGAAGGCGGATGCGGATCTGGCGCAGCGGCGCGTCCCCAGCGATGAGATTCTGATCGCCTTTGGCAATGTTGGTCTGAAGCTGCTTGTCGATTTCGTCCGCCGCGGCCTGATCCCCCTTCGGGGCAAGAAAGTCCAGCGCTTGTCCCGCCGTATACTTGATGGCAGCGTTTTTGATGCTAGGAAAGCGACGAACGATCTCCATGCGCGTTTTGTCGTTGCCCAGGATTCCAAGCATGTACGACGCCTTGATCCCTTGGAATTGCTCGTTCTTTTCCTGGACCGCGGCTTCCTCGAGCTTGGCGAGATAACACTCCAGCTTGTCATCGCATGCGCTCAGAACCGCCTTCGCTTTTCCAAGCGCCTCTTTCTCGAGCTTGGCGTCGTCCTTTCCAGGCGCCCACCGGCCGATCGCTTTTTCCACAAGATCGATCTGATCTTTTCGCATCAACTTGATCATCGTCGGAAGCACGGAATCGCGAAGCAAGTCCTTGTCTTGCTTGTCTCCCTTGAAGTTGTCCACCCGCGCAATCAACGTGTCGATGACACTCGGATCGTAAAATTGCGCAATGGATTCCGCCAATACCGTAACCGCCGTAAGCCCCGGAGGAATGAACGCGGAAACCGGCATGTCATTGAATACTTTGATGAATGCTTTGAGGGACTCGGGCGTGACAGGACACTTCGATAGCTCACGAGCAAGAATCGCTTGCGTGATCGCATCCGACTTGTCCGCCTTGTCCAGAGCCATGAGCATCGGTTGCACACCATCCGCTCGACCAATCGTCCCAATCACCAACGCGGCAGACCGAACCGGAGTCACCAATGCCTCTTTCTCTGCCTTGATTTTCGCTTTAGCAAACTCCGTCAGCTCCGCATCCTTGCCCAATAACGCGTCGATGAGCGTGTTCATCGAATCCTTGCCCATCTTCACCATCGCCATGATCGCCGTGGCCGCCACATCCGCCTTGTTCGGATCGATGACCGTCTTGAACAACGGCTTGATCGCATCCGTAGCCTTGATTTCTCCAAGAATTTCCGCGGACGTCACTTGCCAGAACTGCTCGTTGCGATACGCCGTGATCTTGTCCTCGTTGGTACGATCACTCTGCTCGAGCTTCTCCATCGGTCGATTCAACCGCTCGAGAAGCTGGGACTTCCACGAAGGAGAGGAAATATCGACGAGCGCCTTCTTGAAATCGACATAAATGAGCGCCCCTTTGGGGGAACCCGCTTCGAACTTCACGAAGACATTGATGAGCGCATCCATCGCTTCCGGATCCTTGACCCCCGTCTCCGCAATGACCTTCGCACACGCCCGAACGTCAGGCTCCGTCACGTTGGGCTTGTAATCCTTGAGCGCTTTGATCCACGCGGGCTTCGCTCGCTCGTCTTGCGAATCCGCCAGCAACTTGATGATCTCGCCTTTCGTTCGATCGTCAATCGTGTCGCCCTCGAGATACGTCTGCGTCAACGGTGGAACGATCTTGTCCAACAACTCCTTCACATTCGGCTTCGTCCGATCCTTGTCTGCCCGCGTCATCGCATCTTCAAAAAATTGCACGAGACGCTTGACCGCCTGAGGACGTAGCGCTGGGTCATTCAACCGCTTGACATGATACTCAGGCTGTTTGTCGTCCTCGCACCCCATCATCACGGCAGATGAGACCGACACCGTCGATACGGCAGCGACGCCTAGCACCAAAGAACGAATCAGCGGGGTGATCTTTCGCACGTTGCGGAGCATGATTGCCCTCCGATGGTCATCCTCGATGACCGGATGTTTCGCTTGATCCTCTACGATGAAGCCGTGTCCCATGGAAACGACCGCACGCGGGCAGGCTAAGGGTAGCGCGTCGGGGTGTCAACGCGAGTTGACAGGAACCAGCTTTCCTCCGCCTTTCCACGCCTCCTACTCGCCTCCCCGTCGCCGAAGTCACATCCCCTTTCTACCTCGATACCTCCCCCAACCTCACTCACCCCCCATCAATGCCCTTGCCAATTCACCCACCTCGCAAACCAACGCCACATCCCATGAACATTCCCCAATGCTTTCCGCAGACCGATCCCTGCGCCTCGTCAACCCCACGACCATGACACGCCCCAGCACCTACGAACCCCTGCGCCCACAGCACCACGCACCCTTTCTTTCCACAATCGAAAAAGGTCGACGTTCCATCAGCAGCCAAAATAACCGTGAGCATGGCGTGAGGGGCTGACAAATTTATGTGTAGTTTCAAATAATTACACTAATGTTGCGGGATCCTTCCTGCGCATCCAACCATGCGATTCTCGCTCTTGACCCCCCTTGTCGTTGATCAGCGCGCTCCTGGCTTCGAAGTAGCTTCGCACCACGGACTACCGCACCCTGAAGCCACGACTCATCGGTGCGAACGTCTCTGAATCCACGGCCAATACGCTTGATTAGGCCTCTGCTTCCCATGGAAAATGGGATGGATGGTCACGCAACACTCTTTCATTCCCATCGCCCTTGTGTTGCGTTTCGATGTCTCTCGCCCTCATCCACCCAACCCGTTGGCGCTCACGCATGCTGTCCCTTCCCCAACGCTCCTATCACCGCAACCAATACGTTTTTCATGACCATCGGGCCGATACGACCCTTGCCCCCTAGACATCATGCTTCTTGCGCATCTCGCAAATCCGCATCACACGTCAGACAACGATCCGGCAAATCGTCCTTGTGATAAACTTCACCACATCGAACACAATACCGAGCATCTCGCTCGAACGTGATCGTTCGCTGACTCGCTCGACAGGACCGCCCCGTGACCTGAAGCGGCTCGACCACAAGCCCCTCTCCGTCGTCCGACGATGTCTTCGGCAAGGATTGAATCACATCCTTGCTCGCCTTCCATCGTTTGGGAATCCGTGCGTTGGCTTCTTTGGCCACCCACGCGGCCGCCAAGGGCTGGCTTGCCACGCTGAACGTCATCACTTCGCCTTCCAACTGCACCCGAACCATTGCGTCGCGAATCTCCACCTCCCGCATATCACACCATGCAACACGACGATTCACCTTGCCGTCCCGCTCCCAGACTATGCCCGCGTCTCCGACGCGAATGACGGTTCCTTCCAGATCTCCCCACAATAGCACCGCGGCAAGCACCGCCGATCCAGCCGCCAATACCCATGGCGCGACGGCCATCGTCGGATTCGTCATCCATTGCCCATACAAACCAGCCCCCACACCCAATCCACCCACAATCGTCCCGGCCATCGTGGCGATCGATGCGTTCGAGCGCTCCGGCATGAAACGCCTTTCCGAACGAACCGCTTTCTTCGATTTGGCCCCCGTGGACTTCTTGCTCTTCGTTGACACTCTCTTGTCCGCCATGCTTCGTCTTCCTCATGCGCGATGTCGACCATCCCCCCTGTAGCACGCTTTGCCCTTATGCTGTTCGTCTCTCTCGAACCCAACACAGAAAAGCCGCTCCCCCCGTAATCTCAGGCTCGCGCAAAACTCAGCATTGGTCCGGACTTCAACCGCCCTTTGTTCGGTACAACCCCTCGGCCACCGCGGCCTGCATCCGTGAGCCTCGGCCCCCCCATTTCGATGGCCTTGCCAACGACCACCACGCTCGAGAACGATGAGCGCCGTTGCGAAATAGACGAGATCGAATAGGCTCCCCCCACCGGCTTCGATGCTTGAACGAAGCAACGACGCTAGCTCCTATCGCTACCAACCCACCATAAGGTACCCAACCATGCCACCGTGCGCAGGAATGGTGCTCGACGCAGGAGAATCTTGGTGGTTCGTCTCCGCCCAAGAAGCGCAATGGATTGCCCCCGCCGAACCTGTTTTGCCCGTTCCAGGCATGGTCCCCCCGGCCATCGGACTCGTGCTGACCGAAGAGCAGGTCGCTACGGCACTTCAGGTGGGTTCGGCACCCGCCTCCGACATGATCATGTGCATGACCCAAGGGGGACCCGTCGCCTTGTTCGGCGCTCGCGTGGTGGCTACCGGAGTGTTCGAGCTAACCGAGGGGCAAGTAAAATTCCAAAATAAATCCGCACGCTTACTGGATGTGCGGCAACTCACCTTCGATATCGAGGCCGCCCTGTGGCGAGCCGCTCGCCTCGGAGAACAAGAGAGGTCCGAATGACAAAAGGCGTGCGACGAGGTTGGTTTCGACGAGCCAGACAAACCTCGAAACCTACCGACCAGACGGAAGTGGCGAGACTGTGGACAGCACACCTGCGCGCCCACCAATCCGCAAACCATGCCGTCGAACTCACCACACAATTGCTCGCTTCCACCAAACGCCAGCAAGTTCTCCTCGACGGTGCTTTGGATCTCATTCGCCAAGCCGCGAATCGCAGCCCCGAAATCCAAGATCCCATCGATCAAGTTGCCCACAACCTCGACCGCTTACGGCTCATCGCCCTGAATGTCGGTCTCGAAGGAGCACGTCTCGGCGATCCCGCGGGCCACACCCTCATGAACATGGCCGATGAAGTGCGTTCCTTGACCGAGCGGGCCAACGAAGCCGTACAAGAACTACGCACCGCGTTGGATGATACCCTATCGCTGTGGAATCAAGCCGTTCATCGAACCGAGGAAACTCGCCACGCCCACGAAGCGTTGGAAACCCAATTCGGCAGCCTGCAAACCGCCGCCGACAATACCTTACAAGATATTCAACCCATCGGAACACACACACGCTCCCTGCTCGATATGGATCCCCATACCGCCGTCGCTCTTGCCCGAGTCACCGAACATGCCAAAGAACTCATCCAAGCCCTCGGCTCCCTCGGCGACCACGCCAGGCAAGATATCATTCGATCAGCGCTGGGCCCCACCCTCCATCCCCTGCTCCGAGCGCTGCTGCAAATCGCTAACCCATCGAAAATAAAGCCAATCCGCGAATGACCCCGCTGGATCCGGAACTCCGCCGACTATTGATCGAGGAACTGCAAAAACACCTCGATGCTCTGTCTCGCCACGACCTCGACAGCAAAACGCAACGTCTTGTGCTCCATAGCGTCAAGGGTGCCGCGGGATTGGTGGGAGAAACCGACCTTTCGGATGCGTTTTCCCGGCTCGAACGCTTGGATAATCCAGCCCATTCCACCCGCCTCGCTCGCACGATCCTCCAGCAAGCCCTGGCGAACCTCAACGCCAATCGCCAAGCCTATCGCGATCCTTGGCCCAACCCCCCCGATGATTTATGGATTCATGGTAATTGGAAATGTAAGGATAAATTATATTATTCTGATATGATGGATAGATTGAGGGAGTGGGACCTTTCTCTCTCCTCCGATCCGCACGACGGCCTCAAAGATGCGTTGCGGCACTTGCATACCCTGAAAGGGGCCGCCGCCGCCGTGGGAGACGAAGTCATGGCCTGGTTTTGCCATGGCCTCGAAAGTCATTTGTCACCCTGCCAAAACCCAGAACAAGCCCAGAGCCTGGTCGACCAGATGGAACGATGGCGGCCGGTCCTCGCCGGTCTGTTGACCGATCCCACGGCAACCCTTGACCTTCTTCGCGCCAATTCGCCCGGCTCGGTTCCCCACACCCCCCTACCATCCACCGTCGCCTTTGACCCCAGCGCTCATCCGTGGCTCCAGGTTCCCACCCAAACCCTCGATCTCGTGCTCGAACGGCTTCGGCGTATTCACCGTTCTGCCCGGGAAATGGAGGGGCAAACCGATTTTGCAAGGAATACGGCACGGCAACTGCGGGATGCCAAACAACGACTGAGCGAATCCCAACGATTAATCGGCCCGCCACGGCCTTGGGGTGCCCCCCTCGCAGCCCTCCATCATATCGAAAATGCTTCTGAAATCTTGACCTTGGCCGCTTGCCAGCTCGATTCCCTCGCTTCTACGACACGGCGCGGAACGCGAAGCATTCTGCAAAGCACGACATCATCCCACAATGAACTGCGTGCGGTCCGCCAAGCCACCGTGGCCGTCGTTTTCGACCGTGTGGCCGAAGCGGTCCAAACCATCGCGGAACGCTCTTTCAAAAAAGTGCAGGTCGAACAAGTCGGAACCAACACACCCATCGACCGACACGTCGCCAACTCCCTGGTGGATCCCCTTCTGCAACTCGCTCGCAACGCCGTCGTCCACGGTATCGAATCGCCCGACGTGCGTGCGGCTGTGGGAAAACCCCCCTTTGGTCGAATCCGCCTCTCCGCGGAAATCCGCGGCGCCCACCTGATCCTACGCGTGGCCGATGATGGGCAGGAATCGACTTGCAGGCCGTTCGCGCCAAAGCCACCAGCGCCGGACGCTTGCTCGCCGATGCTTCACCCCCCCCTTCCGATGAGGCTTTGCTCAACCTGCTATTTCTGCCCGGCATGTCCACCCATCCCAACGTTGACCTGCTCGCGGGACGCGGCATCGGCCTCGATATTGCCCTGCACACCATCCGACGACTCGGCGGTACCGTCCGATTGCGCCATCGAAAAGGCCACGGCCTCACCGCCATCGTCGATATTCCCGTGGTGGAACGCGGACATGCCCTCGTTTTGTGGGTGCGTTCCGCCCACGACCGCTTCGCCTTGACCGCACGCCACCTGCTCCAAACACACCTCGCCAATCCACACCACCCCGCGCCCTCCCTCGCGTCGTTGATGGACCCCCAACACCTCGGCCTTCCCGGCAAATTCGTGATCGAAGTCGGAAAATCTATCGATGACGCCATCCGCCTGACCGTCGACGAGATCGAAGGATTCGAATATGCCCCTGTCCGACCTGTTCCCCCCCTCGTCGCACTCGCCGGACCCTACGTCGGCGTCGTCGTTCATACCGACGGTCACCCATCCTTGCTAGTCGATGCCTTGCTTGTCGCCGAACGCACGTGGAAAACACCGTATCAGCGGTATTCCACGTTCCCTCCGGTCGAACGTAAAGAACGAAAAATAAAATAACGGAAGATGGATGGCCGGTTACGCCGCGCGCCCCAACGGCACGATCACAACCAGTCCCGCAGACTCGCAATCCCATACGAGTTCTTCGATCGACGGCAGGGATGGCATTCCTTCCACACGGCTCTGCAGCTCCTGCGCTGCCGCGTGAAGCTCCAGGCGAGTCGGTATGTTCATCGCTATCGGACGCGTCCGACATCGCGCTCGCGCCAAACGATACGCAGCTCGCCCAACACTCCCCGCATCCTCGAGAAGTTGGCGATATTGCAAAGGATCTTCAGAAAGCCGGCGTAGCCATTCATTCGGGCGCTCGACTTCGTCACGGATGGTTCTCATGGCTCGCTCTCCTATCGCTTCTCTCTATCCCAGCAAGCTATATGCCTATTCGAGAACGTTCGCAAATAAAGCGCGAAATTGCTCCCTTTCCCCCCCAAATATCCGTCAATCTACCCTTTTCTCACCAAGATTCCCTCGTTTTTCCCTGATCCCCCTGTCATGCCGCCAAACCCTTCCTTCCCGTCGACACCCAATACGTTGCCTTCGACAATTACGGAGATATCGCGGTCTTCACCCATAACGACTCCCCATCCGTCTCCCAGCGCACCGCCCCATGAACATCCGAACGAAATACCCGAACTCCTTTTTCTTTCAATAATTTCAATGTGTTAGGTGCGGGGTGGCCGTAACGATTGCGAACGCCGCTCGTGATGATCGCGTCGCGCGGAGATACCGCATCGACAAACGCGGCCGATGTCGATGTTTTGCTGCCATGGTGGCCCACTTTCAGCAAATCCGCGTGCAGCACCGACGGCCCCAGCTTCATCAGATCCTCTTCTTGCTCATGCTCCGCATCACCCACAAGCAGCGCGGCTCGTCGGCCATACTGCACATGAAGCACGATAGAACTATTGTTGGCGCTTCTCCCAGGCACGATATCCGGACAAGGCCCCAGCACCCGCAGCCTCGCTTGCCCAAAATAAAAAGCCTTTCCGCATAGTTCGGGGGGGCGTCGCACCATCACACCCCGCGCCCGCAACCCGTCGAGAAGCCCTTGATATACGGGCCCCGCCCCTTGCCGCTCTCCCTGTCCCGAATCCCAAAACTCCCCTACCGACACCCGAGGCAGCGCCGAGGCCAGCCCGATCACGTGGTCCGGATGAGGGTGGCTGAGAACCGCAAAACTCAAAACGTTGCGTCGTCGTGCCCGAAGCACCGGAGCCACGACCCTTAACCCAGGGTCCATCGGACTGCCCACAACCCCCCCTCCGTCCACCAACATGCCGCGACCATCCGGAAAGTCCACCATCACGCTGTCTCCCTGACCCACATCGAGCACCGTGATTCGAAGCCTTCCTTTGGGTTGATGACAAAATACCGCCCAGGATTCGAATACCACCCACAACAATCCACCCAACCATGCCCAAAAAAAACGTCGTCGAGGATATAGGAGCAGACAAGCTCCCAGAAGCCCAACCATGACGAGATGCCAGTCGGTGGGACGGGGCGTATCGAAAGCCAACACGTCCAACGACGCGGCATTTCTTGCAATCCATCGAACGAAAAGCAGGCTGCCGGATCCGAGCAACGCCACCCCTCGCTCCGCATCGGGAAATGGAGCCAGCAACAGATGACCCAAACAAGCCGGCAGAGATATCAACTCCCCTACAGGCACCGCCAAACCATTGGCCGCCACCCCAACCACCGAAAAGCGCGGCCCAAGC
>Ga0116186_1001425_pt1 | contig 23769 bp, 18 predicted proteins | sample AD_JPNNA4_MetaG_FD_89806 | JGI IMG/M metagenome (GOLD analysis project Ga0116186, IMG submission 89806) | Active sludge microbial communities of municipal wastewater-treating anaerobic digesters from Japan - AD_JPNNA4_MetaG | ecosystem: Engineered > Bioreactor > Anaerobic > Digestate | place...
AAGTTATAGTCGGCACTGTAATAGTGCGGCTTGCACAGCCACATGTAAGGATGCAGGAAGTCCGGGTCAAGTCCGTTTCCGTATGCTTCCTTCTGTGCATCAAGCATTATCTCCTTCAGCTCATTTACGGATAATGAGCCGGATTCTCTTCTTTTGAATACTTCACTTTCAAAAATGAAGCGGCTGTATATATCTACTATGACCTGAGCGGAATCTGATATATCGTTTTCCAGCATGGAGAATGCCTCTTCCTTATTGGCTGTCTTTAATGCCGCTTCTTTGACTATAGTCTCGCAGAATATAGAAGCTGTCTCCGCTATGGGCATCGGATAATCGGAGTTGAGGTACTCTTCCTTCACAAGGCATGCCCCGTGATACCCGTGACCCAGCTCATGAGCCAGGGTGGTCATATTGCTGAAGCTTCCGTCAAAGTTTGCGAGTATTCTGCTCTCCCCTATTGAATGAAGATTTTCACAAAAAGCCCCTCCCCGTTTTCCTTCTCTTGGCTCCGCATCTATCCAGCGGTTATCGAAGGCACGGGCGGCATAATCTGCCAGCCTGTCACTGAAGGTTCTGAAGCTGGCAACTATATAGTCTCTGGCTTCCTTATAGCTGAATTGCATATTGACATCCCCCATGGGGGCAAACATGTCATAGAAAGGCAGCCCGTTCTTATATCCCATAAGCTCTGCCTTTTTCCTGAAATACCTGTGGAAGTCCGGCAGGCTTTCCCGCATTGCGGCAATCATTGCATACAGTGTTTCCAAATCCATCCTTGAATCCAGAACCGTCTTCTCCAAAGGGGACTTGTAACCCTTCATCCGCGATACGGTGATTACCTCTCCTTTTATGCCGTTCAGGCAGGCAGCCACAGATTCGTCAATCTTCTGATAAGCCTTCAGCTCCGCTTCATAGGCCTTTTTTCTCAGTTCTGCATCCTTATTGTATGCCATATTCCTGATTATAGGCAGCGGAAGCTTCTTATCCTCTCCATCCAATGTAATTTCCACAAGAAGTGTGGAGGTTAATAGCTCCTGAAGCTTTTCCCATGCGGCAGAACCTGTTGTCTTCATTTTTGATATCAGTACTTCTTCTTTGTCGCTCAGCAGATATTTGCTCTTTTCGAGATTCTCCCTGAAGAAGAACTCGAACTTCTTCAGGTAACTGTCAGAGGCAATGATTTCATCTATATTGCTTATGGTTCCAAGCCATTTCTGGAAGCTTACTTCGGGCTTTGTAAGCTCTGTGGCTTTTTCCTCCAGGCAGTCGATTACCTTCAGTGCCTTTTCATTCCTGGCTTCCACACTGACGGTAAGCTGCGCGTAGCTGTAAAGCCGTGTATACATCATATAGAACTCATTGATGGTCTTTATATATCTTCTCAGCTTATGGGCCGCATTTGATGAATCCTTAAAATTGCTCTCGGCCCATTCCTTTATCCCCTCAATATCCTTGATACACTTCTCATAGTCCTTCTTGAACTCTTTTGATTCAAAGGATTTATACAGTTCATCCAGACTCCATCTCTGATCCATTAGATAACCTCCACTCATTTTTTATATATATCATTTCCCTATTAGTTTTTGTTTAAGCTCTCTTTCTATAGCTGCAAGCTCTTCTTCCGCCTGCTTCCTCTTTATGCGGCCTTCCTTCTGGATATTCAGGGTCTCGTCAATTGTGGCTATAAGATCCTCATTTACCTTCTTAAGAGTCTCTATGTCCACGACTCCCCGCTCAGTCTCCCTTGCCAGGTCAATTGAACCGGTCTTCAGCATCTCCGCATTCTTCTGTAGCAGTGTATTAGTGGTATCAGTTACTTCCTTCTGAACCGCCAGGGCATTTTTCTGCTTTGCCAGGCTTATTGCGATTACAATCTGATTCTTCCACAGGGGTATGGTATTCAATATGGAGCTTTGTATCTTTTCCACCAGTACCTGGTTATTGTTCTGAATAAGCCTTATTTGGGGCGCTGTCTGCAGGGACACCATCCTGCTGAGCTTCAGGTCGTGTATTTTCTTCTCAAATCTGTTTGCCATCTGTATAAGGTCATTCAGCTTCTGCGCATCTAAAGGGTCATTGGTCTCATTCACCTTGGCTTGCATTTCCGGGATTACTTTTTCGTTGATTTCCTTAAGCTTCAAAGTTCCTGCCATTATGTAATAGTTGAGGTTGCCCAGGTATTCAAGGTTCTTCTCAAACAGGTAATCCAGCAGGGTTATATCCTTTAACAGCTGCATCTTGGATTTGTCCAGTTCATCCACGATTTTCTCAATCTCGGTGCTGAGCTTCTGATATCTTGCGGCAAACTTCTGGGTATTGTTAACTAAAGATCCGAAAATGGGAAACCTGGACATGAATCCCTTGCCCGAGCTTACACCATCAACATCCAATTCTTTTACCTTAAGCATAAGGTCGGTGAGTATATCCCCCACATAACCGCTGTCCTTTGATCTTACCTCGCTTACAATGTTATCCGCAAAACCGGCTATCTGGCTTTGGGCCCCCACCCCGTACTGAAGTATGAACTGGGAATCCTCCAAATTAATGGTTTTTATTATTTCTTCCAGCCTCTGTTTCTGCTCTTCATTAAGCTTGGAAAGGTCGACTTCCTCCATCACGGTCTCCGTAACCTTGTATTTTTCCGCTTCCATAATCACTCCTCCTTCGTACAAATATATATACGTAAATAATTAACCTTTTTACTGATTCCGATATAATACCATTTTATCATTTTTTTCACAAAAATATATATGTAATCAGTGCAAAGATATTTATGCGTATAGTATAATTGAATATAGCCTTTTTGCCATGACGGGAAATATACAAAGGATTACGATATGAATAAAAGGAGTAATTATATGATAGAGTACAGAAAGCTAACCCATGAAGATTATGATGACATATTGGATATCTGTAAGGATATCTGGGGAGGGACCGATTATCTTCCTGAGATTTTTCATAAGTGGGTTGATGATAAGGGCTTGTTTCTGGGCGCCGTTGATACTGATACCGACAAGGTAATAGGAACGGATAAATATTCTGTGCTTTACGACGGCAGCGGCTGGCTTGAAGGGTTGAGAACCCATAAGGATTACCGGGGGCGGGGCATAGGAAAGGAACTGGCTGTAAGGATCTTTAATAAGGCCCTGGAGGATCTTGGAAGCGGAAAAATAAATAAAATAGCGTTTTCCACTCACATATCATCAGTTGAAAGCATCAGTCTGATGACAAAACTCGGTTTCAGGCTGAAGCAGGAGTATAAATTCATTTGGAAGGAATACAGCGATGCGGACAATTCATTGGGCATCGGAGACTTTGACGTAGAAAGCTGGAAGCCTTCCTATGACGAATTTGCGAATCTGCCATATATTAAAAGAAGAGACGGCATTCTGCCTTTTGTGTTTCTCTTTCAGAAACCCACACCGGAGCTTTATGAAGAGCTGCTGAAGGAAAAATGCTTCGTATCGATAAACGGGCACAAGGGGCTTTTCAAGTTAAAAGGCGATCCTCATTTCATAGTGTTTGATGAAAGTTTTGAGGGTATAAATACCTTTATGAATTACTATTTACTGACCCTTGCGGGCAAATGCCCCGTTCCGCCTCTGACCTCGGTTATGCCGGCAGATACGGAACTGATAGAAGCCCTCAGTGCAGGCGGATTCGGTATGATGGACCCTTCAACCTGCGATTATCTGTATTATATATATGAAGGATGATGCGACGGGGGGACATGGGGACGTTTCTCTTGTCCCGCCTTCAGCGGGACAAGAGAAACGTCCCCATGTCCCCGTCTTTATGGTACAAATACCTTTAAGAAATGCTTTTTGACCTCTATATCCAGGGGGAAGCCCGGTCCCCGTTCTCCGTCAATGTCGGTCTCACAACCGCCTTCACAGGTAATGGCAAGCCTGCCGGCCTGAAAATTATAGAGGTTGGCGTCTCCAATATGCTCTCCCCTCAATATCTTCAAAAATAAAGCAAGTATATTTGTAATATTTGTGTTCTTAACCGCTATTATGTCCAGCAGCCCGTCATCTATTACAGCATTGGGCGCAAGCCTGTTGAAGCCTCCCGCCGAGCTGCCGTTCAATATAAGGAGCATCAGGAAGTTGTCCTCGATAACATTGCTTCCATACTGAAGCCTCATTTTGAATGGAGTAAACCTGGGTATCTTCTCTATGCCTTTCATGTAATAAGCCAATTTTCCCAGGGCATTTTTCAGATTCGTATCCGTTTCATAGGCAACATCCGAAAGCAGCCCCGCACTGCATACGTTTAAAAAGTAGCTGTTGTTGACCCTTCCTATATCAACTTTTTTTGTCCTGCCCTTTTCTATTATTTCACAGCAGGCTTCAATATCTCCCGGTATATTAAGGTGTGCTGCAAAATCATTGGCTGTGCCGAAGGGAAATATCCCGACGGGAAGTTTCAGCTTCCTTGATGCCATAATATTTATTACAGTGCTTAGAGTACCGTCGCCTCCTGAAATGCAAACAGCCTCATAGTCCTCATGTATGTCAAAAAAAGCCCGGTCAAGTTCATTTACATCACTGCTTCTGAAAGGAACCATCATATACCCGGCCTTTTGAAACCTTTCAATGAGATAATCAAGCCTGTCCTTGAAGACACCTTCTCCGGAGTACGGATTATATATGAACTTCAGCTTTTTCATTCTCTCACCCCGCTTCACATAATATAATGAATTCTTCAGAATTTATGATTGTGCCATGTGCTTGCGCATATTATATCATAGATTATTCTACTAATACGTGTCATTTTTATTCTATATGCATGGCTGCTGTAATGTCATTGACAATTCCTCCGAGGATTGTCCGCATAGCCAAAAGCCATGGAAAGCGTCAATAAAAATGATATAATAATTATATTAGGCGGCATTCAAGCCTAAAGCCGTAGATTTATAAGGAGGAAAAGTATTATGAAAGAAAAAGGAATGATGACCCGACTAACCCATGCCGGCGAGAATGCGATAGCCAAGAAAGCTGCTGCATCCGTTTCAGTGCCGAAGGTTGTTCCGATCTACATGAGCAGTGTATTTTCCTTTGACGATGTGGATACGCTGGATGCCGTGTATGCCGGTACTGCCCAGGGTTATGTCTATTCCCGTATGACGAACCCCGGCACTGACTGTGTGGAAGAGGTTCTGGCCCAGGCGGAAGACTGCGGCGGCGCCTTAGTATTTTCCTCCGGTATGGCCGCCATCGTCACCACTATTATTTCTCAGTTAAAAGCGGGCGATCATATTATTTCTTCCCCTGTGCTTTATGGCGGTGTATATGATTATCTGAAGAATGAACTGCCTCGTTTCGGCGTCGAGGTAACCTTTGCTGATTTCGAAAAAGACGATATTGAATCTCTGATTCGTTCTAATACAAAGCTTCTTTACACCGAGACAATCTCCAATCCATTAATGGGGGTGGAGGATCTCCCTTCTATCTCTAAAATTGCACATTCTCATGGCTGCAAACTGATAGTAGACAATACCTTTGCTACTCCCGCCGTAGTGCAGCCGCTGAAACTGGGTGCCGATATTTCGGTTTACAGCGCAACAAAATACTTAGGCGGTCACAGTGACATTATCGGCGGTGCGGTGATGTCTGATACGGAAAAAATCGCTCACATCCACCGCTTCCTCACCCTGTACGGCGCCATTATGGGGCCCTTTGACGCTTGGCTGCTGACCAGGAGCCTGCGCACTTTGGACATGCGCATGGAACGACATTCTGCCAACGCCTTGAAGGTTGCGGAGTTCTTTGAAAAGCATCCCAAAATTGAGAGAGTCTACTATCCCGGTCTGGCTTCTTCCCCCTATAAGAAGCGGGCTCAGGAATTCTTCACAGACGGCCGTTGCGGGGGCATGCTGTCTGCTGATATTGCCGGCGGTGAAAAGGGTGCCTGCATTTTCATCCGTGAGTGTAAGAACATCAAGTTCGTTCCCAGCCTTGCCGGTGTTACCACTTCCATCTCCTACCCGGCAAAAACCTCACATCGCGCGTATTCTCCTCAGGAGATGAAAAGCGTCGGTATCTCAATGGGCCTGCTGAGATTCTCCGTCGGTCTTGAGAACATCGATGACGTGCTGGAGGAATTCGACGCGGCTTTGAAAAAGATTTGATCTCCTTCAAAAAATAAAAAACTGCATTACTGCAGTTATATTTCAAAATGGCGGAGAAGGAGGGATTCGAACCCTCGCGCCAGTTTCCCGACCTACGCCCTTAGCAGGGGCGCCTCTTCGACCAAACTTGAGTACTTCTCCTTGGACTACTTAAAAAAATTTATATGAAATTATATGGAGGAGAGAGAGGGATTCGAACCCTCGGACGCTGTAACACGCCTCTGGTTTTCAAGACCAGCTCCATAAACCACTCGAACATCTCTCCTTACGTGAACAATATACATTATAACAATATTAATTTTTGGTGTCAATAAACAAATATTATGATATTAGTCTGCTTATTACACCGTATCATAAACCTGGCACAGATAATAATATTATCATTTCATTATGTAAATGCTCTTATACTGTAAAATTGCTTATACTCCCTTTAAGCTTTTCAGCAAGCTCGGATAGTATCTCGGCTGATTCCAATATGCTTCGAACCGCATTTGCCTGTTCATCAGTTGAAGCAGATACTTGTTCGGTTGCAGCAGCGGCTTCTTCTAATATCTTGGCAATCTGTCCGACTGCTGTTTCTGCTTGCCTGGAATTTTTTGTTATATTTACTGATTCTGCATTAACCGCTCTTATATTGGCAGACATTTCCGATACTGCTTCAAATATTCCGGCGAAAGATTTTACCGTAGCGGACATGGCTTTTTGCTGTTCATCTGCAATGTCTTCAACTTTAGCCATTTCCTTAACCGCTTTTACTATATCCGACTGAACTTCTCCGATTAATTTTTCAATTTTTTGTACAGAGTTTCCGGATTGTTCTGCAAGCTTTCTTACCTCATTTGCTACTACTGCAAAGCCCTTTCCCTGTTCACCGGCTCTTGCTGCTTCAATGGCTGCATTGAGAGAGAGCATGTTTGTCTGTTCAGCTATGCCGTTGATTACCAGCAATATATCTCCAATTTCTTTAGACTTCTCTGCCAGTGCCGAGACAGCACTGCTCACGCTTGCGACAAATACTCTGTTCTCATTAATTTTTACTTCCTGATAATTTACTGAATTCTCTCCAGACTTAACAGTATCAATAGCCTTTTCCGCCAGCTTATCCGTATCATTTATATCTGAGGTTATTTTGCCTAATCCGCTTACTATGCCGCCTATAGAATTGCTTATTTCCTCAATTGAGCCTGCTTGCTCGACAGCACCCTTGGCAAGCTCATTAAGCGCAGCTGCTGTCTGTTCGGATATAGTGCTCAGTACTTGAATCGATTTCTTCATTTCCAAAGGGGCTGTAGATACCCGGGAACCTACTTCCATTACATCATTAACTGTGTTTCTTAGATTTGACACTGATTCATTAAGGCTTTCTATTATTTCTGACTGCCCTCCTGCTTTGCTCTGATCGATCTGATATGTTATATTGCTGTTCTTAAGGTTATCTGCCAGATTGCTTATTTCATTCAGTGGTTTTATAAACTTCGAATAATTTCTGAAGGATGCCATCACACCTAACATTATTCCGGCTAACAGGTAGCAAGCTATGGACAATTTAAGCTGAAGGCCTTCCAGCCTGATGATATAAATGGACATCAGCGCACCGGCCATTCCGGCAAGCGGTGCTACCATAAAGAGTGTTTGAACTATATACCTTGATAAAGTAGAATGTTTATGCTTTTTTGCTGCTTTTCCGGACATTTTCTATCACCCCCAATTGAATTATTGAGCAAATGCCTATTACAGTTTATCAGATTCTAATAAATACCATAATGAACAATGCAAAAACGTGTCGGATTGACACGTTTTGTACATCTTTCTATGCTTTATGTATTTTGTCCAAACCTCTCATATAAGGCCTCAGAACCTCAGGAATGACTACGCTTCCGTCACCCTGCTGGAAGTTTTCAAGTATGGCCGCTACTGTTCTTCCCACAGCCAAGCCTGAACCGTTGAGAGTATGAACAAATCTGGGTTTTTCCTTAGGCTCGGGCCTGAATTTAATATCTGCCCTTCTTGCCTGGTAATCTTCAAAGTTACTGCAGGAGGATATTTCTACATACCTTCCGTAGCTGGGCATCCAAACCTCCAGATCATAGGTCTTTGCAGAAGAAAAACCTAAATCTCCGGCACACAGGCAAACCACCCTGTAAGGAAGCTTTAGAAGCTTTAATATCCTTTCCGCATCCTCAGTCAGCTTTTCCAGTTCTTCATAAGAATTATCAGGATCTGCAAATTTCACAAGCTCAACCTTGTTGAACTGATGCTGTCTGATAAGGCCTCTTGTATCCCTTCCTGCCGAACCCGCTTCAGCCCTGAAGCAGGCAGTATATGCCGTATGCTTTATAGGCAGCATGCTGCCGTCTAAAATCTGCTCCCTGTACATATTGGTAACCGGTACTTCTGCAGTGGGTACTAGGAAATATTCCGTATTCTGAACCTTAAAGGCATCCTCTTCGAACTTCGGCAGCTGTCCTGTTCCCGTCATGCTTCTCCTATGAACCATAAAAGGCGGGAATATTTCCGTATAGCCGTTTTCGGTGTGAGTATCCAGCATGAAGTTTACCAGTGCTCTCTCCAGCTTTGCCCCAAGCCCTCTGTAAAAAGTGAATCTTGCTCCCGTCACCTTTCCTGCAGTTTCAAAGTCCAGTATGTTGAGATCGACGCCGATATCCCAATGAGCCTTTGGCTCATATTCAAACTTAGTCGGTTCTCCATACTTCCGGATTTCCACATTGTCCGTATCGGAGCTGCCGTCTGGTATGCCGTCATAAGGAGTATTAGGTATGGTCAGGAGTATGCTTGTTATTTCCTCATCCAGATTTCTAACCCTCTCATCCATTTCCTTTATCTTTTCAGATACCTGTCTCATTTCCAGAACCACAGCCTCGGCATCCTGCTTTGCTTTCTTAAGCTTTGCAACCTCCTCGGATACTTTGTTTTTTCTGCTTTTGAGCTCTTCTACCTCATAAATAACCTGTCTTCTTTGTTCATCAAGCTTCAGAACCTCATCAATCCTGAACTCCTGCCCTCTTCTTGAGAGCTTTCTTTTTATCTCCTCAGGATTGGATCTGATTGCTCTGATATCCAGCATAGTGTTTTCCTCCTTTTTTGAATAAAAAATATAAAAGCCTTTCTTCCCCATGAAAAGGGACGAAAGGCTTTCCGCGTTGCCACCCTAATTAGCAGTAATCAATTTCACTGCTCTCTCATATGCTTAACGGCTGTACCGGTACTGCTCATCGCAGACTGCTCCGGGATGGATGGCTTTAAGCTGCCAGCCGGCTTGCACCTACCGCCCGCTCTCTTAATGGCTCACCTATAGCTTTTCCCTTCAAAGCATTTCATGTATTATTTTTATTTTATACTATTCTACTACTAACTATGCATTTTTGCAATATCAACTTCATCATCCGCCCCCCAATGGAGGAAATACTGATAAAAGATCATTTTCATAAAGCACCTGATCTGACTTTCCGCTTTTTCCATTAATCAGCAGAATAGCCACATCCTTTATATCAATATCGAGTAAGCCGAGAACTTCAGAAGGGGTAGCGCCTTCATTCACTTCCAGGGTTAACTCTTTCCCCCGGCGTTCTCTGAATGTTGCAAAAAGCTTTACACGGATATTCATGTGATTCCCCCTATATGCATATGGCAATCCTTCTGGACCATAGACAGTCCGCACAGGCCGGTGCATTCCCGTTGCAGTCCATTTCGCTGCTTCTCACAAAATCACAGCCATCGGATAAATCACAATCAATGCAAGAGGGATAGCGGCTGCAAAGCACCATATCTCTAAATCCGGTATAAGCCTTACTATTCCACAGCTCTTGGAGGCTATTTTCATTTATGCTGCCAAAGCTGTAAGGCTGCACCTTTTTCCTCCTGCCAAATACATATTCATCGTACCGATGTGATAATCGGTGGCATGGACTTACTTCTCCCGATGCACAGACATATATTGAATCCGACTCTACAAAGCTGCATCTGCGTTCTGTCTTAAGCTCCCAATTGGGCAGCAAAACCTGAACTCCTTTTCTTAGTGATTTCCGGCAAATACTGTCCATATACTTCTTGATTCCATCGTCCTTATATCTGGAATAAAGTATCTTATCTTTATCCTCCTGTGTCGTCGGGATAAGATTTGACACTATAAGGGTTTTGATATGCAGCGCGGCAGCCAGGTCCACCACTTCCGGCAAATCCTCCCGGTTATCTGCGGAAAGGACAAATTGAATATATACCTCCGGCTTTGTACTGCCCGGCCGGCCTTTGGACTCCCGGATCTGCCGGATTACGCTGCAAACCCGTTCCAGACTGGCACCCCTGATTTTATAAAAGCGGTCCTCCAGGCCGTCAACAGAAAAAACTATCCTGCTTGCGTTATGCGCCATTAATTCTATTTTCCCCTGTTCATCTATAATACCATTGGTTGTTATAGTCAGGTCATACCGGCTCAAAGCCTTGACTGCCCGGCAAAAATGCTCCGAAACCGTTGGCTCGCCGATACCTCCCAAAACAACCTCCTTAAGCTCATGCAGTTCGTAAATATTCTCCAGCAGGTTCCGGAAGGTTTCTTCCTTCATATCTCCGCTGCTGCCGCTCCATGACCTCCGATAGCATATGGCGCAATTCAAGTTGCATTGGTCCGTCAGCTCAAGATATAGCCTTCTTATCGGCATGATCCCACCAATTATTTCAGCCCCAGGCTCTGAAGCTTTTCCTCACTGGGAATTCCTTCCTTTGTCCAGCCCCTAAGCTCATAGTATTCCGGCAACAGCTCATGGAGCTTATGAACCCAGCCCTTCGACGGACCTTCCTGTATTTCTTCTTCCAATAACCGCTTTGGAAGTGTATCCTCTTCCGGTTTTATACCTGCCTGGAGGTTGAACATCTTCTCAAGATTCCATATCCTGTCCCCTGCCTCCAGTATGGTATCGGCCGTATAGCTGCCGCCCGTTACGGCGTTGTAAAGCTCTGCATAATCAGCGGCCCCCAATGCGAAGGATGTGAACAGGCACAATCCCATGGAGTCTATTACCGCAGTCAGATCCTGGAATATCTTTACCCATTGGGGCTTCCCTTCCAGGGCGAACCTATCCAGTTGTTCGGGAGATGCAAGTATCTCCGGTGAAATCATATAGCCTCTCACATGACAGCCGCCCCTGTTGGAAGTGGCATACTCCAGCCCGTGGCCTTGAACACCTCTTGGATCGTAGGCCGGAAGCTCCTGCTTCTTAACGGTCATGGAGATCTCCGGCACACCGTATGATTCAGCCAGTCTGTAGGAACCCTCTGCCATCTTGTCTCCCAAGCCTTCTCTCATGCCCATCCTTTTCGTCCACTCAATTATAGCCTCTGAATCTCCAAAATCAAGGGACAATCCCCCAAGCTCTTCTTTTTTAATATAGCCTTTCTCATACAGCTCCATTGCTGCTGCTATGGTTGCACCTGCTGATATCGTATCAAGCCCCATCTCATTGCACCAATAATTTGCCCTGATAATATCGCTTAAATCAGACACACCGCAATCCGAACCATAAGCCCATATGGTCTCATACTCAGGTCCTCCCCCCTCAACTCCTTCCACCTTGCAGTACCTTCCGCAGGCTATGGGGCATCTGTAGCAGGGATCCTTTTTAACCAGGTATTTTTCAGCTAATGTTTCACCGCTGATCTCCTCTGCCTTGTCGAAATATGACTTTTGGAAGTTGTTCGTAGGCAGGATTCCGTTTTCGTTTATTATATTTATCAATACTGCAGTACCGTAAGATGGTAATCCCTGTCCTGTTACACCGTTCTCCCTGAGCTTTTTGTTATCGGCAGCTACCAGTTCCTTCAGCTTTGCTTCGTCATAAATTTCCGGTTTCTTACTTCCTTTAACAACAATAGCTTTAAGATTCTTTGAGCCCATAACAGCACCCACGCCTGAACGGCCTGCCGCTCTTGAATAATCATTCACGACTGCTGCTATTTTTGAAAGCTTTTCTCCTGCCGGCCCTATCAGACATACCCTGACCTTATCTCCGCACTCTGCTTCCAATGCCTTTGTTGCCTCTGTAGTATTCTTGCCCCAGATATGAGCGGCATCCCTGATTTCAACATTCCCGTCCTCGATGTAAATATACACCGGATTTTCTGCTTTTTCTTCAAAAATAACCGCATCATAGCCGGTAGACTTAAATTCGGCGCCCCAATAGCCGCCGGAATTGGAACAGGCCACAGTGCCTGTAAGCGGTGATTTGGCAACCACCATATAACGTCCTCCTGTCGGTGTCGGTGTTCCGGTTAAAGGTCCCGTAACAAAGATAAGTTTATTTTCAGGACTAAGTGCATCAACTTGAGGATTGACCTCTTCTGTCAGAATTTTTGTTGCCAGGCCTCTGCCCCCGATGAATCTTTCTCCTTTGCTCTGATCAAAGGTTTCAACCTTCACCGTCTTTTCTTTCAGATTAATTCTGAGCAGTTTTCCGAAATAACCGTACATATAAACGCCCCCTTATTTCTTACTAAATATTTACAATGAGCAAAACCCGTGCCAAATAAAAAATCCGCCTGTTTTGGGGCTTTACAGGAGGATTGTTTTTTAAGTGTTTCATTGTGGTACATTATTTTACTATTTTGCGTGTTCCTTTTTGACACATTGCTCCATTTCGGTGCATTGTATCCGGTATTTTTCCATCTTTCTGTAAAGGGTGTTTCTGCTTATGCCCAGGGTTCTAGCGGCTAGTGTTATGTTGCCTTTGTGCTTCATCAGAGCCTTGTTTATCAATCTCTTTTCATTTAGCTCCAAATTGATACATTCTTCTGCATCTTTCGCAAATGCAGTATCTGTAGAACTGTTTACCGTGAATTCAGCCGGAAGGCTTTGCATATTTATCATTCTTTCAATAACATTCTCAAGCTCACGGATATTCCCCGGCCAATCATATTGTACCAAACGCTGAATTATTTCATCATTAAGCGCTACCTCTTTTTTATTCAACCTTTTTGAAATACTTTTCATAAAGTGCCTTGCAATAGCCGGTATGTCCCCCCGCCGCTCTCTCAGGGCAGGTAAATGAATTGGCAGGACATTAAGCCTGTAATACAAATCCAATCGGAAGTTTCCTTTTTCAACTTCTTGAATAAGATTCTTATTCGATGCCGCTATAATACGAACATTGATGGGAATCTGCTTTGTTCCTCCAATCCTGCTGATGACCCCCTCTTCTATAACCCGAAGCAGCTTGGTTTGCATATCAATAGGCATCTCACCTATCTCATCAAGCATTATGGTACCGCCGTCGGCAATTTCAAATTTCCCGGGAGCTCCTCCCCTTTTTGCTCCGGTAAAGGCACCCTCTTCATAGCCAAAGAGTTCGGATTCAATAAGATTCCTCGGAATGGCACCGCAATTGATTGCCACGAAGGGTTCTTCTTTTCGATTGCCGTGATTATGAATGGCTTGGGCAAAAACCTCTTTGCCGGTACCGCTCTCGCCGGTTATAAGGATAGTGGACTTGCTGTCCGAGACTTTTTTGGCATACTCCACTACTTCCAAAAAACGTTCATCACTGCCTATTATTTTATCGAAGGTATATATTGCTTTGCTGCCCATAATGCGGTTTGCAAGATTTCTTATCCTTTTGATTTCTTTAAAAACGAAGGTTATTTCCTGCAGCTCGCCTCCCCCTCCGTATATAGGATAGGCACTAAGGCTGAACTGCAGCTTATTGTTATTCGTGTTGACATAAACGTCCTCTTCATGAAAAGCCTCTCTTGCCCTTAATGCATCTACGACCTTTTCCCAGCCTTCAAAAAGCTGATACATCGGCTTGCTTAAAATCTCTTTTTTAGACATTCCGAACATATCCAAGGCATTCTTATTGCTAATGATGATTCTTCCATCCATGTCAGAGGTCAATATACCTGCAGCAAGGGACTCAATAATTGTCTCAAAATGGTTCTTTGCCAACGTCAGCTTTGAGTTGTATTCTTCTATTACCAATATTTTTTCAATGGCATCCGCTGCTGCCACAACCATTCCAAGGGTGTGGGAATGTACATTCTCACTATAACCCGTAAGGTCCAGGGATCCTATAATACGCCCTTTCGGATCCCGAATAGGAGCACCGGAGCAAGTCCACTTATGATATGCAGTAATAAAATGCTCCTGCCCCGATATCTGCACCGGTATTCCTTCCGCAATCGCAGTTCCCATTGCGTTGGTTCCGATGCTTTTTTCATCCATGTAGGCACCGGGAACCATTTTAAGCCTGTAGGCTTCTGCCAGTATTCCTTCGTCTCCGATCATATTGAGCAGACAACCGCTTTCATCAGTCAGCATGGCAAAAAAACCGGAGCCCTTTACGAAATTATATAGCTGATCAATAAAAGGGCCGGCTGTCAGAATCAACTCTCTGCGTTCCTCCAGCTTTTTCTGAAGCTCCTCTCCCGTAATGATCCTTGCGCTGTAAACCCTGTCCAGGGGGACCCCCATTTCGATACAGCGTTTATGGGAACGTTCAACATAGGGCGCTCTCATATACCTCATCCTTTATCCAATTGAATTCTTTTAATAAAATGCAGCTTTTACATTAAAATATCATATAAATGGGAGGAAAACAATTATAGATGTATAATATGCCTTCCCCTGGCAATACTCTTAATAGATTTGAGCCAAAACCTATAACGACAGGGGGTACTCTTATGACAAAGCTGGATATGATCAGTCAAATTGCAGATTTAAAGGAAATAGACTACAAAAACACACTGGCAATAACAAGTATAATTGAGCTTCTGATAGAAAAGGGCATCCTTGACAGCAGTGAAGTAGCGGCAAAGGCACAGTATCTGGAAGACCAGACTCTGTCTGAAATCAGGAGGAACAACAGATTCGGAATCAGAACCGACTTCCGTTAACGGATATGGAAAAGCATAAAATGAATGGGATGTATATCAATAAGCCGATATACATCCCATTTGTCACTTAATATGCTTTTGCCGCATACACCATTTTTTCCGCCTTGCCTCCGCAGATCAGGCATTTATCCCCTACATGCTCCTGATGGAAGGGTATGCACCTTATTGTAGCGGCGGTTTCATCCTTGAGCTTATCCTCGCATTCCCTGCTGCCGCACCACATTGTCTTCACGAAACCCGGTGTCTCCTGCATTATTCTCTTGAATTCTTCATAATCCGTAGTGGTATAGGTCTTTTCCTCCCTGTTCTTCAGTGCCTTGTCGAACATTGTGGTATGAATATCATCAAGCAATTTGGAAATAGTCTCTGTAAGATTATCCATGGATACGGTGAATTTCTCCAGGGTATCCCTTCTGGCTATTGTAACCTGGTTGTTTTCTATGTCTCTGGGACCGATCTCCATCCTTACGGGAACACCCTTCATCTCCCACTCGTTGAACTTCCAGCCGGGACTGTAGGTATCCCTGTCATCCATTTCAACCCTGAAGCTCTTCTCCAGCTCCTCTTTTACCGCTTTTGCCTTATCCAGCACCCCTTCCTTGTGGAAAGCTATTGGAATAATTACAACCTGTATCGGGGCAACTCTCGGAGGCATTACAAGACCCCTGTTGTCTCCATGGACCATTATGATTCCTCCGATAAGCCTTGTGGATATCCCCCAGGAGGTGCTGTAAGCATACTTAAGCACGCCATCCTTATCCAGGAATTTTATATCAAACATCTTTGAGAAATGCTGTGCCAGATTATGTGATGTACCCGCCTGCAAGGCTTTTCCGTCATGCATCATCGCTTCCATCGTATAAGTACGGAGAGCCCCTGCGAATTTTTCCTTTTCACTCTTTTGTCCAAGTATCACAGGCATCGCCAGTTCGTCTTCCGCAACCTGCCTGTATATTTCCAGTATCATTAAGGTTTCCCTCTGGGCATCCTCCTCATCTGCATGCACCGTATGGCCTTCCTGCCATAGGAACTCGGCCGTCCTGAGGAAGGGCCTTGTAGTCTTTTCCCATCGAACAACATTGCACCACTGGTTTATCAGCAGGGGAAGATCCCTGTATGATTGCACCCACCTGGAATACATATCGCAAATTATGGTCTCCGAGGTCGGCCTGATGAACAATCTCTCGGTAAGCTCCTCATTGCCTCCGTGGGTAACCCACAGCACCTCGGGAGCAAATCCCTCAAAGTGATCAGCTTCCTTTTTCAGATAGCTTTCCGGTATCAAAAGCGGAAAGTAAGCATTCTTGTGCCCTGTAGCCTTGAACCTTCTGTCGGCTACTCTCTGAATTCCTTCCCATACTCCATATCCATAGGGCTTTATTACCATGCACCCCTTTACAGGAGCATAGTCAACCATATCCGTCTTTAAAATGACATCAGTATACCACTGGGAAAAATCCTCTTCCATCGGGGTAATCTCTTTTACAAATTCCTGCTGCTTCTTATCAGCCATATTAATCTCTCCTTATCTGAAATTGAAATGAACAATACAATAAAAAAACTTCGCCACATGAAAGGGACGAAGTTTTACTCGCGGTACCACCCTATTTGAACATACGCCATTATACATATATTCCTCTTCAGCCTTTAACGCAGGCATACGGTGGGAGTTCATCCCCGGCTTGGAGGTTGGGTTCGATAAAAGTCATCCTGGAAAGCATCTCAGCTGTCAAGCTTTCCTCTCTTAAGGCAGCTTATTATCTACTATTCCTCTTCATTGCTTTTGTTCTTTAAATTAAACTTATTATATATTATGGTATTTTGCATGTCAATATACTCATCCTTCTGCTATTGTGCAGTTGAATGTAGGGAATGAAAATAGTAGTATATACATATAGATAGAAATTCTTCACAAGGAAGTGTTCATATGTCTGATAAAAATGAAATGAATGATATCGATATATTTGACACAGAATGCGGGGAGCTGCTTAAACTGGTACTTGACGGTATAAATGATGCAATCTGTGTAGTGGACATCAACTGCATAACCAGGTACTGGAACAAGGCTGCCGAAAAGCTTTATCAGATCGACCGGGAAAGTATAATTAACAGGCATATTAAAGAATTCTTCCCTAATTCATTACTTCCCAGGATCATTAAGGAAAAAAAGGCTTATGACAATATTTACAACAATCCAAAAGAAGGCTGTTACAATGTCATTAGTGCTTCGCCGCTGTATATGAACGGCCGTTTGGTCGGAGGCATAAGCCTGGACCGGGATGCCACAGAGTTCATAAAAACCTCCGAGCTGTTGGTGAAAGCCCAGTCCAATCTTAATGTACTGGAGCATGAAATATCAATAATCAATAAGAACAGGTACTCATTTTCACAGATTCTCGGTAACAATAGAGCCCTCAGGGACAGCATCAGGCTGGCAAGAGATATTTCAAGATCGAATATCAATGTTCTGATAACCGGTGAGAGCGGTACCGGCAAGGAGCTGTTCGCCCGCGCAATTCATATGGAAAGCAACCGGGAAGGTTATTTTGTACCCATTAACTGCAGTGCCATTCCTAACGAATTAATTGAAAGCGAGCTTTTCGGATACGCGGCAGGAGCCTTCACCGGTGCTCTGAAAACCGGCAAGATCGGTAAAATGGAACTGGCCAATAACGGTACACTTTTTCTTGATGAGATAGGGGACATGCCGCTGAGTATGCAGCCGAAAATACTCAGGGTCCTTGAAAATGGAGAAATGACCAAAATAGGCAGTGAAAAAACCATAAAGACTAATATCAGAATCATTACTGCCACTAACAAGAATTTATCGGAAATGGTAGAAGCCGGATTGTTCAGAAAAGACCTTTACTACAGGCTTAACTCAGTTGTTATAAACCTTCCTCCTTTGAGAGAAAGGAAGGACGATATACCATTGCTTGTAAACAGATTCATTGAGGATTACTGTATGGAATACGGGATTAATATCCTGGGCATTACTCCTGAGGTTTTGGATAGCTTTGTTAATCACAGCTGGGAAGGAAATATCAGAGAATTGAAAAATGTCATCGAGAGAATAGTTGTACTGGCAAGAAACTCCAATACCGGAGTGATTGATGCTTCTTTTCTGCCGCAGAACCTTGGAGGAATCAGAAAACCTATCCCCGCCGCAAAGCAGGACAGCATATATGACCTGAATACAATACTGGAGAACGCCGAAAGAGAAGCCTTGATAAATGTCATGAGGATATCCGGAGGCAATAAGGCACATTGTGCAAAGCTTCTGAATATACCGAGAAGCACCTTGTACTTCAAGCTGAAGAAGCATAATCTGGAAAAATAATTATACACCATCAGAAACGTCAATACACTGACATTTGTGTCAATGTGCTGACGTTTTTCTTATATAAAATTTACGTTACTGTCAATATATTGACGCATGCGTATACAAGCTCTAGTAAAATGAACCGTTTCCTGGGTTGGCATGCAAATTGCTATGTAATATTTTTAATTAGAGAAAGGGGGAATTCCTATGAGGATTGAGCAACATCCAATCATCACATTCAACAAAAGCAGAAAAATACAGTTCACATTCGACGGAAAGATTTATGAAGGATACGAAGGTGAACCAATTGCAGCCGCTCTGCATGATGCCGGGATAAGGGTCCTGGGCCATAGCCACAGGCTTGGAAGGCCCAGAGGTTTTTATTGTGCAATTGGCAATTGTTCCTCCTGCCTTATGGTAGTGGATGGCAAACCTAATGTAAGGGTTTGCGTGGAAAAGCTCAAGGAAGGAATGGTAGTGGAGACTCAGATAGGAAGGGGGGAAATCAAGTGATACATACAGATATAGCTATAGTAGGAGGAGGACCTGCCGGACTGCGTGCAGCCATAATGGCAGCCGAATCCGGTGCAAAAGTTATAATCATCGACAGGAACAGCCAGTTGGGCGGACAGTTGATAAAACAAACTCATATGTTTTTTGGTTCCCAGAAGCAATATGCCTCGAAAAGAGGTATAGATATTGCAAATATCCTGATATCTGAATTGGACAAATATAAGGATAATATCACCGTCATGCTTGATTCAACAGTAATAGGACTGTATGAGGACAGAGTCCTGACTGTTGATCAGGGAGGCAAATATATAAAAATAAAACCGAATACTATAATTATTGCTACAGGCGCTTCAGAAAAATTCCAGGCTTTCCCCAATAATGATTTACCCGGCATATACGGAGCAGGAGCCGTGCAGACATTAATGAATGTCTATGGAGTAGCTCCCGGAGATAGCGTATTTATGGTCGGAGCAGGCAATATAGGGCTCATTGTAAGCTATCAGCTTATGCAGGCAGGAATACAAGTAAAAGGTGTAATATGCAGAGGCCCGAAATTCGGCGGTTATGCAGTACATGCTTCAAAGCTGAAAAGACTTGGTGTTCCTGTAATGCCTTCCCACAAAGTCGTATATGCCCATGGTAAGGATAAGCTGGAAAAAATCACACTGATAAAGCTCGACGAAAATAAAAAAGAAATCCCCGGTACCGAGTTTGATATAGAAGTTGATGTGCTGTGTATTGCAACGGGGCTGACCCCGCTGGCAGAGCTTCTATGGCAGATGGGCTGTGAGATGAAGTATATTTCAGAGTTAAGCGGTCATGTTCCCCTTAGGGACAAAAACCTAATGACCAGCCTTGACGGTATTTATGTTGCCGGAGACGTTGCCGGTATCGAAGAGGCAAGCAGTGCTATGGTTGAAGGAGCACTGGCCGGCTTGTGCGCTGCAAAGGCAGCCGGTTATATTCATCCGGATTATGAAGCCCTTGTAGAGGACTGTCACAAACAGCTTTATGATTTACGTTCAGGCCCTGAAGGTGAAGCAATCCGTAAAGGTCTTTCCAAAGCTGAGCTTAAGGAGGTTGGTTTATAATGCTTGAAAGAACCGGTGTGCCTACAAAAGAGAATATCGAAAGTGTAACACCTTCGAAGGAGAGGTTGTCAAAAGGTCCGGTAGCAATTATTGAGTGCTTTCAGGAAATACCCTGCAATTCCTGTTATACATCCTGTAAGAAAGGCGCGATAAAAGAGCTGATAGATATTAATGACCGTCCGATATTGGATCCTGAAAAATGCAACGGCTGCGGCGTTTGTATAAGCAATTGTCCGGGGCTTGCGATTTTTGTAGTTGACGAATCTTATTCCGAGACTGAAGCTCTGGTAAAGATACCCTATGAGTTTTTACCATTGCCTGAAGAAGGAAGCTTCGTTACAGGTTTGGACAGAGAAGGAAAACCCGTATGCAGGGCAAAGGTTGAAAAGGTTCTGAATGCAAAAGCACAGGACAGAACTCCTGTAGTATCTTTGATAGTTCCAAAAGAGCTTTCTATGACTGTAAGGTTTTTGAGCCTTAATGACCATTACAGCGATAATACTATAGTCTGCAGATGTGAAGAAATTACTCTGGGCGAAATAAGAGAATATATAAGACGCGGATATCAAAGCCTTGAGGAGATAAAAAGAATAAGCCGATGCGGCATGGGTCCGTGTCAGGGAAGAACCTGCAGTCAGCTTGTAATGCAGGAACTGGCCTCAGCTACGGGAAAACGGCTCTCTGAAATTCAAATGTCCGCATTCAGGCCGCCGACAGTACCGATTAAATTAGGTCAACTGGTTGGAGGTGATGATCATGAATAAAACTGCAAGTGTAGTAATAATAGGCGGAGGTATTTCCGGCTGCGCAATAGCTTATACCCTGGCCAAAAAAGGTGTAAAGGATATTGTCGTAATCGAAAGGGATTATCTTAGCAGCGGTGCTACGGGAAGATGCGGAGCCGGTGTCCGTATGCAGTGGGGTACCGAAATGAACTGCAGGCTGGCGAAGTACAGTATAGAATTCTTTGAAAGAGCGAACGAAGAGCTGGACTATGAATATGATATTGAGTTCAAACAGGGAGGATATCTCATAGTTGCTTCTACGGAAAAAGAAGTCAACCAGTTCAAGAAAAACATTGCTTTGCAAAACAGCCTGGGCATCCCTTCAAGATTGTTGACTCCCAAAGAAGCTAAGGAAATAGTTCCTCATATGGATGAAACAAAGATTATTGCCGCCACCTTCAACCCTAAGGATGGGCACCTTAACCCCTTCCATACCACTCAGGCCTATGCCAATGCAGCAGTCAGACTGGGTGTTGAGATAATGAAGTATACAACCGTTACCGGAATCAATGTTGAAAACGGTAAAGTAGTTGGCGTACAGACCGATAAGGGTTATATTTCAACTCCGGTTGTCGTAAATGCTGCCGGAGGGTACTCGCAGCTCATTGCAAAAATGGTGGGTATTGATCTGCCGGTATATTCAGAAAGGCATCAGATTCTTGTAACTGAGCCTGTAGCTCCTATGCAGGGGCCGATGTTTATGTCCTTCTCGCTTAATATATACTGCCAGCAGACACCCCACGGCAGCTTCATAATGGGAAGAGGCGATGCAAATGAGCCCAGGGATTTGAGAATCACATCCAGCTGGCACTTCATGGAGGAAATGGCCAAGACCTGTACCGAATTGCTGCCTCCTTTAAAGGAATTAAGAGTAGTACGTCAATGGTCCGGTTTGTATAATATTTCTCCGGACCGTCAGCCGATATACGGACCGGTTAAAGAGGTTGAAGGCTTCTATCTTGCATGCGGTTTCAGCGGACACGGCTTTATGTTCGGGCCTGTAACGGGAGTTGTTATAGCTGAGTCCATACTTGGAGAAACTCCCACAATTCCGGTTCATATGCTGGATAAGGACAGATTCGAACGCGGAGAACTTTTACTGGAGCCCTCTGTTGTATAAAAAGAATAATTCATATTAAATTTAATGATAAACCAAATAATACTGTCATTATTTGGTTTATCATTATAAATCCAGATCCTAATGTGTTTAAGGAGGTTTTGTAATGAAGGTCCTAGGCAAAAAACCCGAGCTGTGTATTCAATGTCATGCTTGTGAAAGCACTTGCTCCAATACATGGTTCAAGGAAGACAATGTACTGAAATCTTGCATAAGAATCAATGAAGATGATAACGGAAATGTTAAAATCACTTCCTGCACACAGTGCGGAGAATGTATAGACATATGTCCGGTTGAAGCTTTAAAAAGAGATAAGAACGGCATTGTAAGAGTAAACAAAAACATATGCGTCGGCTGCTTCATGTGTGTTGGTTTTTGTCCCGAATTGGCTATGTTTATGCATGAGGACTACCTGGAACCTTTCAAATGCGTGGCATGCGGCCAGTGTGTAAAAAATTGTCCGACTGGTGCTATATTTATAGCAGAAGAATAATGCTAAAGGAGGAAGATTTAATGGATATTGAAAAATTGAAATCCGCCCACAAACTCCTTTGCGAGTATAAGTACGAGTTGGGCACTGTCGACAGAGGTTATACAAACAGAACCTTATATATAAATCTCAGTGAGAATGCAATAAAAGAAAAACCGGTAACACAAATGATGAAGGACAAATTCATCGGCGGAAAGGGCTTTGGTTTATGGTATCTCTGGAATGCGGTTACTCCAAAAACCCGATGGAATGATCCTGAAAACGAGATAGTTATAGCTCCCGGTCCTGTGGCCGGAATTACACAATATCCCGGCGCCGGCAAGTCTCTTGTAGTAACTCTTTCACCCCTTACTGATTTACCTATGGACAGCAATGTAGGAGGTTACTTCGGTCCCCTTCTTAAATTCTCAGGCTTTGACGCCCTTGAGCTTCAAGGTAAGGCTGACAAGGATGTAATAGTATTTATAGACGGCAACAAAGGCATCATAAGGATTGAGGAGGCTCCCCTTGAAGCAATAGACAGCCATGTACTGGCAGAACAGCTTACAGACATGTACGCTGAAAGCGAAGCGGACAAGAGAAATGTCTCTGTAGTATCTGCAGGTACTGCTGCTAATTTCTCCAATATAGGTTTATTGAATTTTAGCTTCTATGATATAAGAAGGAAGGCTGTCAGATTAAAACAGGCAGGTAGGGGCGGTATTGGCAGAGTATTCAGGGACAAGAAAATAAAAGCCCTGGTAGTTCGCTTTGAAGGAATCAAAGGCAACCTTAACAATCCATTCGACCAAGGAGTCCTTAACAGGACAGGTATTAAATTCCACAAGGAAATGCATGATCTTGACGATAAACAGAACAGGATGAGGCAAATAGGAACTGCCAATATAATTGAAGTTATGGATAAGTATGATTTGCTTCCGACTCACAACTACAAATTCGGAGGTCATCCGGAAACATATAAGATATCTTCAAAGGTATTCACAAAAAAAGTCACTCAAAATATGCCTGACGGCTGCTGGTACGGCTGCAGCATGTCCTGTGCCAAGGCTGTAGACAACTTCGAGCTTAAGACCGGTCCGTACAAAGGGCAAAAGGTCATAGTAGACGGTCCTGAATACGAAAATGCGGCAGCACTTGGCCCCAACATAGGCATATTTGATCCCGATGTTATACTTGAGTTGAACTTCTACTGCGACACCTATGGTTTAGATACTATTTCCTTCGGTACCATGACCGCCTTTATTATGGAATGCTATGAAAATGGCATCCTTAATAAAGAAAGGACAGGCGGACTGGAACTGAATTTCGGCAATTCGGAAGCTGCACTGGAGCTGATACATAGAATTGCCAGAGGCGAAGGCTTCGGAAAAATTGCCGGACAAGGCGTTAAGAAAATGAAGGAATATTTCATTAAGGAATA
>Ga0116186_1001427_pt1 | contig 23745 bp, 29 predicted proteins | sample AD_JPNNA4_MetaG_FD_89806 | JGI IMG/M metagenome (GOLD analysis project Ga0116186, IMG submission 89806) | Active sludge microbial communities of municipal wastewater-treating anaerobic digesters from Japan - AD_JPNNA4_MetaG | ecosystem: Engineered > Bioreactor > Anaerobic > Digestate | place...
ATAATCAATAGAAGAATTGTTGAGTATTTGAGATACTACAACAATGAAAGATTACATCTTGGAATTGGATTAAAAACCCCAATTCAGATGCTCAAGTGTTTCCAAGGTGCTGGTTAGAGAACAGGAGTTTTGAAAATTCTTTAAAATTTCAAAATATTCGATTATATAATCGAATATAAAAGAATCTATACTTATTTGTTCTTAACAATTTTAGATCTGACCCGGTTTGCGACCAGGTCTAAAACTCATTTAATTCGTTAAGATTTTTTGATGTGTGTCTTTACAACACCGCTCGAACTCATTTTATCCGAAATTCCTGACCGAAACCAGCCGCTCCGCCCCGCCGCCGCTCGCTGACGCTCGCCAGCCAGCAAAAAAGTTTTCTCTGCTTTTCTGATTTGCGCGCGCCCGATTTTTTCTTCCCCGCCTGCGCCGAGGCTTCGGCGGGCAGGTAAAAGGAACAGAAAACTTTTTTGCTGGCTTCTGCTCTGACCGAGCAGGCGGCGGGAGCGGAGTTTATCCGGCCTCTGGCGGACTTCCGGCTCGGGCGCGGCGGAATTCCCCCCCACACCCCCTTCCGCCGCGCCCTCGCTTTTCGCGCCGACGGAATTTGTGCCAGCATAAGCTGGCGCGCCGTTGAAAAATCTTGACTGAGAAACAACGAATTGATAAAATGCAATCAAAAGGTCGAAATTTATTAAAAATAAATTAAGAAAGAAGGTGCAACTATGTCACTCATTCCATGGAAACCATTCTCTGATCTTGATAAGTTCTTCGGCGATGATGATTGGCTGTTGCCGGTATTTCCGCGCATGGAGCTTGCCAAGCCCGCGATGGATATTAAGGAAACAGACAAAGACGTGATTGCCGAGATGGAAATTCCCGGCTTCGATCCGGAAAAAGTTGATGTGTCGGTTGAAGACGGCGTTTTGCGGGTAAAGGGCTCAATGGACGAGAAAAAGGAAGAGGAGAAAAAAGGATACTGGCGCAAAGAAATCCGCCAAGGATCGTTTGAACGAATGGTGCGCTTGCCGGCCGCGGTCAAAGAAGACGCGGTTGAGGCAACCTACGAAAAAGGCGTCCTCAAAATCGTGATGCCCAAAGCCGAAGTCAAGCCGAGCTCCAAAGTCAAAATCCAGATCAAAGAAAAATAAAAATCCCTCGCTTCCCCTTAACGGGGGATTTTTATTTTCTACCACTATAAACTCTTCGGAGCCTTCTCTAATTTCACCTCAACCGTTTTTTCGCTTCCTTTGTGCAAAATTTTCAGTTTTACGGCGTCTCCGATTTGCTTCTGTCTAATAATTGAGGCAAGCGACTTTCCTTGCTCAAGTTTTACTCCGTCAACTTCAAGAATGATGTCATTTTCAACGATGCCGGCTTTATCGGCTGGCGATCCGGGAATGACCGCCAAATCTTCAGCTGTTTCGCCGCGTGATACCAAGACGCCATAATCAACCGTAAGATTATTTTTCTTTTTCAAATTCTCCGTTATCTGCACATAACGGACGCCAAGATACGGCCGCACGATCTCGCCATGCTTTTTTACGGAATCAGCAATGCCCTTAACCGTGTTGCTGGTGAGCGCAAATCCTATGTTTTCGGCTCCGCGCGATACGGCGACATTAACTCCAATCACATTGCCTTTGATATCCAAAAGAGGTCCGCCGGAATTGCCGGGATTGATGGCCGCATCTGTTTGAATCACCCCTTCCAGCTGTTCCGATTTGCCGAATTCGTCTCCGGCAGTAATTGAACGGGACAAACCCGACACCACGCCGACCGAAACCGAATTGCGGAACTCGGCTAAAGCGTTCCCAATGGCAATAACGGTCTGTCCGGGTTTTAATTTGTCGGAGTCGCCAAACGAAAGATATGGGAAGCCGGTACCTTTCACTTTCAAAATCGCCACATCCAGTGCCGAATCTTTAGCCAATATCTCGGCATCGTATTTCTTGCCGTCATTGGCAAGTACCGTGTATTCGGCCTTGTCGTCATCTACCACATGCTTATTAGTTACAATGTAGCCGTCAGATGAGATAAAGAACCCCGAGCCGCCCCCAACTTCGCGCTTTTCCGTACCATTTTGTTTTTGCTGAGGAGCAGGAATGCGGAACCTGAAACCGTTATTGCCAAAAAAATCATTGAAGAAATCGTCTCCAAACGGATCAAATTCCTGATAGTACTGCTCGATAATCGGCACATCTTTTGTAATAACTATAGAGACAACCGCCGGGCTGGCTTTTTCAACCACATCAATAATTCGCGATTCTTCAGCGGCCGTGTCTGTTTTTACTGTCTCTCCGTTGCCGCCGACTACAGGCGCCACATTTTTATTCAAAAAAGAAGAAACGGCGCTAGGAAAAGAAGCGCCGCTCACGGCAAGAATAATCCCTCCGACCACAACTAAAATCGCGACGGTCAACACGCTCGCGCAAACGCTTACCAAAATGGTTGTTTTGTTGTTTTTGATTAGGGTTTTGAGTTTCTCATTCATATTTTTTACATTTTATATTTTATAAAAACAATTTTATCAGTCAAGATTTTGCTAATTTTAAAATCAAATACCCGTATTCACGCCAAAATCATCTGCTCGACTTGTTTCTGCGCTCCGGCGACAATGCTTTCCGCTTCTTGTCGCAATTCCGTTGCTTTTGCTCGTATCTTTCTGATTTTGGCAACCATTTCGTTTTGCTTATCTTTTGGCGGATAAATAACCCGCAAACTTCCAATTTCATCAAGATTGATATTCGCGCGAGCGACTGGCCGTTTAATTCTGTCTAATTGAATTTGTCCGATTTTTGAGTATAGAAATTCCTTTGCGTATTCGGGATTAACCTGCTCGTCCAATCTAACCAGCGCAATCGCTTGATTGATATTCGCTTCTCTATCATTTTCATAAACAGAAACTTGTCTGATTGTCGCACCAACAATCGCAATCATCAAATCGCCCTTTTTCAACTGCGAGCTTTTCAATTTTTTATTGTGAATTTCCGGCTTAACATAAAGCAAAGAATTAAAATCAATTTCGTTGTCTGGATTTATGTTTCCGCTTCTCACAAACGGAATTCCGCTATCTTGGTCTGTGTAAGCGTCGCCACCGGATAACGGCGTTGCTCCGCTTGTTATTTTTGTTGAAAGATTTTTCAAGGTTTTAACATTGTATTTCGTGGTTGAGAAAATTTTGTCTAACATTTTGAAAATAGGACGAAAATATGAAGGGTCAAGTCGGGTCTGAATTTCATCACTCCAAACTTCAAATACCCGCTCTGCCCCCCCCTCTGGCAGTTTTATTCCGAGCTCTCCGAGCACATAATCGTCGATTTTCCGAAAGTCAGATTTTGGTGGGCACGGAAGGAATTGAACCTTCGACCTCTTCTTTATCAGAGAAGTGCTCTACCACTGAGCCACGCGCCCGGAAAATAAAATGATGATTATTATTTTATTATGTGGACCTGATCGGAATCTCACTCGCTCGCATCATTCGACAAGCTCATGACTCGAGCTCTCTAAAAACCTCTCGGTTTTTAGTATTTTCCTACACGGGAAAACACCCAGTTTTCCCGACCCCTTTCTGATTCGAATCCGCTCCAGCTATATAAATAAAATAATAATTTGGCTAATGATTATTATTTTATTATGTGGACCTGATCGGATTCGAACCGACGACCCCCTCATTGCAAATGAGGTGCTCTACCAACTGAGCCACAGGCCCTCCTAAGTTTTACGAAGTAAAATTTAAGTATGTATACAAAATAAATATACTATCATAAAAATGATTATATAAAAAATTATAAAAAATACAATAGGAAAAATAAAAATGGCTTATGAATTTAACAAGCCATTTTTATTAATTGATAATAATCCCAAATTAAGTTGAATGATATTGCGGGGGATCTGCAATATTAAGAAAGAAGATCCCCCTTTTCATGGATGCATGATTTTTCATTTTTTACCGCGGTATTCCTTGGTTATTTAGGGGAATTTTTATTATGGCATCCCTCATAATAAAAACTGATTCCTATCAAAATAAAATTGGTGGCCCGGTTCAGTTGGGGGCGCTCAACCGGGCCATTTGAAAAGAACTATTATTAAAAACTATTAATTGATTTCAATAAAAAAGCGCCTGATATGCAAGGATTGTGTCTTACAAGAGATCAGGCGCACACAAGGACGCAATTGGTTGTTTATTCTTATGAGGAAAATAGAGAACAAAGAGCAGGCAAGGCAAAACGCATGGCGTCCTTCATGCATAATGTCTATTATCTCTGCTCTAGAGATTTGCATTTCTATTATATTTATTTATAAAGATCTAACCTTTAGATATCAAAAATAAAAATAATGTCAATAAGAAATCAAAAAATCGCCAGATATTTTCCAGCGATTTTTTGAAATGATTATCTGGAACAGCCACGATTCATCAAAATTTTGCAAATATTTTTAATGCCTGCAAAAGGGCATTATTATAGAGTCAAGAACTGAATTCAAGTTCTCGAATCTAATCGCCTCTTCATTTTAAATAAATAAAATGAATAAATAAATGATCTACGAGCAGCTTCCGCTACCCGTGCCTTGTTACGACTTAGCTCTTGTTACTGGTCTTAGTTTAGGTCCAATCGAGTTGGAACTTCGACTACTACCAACTCCCCTAGCTTGACGGGCGGTGAGTACAAGACTCAGGGACATATTCACCGCAACATGTCTGATTTGCGGTTACTAGCGATTCCAGCTTCATGAGGGCGAGTTTCAGCCCTCAATCCGAACTGAGATTGGCTTTTGGGATTAGCTCCGTCTTGCGACTTGGCTACCCTCTGTACCAACCATTGTATCACGTGTGTGGCCCAAGGCGTCAAAGGGCCATGCTGATTTGGCGTCATCCTCACCTTCCTCCCAGTTGTCCCGGGCAGTCCCCTGTGACATTTAAAACACAGGGCAAGGGTTGCGCAGGTTTACCCATCTAAGGGAGCGCCTCACGGCACCTGCTGACGACAACCATGCAGCACCTGCCTAGCCGTTCTTGCGAAGGGTTCTGCTTTCACAGAACTTTCGTCTAGGTTTCAAGCCTTGGTAAGGTTCCCCGTTTGTCGTCGAATTAAACCACATGATCCACCGCTTGTGTGAGTCCCCGTCTATTCCTTTGAGTTTTAGCCTTGCGGCCGTACTTCCCAGGTGGATTACTTAACGCGTTAGCTACGCCACTGAAAGGGTCGACACTTCCAATAGCTAGTAATCATCATTTAGGGCGTGGACTACAAGGGTATCTAATCCTTTTTGCTACCCACGCTTTCATGTCTCAGTGTCAGGATCGCCCCAGTTAGTTGCCTTCGCTTTTGGTGTTCCCATCGATATCAACGGATTTCACCCCTACACCGATGGTTCCACTAACCTCTAACGTCCTCAAGTTGGATGGTTTCCCTTGTGTTTCAAAGGTTGAGCCCTTGAACTTTAACAAAAGACTACTCCAACCACCTACACATGCTTTACACCCAATAAATCCGGATAACGCTTGGGGTCTCTGTATTACCGCTGCTGCTGGCACAGAGTTAGCAACCCCTTATTCGCAAGGTACAGTCAGAAAACTTCTTCCCTTGCAAAATTAGTTTACAATCCGAAGACCTTCTTCCTAAACGCGGTGTCGCTGGATCAGGGTTTCCCCCATTGTCCAATATTCTCGGCTGCTGCCTCCCGTAGGAGTATGGACCGTATCTCAGTTCCATTGTTGGGGGTCGTGCTCTCACACCCCCTACCCGTCATAGCCTTGGTAAGCTCTTACCTCACCAACAAGCTGATAGGACGCAGACCAATCCCATTCCGCCTTACGGCTTTACCCTTGCGGGACTATCGGGAATTACCCCATCTTTCGATGAGCTATGCCCGTGAATGGGGGATGTTTCTACGCGTTACTAACCCGTCTGCCGGTACCCTTGCGGGCCCCGTGACTTGCATGCCTTATCCACACCGCCAGCGTTCATCCTGAGCTAGGATCAAACTCTCAATAGAAAATAGATGAATTATGGCTGTTTCAAACAATCATAAGTTTGAATATGTATAGATAATTTGTAATTGATTTAACCAATTTACAAATTAAATTATATAAAGATCTTTCAATCTTCTTTTCGCGTATGTGTACATTAGCAAAACTAAAAAAAAGTGTCAATACCTTCTCAAAACTTCTATATTGTGGAAAACTATATATCTTTCTTTTTACTCAAAAAATTAATTATTTTATCAGCTGTTTCCTTTGAATCTAATTGAAGAAAAATATTTTTTCCATACCATCCATATTTTGTTGAAAAAAAATCACTATTCCCATTTTTTTTATTTTTTCCCGTTAACATCATTTCGTGACAATCAGTTATCCCCGAATCAATATATGTTTTTATTATCAAAGAAACGCCTTTTTGTGTAGAAAAAATAATATTTAAATAATCATTGTATTCAAAAATATCAAAACCAATTATCTTATCGTATGGGCATATTTTAGAAAAATTTATTCTATGATTTTGGAAACGCAAACCATCTTTTAAGAAAAATATATCTCCTTGAATAATCTTATCTATTTCCTTCTTTTTATAAGGCCAGAGATTAAGAAAAATAACTCCTATCGAAAGCGATAAAAAACCAAAAAATCCTATTCCTTTTGCTAATTTTTCAATAGTTGGCGTTATTGTTTCTTTTGAGATCGCGATAAACAATATCAAAAAACCAATAATTATAGAAATTGATATTATCCAAAGGTATTCTTTTAAATAAGCTTTTTTAAGCTTATTCTTATCGATATTTATTATTAATTCTTCAATCATTTTAAATTCATTATACTATGATAATTAAAAAATAAAAAAGCGGAGACAAAATAGCTCCGCTTTTATGATTAATCATTATAAACAAATAATGAATCGACTCTCTTAATAATAGTTTCAGGCTTGGTATTGATAGGAAAATGAATCTGAGTAATCTTAGGATGTCTAATTCTTGCTTTCATCCAACTTCTCCTGGAAATAGTCACGCCAAAGGATATTGATACGCATTTATCATCAATGATTTTATAGCAAGTAAAATCTTTTCCATGCAAGTCAGACCATGAATATTTTTTATGATGGACGACTTTTATGAATTTTCCAGATTTTTCTAAAATATCAGCTATAAAATCCTCTCTCTGTATACCAATTTCTCCATATCTTTCTCTCCTTCTGTTTCTTGACTGGAATGTGTTACTCATCTTCCCCCTTTCCTTTTTTAAAATTAAAGTTCTTTTTATCTAAAATAGAATAAAATAATTATTAAAAAAAGTCAAATAATTTTTAACTTCTTCTGTATAATCTTTCCTCTCTTTTGGGGCTCGAATCCCACTATCTCAAAAATAAAAAAATAACCACTTTACAGCAGTTATTTTTTTATTGGAGCCGGTGAAGAGATTCGGACCTCCGACCTGCTGTTTACCCAAATCCGCTATATAAGCTTCGTAGGGCGAAGCAAAACAGCTTCATACTTCATGAGCCGAAGAGAGGATTCGGACCTCCGACCTGCTGTTTACAAAACAGCTGCTCTACCACTGAGCTACTTCGGCAACGATACGCCATAGCTTAAAGCAAAGGCGATCGATATTTATTTCTTTAATATCTTATTTAAATCTTCATCTCTCAAAACTCTTCTTCTTTGACTGATTTTTTTCTCTTTCAATTCTTGCCAATATCCAACTGAAAAAATATCTTTGGCAGTAGAATGGATTTCATGTTTCTCTTGAACCTTTTTTATCATTTCATTTGTCTTTCCACCAGCCTTTATTATCCATTCCCTTATTTTTACTAAAATATCTTCTAAAAATTTAACAAACTTAAAATATTGCCAAGGATTAAGCTTTTTAATCTTCTCCTTAATAATCTGATCTAATTGTTTCTCTTCTTCCAAGCTATATTTCACGCCTAACAACAAAGGAATTTTTTTCTCAACAATTGAAAAAACTGCAAAACCGCTTCCAATCATCACTGTCAATGCTATTAGGATGTAAATAATACCCATAATTATATTTCCATTCTTTGAAACTTATTCAAAACAATTTTTTCACCTATTTTGGAAACTAATTCATCAATTGCCTGTTTAACTGTTTTTTCAGGATCTTTATAGAATAGCTGATCATACATGCAAACTTCTTTTTTGAATTTTTCCAATTTGCCTAATACTATTTTTTCAACAATATCCGCTGGTTTTCCAGAATTAGCCATTTCTTCAGTATAGATTTCTTTTTCCTTATCAATTACTGTTTGCGGTATATCTTCTTCTTTCAAATATTGCGGATAAGAAACAGCCGCATGCACTGCCAAATCATGAGCTAATGCCAAAAAATCTTCCGACTTTGCTACAAAGTCAGTTTCGCATCTCAAATCGATTATAGCTCCAAGCTTCTTATTAAAATGGATATAGCTTGCGATTGCTCCATTATTCGTGCTTTTATCTTGCCTCTTTGCGCCGATATCCTGACCCCATTTTCTCAAAAGCTCTTTTGCTTTTTCGATATCTCCAGAAGATTCTTCTAAAGCCTTTTTGCATTTAGAAATTGAAACACCTGTCTGGTCTCTCAATTCCTTGATTTGCTCAAGTGTTATCATATTTTAAATTTAAAAATATATGCAATTAATATTATAATTTGCAATCTAATTTTTGGCAATTATCTTGCTTGTTCTCCAACTCCTGTTTGAGTTAAGACTGGTTTTATCTTAGAGAGAATATTTTGCATTTCATCAAGAATATATTTGATTGATGATGGAGTATCATCGCTTGCTGGTATCGGATAATCAATCAAAGAAGGATCAACATTAGTATCTACGATAGCCACTGTTTTAACTCCATAATCCTTTGCTTCTTTAACCGCTAAAGAATCTTTGCAAATATCTAAAAGTATCAAAACATCAGGAGTTCCATTCAAATTCTTTAATCCGCCCATTTTAGTCTGGATTTTTGCCATTTCTTTTTCAATATGGACTCTTTCTTTATTTGAATATTTTTCAAGATCTCCTCTTTCTTTCTGTTTTTCAAAATTTATCAATTGATTCACCCTTTTTTTAATTACTGGGAAATTGCTGATAGTTCCTCCTATCCATCTTTCGTTGACATAGGACATATTGCAAGTTTCTGCAAAATTCTTAACCATTTCCCTGGCTTGAACTTTTGTGCCTACAACCATAACTGTTTTTCCTTCTGAAACTACGCCTTTTAAAAACTCTATAGCCTCAATAAGCATTTCTTGAGTTTTATTAGCGTCTATTATATCAATAAAACCTTTTACTCTTGAGATATAAGGTTTCATTTTAGGATGACGTCTTGAAGTATGGTGTCCTATTACAACGCCTGCTTTATTTAGTTCTTCTGTCTTGTTAATTATATTTTCCTGCATTGTTTTTTTCTATAAAAATTTTACAAAACTTATAATATCATAATATTAAATTAAATCAAGGGGTAATATAGTTATCTGAAGCAAAAATAAAAATCTGCCTCTTTTTTAAAGGCAGATTTTAAAAATCAATCTATCATCTGAAATTATCTTTTAGCTTGTCTTTGCTTGCGCGCTTCCTCGCAAATTCTTTTAGGATCTATTTTAAATTCTTCTAAAAGAGCAACTGTTTCCAAAGTTTTGGTTTTACGTTCAGTTTCTTGATCGCTATGCTCTGTAATACCATTAGAAATTTCTTTTGTCCCGCTTTTTGCTCCTTTTCTTCTTCCTTTTACAAATCTTCTTGCTGATTGCGACATATAGATCCTCCTTAAGTTTTTTATGTTCTATGGGATATCTTTATTATCCTATATTAATTATAGCACACTTTATTTAAAATGTCAATAGAAAGACAAATATCCTACTCTGTATGCATAACAAATATAAAACTAAGGATCGATAGTATATTGCGCCCTGGCGATAAGTTCGTTTATAAACGCATAATACTTTAGCATATTCTTTTGATTCAAGACATAAAAAATTTTTCCATCTGATTCGCGAGAAGGAGGCATTTGACTGTCCGTTAAATCAATTTGTAAAAAAACTTCTCCGTCTTTTAAAAGTTTAATATTCCCGCCCGAACAAAAATCAGCTTTAATCGATGCCTTAACTATCTCTCCATCAGAGAGCTTGCCAGTAATTGTGGCATCATAGCAAAAATTAACAAATCCGCCATCTTCTTCCAAAATTTCAAGTTTGTTTAAGGCCATTTCCTCCTCCTTTTTAAAACAATATTTTAAATGCGCTATGATATTAATTAAAGTATATATCTGCCTTAATTTTATGCAAGCGCCTCCAAGGGTTGCAAAAAAATTTTTTTCTGGTAGAATATTTTGGTAATACCTAATCATAAATATGAAAAAAGATATACACCCTAAATATTATAAGGATGCGACAGTTAGTTGCGCTTGTGGAAATAAATTCGTTGTAGGATCCACTAAACAATCAATCGAAACAGAGGTATGCCCTAAATGCCATCCTTTTTATACTGGAAAAGAAAGATTAGTTGATACCATGGGAAGAATTGAAAAATTCCAGAAAAAAATGGCAAGCAAAAAGGAAGCTAAACCTAAAAAAGAAAGAGTGAAAAAATCCAAAAAGTAATTCTATATTCCCTTATTAGGGAAGAATTATGAAGAATAATGATTCTATAATTATGGAAATAAGAGCCGGAGTCGGTGGAAACGAAGCGGCTCTTTTTGCTAAAGATTTATTCTCAATGTATTCTAAATATGCCCAATCAAAAAATTGGTCTTTAAAAGTTTTAGATGAAAATATTACTGATTTATCGGGGATAAAAAGCATTTCTTTTATTTTGAAAGGTGAAGGAGTTTATAATAAAATGCGCCATGAAGGAGGAGTGCATAGAGTTCAACGCATACCAAAAACTGAAAAAGGAGGAAGAGTACATACTTCAACAGTTTCTATAGCTGTTTTAGCAGTTCCCGATCCTACTGAAATTCAAATTTCCCCTTCTGAAATTAGAATGGAAGCTTGCAGATCAGGGGGCGCTGGAGGACAAAATGTAAATAAAAGAGAAACTGCTGTAAGAATAGTCCATATTCCAACAGGAATTGCAGTAGAATCACAAAGCACTAGAACTCAGCAACAAAACAAAGAGAATGCTTTATCTTTACTTAGAGCAAAACTTATGGAAATTAAAGATAAACAACAAACTCAAATGACTCAAGAACAACGCAATACCCAGATAGGCAGCGCTGACCGATCCGAAAAAATAAGAACTTATAATTTCCCCCAAGATAGAATTACTGACCATAGAATTTCCAAATCATGGCATGATATTGAAAAAATAATCGGAGGTAAGATAGAAAAAATCATTGATTCAATGGAATATTTAAATTGATAAAAATGCTCTTTTAAAATATAAAGAAAGGAGGCTTTGCTTGAAAAAATCAAAAGCCAAAGGATATCGCCATCATTCTTTGCCTAAATCCAGAATGACTGAAAAGATGAAAAAAGAGATGACTCACCAGACTAATCATCAAAAATTCATAAAATATATTCCTGAAAATATTGGTCATTGCGAATATCACCGAATTTTTAAAAACCGAAATGCTGTTGAAGTAATAAAAACAATCATATATTCTTATAAGTTGAAAAGAAGATTAAGAAATTCAAAAATAACTAAGAGTTTTTATAGAATGCTTGTCGTATCGAAATTGGCTTCCGGGAAAAGCAAAAGACTTTATTGCTTTCCAACAAAAAAAGAGCTTGCCATGATAAAAGAAGCCTCTCAAGGAAAAAATCCGAAAGAATTTTTAGAAGAGGTATTCCAAATGCTAAATATTGGAAAATTCTTGGAACAAGATACTGTCCAAATCTTCTTGAATGAAATACTTAAAACTTGGGAAGAAAAACAATTATGCCTTCCAAAATAAAAACAGCTGATTAAAATATTCAGCTGTTTTTTGTTTGTTTTTTGAAAAAATCAAAGAATTGAAACGAATATGTTGGAAAAGCTTTATTAAATTCCTGTCTAATCTCTTTGGATATCAAAGAGCATATCTCATCTAATTTCTCTGGATCAATATGCAAATAATGCTTATTATCCATCCATTGAGCAAGTGGTTCAACCAAATTATCAATTGAAATTTTAGAAATTATCTCGTTTGGCATCTTTATTTTAAGCGCCTGATCATTATGACCATTGTTTTCATTCTTAATATATCTTGTCAGCGAAATAGATTCAATCCCTTCCTTTTTGACTATACAATCAATTTTCATCATAGTTTCCTTAGTTTCAGCTATGATTCCTATATCATAATGCTCTTTTTCTTTTTCAATTCTGCTGATAGATGATGAAATTATGCTGAAATATTTATTCAGTTTTCCATTATTTTTTTTCCCAGCCAATTGATCCTCCTTTTCAAAAAATTTTTTATTTTTAAAGGTGCAAAAATAACTCCATCAATAGTATAGATTGATTAAAAATTTTTTCAAGTATCAATTAAAAAATCATCGCTTGGCAGGAGGCTGACATTGCTCCAGTATCTATGAACGATTGGATACAATCAGCTCTCTGTTTTACGCCTTGAGGATATCCATAAACTCCTGTTCCAAAATATCTGGCAGCAGCATTAGCCTCTCCATATCCAGAAGCTGAAGCGCCAGCATCTTTTAAGAATAATCCGCAAGCATAAAAAGAATCTTCAACATTCCACGGATTAGCAGAACCTCTTCCAGTATTGGCTATTACTTGATTCTTAAATAAATTCCAAGTTGTGGGAATGAATTGCGCTGGACCCATTGCGCCCCCATAAGTGCATCCTATATGTGGAGCTGGGCAAGAAACAGGCATTTTTGTATAATCTAATCCATTTTCATTGCATATTTGAATGAAAGATGGCACTTGAGTTGGCCTCATAGTCCCGCTTCCTGAAGGGTCTTTAACATAACATCCTCCAAGAACTTTTCCAATTCTTGTTTCCTGAGCAAGAATTCCCATTATAAAAGCCGGTCTTACTCCTATTTTTTCCCCAACTGCTTTAGCTAAATCCAAAGCTTCTCCGAAATTAGGAGCTTGAGAAACTCCTGAAATTCCAGCTAATTTAAAAATTTGAGCTCTAATTTTAGCTGCTTGAGCATCAGCTTCTTGTTTATATGTTTTATAGAGAGCCTCTTGTCCCTTTGTTTCTTTTAAGACAACTGCTTTTTGATCTTTTAGAGTTTTACTTTTGGCTTTTTGAGCTTCTTGTTCCGAGATCGTGTCTTCTAATTTATTTTTTTGACCTCCTAATTTTATTTTTTGGGATTCAAGATATTCTTTTAATTTTAAAGAATCATTAACCAAATCTTCATTCTTCAAAGAAAAATTTTTTAAAGCAATATATTCATCAAAAGAGTCCATCAAAGTTTTCCCTGATAAAAATATTTCAATCGGAGATTTTTGATCTTGAATATGAATCATTTGTAAAATATCACTCATTCTTTCCTTTAACGAATTTATCTGCAAGTCAGTTTCACCTATCGAAGATTTTGTTTTTTCAACTTGCATATTTAAATCTTTTATCATCACGCTATTCTTGGAAATTTGACTGTTAAGAGATTTTATTTTAGATTCTATAGCTCCAATTTCATTATTCAAAGTTTTAGCTTTTCCTTGATATTCTTTTACTGAATTATCAAATATTTGGGATTTGTATTCATAAAGCGCAAGGCATTTCTTCATTATCTCATTGCAAATCTCTTGTCCCATTTTCTGACATTCTGTTTCCAACGCTTTATCTTCACAAGTTTGTTCGCTTGCTGAAAAACTGTAGCCAAATGTTTTAAAGGCGACAAAACTTATTATTGCAAATATAAAAATGGGTAATATTTTTTTATCCATAATATAATTTTATCATAATCATAAGATAAATCAAAATGCAAAAAGCCCTGAGAAAACCAGGGCTTTTTAATAATTATCAATTAAACTTCTTCTTCAGGCACTTCTACTTTCTTTTCTTTTTCAATCTTTTCTACCGATTCAACATTTTCTTCAATTGGCTTTTCTAATTCTTGTTCAACTTCCTCATGAGCTGTTACTAAGGCAATAATCTGTTCTGGATCTTCTAAAAGCTTAACTCCGTTAGGTAATTTTATATCTTTTGCAAATATCCTGTCTTCAAAAGTGTTTAAAACCGATATATCAATTTGTATTTCATGAGGGATATCTTGAGGTAAAGCTTCAATATCAAGCTTATCGATATTTCTCACAAATTCACCGTGTAAATCTTTGACTGCCAAAGACTCTCCAACAAAGACCAAAGGCACAGAAACTTCTGTAGTTTGAGTCAAATCAGGAGCATAAAAATCAACATGCACTATTTCATTGCTTATTGGATTATATTGCAAATCTCTTATCAAAACTGGCATTTTTTTGCCATTAAATTCGAGGTTTACCAATCCAGTATATCCTACATCTTTAAAAATTTTGCCGAATTCTCTTAAATTCACTTCTAAAGAGATATTTTCCTGCTTTGGACCATATGCGACAACTGGCAAAATACCCTTGTCTCTCAAGAGCTCTGTTTTTTTACCTGATAACTCGCGTTTTTCAGCTTTTAATATATGTGTTATAGCCATATCGTTAATAATTATACAATATTCTATATTCTATTGATTTTTTTATTTTTGTCAATCTGGATGTTAAAAATATAGGTTTTAAAATAAATAAAAAGAGAGACTTTTCAGTCTCTCTTTTTTGTTTTTAATGTTATTTTCTGTTTTTCTCCATCAAGGAAGATCTTCTATTTCTATGATATTTAGCGGAAGAACTTGATTCTGTCTTATCATGCACAGTCTATAAACCAAATCAGATATTATTTCATTATTTATTTGGAAAAAATTATAATTCAGAAATTTCTCATATATCTGAGATGGTTTCGCTTCAAACGAAATTTTAGCGATGTCTTCACACATTTTTTCGAATTTACCTTTATTCTTTTTTAGGTAAACAATCTGGCTGGCATTTTCATTTCCCAATTCCTTAGCAAAAAAAATTATTTTCTCTTCTATAGCTTTTTTGCTGTTTAAAATATCGTATTTCGAATGAAGATTATTTGCTTCTTCAAGGTGCTTAAATAATGATAAGAATATTATTTTGATTTCTTGATTGCAATTCTTTTTATAACACCTATCCCAAATATCTTCTGGGGAATCAGGTATTTTTTTTAAATGCTTTTCATAGGCTGGTAAATATTCTACTTTTGTTAAATTACTTTCATCTTGTCCCATTCAAACCTCCTTTGTTTGGATAGTGTAATAAAAAATAGAATATTTTTCCACTTTTGTCAAATTAAAATAAAAAAGGAGAGTTTTTCTCTCCTCTTTTATTACTTAAGGCAAAACAATTTTTTCAATTCTGCAGGATCATGTTCTGGCCACACTTTTTTTTCAGAAAAATAAAACATTCTTCTTCCCATGTCATCAGCGAGTTCTCTCGCGATCTCGCTTCCTCCAAGAGTTGCATACATTCCTTTGACAAGCCTTTCTTTGGCTTCTTTATCTAAAATGCGAACATTCCAGATAACTTGCATATAACAAATTGTATAATTCTGCCAAAGCTCTTTTGGAAATTTCTCGAGATTAAAAAGTTCGAAATACTCGCAAATTTTAACCAAGATTTCTGTTTCTTTTTCTGAAACGCTGGAAATAAATTTCTTGATCTTTTCAGAAATATTTTCTGGAGCCTGAATTGCCATTATTTTCACCTCCTATTATTTTTAGTGTTCTATATATAATTATATCATACTTTCCAATAAATGTCAAGTAAATATTATAACTATAATGTATAAAAGTCTCCAGCGCTCATAATTAACAAGACTTGATCGTCTTTTAATATACCAATTAAATAATCTCTTATTTCTTGCTTGGAAACGTATTTAGCTCCGCTATCATCTGCCAATTTTTGAGAACTGACTTTTTGTTTTGCTTCTTGGTCTTCCCTGCCAGCGACATCATAAATATCGGTAAGAATAAAATCATCTGCCAATTTTTGGCATTTTTTTATATTTTCTACAAATTCATTATAAAAAAATAATGTTCTTTTATATTGATGCGGCTGATAAACGCAAGTTATTATTTTATCAGGATATTTTTCTCTTATTGCCGAAACTGTTGCTATTAATTGAGTGGGATGATGCCCATAATCAGAAATCATTATTATTTTTTTACCATTGATTTCTAATTCTTTTTCTTCAAGCCTTCTCCAAGCTCCTTTGTATTTTTCCAAAGAACTAATCGCTGTCTTTTCTGGTATTTGCAAGATTTTTGCAACTTCAAGAGCGGCATTAGCATTTTCCAAATTATATTTTCCGGGAACTGAAAGATTCATTTTTATCTGACTGGAATATCTTATAGAGTTCTTTTGATCAAAATCCTTAGGCGCTGAATTGTTTAAAATCAAATATCCATTTTCTGGCAATTTTGCAATAAATTCTTTATATGCTGATATCAAATCTTGCATATCTTTGAAATAATCCAAATGATCGATTTCTAAATTCGTCAAAACTATTATTTTCGGCCAATGATTCAAAAAAGATCTTTTATATTCATCGGCTTCTATAACTAAATAAGGCGATTTACCAAATCTAAAATTGCTATCTTCAAATTCTTCAAGTTTTGTCCCAATAATAGCGGTAGGATCTAATCCTGCATCTTTTAACATCAAAGCAATCATTGATGCAGTCGTGCTCTTGCCATGAGATCCGCAAATTGCAATCGTGTATTTTTCTTTTGTTATCTCTCCAAGCAATTCCGGAGATGATTTACAAACAATATTTAATTCCTTGGCCTTTAATAATTCGGGGTTGTCTGGCAATACTGCTGGCGAATAAGCAACAATATCAGGAAAAATTTTTTCAATATTTTTTGGATCATTTGGCCCTATAAATATTTTTATGCCTTTTTTTTCAAGCATTCTTGTAATTTCTGAACTCACCAAATCAGACCCATAAACTTGGTTTCCTTGAGCCAAAAAATATTGCGCCACCGCGCTCACTCCTATGCCCCCTATACCGATAAAATGGATTTTCATATTTTATTTATTAAATAAATGTTTTATCTTTCCCGAGAATGGCCCCAATAGAAATATGAAATTAGAAGTTTTTCCTTTCACTAAAGATTTTTTTTCCAAGATACCAGACTTAAAACCTTGTAAATCATGCGCTCCTTGAATTTCAGTGAAAGCATCGCCGATAGGAAGGCTTAAATGCGCGTCCGATCCAGCGATTTCAGCTAAATTATTTTTTTTAGCGAATTCAAGAGCTTTTTTGTTTGCTGTTGCAAACGGACATCTGGCATTAAAAACTTCTATTCCATCAATTATTTCAACATATTCTTGCAAATTTCCTTTAAATCCTTCAAAAGGATGGAAAGGATGAGCTATCACTGCCAAACCTCCTTGCTTATGTATTTCTTCTATAGTTGTTTCTGCGTTTTTTCCTTTTTGTAGCGGAGAAGTTATAAAATAAGCGAGCACATCCCCTTGCTTAGTTTTTATCTCTTGTCCAAATATCAATTTCATTCCTGTTTTTTGCGATGCAACCCTATAATCAGCCCAAGAATCAATGTTATTATGTTCTGTTATTGCAATGCCATCTAATCCTTTTTTCTTCGCAGAATTTAAAACATCAAAAGGATCGGGATTCCCATCATAAGAATATCTACTATGGCAATGCATATCTATTTTCATCTTATTTTAATAATAACATAAAATATGCAAAGAAAAAAATAAAAAACCCATGTATTTCATGGGTTTTTTCTTCTTGATTTTGGACTCGCTTGAAAAGCTTTTTTATATGTTTTCCTAACTTTTTTAATCAACTCTTCTTCACATGCAGAACAAATGCTTATTCTATATTCTCTATGAAAATAAACTGTTTCATCTGCTTTGCCACATTGGCTGCATTTCTTAAATCTTTTCTGAGTTTGTTTTAAAACTGTTGAAAAATCATCAAAATAATTTTCTATTGGAACTTGATGATTGTTAGAAGAATCTTTTTTCCCAAAACTTGGATTATTCCGAGCAATTTCTTGACAAGATTCAGTCAAACAAACAGTTTTCCCATATTTAGTTTCAGAAAAAAACATTGTTTCTTTTCCGCAAACTGCGCAAACTCTAGTTCCTACTTTCGGATTTTTTCCTTGGATAACGCTTGACTCGCGAGTACTTGTTTCTAATTCTATAAAAACTGCGGCAAGAGTTCTATTTATCGATGACATTATCCCTCCTTTTTAATATGGGTAGTTTTAAAAGTCTTTTATTATATTAAAACATTTTTTAAAATATGTCAAGTTCAAATAAAAGAAATATTGCCATATAATTAAATATGCTTAAAAGAATTTTTTTAGCGATAAATTTGCCAGAAGAAATAAAAAAACAACTTTTAGAAATAATAAGAGATTTAGAAAATCAATTTCCTGAAAATACTATTAAATGGACGCAGCCGGAGAATCTGCATATCACTATTTTTTTCTTCGGGAACAAAAACGAGAACGAAATAAAAAATATAATCCAATCGACCTTTGATCTTAATATCGAAAAATTTAAACTCAAAATCAAAAAAATAGCCTATGGGCCGGATAGTAAAAATCCCAAAATGATTTGGGCGATATTAGAACATTCACCAGAAATAAGAAAAATCAACGATTTTTTTCTGACAGCAGAAAGAACAAAAATAATTTTATAACTCACATCACTCTTGCAAGAATAAATAATTTTGCTCTCCGTGAAATGGAATTTTTACCTGAAATAGATTGCGATCAAGATATCAAATTTAATGCTTCATCAATGGAATTTATGGAAAGCAAGTTGAATCAAAAAAGCGCTAAATACAAAGAAATAAAAAAAATATTTTTCAAATAAAGCAAAACCCCGGTTTGAAAACCGGGGTTTTATAATCATATTATATCTTATCCATTGACTTTATTAAGCTTAATTGCATGGAAAATCCTCTGCAATGCTGTGAAATTTGCCAATATAGCTGTTGCGGCTAAAAGATAAGATGCGAATGTCCAATCATATTGAGTCAAGATTAATACTGCTAAAAGCAATAATATTCTTTCTCCTCTTGAAAGCAATCCGCCCTTTAATTCTTGACTTACTAAATCTTTTTCTTTTGCTGCTGCTTTGGCATATGTTGTGATAAGCGATCCTGAAATAACTAATGTTATCCAGATATATCTGCTGATATTCCAAACATCGTCAAATGGAAGAAACATCATTCCTATGCACAATATTACTTCAACATATCTATCAACAATAGTATCAATGTATGCTCCGACCTTGCTGGCTGTGCCACTTTTTCTAGCAACTGCTCCATCGATCAAATCTAAGTATCCTGATATTAAAAACATTAAGATACCCATCCAAATTTCTTGATTAAACAAGAAATACATTGAACCTAACGCAAAGACAATAGATAAAAGTGTGAATTGGTTTGCTGTTAAAGGAATCTTTGTAAAGATCCCTGAAGTCAAATCTTCCAACCACTTAAATTTATCTCTTTGTAAATCTAACATATTTTTATTCCATGAAATAATTCGCCAAAAAAATCATAGGAAGCTTGTTTTAATGGATTCTTATCCTTCAAACAGACTTTTGACTCGAAGGCTTTTCTTTCTTGGACTACTTGCCTTTTGTTATTAAATAAAGGCATTTAATTATGCCATACCCGACAAAAAAGTTAAATATGGCTAAGGGCTTTATTTGACCCTTATAATATAATTATATCATAGATATCTTATCTTGTCAATAACAAAGAAAATTACCAAAAAATAACTAAATAATAAAAAAATCCCTTTAATTTTCAAAGGGATTTTTAAATTTTTTCTTATTTCAATCACTGTTCATCAGAAGACAGAAATGCAGACCTTGAGAAAACAGGTTTTACCCATTTCCCTTGTTCGTTTTCTTGAAAACCCATTTTCCCCAATGCCATAATCGCATGTTTGCAATTAGGCCAGGAAGCATCAATTTCAACTACACGGCGTCCTTCTATCATCTGGACTTTGATTATTGGTTCAGAAAGATCTTTTCCAATAACCCTTGCTTCCATGGTTGGATGGGCATTCTTGTCGCCTCCAACTCCATTTGCCTTGAAGGAAAAATTGGACAATTCCAGTCCAGCATTAATAATAACATTCTTTGCATCTGAACTGAGTATATCATATGCATGTTTTTCATGATTCAGTTCTGTATGATTCAATTCTGCCATTTGTCCTCCTCAATGTGCTTTCCTGATTTTCCGGGACAGGAACCCTGTGATATTAATATCATATCATAGATATCTTATTTTGTCAAGTATTAAAAAAGACCTGTTTTTTACAGGTCTTTTTTATTTTTTTAAGCTAAATGATTAATTACTTTTATATTATCAGAATCCATAACAATAGGTCCGCAGAAAATATCTCCTCTCTCTTGAGATATGGCTTTACAACCAGCCAATAAACCTTGGTTAAAAGAATCTTGCACCAATGTACAAATGATTTTCTTATCACTTATCGCTTTTGTAATTTGGATATTTGAATCCATTGCGATTATCGGAATAAAAGAAAAATCTGCAATGATATTTTCTAAAGCAAATTCTGTTCCTCTGTTTCCCAATGTGATTATTCCAGTTCCTTTTAATCCTTTTTCTTGAATCAGATTATTAATTCCACTTAAATCATCTGACCCCTCTTCGATAAAGAATTCTGAGACTTTCTTGCCCCAATCATTCGCTTTTTCTCTTATTCCATTAACTCTTAAATCATGTCCATAATGATTCCTCTTATGTCTTATGACCAAAATATTTTTTATCGCAAAAAATTTTTTCTGAGTAAGTCTGAAAAATTGACAAACACTTTGTGATCCTGCGGCAAATTCGTTCATTCCAACATAGCCAATATGTTTCTCTTTCATCTCAAGAATTGTTTTATCACTTGGAGGAACATTGATTCCAACAATTTTCCCATTAAAAGATTTCAATAATTTAAGAAATTTTGAAGAAGAGAGAGTATACGGAATGATAAGAACATCGAGATTATCTTTTATGGCTTGCTCCACTAATCCTAAAAATTCTTCTGGATCAGAATAACTCAGTTGTGGCAAATAAGGAATAAGGTTATTTGTCTTTTGATTGGCTTCCAAACTAAAAGCTTCTTTTATCCCTTCAAAAATATTTGTCATCACTTCAGAAAATTTTCCATCACCCTTTACCATTTTTGTTCTGCTATGGCTTACAAATCCAATTGTGCCCATTTCCTGCCTCCTTTTTTGATTTAAATGAACTTTGAGAAAAGTATAAAACAATATCTATAAAAATCAAGTATTGATAAGATCACTCGTCTTTAAACTCTACAATCAAATCATTCAAAGAATTCAAAATCTTATCCGCTCTTGAAAAATCTTGATTCTTTGAATATTGATTTGGAACAGCATAGCAAATCATGCCAGCATCTTTTGCCGCCTGAAGACCGTACATTGTATCTTCTATTGCTAAACATTCATGAGGTTCTAAGCCTAATTTCTTTGCGCATAATAGATATATATCTGGATTAGGCTTTCCAATCTTAACTTCATCTCCTGTAGTAATAACAGCAAAATAATGATCGAAATTATTATTCTCAAGCTTCATCATCACTTCTGATTTATTTCCTCCAGAACAAAGAGCAATTTTATATTTTTTATCTTTTGAAAAATATTCAACAGCTTCTTTGGCAAAAGGCATTAAATCAAGCTTTTCTTCAGCAAACCATTTTTCCAAAAGTTCCATCTTTTGTTTTAAAATTTCTCCTGATTTCAATTCTAATTCAAAATCTTTATAGATTTCAGATTCTATCTGCTCTCCTTGTTTTCCTCCATATTTAAAATATTGCTCCTTACTGAGCTCTATTCCATATTTCCTCAATGGCATAACCCATCCTTGCCATTGATATCCTTCTGAATCAAACAGCGTTCCGTCTAAATCGAAAATTATGGCTTTAATATTGTTTTTCATAATATTTTTATTGAAACATTTTTAGTTAAAAACATCAAATAAAAATTCCGGCAAAATTAAAACCGGAATTTTTGTTGTATATTCTTATTTTCTGAAGTAATGGACATATTCTCTGATAGTCGCGCTTAGATTCATTATTGATGTTTGTTCATCAAATCCAGAATGATTCCCGCCAATGCCTAAAAAAAATTTATAATTAAAGTGGAGATCTTCTGGAATTCTGCCCAAAATTTCTTTATCGAATGTGGCAAGAATTTTACATACTGGTTTCCTTGATCCATATTCTTTGTCTAATTTGGAAATAAAATCTTCTATTTTCTGAAAATCAGGATCGCCATTGAAAATAAGGCATTTTGGAAGATCGAATTCCGATTCTAAGGCTTTTGTCAATGATTCATTATCAAGTTCTCTTTTTTGCGTATCTTTGCCGCAAACTACTATTGCTACTGGCGTGCACATATTTTCCTCCTTTTTATTGGCTATGTTTCAACACGGCAATCTGTCCAAAAAATTCATTTTTAATCTTTTCGATTTTTTTTCCATCACTTTTCGTAAGAGAATTATTCAATATCGGATTATTCATACAAAATCCTATCGCAATATCCACAACAGCAATCAATGCCTCAACAGGATCTCCTCCAGAAACAACTTTATTTCTTATCATTTCATCAGTTATCTTTTGCAATTCTTCTTTTCTCAAATCTTGTTTTTCTCCGGTCATTTCCATTACCTCCTTTGTTGGTTTTTCTTTTCCAATATAGTTGGTAATTAACTAATTTTATTATAGTAAACTATTTTACAATTGTAAAATAGTATTTATTCACAGAACAAAAAACGGCAATGGTGTTAAAACCATGCCGTTTTCTTCTTTAGAAAAATGCCACTGATTCAAAATGATCATTTACTCTTTTAACACTGGGGAATACAAAACAACTCCTTTGTTTATTACCAGCCAATATCATTGACTGCATTCTCGTAACATTGCCATCTGTCACAATCCCTATAACATGCTCTACATCTTCTAATGCGTCTGCAACAGCGTCTGTCACGAAAATTATCTGCGGATCATCATAATATTCAATATCGTAAAGATCTCTTATTTTCTTTATATGGTTTTTCTTTAGTCCAGATTCCTGACCCATTATCTGTTTGAAATATTGGATTAAGCCATGCTTTTCTAAAAATTCTTTAATTATTTTTTCTCTCGTAAGAGAAGAAATATACATTTCACAACGCTTTGACCTATATATTTTTTCAATAAGGTCCCTTATGTTATCTACTAATCCGCAATCTTGATAAACTTCAAGCCTTGAACGCCTATCGAATTCACTCATAGATTCTCTAATATCATCATAAGAGATTATCGGGAATTCTTTTTTCATTGTTTTAGGAATATCTCCTCCGACATAATATAAATTATAAGCGATTTCTTTTGCTTTTTCTCTTGTTAATCCATATTTTGAAAAAAATTCCATTAAAATATCTTCTGAAAGGCAGAGACTCTTTTTCGCGCTATCGCAAATTACACCATCAAAATCAAAAACAGTAATTATTCTGGGCATCTTTCCTCCTATTTTGGATTTTTAAAATAACTGAGCGCAAAATTATTGCCAAAATAAATAAAACAAAAAAATGACATTTTGTCAATAGAACTGTAATGGTTCAATACCTTGGAAACACCTATCGCTAAAAATCATTGAAAATGATATGCAAAAAAGAAAGGGCATGTATACAAAGAATCCTGCTATGCCAAGATTGAGGGCTAAAGCAGTAATA
>Ga0116186_1001428_pt1 | contig 23732 bp, 22 predicted proteins | sample AD_JPNNA4_MetaG_FD_89806 | JGI IMG/M metagenome (GOLD analysis project Ga0116186, IMG submission 89806) | Active sludge microbial communities of municipal wastewater-treating anaerobic digesters from Japan - AD_JPNNA4_MetaG | ecosystem: Engineered > Bioreactor > Anaerobic > Digestate | place...
ATAATAATGAACGTGCTTTGTATTAATTATCTTGAAAAGTTACCGAACTTAATTTGAACAAATTTTACACTGCCACAGTGTAATTGTCAACATGATTTAGAATATTTAATGAAATTCTCAAGTGAGTTATCCAATCTCCATCTGTCACTGTAATCGTAATAATATGCATACAAATGGTCAAGATTCATTCACTATAATTATACCCATAGAATCAGAAAAATCAAGTTTTATTTTCTTCATTAATGAGTGTAATCCGCCGACTATGCTTGGCAATTTACGTATACGGATAACTTGTAAGATGCAAATATTCTACCACATTTATCAAAAAGCAAGTGCAGCGCAGTGTTTTTTTAATCAAGATCGGAGTGCCAGCTTACCTCATCCTATGCCACTATTGGCGTGAGTAATCTGCCAGGCGGGTTCTTTGCCAGCGTTTTGTTTTTGGGTTGTTTGATCTGGTATTTTTCGCTGCAATTGAAAACTATCAGCTATAATTGCCCCCGAGAGATACCCTGCGAGCCAAGGTAACCCCGCAGGAGCAGGCAATCAGAATCGGCTCGTGCAAATCAGATACGTAAAGTGAGCGAGAAGAGGACGATGGACACCGAACAAGGGCAGCCGCCAGCGCAACCGCAGCAAGCAGTACGGCTATGCTGATGAGGGCGAAGCGGAAAATGGTTTTTCTCATGGGACTTCGAGTATGCCTTCCTTGAAAAGCGTGATTGATTATATTACCCCTTCCCACCAAAATTGTGGGGGTTTTGCGCAAAAATTGCCTGATTTAACCCGTGTTAAAATGCCTATGCATGTTATAATAGCCGCTAATGAAAGAAAAAGGAGACTTTTCTTTTCTTAAGATTAGCACCTGCCACTGGACCACTAGTGGCAATTATGTCCCTAGTTAATCCTCCTAAGGCGGGGAATATCATTCTTTCGGCGGAAAGCTTATGACCCTTCATTGGTATACCGTGCATTCTAAACCTAATCAGGAACTGCTCCTCTGGAATCAGCTGCAGCAAAGGGAGGTGGAGAGCTACTATCCCCGCCTTCGGCGCAAGCCGGTGAACCCCAGGGCGCGGCGTGAGGTGCCCTACTTCCCCGGCTATATGTTTATCCGTGTGGATTTAGAGAGCTTTCCGCTGGCGAAGATTGCCTGGCTGCCCGGGATGCAGCGCTTGGTGGCTTTTGGCGGTCAGCCCGCTTGGCTCCAGGATGAAGTGCTCGAGGCTGTTCGCCGGCAGGTGGAAACCGCCAATACCTGCGCGCAGGATCCGCTGGCTGGCTTGCAGCCCGGGGACCTGGTGCGCATTACGAGCGGGCTGTTTGCCGGCTACGAAGCGCTCTTCGATACGCGCATTAACGGCGCGGAGCGTGTGCGCGTCCTATTGAAACTCTTGCAAAGCCAGCAGGTGAGCCTGGAAGTGCCTGCCACGGAGCTTGTGAGAGTGCGCGCCCGGTGCTGAGCTTTTAGGCACGCGAGCGTGTAATCTTTCTCCCAGCCGGCATTTTGAGACATGTCGGAAGGGCGGATGCTTTAAAGATGCCGAATGCTAATCCCATAAACAAGGCCTCAGGAAGCGCGCCTTATGCCCGATAAGCGCAATAGGCGCATAACCATAGGCTTATTGCTGCTGCTCGCAGCGGCGGCGGCTGGAGTTTACTGGATCTGGAACAATCCGCCCTTTGGCCGGCCCCTGCCCATCCAGAGCCTGATCTCGGAGCAAGCCACCCCAGCAAGCGCGTTGACGGAAGCCGAATCCACGCCGGAATTCACGGCGACCCCGGAGGTTAAGGCGGCTATTCCAGCCGAGAGCGCCGCCGAGGATGCAGAGGTATTGCCAGCCCTGCCGTTGCAGGAAAGCGCGCAAGCGAAGGGCAGCCAAACTCTCCACCAAACCGAGCCGGCTGTGGAGCAAGCTCCCTGCAGCGCTACGGACGCAATTACCGTAGCCGTCCTGGGCTTGGATGAAAATGAGCAAACGGATGCCATTCGGCTGATGCGCTTGGACTTTACGCAAGAACGCGTCTCGGTGGTCTCCATCCCCCGCGATTTTTGGGTGCCCATCGTGGACATGCAGGAACACGGCATCGAATATGGGCGCATCAATTCGACGTATGCCTACGGTGAATATTTAGATGGCGCAGGCCGCGGAATTGAGTCGTTTGCTAAAAACATGCAAGCGAACTTTGGCGTAAGTTTTGACCATTACCTCGTGCTCCACTTTGAAGACATCGAGAAATATATCGACCTGATCGGCGGCGTGGACGTGACGCTAGACCAGCCAGTCTTTGACCGAGAGCGGCAATTCAGCGCTGGCGAGCATCACTTCAATGGCGAAACTGCGGTGCTGTTTATGCGCATGCGCGAAGGCGATAGCGACTTTTACCGTGTGCGCCGGCAGTCGTTGGTGCTGACATGTTTTTACAAGAAGGTGATGAACGAGCTGAGCATCTGGCAGCTGGTCAGGCTGGGTGTAAGTGTGGTCAGCGACCGCTCGATTCTGACGGATTTCAGCGCCAAAGACGTCTACGCGTTAGCCTGCCTGGCCGGGCGGCTCAGGAGCGAGGATGTTTCGTTCATAGAAATCCCCAAGGATATGTACCATGGGATGACCACCAACAAAGGCGCTTCGGTGATTGTGCCGCACGCGGGCGTGCCAGCCTTTCTGCAGTCCGTGATGGATGGGAGTTATAAGGAAGAGGAATAGTCCGCCCAGGCGTGGGATTACCGGCAGATACTTTGTGCGCCCCAACGGCGGCTTGCGAACAGGCACAGGGAGACAAACCGCAGCATTTGATGCAAATGGCGCGCGTCGGTCCATTCCATGAAACATGTCAGATAACACCAAACATGAGAAGAAAATGTCTTACAGCGATTTCCGCCGCCTGACCCGAGCTGACCTTTATCGGTACGCGGGCTCCGCACGCCTCAAGGACCACCTCTTCCATTACCTATTCTCCCCGGGCTACCGCTGTACCTGGTGGATGCGTTTGTGCGTTTTTTGAGCGCCGGAAAACTGCGGCGACTCTTCTTTCCATTGGCATGGCTGATTAACCACGGCCAGCAAATCCGCTTCGGCATCGGCATTTCGTATAAAACTAAAATTGGACCTGGCCTTTACATCGGGCACGAAGGCGGCATCGTCGTCAGCGAATTTGCCGTGATTGGCCGCAACTGCAACCTTTCCCACCAGGTCACCATCGGCGTAAGCCGCAGGGGCGCGCGCCCGGGCGTTCCTACGATTGGGGATAATGTCTACATAGGCCCCGGAGCCAAGCTTTTCGGCGCGATTGTTGTGGGCGATAACGCCGCCATCGGCGCCAACTGCGTGGTGACGCATGATGTGCCGGAAAATGCTGTGGTAGTTGGTATACCGGGAAAAGTAATCTCATACGAAGGGTCGCAAGGCTATATCAACAATAACGATGATGAACAGGCATAACAAGCTGGTATTTGTTTTAGCTGCAATCCTGGGGCTTTCTCTGCTTGGGCTTGCCGCGCAATTTGCGCCGTCACTTTATAACCGCCCAATCACGGATGATTTGTGCACAGCCGGCTCCGTAAACGATGCCCCGTTCTTTGAGTATGTGCGAAATGACTACCGCGGTTGGACTGGACGATACAGTTACATTGCCTTCACCGGCCTTGCCGCACTGGCTGGCCCGCGTTTCGCCAGCATGCTGCCGCTTCTCTTAGTGCTTTCCTGGTTCTGCGTCTTGGTCTGGGCGCAGCTGCCCTTGCTTAATTATCTCAAGTTAGCCCCCCAGCTGCTTTATGCGGCAGCTCTCGGCAGTTTCTTCCTTGCCGTGATATCCCACTCCCTGCCAAGCTTCTTTGAATCCCTTGTCTGGGGAGCCGGGGCCATCAACTACACCATGCCGCTGGTCTTTTTTACGCTTGCGGCAGGGCTTCTGCTTCGAACCTGGTTTGATGAAAAGGAACATCGCCTGATTCCCATTGTTGTTCTTGTCTTCGTTTGCGGTGGCTTTTCAGAAATTTTCGGCCTGCTCCAAATCGCAATCTTTGCTTCATTAATCGCTTTCCTGTTTCTAACTAAAGCCCGCGCTGCGCACAAGCGCTTTTCGCAGATGTTATTGGCTGCGCTGCTGTCCGCTTTGCTTGCCTTTGCGATTGTCTACCTCGCCCCGGGCAATGCCGTGCGGCAGGCAGCTTCCAGCCATCCTCAGCCCACTTCGCTGGCACGGCTGCCCTGGTTGGTGGTTCGGTCCACTTTGGTGGAGTTTTATAGTTACCTCATTCACGCGCGTTACTGGATACTGCCGCTTTTTCTTGTTCCGTTTTCTTTTGGCATACTTCAACAAAGCGCCATGCCGGGATTGGAGCCGGCGCAGGTATTGTGCGCTAAACAGAAATTGATGCGCTCTATCGTTCGCGTTAGCCTGATTGTTCTCGGCCTGGCACTCGTGGCCGCAGTGCCGTCTTCATATATTCAAGGAGATGCACCTGTTTCGCGCGCGATGATTCTCTTTTTCGCTTTTCTCATCCCGGGCGCAGGAGCCTGCAGTTTTTTGCTCGGCCGCCTTGTTGTTCTTCCTGGACGGGCCAGACCATCCTCTTTTGCGGGCGCTGATAGGCGGCAAAACCAGCCCCTGATGTACCTTGCGCTGCTTTCTGTGGCTGTTGGCGTCGCGTTTAGCATGCAAAAAGCCGTCCAGCTGGTGCCGGTTCAACAGCAGTTCGCCCGGGCCTGGGACGCGCGCGACCAGGAATTGCGAACTCTTGCCTCAAGCGGTGTCCGGGATGCGCAAGCCCCTATGCTGGTGAACGCCTATGGGTATTCAGACCTGAACGATAATCCAAAACACTGGGTAAACCGCTGCGCAGCCCATTACTATCACCTGGAAACCCTGACCAAAAGCAATTAATCTGGGTAAACAATCATGAACAACGAAGAAACTGAAACCTGGGACCTCGTCATCACGCCCCGCAAAAAGTGGTACGACCTGCAGCTTCGAGATATCTGGCGCTACCGCGACCTTATCACCCTCTTTGTGCGGCGGGATTTTGTTTCGCGCTACAAGCAGACCATCCTTGGCCCGCTCTGGCTCATCATCCAGCCGATAATCAGCTCCCTCATCTACACCATTGTTTTTGGCAACATTGCCCGGCTGCCCACCGACGGCCTCCCCCAGATGCTTTTCTACCTGTCTGGCACAGTATTGTGGCATTACTTTTCGAACTGCCTGACCGGAACCTCGCAGACATTTATTCAAAACGCGCACATCTTTGGCAAGGTCTACTTCCCCCGCCTGGTAATGCCCATCTCCATTGTAATCTCCAACCTGATCACTCTGGCCATCCAGTTCACCCTGTTTATCAGTTTTTGGGTATTCTTCTTTGCCAGAGGCGCGGAAATTCACATCACCAGTTGGGCGCTGGCTTTCCCCTTGCTGGTCTTCTTGATGGCAGGCCTGGGCCTCGGCCTTGGAATCATCATTTCCTCTCTCACCACCAAATACCGCGACCTGAACTACCTGGTGGGCTTTGGCGTTTCGCTGTGGATGTATATCACCCCCATCATCTACCCGGTCTCGTCCATCCCGCAGAAGTGGCAGTGGGTGGCCAACATTAATCCGATTACACCGATAATCGAAACCTTTAGAATGGGTTTTTTGGGCCAGGGAGATGCTTCGTGGCAACGCCTGGCTTACAGCTTTGGCTGCACGCTGTTGCTGCTTTTTATTGGCGCGGTGATATTCAATCGGGTGGAAAAGACCTTTATTGACACTGTTTAATCACTTCCACAGACCCACACTTGGATGAGCGGGTTTGAGTGCAGGCTTACCTGAAATGCCCATATTCGAGACGAGAACAATTAAAAAAAACCTCTTTTGGACTGGCGGCTGGGACTCCACCTTTCGGCTGCTGCAGCTGCTATTGGAAAACCACTGCCCTGTACAGACCTATTATCTGATTGATCACAATCAGCCTTCCTCCACAAGGGAAATTAAAAGTATGCAAAAATCAGGGCGCGGCTTTTTTTATAGGTTTCCAAAAACGCAGACCCTGCTCCTGCCGACGCGCTTTACAGAGATTTCAGCAATCAAGCCTAACTCTCGGATAACAAACGCGTACCTGGAAATCCTCAAATCGAAGCATCTTGGTGAACAATATGAATGGCTGGCCCGCTTCTGTGCTGAACACCATATCTTTGATAGGGAGCTCAGCATCGTGGATGACGGTGCGTTCCACCACTTCATTACAGACCTTAGTGGTAACAATGGCGGAAATGGAGCTTGTGAAGGCGAACCTAATAAAAAAGATTTGCTCGAAATTTTCCGGTTTTACACCTTTCCGTTAATGAATCTGTCCAAACTACAAATGAAAAAGATCGCTGAAGACAGAGCTTGGATGGGAATTCTGAAGCTGACCTGGTTCTGCCACAACCCCATTCTGGGTAAAATCCCATGTGGGAAATGCCGACCCTGTGAAATCGCGTTGGAAGAGGGCATGGGCTGGAGAATTCCAGCTGCTGTTCGTTGGACGACAAATATTACTCGGAAGCACGCTAATAAGAAAGCAGGAACCATTTCATAACGCCCCAAAAGAATTGAATTTACCAGGTAAACACGAATGCCCCACACTGTCATCTCCGTAGAACACCTCTCCAAGCAGTACGACCTGGGCGTCATCGGCACAGGCACCCTCACGCGCGATTTTGAGCGCTGGTGGGCGCGCGTCCGCGGCAAACCGGACCCCTACAGCCCGGTCGCGCAGGACCACAACTACCGCTATCGCGGCGGCGAGACCATCCTCGCCCTGGATGATGTCTCCTTTACGGTCCAGCAGGGCGAAGCGCTGGGCATCATTGGGCGCAACGGCGCGGGCAAGAGCACCCTGCTCAAAATCCTCTCGCGCGTCACCGCCCCCACCAGCGGCGTGGTGAAGGTGAAAGGGCGCATCGGCAGCCTGCTGGAGGTAGGCACCGGCTTTCACCCCGAGCTGACCGGCCGCGAAAACGTCTACCTGAACGGCGCCATCCTGGGGATGAAAAAGGCGGAGGTGGCGCGCAAGTTTGATGAGATTGTAGCCTTCTCTGGCGTGGAAAAGTTCATCGATACCCCCGTCAAGCGCTTCTCCAGCGGCATGTACGTGCGCCTGGCTTTTGCCGTGGCCGCGCACCTGGACCCGGAGATTTTGATTGTGGATGAGGTGCTGGCGGTTGGCGACGCAGAATTCCAGAAGAAATGCCTGGGCAAGATGGGCGATGTGGCGGGAGAAGGCCGCACGGTGCTGTTCGTCAGCCATAATATGGGGAGCGTTCAAAGCCTCTGCCCGCGCGCAGTTCACATGAGACAAGGCAAAATTGTTTCCATAGATGAGACAGGCAAGGTCATTTCCGAGTATCTGAGCTCAGCGCGAACCCCAAATGTTTTCTATACAAATGAGGAAGAACGACTTGGCACTCAGCGCGTGCGCATTATCAACTTTAGTATGGAACCCACTCACCCATCCACCGGGCGGAATGTTCGCTTTATTTTGGAGCTTGCTGTCGCGGAGAGCGAGCCTCAGCCCATCAAGGCGGATTATTCCATTTCCTTTTTAACAGAACAGGGCGTCAGGATATTTCAGCTGCATTCCGGGCACGTGGCGAATGATTTGCTGCTGAAGCCAGGCATCTCGAGGATTTCTGCGGAACCAGATTATCTTCCGCTCGCTCCGGGCAGATATTATGTGAACCTTTGGGTAGGCTCCGGCCGCATTATTTACGATTGGATTCCAGAAGCCATGTCCTTTGATGTGGAACCGGGAGGGTTTGATGAGGGAGTATTGATTGACAACCGCGGCTACCCTGTGGTGGTCAACGCGAGGTGGCAGCAAACTTAATCCTCAACCTGGTTTCATGAACATCCTCTTCCTCATCCATCACCCAGAACTGCACGGCTCCAATCGCTCCCTGTTGGACCTTGTCGAAGGCTTGCGCGCTTTTGAGGTCTCGCCTTTTTTCGTCCTCCCCGCGCAGGGCAGCCTGTCTGCGCTCCTTGAACAAATGCAGTTCCCCTTTGCCGTCCTGCCTGTTCCGTACTGGCTTTCCAACAAGAAGCTGACACTCGCCCAAAAATTGAGCCTCCGTAAAGAAATCCGCCAGAGCTCGGAACAGCTGCTCGGCCTTATCCGCGAACGCGGCATTGACCTGGTCTATACAAACACCTCTGCTTCTCCGGCCGGCGCGCTGGCAGCCCGCAAGGCCGGCATCCCGCACGTCTGGCACCTTCGTGAAGGTTTCTGGCCGGACTTTCATCTAAAGCCAATACTTACCCACAAGCACGTGTCAAAGTTTATCCTGCGCGCTGGTGAGGTGATCTGCAATTCCAGGGATGTGGTGCGAAGTCATTTTGGCACCTCAGGACGGAGCGCCCACGTTGTGTACAACGGCGTCGGCACTCAGGCCCAGTTCGAGCAGCGCCTGCGCGCCAGCTGCAGCACCCCGCGCCCGGACGTCTTCACATTAATCCTTCCCAGCGTCCTCACCCCGCAAAAAGGGCAGGAGCACGCCATCCGCGCCCTGGCCGCCTTGCGAACGCAGGGCATCCCGGCCCGGCTGGTCCTCGCCGGCGGGGGAAAGCCAGACTACCTTGAATACCTGAAATCACTCGCGGCCGGATTGGGCGTGCAGGATTTAGTCAGCTTTGTTGGATTCACCGCCGACCCCTTTCCGCTCTACTACCAGGCGGACTGCGCGCTGGTCTGTTCGGACTACGAAGCCCTCAGCCGTGTAGCACTGGAGGCGATGTCTTGCGCGCTGCCTGTGATTGGCAAAAACAGCGGCGGCACGCCTGAAATCATCGTGAATGGCGAGACCGGCTATCTCTACAATACACCCGAAGAACTGGCCGGGCGGATGGGTGAACTTGCCCGGGACCGCTCCCTCAGCCGCCGGATGGGGCAGGCCGGCTGGGAACGCGCCCGCGAGCAGTTCAGCATCGAAAAATGCGCCGCCAGCGTCTACCAGGTAATCCAATCGGTGATGAGCAAAGCATGACCCGACCGCGCCTGATTGCCTACTACCTGCCGCAGTACCACCCCATCCCCGAAAACGACGCCTGGTGGGGAGAAGGCTTTACCGAATGGACCAACGTCCGTAAAGCCCGGCCGCTTTTCCGCGGGCACTGCCAGCCGCGCATTCCCACCGACCTGGGATACTACAACCTGCTCGATCCCGCGGTGCGGGAGGCGCAGGCAGACCTGGCCCAAAAGGCCGGCATTGAGGGCTTTTGCTACTGGCATTATTGGTTTGGCGGCAAGCAGCTGCTGGAGCGCCCTTTCAACGAAGTGCTGGCCAGCGGCAAACCCGAATTCCCCTTCTGCCTGGCCTGGGCAAACCAGTCCTGGACGGGCATCTGGCACGGTGAGCCCGAACGCGTGCTGATTGAACAGACCTACCCTGGTGAAAAAGACCACATCGCGCATTTTCAGGCCCTTCTGCCGGCCTTTCGCGACCAGCGCTACATTCGGGTGGAAGGCCGCCCCCTGTTCCTGGTCTTTCAACCCTCCGACCTGGACGGCGACTGGGTGGAGCTCTGGCGGGGATTGGCCAGGTCAGCCGGCCTTGAACCCCTGTTCCTGTGCGGGATTGTTAAAAACGAACAGGAAGCCAGGCGCATCAGCGAGATTGGATTCGACGCGTGCACACTCTCCCGCACCAATGGACGCGGCATAAAACTAAAAGGCCTGCGCGAGCGCCTGAGCAGGTTAATAGGGCTTGAGGCGGCAAGCCGCCTGTATCAAAACGTTCTCAGGCAGCCATTTCATGTTTACGACTATGAAGATGTTCTGCCCTTCCCAGATTTGCCTCAGCCGCAGCCGCTCGATTTTTATCCCTGCGTGATGCCCGGATGGGATAACACGCCGCGCACCGGAGTCAATGGGCACGTGTTCCTGAACCCCACACCGGCCAGATTTCAAGACCACCTGCGCCAGGCCATCACGCGCGTTCAGGGATACCCTCAAGAGCGCCAGTTTGTCATTCTGAAATCATGGAACGAGTGGGCGGAAGGCAACACCCTTGAGCCCGACCTGCGATACGGCACGGCTTTTCTGAAGGCAATCAGCCGGGAATTATCCCAATGGGAGTGAACATGGAAAGCAGTTTCGCGGTCAGCGTTGTAATTCCAGTCTATAACGCCGCTGCTTTTGTGACCCAGGCGGTGGAATCCGCGCTTGCCCAGCCCGAAGTGCACGAGGTAATTCTCGTGGAGGACTGCTCCCCGGATGACAGCCTGGCCGTTTGCGAGCGATTGGCGGACGCGCACCCAGAGGTGAAGTTACTTCAGCACCCAGGCGGCATCAACCGCGGGGCAGGGCCTTCCCGCAACCTGGGCATACGCTCCAGCGCCTGTCCGTACATTGCCTTTCTGGACGCGGACGACTTCTACCTCCCCGGCCGCTTTGCCTCTGCCCACGCTGTTTTTGAGCGGCACGCGGATTGCGACGGCGTGTATGACGCGGTGGGGATGTACTACGAAGATAAAGCCGCCCGGCAGCGCTGGCAAGCACACAGCATCACCGCTGAGGGCGTCACTGCCCCAATCCCAGGGATTGAGCCGTCAGATTTGTTCAGGCTGCTCATCAAGGGCGGATATGGGCACATCCATCTGAACGGCCTGGTAATTCGCCGCGAGGTCTTACCGCATTCCGGGTTGATGGATGAATCCATCCCAAACACGCTAGGCGAGGACACAGATTGGGTGCTGCGCCTGGCGGCTGTGGGAAATTTATACCCGGGCAGTGTAGCAGAACCAACATCTATGCGCAGGGTGCACATGCAAAACCGCGTCTCCGCCCCGCGGCCTGCGGAAAGCATTCAGCGCGATCGTTTACGGCTGCGAGCGGCCACTTACCGATGGCTGCGAAAGCACGGCACCCGCGATCAGCGCGGTCTCGCCTTTCGCCGCCTGCTGAGCCAGTACCTGAGCTGGCCAGAAGCAGCGAGAACGAGCGGCAGGCTTTTCCGGCTGTTGGGATTCGCGTTCCATTTCCCATTTGCGTTGGGTGAAGCCTCTTATTGGCGGGTGTGTAAAGACACCTTAAGCGCACGCCTTCGGAGAGGCGCGGGGGGCCAGCCGTGAGCGACTTTGAAGTATCCGTCATCATTCCGGTGTACAATGCCGCCGCGTACGTCCGCCAGGCCGTAGAATCCGCGCTGGCCCAGCCCGAAGTGCGGGAAGTGCTGCTGGTAGAAGACGGCTCCCCGGATAACGCGCTGGAAATATGCCGGCAGCTGGCCTCTGAATACCCAAAGGTGGTGCTGCTGCGCCACCCCAATGGAGAGAACCGCGGCGCCGGCGCCAGCCGCAACCTAGGGATGAAAAACGCCTCTTGCGAGTACCTCGCGTTCCTGGACGCGGACGATTATTATCTTCCCGGCCGTTTCGCGGCAGCTTCAGAAATATTCCGCTTGGACCTGGCCTGCGAAGGCGTCTACGAGGCTGTGGGAATGCAGGTGGAATCTGAGGAAGGAATGGAGCGGTGGTTATCAGCTGGCAAATCTACCAGCCGATTGCAAACGATTTCCGCCGGGATAAAGCCCGAAGAGCTTGCAGAGGCGCTGTTGAAAGGTGATCAAGGCTACTTCCTCATTGCCGGCCTTACTATCAGGAGAAGCATTCTTGAGAAAACCGGGTTGATGAATGAAGATCTCAGGCTGCATCAGGATACCGAGTTTATTCAGCGAATCGCGCTGACCTCGCGCCTGCTCCCAGGGAGACTGAACGCGCCAGTAGCAATCTGGCGGGTGCATGCGCAGAACCGCATTTCATCCCCCCTCAGTCCGGTGCAAAAACTGGATAATCGTCTGGCGATGTATCACCACCTCTATTCCTGGTGTGGAAAGCACGCCAGAAAATATCAGAAGCTGTTAATGCCTCTCATGCTTGACAACATAATCAGCAGTGCGCGTTTTTTAAAAAATAACCCCAAACCATTGCAACGTAAACTGCTGCGGTTGAACAACCTCTTGCGCTATCTAGCGGCTAAGCCCTACATGTTAGTGGATTGTAATTTCTGGCAGGCTCTCCCTGGCCAGGTAAACATTGCCCGATTGGGTAAGGGCAGCCAATAGATGCCGCAAGATGAACACAAATCTATGAAGATTTTGGTTGGGACCCTATATAGTGGAGAAAATGAGTATGAAGCCTGCCTGACGGCTATCCGAGCGCAGGCAGACGTCGACTTTGACCACCTTGTGATCGAAAGCAAGCCTGAACTGGAAGCGCACCGTCTCCTCTTCACATATTTTCTCGAACGGTCTGCAGAATTTGAGCTCCTGGTAAAGGTAGATGCCGATACAGTCCTATCTTCTCCGTATCTATTTAAAAAAATAATCGCGCGTTTCGAGGCTGATCCAGGCTTGGAAGTGCTAAGCATTGCTTTACACGATTTCTTCACGGATGAGCTAATTAATGGGCTACAAATCTACCGTAAATCGGTCCGTTGGAATTTGGAACAGGATACGATTTTTCCGGACATACCCCTATTTGACCCGCGAAGGTATTACTACGACGTCAGCGAGCTGGCGCCGGCAGGTGAACATTGCCCGAATCCCTCTTATTTGCAGGCATTCCGCTACGGCGTTCACCGTGGGCTCAAGTCCATTCAAAAAATCCACAGCACAACGCATTGGGCGAACATGCAAAAAGTCTGGAGGCATTTTCTAGTCCGGAAAGATAAACGCCTGGGTTTGGCAGTGCTCGGGGCTGAATTGGTCTATGCCGGCGTTTTTGGACGCGACGAACAGAACTACACCAACCCCAAAATGGACCAGGCTTTGGCGCGTTATCTTGATTTCACTTCCGATGAGCTTAAGCGGGAAATTCATAGGTTAAGGCTTCGGCATTGGGGGTTTTTACCTTCTGATTGTCGCAGGAAAGTTCTCCGATATCTCAGGGGGAAGTTGGGCGGCAGGTGGGATAAATAATGCTTTGGAAAGCACAATATTGCCAAAGTGAAATCTGCTGGCTAAGCCCGAATTTTACTTAAAAGCATCCATAGATTGCCACGATTTCAAGTCGTTTAATGAAGTAATCGAAATCGACCAAAATGACGCGTTGTACCGGGAGTATCTGAGTCAGCCCTACTTGAAAGACAATGCCGAAACGGAGTTCTGCAAGGAAGCAAATATCCTCGCGAGATTTGATGAAATCCTTTCATCGAGAAAAATTTTCGTTTCCCCATTCAAAAAGAAGTTACAGCGATTTCTTTACCATCCAAATAAACTGAAAGCAAGAATTGCCAAAAATATGCGCATTTTCAAAGTTTATGGAAAAAAAGCAATCGAAAGAATAACGCGGCCTTAAAGCATGAAGATTTTAACCATCTCCGCTTTCTTCCCGCCCTATACTTACGGCGGATACGAAATCCGCGTTGGCGATATCATAGACGAACTCTCCCGGCGCGGGCACGAGATACGCGTCCTCACTACCAAACCCGACCGCGCCCTGAAAGCAGCAGCCAACAGCTTCCCTTACGCTGTTATCCGCCGTTTGCATGGCCCTGGCAGGAAGATGAGCTTTCTGGACCGGCTGACAACGCACAAGCTTACGCGCTGGTTAGGAATCAGCCTTGTTTTCCTGCGTAAAATCTGGTATGACATTCAGGATACAGCCCTGCTTGACGCTCAAATTAACACCTTCAGACCCGACCTGATTTACCTCGGGCACATTATGCCGCTTTCGCGCGCCCTTATCCCTTATCTGGCGAAGCAGACAGTTCCAATAGTGGCTGATGAGGGCGGCAAAGGTCTCATCTACACCTGGGAGGACCGGGGTCTTTGGCAGCGCTTTGTGGCTGAGTTCCCTGAAAGCCCAGCGCTGCTCGCCGGTATCAAAAAGCTGTTCATTTGGGCTGTGGAGCGGGTTTCCAAAGGGCGGGTTGGCACAATCTGGGCATTCCCACAGGCAATTCGGGCGTTTTTTAACAGCAACCTCAATAAAGGAAACGCGGAAGCAGCCGGAGTGCCGCTCAAAGAAGCCCGTGTCATTCATTCGGGCATTGATGCCAATTTCTTTGCCTTTGAGCGCGTCAAGGAGTTTGGCAGCCCGCTCACCATCCTGGTGCCCGGCAGAATTGAAGAGCAAAAAAGACAGCTGGACGCCGTGCGCCTGGGAGCCCTTCTCAAAACAAAAGACATCCCTTTTGAAATGGTAATCATCGGAGAGCCCTGGAATAAGGCCTACACCGAACAGGTGGAAACAGAGATACGCGCTGCCAGCCTTGAAAAGGAAGTACGCATCCTACCGATGGCCGGACGCGCCGAATTGGTGCGGCTCTATCATTGGGCAGATATTACTTTGTTTCTCAGTGCATATCAGAGCGGTTTTTCCAGAGTCCCTCTGGAGGCAATGGCCTGCGGCAGTCTGGTCATTTCCTATGGGTTCGAAGGGTCCGATGAGATTATCAGAAGTGATGAAAACGGATTACTAATTGCAATAGGTGATCTGGAAAACGCAGTGACTGAGCTTGGCAGGCTTATCAACAAGGAGCAATTAACTAAGCAGCTCCTGTTGAACGCGCGCACAAATGTTGAAACAAAGCATTCGATGGACTTCTACATTACACAGATTGAAGGATTTCTACTTCAGTCAATCACAAATTATTAACTGTAACAATCATCGCATAAAACTGAGTATGAACTTCCAGGAAAAAACAGGCAAAATAAGAATCGCCTACATCATTCTGGCATATAAACTTCCAGAACAGATAATTCGCCTGGTGAATCGCCTTAACACTCCTGAATCTTCATTTTTCATACACATTGACAGCAGAACAAATAATGTAGTTTTTAAAAGCCTCAAACAAGCTTTGAATAATCATGGCAATGTTTTCTTCCTGAAACGTCATGCAAGCAAATGGGGAAGAATTGGCGGGGTTGACGCTGTCCTTGAAGGAATTAAGGCTATTGTTGAAAGCAAGCAGGAGTTCGACTATGTAGTGCATTTATCTGGACAGGATTATCCAATTAAAACCAACAAAGAATTTCAAGACTTTCTGGCCACCCAGAAACCGAAATCAATGCTTCAATATTATCCAATACCTTATCCTGGACACCCGCACATTGACGATTCCATTAACTATTGGCACTTCTACCTGTTCAGGTGGCACATCATTTTTCCAAAACAGAATACATTTTCCAACCAGATGCTGAACCGCATATGGAATGCGGCTGTAAAAAACATAAAACTGCATCCCCGATTACCTTACGGGTTTAGCCCGTATTGCGGACCAGCCTATTGGTGTCTCCATTTCGATTGCATTGAGTATATTTATAATTTTCTGAAAAAGCATAAACTTTATTACCATTTTTTCCGTTTTGTCCAATATCCCGATGAGTTCTTCTTTCATACTTTATTGGCAAACTCACCTTTGGCAGATAGATTACAGAATCAAAGGTTGGTTTACTTGGATTTCTCTTCGAAGAATGCTCATCCGGCAATACTCACAATGTATGATTTAGATGCTGTTTTATCCTCAAATAAGTTCTTTGCCAGGAAATTTGATTCAACAATCGACTGTTCGGTGTTGGATTTGATTGATAAAAAAGTTTTCGGCATCTACTAGTTTTTAACTGACAAAAACAATAACTGAAGTTGCTGATTCCATTGAAGCATCCCATGCAGTAAAGAAATTTCATAAATCTCCATGGCAATCTTCGAAGCTCCACGTAAACATTGATTGTCACAATTCGACGGGCATGCATTAAGGACCAACTATCACTCTTTTCATACTTTGACAAAGTTAATGGCTGGGTAGTCCGGTTTGAATACCCAAAAAGTAACAAATGGAAACGCAAGCAATATTCTTTTATGATTCCGTAACTGAATAAAGCTTACCCCTGTAAGTTCTGTCCCTAGTCTTTTCATAATGACTATTCGATTTGCCAATGCAAACATTTTGGCGAATCACTTAAAGTAACAGTACCGACACATAGATAAAACAATTTCCTGCGCTCAATCAATTAAATGTCTATTACCCCATTTGTTTCCATTTTGCTCCCAACTTATAATCGTGTGCACCTTTTACCCCGTGCAGTGGAATCGGTACTGCAACAGACCTACAAGAATTGGGAACTCATTATCTGGGATGATGGTTCGAACGACGAAACCACTGATTATTGTCAGAGGCTTAGTGATCAGCGAATTAGTTACCACTCAGAAGAAAACCATGGGATGTCGTATGTACTGAATCACGCAATTGCTCTATCAAAAGGAAAGTATCTCGCATTCCTCGATGATGACGATGAGTGGGCAGAGAACAAACTCGAGGTACAGCTTGCCTTGCTAGAATCATACAATGATATTGATATGGTTTTCGGAAATTTCGAGAACTACTATGAAAATAAAAAGCTTTTCGGTTTTGGATTTGACCAGACCGCAAGGGCTATGAGAGCCCTTAAGACGAATGCAATTGGGTCGCATGCGGCAATAATCACAGACGGCTTTCTCGAAGGATTGGCAATGGATAATTTTATTGCTTTTGATTCCGTAATAATCCGCCGGTATGTGTTAGATTCCATCGGTTCATTTAATGAAAGACTTCGCAACGGCATGGACCTTGAGTATTGGTGGCGTTTTGGTCTGGCTGGCTGCAGTGCGGCTTTCTCTGATAAAGTTGTACTTAAACGGTTTAAATATGCGAACAGTCTCAGTGGTCGGAACACAGTCTCAGTAAGGGAACACATAAAGGCGTTGGATTCGTGCGCATACTACTCAAGAAAGTTTCACAGAAAAGACACATTGGATTATTTGCACCCAGCCTACCGCAATGCCTGGCAGAACATGATTACCGCCTGCGCCATGGCAAACGACAAACCCGGCATGTGGGCGGCCTTCCGTCAATCTTTAAAATACGGCTTCCGCCCCGGCTCTGTTCGCCTGTTGCTGGAGGGTTTGCTTGCTCACAAAGGGGGCAGATGACCATTCGCATTCTGCACATCTTCGCCCCCAACTTCCGGCAGCGGTTCACTGGTCCGGTGATACAGTGGCGTTATTACTTCAATCATTGGCAGGAACCTGCGGTGAGTCATTTTGTCCTGGACACTTCTGCGCGAAAAATCCTACCAGGGAAAGAAGCCCTTAATTTTGAGTTAACCAGCCAGCATCAGTTACTCACACAATTTCAACGCACAGCCTGGATTCTGGCCTTATTCCGCAGTCTGAAAGAACTTGAAGGCAGCTATGACCTGCTCCATGTGCATCTCCTGTGGTGGGGCAGCCTGTTGTTGGGGCCCTGGGCGAATTCCCGCCGCCTTCCGACGCTTTATGAAAGCGTGCTGCTGAATAGCGACACCCCTTCTGGCATTCTGCGAGAAAAGTTTGGCAACCTCAAACTGAAACTTTTACGTCAATATACTGGCATCCTGGTAATTTCGGATTATTTGGCTGAAGATTACCTTGATAATGATTTCCACGCCAGGCAGGTGCACTTTTTGCCAAACAGCGTGGATACGGACCTGTTTCATCCCGCGGCCTCAGTTGCTGAAAAGGTTGCCTTGCGAGAAAAATACGGGCTGCCAAAAGAAAGCACAATCCTGCTGTTTGTCGGTAGCCTGATACACCGCAAAGGCATTGATACACTTGTGCGGGCATTTATCGCTGTTGCAGCACAATGCCCAAATCTATTTCTCCTGGCAGTTGGTCCTCGGAAAGTCTCAGAAAATCCCTCATTGGACGAAAATTTAATCAGTCAGCTGAACCAGGAAATCACTGAAAGTCAATTGGGTGGGAGAGCGCTCTTTACTGGTTTAGTTCAAGACCGGGAAACATTGGCAGAGCTTTATCGCGCGGCAGACCTGTTTGTTTTTCCGTCCAGAAACGAAGGCCTGCCAAGCGTCCTGCTGGAAGGAATGGCTTCCGGACTGGTACCTGTCGTTACAGATTTGCCGGTTTTGCGCAATGTGATATTCCAGAACGACAACGGCATCCGGGTGCCCGTCGATGATACCCAGGCGCTTAGCGAGGTGATTGTTCAGCTCAGCCAGAATTCATCGCTTCAGACGAAACTCGGGCAAAATGCCAGGGAAACAATCCTGCAGAAGCATGGATTTGAAGCCTGGCAGCAAGACCTTACAGGTTTTTATGTTTCTTTACTGCATCAAACAAACACCGGGAAAACAAAGGCTGTTGAGCCAATAGTAAAATTAGAAGATGACCATTGAAATCCTTCAAACGGTAGTAATTGCGATTATTGGGTTTATTCTGGCTGTTTGGATTATTACCTATCCGTTTCTTGGCATAGTCCTGGTTGCGGCCAGCCTTCCAATTACAGACCTGCTGCCGTCCGTGCCGTTCCTCACCTCTATCCTGCCGGTGTTTGGCGGCCTTTCTATGCTTGGGTATCTACTTCAAAACCGGAAAAAACGCGGTAAAGGCCTTAAAGGCGCTCGTACTATCATTGTGCTTGGGGTACTTTTCATTTTTTGGATTTACATTACCCACCCACAGGCTGCCTGGTTCGGAAGCGACCGGAATTGGATGCTCACGTATCTGCAATTAGTCGTTCTTGCTTTTTTGGCCGAGGAGTTGCTCGATGACCCCAAGAAAATGAGGACTTTTATCTGGGTGTTCTCATTTGCAGCTGTCATCTCAGCAATTGTCGCGATACAACAAGGCCACATTGGTGAGGATATTGACACGTCAGTTCGCACAGGCGGCCTCAGTGAAGGCGCGAACTCCGCTGGCCGTTACTTTGTGATTGGAATGATTTTCTTTGTCTATCTGCGCACAACAGAAAACCTTCCATTTTTAAAAATCCTATCCAGTCTTGGCATCATCATCACGTTCATTGGGGTTTTCTATACTGTCTCACGAACAGCGATGGTTCTCCTGTTCACTGCCATCGGACTTATCATTTTGCTCAATCCGCGGAAAAAGTTAAATTTCCCTTTGATTATCCTATTCATGATTTCAATTCTGGCTGTGACTTTCCTGTCAGACACTGTTTTCAGAATCCTGGGCTCCATTATCCCTTCCATCTCACAGGGAACCGATACGATCGGTCTGAGGTACCGGTTATGGGAGGCTGGCTTTCGTATGTGGCAGGACCACCCGATTACAGGCGTGGGAATCGGCAGATACCCAAATGAACTGCCATTTTATGGAAGAGATATCCCCAGTTTTTACCTTCATTTGGTTGCTCACAGCACATACATTCAGCTGCTTTCGGAGACGGGCGTTGTCGGCCTGGGCATCTGGTTGGGCGCAGTAATAACATCTGTGATTAACTTATGGAAAAGCAGCCGGACATCTGACCCAGACGAGAACGCCCTCGCGCGCGTCTGGTTTATCGTTATGGTGATATTGCTCATTGGAGCAATTACCATGACCCAAAGCGCTGAAAAGTTTATCTGGATATGTATGGGGGTTAGTGAATATTTCCATCTTCGCGCTTTAAACCGATCGACGGCTGAAAAGCCAATCATCGTCCAGCGCGGCGGAACAGCAAGAGCAGAGCAAAGCCATCTGATAAGCTCCAGACAGTAATCAGGATATCCTAATCAATGTCAGAATCGCCTAGAATTGCCATCATTGCTGGCCAACTCGTGGTCGGCGGCGCGGAAAGGCAGTTGTACCTCTGGCTCGCCAATTTGGACCGGCAGCGCTTCGAGCCAATCGTGCTCACCCTTCACCCGGGTTACAATGACTTCTGGGAAAAACCCATCGAAGCACTGGGAATTCCGCTTTACCGGATTGATAGAAGCACAAACCGCCTTTCTAGATTTCGTGAGATACTCTCCATACTTAAGTATTTCAATCCCCACTTAATCCACGGCTGGAATTTATTTTCCGGGGTTTACGCGGCTGCGGCGGCAAAGCTGCTGCGGGCGAGGAGTTTATGCGGAGTCCGCAATACGTACGCGACTTTTGCCAGACACAAACTACTTGCCGTGCTGGCGCTCTGGCTCTCAGACGGCTTTGTGGTCAATTCCAACAGCGCCGCGGCGGAATTGCGCGCGCGGTTAGGCCGCAGAAACAAAGCTGTATACGTCGTTCCCAACGCGGTTGACCCCATCCAGGGAAACCGGGAAGAACTGAGGAGAGAACTTGCGGACCGATACGACCTGCCAGAGCAAGCCCTTTGGGCAGTATCCATCGGGCGGATGGAGGCCTCCAAACGCTTTGATTTGCTCCTGGACCTGACGGCCGCGCTGCGTGAGAAAGATGCAAATTTACAATTGGTCCTCTTTGGGGATGGCCCGGAACGGCAATCGCTGGAACGCCGCGCGCTGGAATTTTCTTTGAAAGAAAAGGTCACTTTTGCCGGGGAAGTGCCTCAGGCAAGCTTTTGGCTGCCCGCCTTTGACCTGTTCGTCTTTGCCTCAGTGGATGAAGGGCTTCCCAACGTGATTATGGAAGCTGGCGCTGCCGGACTGCCCATCGCGGCCTGGAAGCTCCCCTTCTATGAAGAAATCCTGGAAGATGAGAAGACCGGCCTGCTTGTGGAAGCGGAAAACCTCCCAAAACTTGTTGAAGCGGTGAATCGATTGGCGCATTCAAGGCAATTGCGCGAACAGCTCGGCGCCGCGGCGAGAGTTCACATTCTGCGAAATTTCAGTCTTGAGAAGTATGTGGCCGCCATGACCGCAGTGTATACTGACCTGCTGAAGGATTCTGGCAAGCGCGCTGGAGCCGACTGATGATTCTCCTTTATCACCTGATTTTCCCAGATGACACGCCAGCCTGCAATTGGAATGCTGGAAAGATAATCCGCCTTTCAGCCTTCAGAAGGCAGCTTCGCTGGTTGAAAAAACGTTTCGCGTTCCTCAGTCTGGAAGAATACCTCCAGGTATGGAAAGAAACGAAATCACAGAAAAAGCGTTATGCAGTACTCACTTTTGACGACGGCTACGCGCGTACTTTCGCGCTGACTGCGCCAGTACTACAGGAGGAAAAAGTTCCCGCGACTTTTTTTGCCAATACGCGCAATCTTGATGGTAAACACCTGCTTTGGTTCGTGTACTTTAACGCGCTGTGCTCTGAACAGGTTTATCCCAGGGTAAAAATCAACGGACTTACGATACCCCTGGATACTGAAAAGAATTCTCTCTTTGCCTGGCGAATGCTCATACGTCTTGCCAGGGCCAGCACGGATGCACGAGCTTTCGCGGAGGAATATGCTCAGAAATACCCCCTTCCGGAGAAAACCCGGGAAAAGTATGCTGGGCTAACATCAAAACAACTCGCGGAAATTGGCGGAAGCCCCCTCTTTTCCCTTGGTGGACACACACACAGCCACCCCTATCTGGACCAAATCAGTTTTTCGGAACAGACGAAAGAAATGTCATTGAATAAGAATGTCCTTGAGAGCCTGTCCGGAAAACCGGTGCCTTTTTTTGCTTACCCGGGCGGGGTCTACAACAAAGACTCTATTGATGCGGTGCACCAGGTGGGCTTTAGGGCTGCTCTGGCTGTCTCTCCCAAATTCCTGTCTTCAGACCTGATGGACGAAATTCCCAGAACGGATGTGTATTCTCCGGCTATTTGGAAACTTCAGCTAAAAACTCTTGGCGTGGTGAGGTTTTTTCGAAAAGGGCGGATGTAGTAGATGCGAAATCCAGGCTTGTTGATGATTGGGAATTACCTTTCCCAGCCAAAACATAATCGAAACATCTGGAATGACCTGGCTGAAAGGTTAGCGATGAATGGTTGGGAAGTCATCACCACATCGCGTTACGAAAACAAAGCTCTCCGGTTACTGGATATGCTCTCGAAGGTGCTGACTCAACGGAAAAAATACGCTTTGGCACAGATTGACGTGTTCAGTGGCACCGCTTTCATTTTTGCTGAAGCAAGCGCGAAGTTGTTGAGCTGGCTGAAAAAGCCCATTGTACTTAACCTCCACGGCGGAGGCTTGCCGGAGTTTGCTCAGAATCATCCGGGGCGCGTTAAAGCACTCCTTCATCGTGCGAGACTGGTGGTAACCCCTTCCCCATTCATTCAAAAAGGCTTGAGTAATTTTCGACAGGATATTCAGGTTATCCCCAATCCGATTGATATCTCCAGCACGATATTCCGGGAGCGGCCCCAGATTCATCCTCGCTTGATTTGGGTCCGCGCTTTTCACCGTGTGTATAACCCGGTGCTCGCGGTAAAGGTTTTGAAAAAGCTTTCCATTGACTACCCCGACGTCCATCTGACGATGATCGGACCTGATAAAGGAGATGGAAGTCTGCAATTGGTGATGCAGAAGGCTCAGTCACTGGGCGTTTATGAGCGCTTGACGATAATTCCTGGTCTGAGTCATGATGCCATTGCCGGATGGATGAATCAGGCTGACATCTTTTTAAATACAACAAATTATGATGTCGCCCCGCGAAGTGTGTTGGAAGCAATGGCAAATGGCCTCTGCATCGTCTCTACCAATGTTGGAGGGATGCCCTGGCTCGTTGCAGACCGCCTTGAGGGTCTGCTTGTTCCGCCGGACGATCCTGAAGCGATGACCGCGGCAGTCGTGCGTATCTTGGAAGACCCGAAATTAGCAGCCTGTCTGAACGCGGCTGCCCGTCGGAAGGCCGAAAGTTTGGATTGGCCCGCAATCATTCCCATTTGGAACACAAATCTCCGGTCGCTCTTATAGTCCTTGTTCGCAGAAGCATTTCGTTTGCCGAATTATTGAATTGTTAAACTGAAAGAGGCCGTCTTTACAGCGCTCATGGACATATCCAAATGAATCCAACCGGCATTTACCATAGGCTCCCATACCCCCTTAAGGTGGCAGCTGCAACCATCTGGGGCGGTTACCTTAATTGGTGGCGTTACAGCAAACATACAGAAGCTGCCGTCGATGAAGCGCTGGAAAAGGACACCTGGCACAGAGAACGCATTGAGGCATGGCAGGAAGAAAAACTCGCAAAGCTTCTCAGCATCGCCGCGGCAGAGGTGCCTTATTACAGCAATTACTGGCAGAGTCAGCGCAGAATTGGCAACAGGTCCAGTATAGAAGTGCTGAAAAATTGGCCTGTGCTCAGAAAGGAAATTGTTCGTGAGAATCCGCAACTCTTCAAGACGCAGTCGCGGAAACTCTTTTATCGGGAACACACCAGCGGCACCACGGGCTCGCCTTTGGTACTCTGGCAAAGCAGATCGACGCTGCAAGCCTGGTATTCGCTATTCGAAGCAAGGATTCGCCGCTGGAATGATTTGAACCGTTCCGACAGATGGGGAATGCTTGGTGGTCAGCTGGTAACCCCATTCGACCGCAAGGACCCGCCCTTCTGGGTGTGGAATCAGGCTTCCCGACAGCTCTATCTATCAGCGTATCATCTCAGTGAAGATACTGCGTCAGCCTATGCGGAAGCAATGCATAAACACAGATTAGTTTATTTGTTGGGCTATCCCTCCGCGCTTACAGCCCTGGCAGAATTCGCCCTTAGCAAGGGCATTTCCCTCCCCAAACTAAAGTGCGTGATTAGCAACGCTGAACCGTTATTTGACTATCAAAGAAAGATTATTGCGCATGCCTTCCAGACCCGAATTGTGAATACTTACGGCATGTCCGAACTGGTATGTGCAGCCTCAGAATGCAGTTCTGGTTCAATGCACCTGTGGCCCGAAGCCGGATTGGTGGAAATTCTGGCAGAGGAGTCGGATACCGCAGAACCGGAGGGGTCTTCCGGGAGAATTATCGCCACAGGCTTGCTCAACCAGGACATGCCCCTTATTCGTTACGATACAGGTGATTTGGGTGCTCTGGCACACCGAGACTGTCCTTGCGGACG